>Ga0164242_10003088_pt1 | contig 19067 bp, 18 predicted proteins | sample OricomgcompostMG_FD_108783 | JGI IMG/M metagenome (GOLD analysis project Ga0164242, IMG submission 108783) | Miracle-Growth compost microbial communities from Emeryville, California, USA - Original compost - Miracle growth compost (MG) ... | reverse complement strand
TTATTGCCCATACCTACATTTACAATTGAATACCTATCAGAATCTAATGTTTGGGTTTCTCTCTCGGGCTCGCCTTATACCGCAGCTCCTGTTCCACAAACGGTATCACCTACATGGGTAAATTCCGGATCCACATTTACTTTACCAGCTACCGGCGCATTCTTTCCTACTCAAATTCGCATTACCATAGGGGATGGAACAGTTGGTGGTTGTGGAAATGATTTTGCAATGGATGATGTAACACTTGCTTTATGTCCGGAAGGAGCCCCAATGCCGGTTCAATTAGTAAATTTTACAGCTCATGAAAAGGGGGATGGGGTAATGCTTGAATGGTCCACCTCCCAGGAACTGAATAACCAGTATTTCTCAGTGGAAAGAAGCGCCGATGGAAATTCAAACTGGTTTGAAATTGCTAAAGTTGAAGGCTCAGGCAACAGCCAGGTAGCTAAAAATTATACCGCTTTTGATAAAAATCCTTTAGCCGGAAATAATTATTATCGTCTTAAACAAGTAGATTATAATGGGAACTATGAATATTCAAGGATCATAAATATTAAAGTAAATGGTTCACAAAGTTCCATTTCTGTTTTGACAAATCCTTTCCATGGTTCACTTTCAGTAAATATACAAAGCGCAATACCACAAAATATCACAGCAAGCTTAATTGATATTACCGGAAAACAAATTGCTACAGAAAAATGGTCAGTTTCAAATGGTAATTCAAGAAAAGATTTTTCTAATTCAGCTGGATTACAACCAGGAATGTATATACTTAGAATTACCAATAATTCAGGGGCAGTGCTTTACAATGGAAAAGCTATAAAACAATAATATTAACACGCAGAAACCAAAAGGGGGAATCACGGTTGATTCCCTTTTTTTATGAATTTAAGATTGATTTTTATTGATATTTACAACATGAAAAGTGTTGGAATTAACGAGATCAAAAAGGAATTAACTAAAAGAGATTTTGATGAATTGCAGGAATATTGCCTTCGGTTGGTGAGATTCAAAAAGGAAAACAAGGAACTTCTTTCATTTATTCTTTTCGATGCTGATGATATTGAAAATTATATTGAAAATATAAAAAATGAGACCGACCAACAATTTGATGAAATGAATAAAAGCAATATTTACTTTATTAAAAAAACGGTTCGAAAAATATTGCGCAACATCAATAAACATATTCGGTTTGCTTTATCAAAAGAAGTGGAAGCAGAGTTATTAATTCATTTTTGCAATTGCATTCTTAGTTATCATATTCCAATAAAAAAAAGCCGGCAATTAATGAATTTATATGAGGCCCAATTAAAAAAGATTGAGATAGTCTTATCAGCAATTCACCCGGATTTGCAATACGATTTAAGAAAGAAGCTTTTGAATTAAAACGGATTTTTTTGCTTTTCTTTTTCCATTTTTATCCTACCTTTATTTCTCATCAAATAAAAAGGAGGTATTCATGCAATCTACAGATAAGTCATGGACGCCTGTTCTAAATTCACTTTAGAAAAGGTATCCATCTAAAATAATCTGGGACGCAGGCAAGCGTCATGAACCACTGGATTTTTCCAGTGGTTTTTTATTTTATGAAAGTTCATTTTCACGGTGAAGCATTCTCTTAGAAGTTAGGAACGATTCTTGATACCGCTTTATTATTAACAATAAGTTTAATCATTTAAAACCATTCATGATGAGCACAAAAAAAATTATTCCGCTATTATTATTTGCGATGTCCCTTACTTTGTTTTCGCCCGTTTTTGCAAAAAATGAAACACCTGTAAAAAATGAAATACCGAAAGAAGTGAGAGCAAAACAAATTGAATCACGCCTTTTTGAAATTCGTGAAATGAGTAAAACCAATTTATCAACAACAGAGAAAAAAGAATTAAGAAAAGAGGTAAAAAGTTTAAAAAAAGAAGCGCGTAAAAGTGGAATTTATTTATCCATTGGGGCGATAATCATCATCGTTTTATTACTGATCCTTTTGTTATAATTCATTCTTCTTCAATAAAAAATGCCCGTTAATTTATGGGCATTTTTTATTTTATTTTCTTATTAATTATTAGGTATCTTTTTTAGAAGTAGCAACCATTACCACTCCGACAATTGCAAGAACTCCACCTACATAGGTTGGCCAGCCATACCAATGATGTTCTGTCTTATTTACCTGGATAGGGCCGGCATCAATAATGGTTTTCTTTTCAGGAATTGAAACTCCTTTTATAATAATCATGATAATTCCAATAGCGATTAAAATCCAGCCTGCTGTTTTCATAATTTTGATTTTTAGTGAATTGAATATTCTGATTATTACTCTTACAATTAAAGTGCCATTAGATTTTATCTCTTAATTACTACTTAATATTTAAATTTGATCAAGTGCGTCAGCAACTTTTTCTACAGGCAATCTGCAACTTTTATTTTTACATACATAGATTAGTGTTTTTCCTTCAACTAATTTGTTTTCTAATAGAGAGAGCGTCCCTTCGTTATTTCCGCCTGAATAAATCACATTCGGTAAAAAGATTTTCTGCATGTCAGAAAGTTTCTCTTTCCAATCTTTTCCAACAATAGCAATTTCAATAAGCGGACAAACGCGTGGAATCATTGCCTGTGCCCAATTGCTGTAATAACCTAAATTTTTCTTAACATCATCTACAACATTTTTTATTAACTGAATCGCTTTTTGTTCATAATCTGTTTCGTCAAAATACTGGCTTAATAAAAATAAATTCTTTGCCATTTCACTGTTTGAAGAAGGAATGACATTGTCAGTAATTTCCATTTTTCTGGCAATCAAATTACTAAATTGATCATCGGTATATAAAAACATCCCTGATTCATTATCATGAAAATGGGCAATCACATAATCAGTAAATGTCTTTGCTTTTTGCAAATAGGATTCATCAAAACTCACCTGGTAATAATCAATTAAAGCAGAAATAAAAAATGCGTAATCATCTAAGAAAGCATGTATGGTTGCAGTGCCATTTTTATAATTTCTAAATAAGGTATTATCGCCGGCACAAACATTTTTTAATAAAAAATCAAGATTCAGCTTTGCAGGAAATAAAAATTTTTCATCAGCAAAAGCTTTGTAAGCATTGATGAAACCTACCGACATCAATGAATTCCATGAAGTAAGAATTTTATCATCAGTTCCCGGGCGAACTCTTTTTTCTCTTGCCAAAAATAATTTTTCATTTAAGGATTTTATTTTTTCAGCCTTTTCATTTGTTTCCAATTCGTATAGCTTTCCATAATTTATATCCGCAATATTTTTCCCATCTTCCCAATTTCCTTCTTTTGTTATTCCATAATAATCAGAATAAAACCTGTAATCGTCGCCCAAAAAAATTTCAATTTCTTTTTCAGTCCAAACATAAAATTTTCCTTCTTCACCTTCACTGTCTGCATCAAGAGAAGAAAAAAATCCACCTTCCAAAGAAGTTAATTCTCTTGTTACAAATTCCAGCGTTTCATAAACTACTTTTTTATATAAGGGATTCTTACTTACCTGGTAAGCATGACTATAAAGGCTTACGAGTTGTGCATTATCATAAAGCATTTTTTCAAAATGAGGGACATGCCAATTTGGGTCAGTAGCATAACGTGAAAATCCTCCACCAACCTGGTCATAAATACCGCCATTAGCCATATTATTTAAAATAATTTCAACTGCATTTAAAGCCTCTTTATTTTTGGTGAAATAATAATATTCTAATAAAAATTCCCAGATAGAGGGCATCGCAAATTTCATTGCACCTTTTGTACCTCCATGGTCAAAATCAATACGCTTTTGAAAATGAAAAAACATTTTATTCAAATCATTTTCATGGAAAGAAACGTCGTTTGAATTTATTGGAAGATGTTCAATTTCGCGAATACCTTTTGAAAGGTTTTCGGATTGCTCTTTTAATTTCTCAGGCTCATCTTTATAAATTGAAGCAAAATATTCAAGCAGCTTTATCCAGTTTTCTTTAGGAAAATAAGTGCCGGCAAAAAAAGGTTTTCCTTCCGGCATCGCAAGTGCATTTAATGGCCATCCCCCATTCCCATTGATCAAATAAGCCGCGTTCATATACACCTGGTCAACATCTGGTCTTTCTTCACGATCTACTTTAATACACACATAATTTTCATTCATAACTCTTGCTACCTCTTCATTTTCAAAACTTTGATGTTCCATCACATGACACCAATGGCAAGCTGCATAGCCAATACTAATCAACAGCATTTTATTTTCAACTTTTGCTTTTTTTAAAGTTTCATCGTTCCATGCAAACCAGTTAACAGGATTATAAGCATGTTGTAATAGATAGGGCGAAGTTTCATTTATGAGCGAATTAGGCATTTTATTTAAATTATGTGATTATTAAATTACTGAAAGAATTTTACAATTTAGATTCGATAGGTTATCATCAATGTTACAAATTTACTTTCCTCAAATCCTTTTCCATAATTTAGCTTTAATATGGCTACACAAATATTTACGAACATTAGTTTATTAGCTAATACTTCTATGGGGACCGGTTTTGTTCGTGGAAAAGAACTTTCAATCCTTCCTTGCATAAAAAATGCTTACATGATTATTGAAGATGATACCATTGCTGAGATTGGTGAGATGGCAAAATATCATTTTACAAATGAAAGTTATTCTGTCGCCAGGAATACAATTGTTTTGCCTTGCTGGTGTGATAGTCATACCCATATTGTGTTTGCTACCAGCCGTGAAGAAGAATTTATTGACAAAATAAAAGGCCTCAGTTATTCTGAAATTGCAGAACGTGGGGGAGGAATTTTAAATTCCGCAAAAAAATTAAATGAAACATCTGAAGATGAACTTTTTAATTCTGCATGGAAAAGATTGGAGGATGTCAGCAAATTAGGAACAGGTGCAATTGAAATAAAAAGTGGGTATGGGTTATCAGTAGAAGGTGAATTAAAAATGCTTCGGGTAATAAAAAGATTGAAAGAAAAAAGTTCATTAAAAATTAAATCCACTTTTCTCGGCGCTCATACTTTTCCTTTGGAATACAAAGAAAATCATCAGCAATATGTTGATATGATCATAAACCAAATGCTTCCTGTTATTTCAGAAGAAAAGCTTGCTGACTATATTGATGTTTTTTGTGAAAAGGGATTCTTTTCTGTAGAAGAAATGAAAATTATTTGTGAAGCCGGAAAAAAATATGGTCTGAAACCGAAACTTCACGTGAATCAATTGAACAGTATTGACGGGGTTCAAACCGGAATTTCTTTAAATGCTTTATCACTTGATCATTTGGAAACGCTGACTGAATATGAAATAGAATTATTAGGAAAATATAAAGGTTCGTCTACACTTTTGCCATCTGCAGCATTTTTTTTAAGAATGCCACTGCAACCTGCCAGAAGCCTTATTAATGCAGGAGCTGCGCTTACGCTAGCATCTGATTATAATCCCGGATCAAGCCCATCTGGAAATATGAATTTTGTAATTTCACTGGCTTGCATTCAAATGAAAATGTTACCCGAAGAAGCAATAAATGCTGCGACAATTAATGGTGCTTGTGCAATTGAAATTGAAAACGATTTTGGAAGTATATCCGTGGGTAAAAAAGCAAACCTTATTTTTACCAAAGCTGTGCCGTCACTTGCTTATCTTCCCTATTCATTTGGAGAAAACCTGATTGATAAGGTGATGATAAATGGAGAGTTTAAATAGTCTATTCTAAAAGATTGTCTTTATTTCTTAAGTTAATAAAAAAGTGTCGTTTTAAAAAATATTGGCCTATAAATTTGAAAATGAAATTAAGGATGAAGATTTTTCCAGCATAGACGCTTAATTAATAATTCCGGAAAATTTTGAAAAAGTAAAATTAAATTTTAAAACTTTTTATTTTGCTTCTTTGTCTTAACTTCCTTCCATGAAACACTTTAAACGATACGATAAAAAGGAGATACTTTCTCATACTCATCTTCGTAAATATGAAACTAAACTTGGCGAAATTTTAATTTGCGACGCGCTGAATGACTTTGAAAAAGCAATTGCAGAAACAAATGCTACTTATATTATTTTGGGTATTCCTGAGGATCTTGGAATTAAAGCTAATCTTGGAAAAGGAGGTGCTGATTCCGCCTGGTTTTCTTTTGTGAATTCATTTTTAAATATTCAAAGCAATGATTTTTTAACCGGTGAAAATATTTTTATCGCCGGTCATTTTGATTTTACTGATGCACAAAAATTAATTAATGTTAATGCTGCAACTGATGAAGAAAAAATTATTGCTTATCGCTCGTTCGTCAGTAAGATTGATGATGAAGTAGAAGAAGTTATAAAAATAATTACTCAGAACAAAAAAATTCCGATTATAATAGGAGGAGGTCATAACAATGCTTACCCCGCTATAAAAGGTGCTGCCAAAGGATTGTACAAGGCGGAGCTTTTGCAATTAGCTCAAATTAATTGTGTTAATCTGGATGCTCACACAGATTACCGGCCCATAGAAGGACGCCATTCCGGTAATGCTTTTCGATATGCCGATGAAGACGGTTATCTCAATAAATACTGTGTAATAGGTGTGCATGAAAATTATTTGCAACAAAATGTTTGGATAGATATTGTCAATAATCCCTTCATTGATTTTATTACTTATGAAGATATTTTTATTCACGAAAAAAGAAATTTTATCCAGGCTGTTGCGCATGCCACCAGTTTTACAGGTGATAATTTTACTGGCGTAGAACTCGATTTGGATTCAATTGAACGTGCTTTAAGCAGTGCTTCTACTCCTTGCGGAGTTTCTGCTCTAAATGCCCGTCAATATTTGAATTTTGCTGCAATGGATTCTAAAGTTGCTTACGTACATATTTGCGAGGGGTCAACCAAATTAGAAACCGGAGAAACAGATTCGTCAACAGGAAAACTGATCAGTTACCTGGTGAGTGATTTTGTAAAATCCCATCAAAGAATGAAATAAATGCATTAATTTTTATCTCATAAAATTTAATAAAAAAGAGCAACGCTTAAATTTTGTTGCTCTTTTTTATTAATAACAGAATATGTATTTATTGCGGACTTAAATATTGAGCGTAAGCATAACCTTCAACTCCGCTATCTGTTTTTATTAACCACCATTGGTCATTTGTCTGATTTTGAACAGTAACAGTTTCGCCGTGTGCCGCTTTTCCCACAATGGGTTGATCCGTTCCAGGTCCTTTACGAATATTCAAATTGGTGCTATCAGTAGTAACTTTTGCTTTTGTTCCGGCAGTTGCGGAAACATTAACGTCCAAAATTAAATCTCCGGTGCGGTAATCAGGATCTATTTTTCCATAAATATCCCAAAGTTTATCTTTTGTTTGTCCATTAGGAGCATCTCCCGAAATGTGTAAAACATTTCCCTGATCACTCACCTGCAAATTATTGATTCCTGATGATTTTGCTGCATCGATCAAACTCTTATATTTATCTTGTAATGCTGACATTTTTTCTTTATTTAATGGTTAATTGATTATTTATTTTTTTCGGATTTAGGCTGTTCAAACTCTGCATTAATTTAGTTAGGTCTGAACGTTTGATGCTTCCGGTTAGCGTGATCTCTCCATCCTGAACTGTTGCTTTTACATCAGGAAAATCTTTAGTTGCATCTATTACTCCCTGGTTTAAATTATTATCCGGAGAAACTGTTACAGGAGCGGATGGTGGTGGGGCAATGGTTAAATTATTTACTACCGATTTTACGCCTTTTACATTTTTTGCAGTTGTTTCGGCTGTGTTTTTACACATTTCATCTTTCACTTCTCCCGTTAATGTAGCAACGCCATCATCAACCGTCGCTATTGCTCCGGCACAATCCGGATTTGCCGAAAATTTATCGGTAATGTTTTTTTGAACCGTAGAATCTTTTGGTTTGCAGCCAACAAAGGAGATCGAAGCAAGCATAAAAACAGCGAAAAAGATTTTGAAAATTTTCATGTTAATTGATTTAGGAGTGAATAAAATGGAAATGCTCACAAAAAATGTTCCCAAAAAAAATAATATGAATAATATGCGGGTATTTACTGGTAATTGCCAATTCAATAATTATTTTTCAAAAAAAATATTTCTTCACATGATGTTTACAACATTCACATTTTTTTACTTTTAGCTTTAAGTATATTTGAACGGAACTGTATAGAATCTGCTTAAGTAAAGTGTGGGAAATTTCTTTCTTTTGCGAAAAATCAAAAAATAAATGGCTGATAAGAATCTCTTTGACTACAACGAAGAATCAATAAAAAGTCTTGACTGGAAGGATCATATTCGTCTGCGACCTGGTATGTATATTGGGAAATTGGGCGATGGCAGCAGTCCAGACGACGGTATTTACGTGTTACTAAAAGAAGTTATTGATAATTGTATTGATGAACATACGATGGGTTATGGTAAACATGTAGATGTTGAATTAAAAAACAAAACGGTTTCAGTTCGTGATTATGGACGCGGAATTCCTTTAGGAAAGGTGGTTGATGTGGTGAGTAAAATAAATACCGGGGCAAAGTATGACAGCAAAGCCTTTCAAAAAAGTGTTGGTCTTAATGGCGTAGGGACCAAAGCTGTTAATGCTTTGAGTGAATTTTTTAAAGTAACCTCGGTTAGAGAAGGTAAACAAAAAACTGCCGAATTTGAAAGAGGAAAGCTTATGAAGGATGAGAAGGAATCTAAAACGACAGAAGAAAATGGGACCGCGGTAACGTTCATTCCTGATGAAAAAATCTTTAAGAATTACCATTATATCCACGAATTTCTCGATAATCAATTTTGGAATTATTGCTTTCTCAATGCAGGTTTGGTAATTAATTTTAATGGCAAAAGATATGTCAGCAAAAATGGATTATTAGACTTGCTGCAAAGGAAAACAATTGAAGAAGAACTGCGTTATCCAATTATTCATTTAAAAGGAGAGGACATAGAAGTAGCGATTACCCACAACAATCAATATGGGGAAGAATATTACAGCTTTGTAAACGGACAATTTACAACCCAGGGTGGGACTCATTTGTCAGGTTTTAGGGAAGGATACGTAAAAACGATTCGAGATTTTTATAAAAAGGATTATGATTCCGCAGATATTCGTGGAAGCATTTGCGCTGCGATCAGTATCCGGGTGCAGGAGCCTGTTTTTGAAAGCCAGACAAAAACGAAATTGGGATCTCATATCATGTTTGAAAAAGGGCCGGCAGTGAAAAGCTTTATTGCTGATTATTTAGGAAAGGAATTAAATAATTTTTTGCATAAAAATCCGGCAACAGCAGATGCGTTAAAAAGACGCATTGAACAAAATGAAAGAGAGCGAAAGGATATGGCAGGGATTAAAAAGCTGGCAAATGAGAGAGCGAAAAAGGCAAATCTTCATAATAAAAAATTACGTGACTGCCGTTATCATTTTAATGATGAGGCGGAAGGAAAAAATAAAGATGAGATCAATGCAAAGCGAATGGAGACAACACTTTTCATTACTGAAGGAGACAGTGCCAGCGGATCAATTACCAAATCAAGAAATGTTGAAACCCAGGCAGTTTTCAGCCTTCGTGGTAAACCTTTGAATAGTTTTGGATTGACAAAAAAGATTGTTTACGAAAATGAAGAATTTAATCTGTTGCAGCATGCTTTAAATATTGAGGCCGGATATGAAGATCTTCGTTATAATAATATTGTCATTGCCACTGATGCTGATGTTGACGGAATGCATATTCGCCTCCTGCTAATGACTTTCTTCCTCCAGTTTTTTCCTGATTTGGTTAAAAACGGTCATGTGTATATTTTAGAAACTCCATTGTTTCGTGTACGTACAATGCCCGGAAAAAGCAAGGAAAAGCAGGAGACAATTTATTGTTATGATGAAAATGAAAAACAGAAAGCGATTGAAAAATTAGGAGCTAAACCCGAGATTACTAGGTTTAAAGGCTTAGGTGAAATTTCTCCGGATGAATTTGGGAAATTTATCGGAGAAGATATGAGGCTGCAACCAGTTATGCTTTTGCCTGAAATGCATATCCAGCAATTGTTGGAATATTACATGGGGAAAAACACACCATCGCGCCAGGATTTTATTATTGACAATTTGAAAGTGGAGATCGATTTGGTCGAAGAATTGGTGAGCTAATTAAGTAATTTGCTGTTAGTGAATGAGATGGCGGAAATAAAAACTTTAATTTTGTAAAAACATTTTTATGGATGCAATAAAATTAATTGGAATTTCTCATGGGGGAAAATTAATTGTTGATGTTCCCGAAGAATTAGACGATAAAGAGATTGAAATAATGATCATATCTTCCAAAGAAAAGAAAAAAGATGATATCGATACCACCATTGATGACAAAATATAACCTGCTTCCAAATCATGCTACAATTTCTGCAGACTGCAAACTTCAACAAACTAAATTAGCTTCGCTCTATTCTAATTTAATTCTTCCTTTTAAGGAAGAAAATATTATACGGACAACAGATCCTAATTCTTAATTCATTAATTTGATTTTATAAATGCACATCGTTTTTCAAGAACCTGATATAAATACCCTTACTAAAAGTTTTGATTTGGATTATTCGCTTCGCGATGAGATTGTAGAGATCAGGGATGATTATGCTGTTGGTCCTTTAAGAAATATTTATTCTCAAGAAGGAATAGAGGAAAGAAAACAATGGTGGCGCACTGTTTTAGCGGAAGGGGATTTGGAAGGACATGTAGATAGCGGGGAAGTAGATGACCAAAAAAGAGTTGAGGAAATAAAGGGAAAATTAAATTCAAATCAGGAAGAGAAAGTTTGGATTTGGGTAGCTCCAAATAAACATGATGTAAGCGGTTATTATTGGCTAATGACGCAGTTAAAAGATTTTGTGGGAAGAATCTATGTTCTTTCGCTAAATAACCTGCCCTTTATAAATGATAAAGGAAATATTTTTTATCCTGTAAACTTGTGTGAAATTCCACCCCGTGAATTTCTAAAAGCAAAGAAGCTTGCAAGGCCAATTACTTTATCAGAATTTGAAATTGACCCTGATGAATGGATGAAGATCTGTAATGAAAATAAAATCGTTCGCATTCTTGAAGGAGCGAAAAAATTATCACAGCATGATGAAGATTTTTATGATAAATATCTTTTAGAATTCATTACTGCTGACTGGCAAAAAGCGAATAAAGTAATTCAGCAATTTTTGAATAAATCAAAATATACAACCGGTGATATGTTCTTGCTGTGGCGATTGAAAGAGTTAATTTCAAAAGGGGTAATTGATGCCCAGGGGGAAGTAAAAAAGATGAAAGATTTTGATGTGAAGAAAAAAGTAGAAGAAGAAATACAATTCTAGTTGCAAGAAAGAATTAATCCAAATTAATTCTTGTGTTCATATATATCTGCTGAAAAAAAATTGATATAATATTAAATGGCAAAAGCAAATAAACAAGAGTACAAGCACAGTGATTCCGGGATTTCCGGTCAATATAAAACATGGTTTTTAGATTATGCGAGCTATGTGATTTTAGAACGTGCTGTTCCTGCAATTGAAGATGGATTAAAGCCTGTTCAACGTCGCATCCTTCATGCAATGAAAGAAATGGATGATGGCCGATTTAATAAAGTCGCGAACATTATTGGGCAGAGCATGCAATATCATCCGCATGGTGATGCAAGCATTGGCGATGCAATTGTAAACCTTGGGCAAAAGGATCTGTTGATCGAAACCCAGGGTAATTGGGGTGATGTGCGCACCGGTGATGAAGCAGCGGCTCCAAGATATATCGAAGCACGTCCCAGCAAGTTCGCATTGGAAGTGGCTTTCAATAATAAAACCACGAACTGGCAATTGAGTTATGATGGAAGAAAAAATGAACCGGTAACTCTTCCAATGAAATTTCCTTTGTTGCTTGCACAAGGAGCTGAAGGTATCGCTGTTGGTCTTGCAACAAAAATTCTTCCTCACAATTTTTGTGAATTAATTGAAGCAACAATAAAATATTATAAAGGAAAAAAGTTTGAACTATTTCCAGATTTTGCAACCGGAGGAATGATTGATGTTACCAATTATAATGACGGTGTTCGTGGGGGCAAAGTTCGGGTGAGAGCAAGAATTGAGGAAGTCGACAAAAAAACAATTGTGATAAAAGATGTTCCCTATGGAACAACTACAACACAGTTGATTGAAAGTATCATTAAAGCTAATGACAGCGGGAAAATTAAAATCAAAAAGGTAACCGATAATACTGCTGCGGAAGTTGAAATAACTATTGATCTTGCACCTGGCATTAGTCCTGATATTACCATCGATGCGTTGTATGCTTTTACCGATTGTGAAATTTCTATTTCTCCAAATCTGTGCGTAATTGAAGCACAAAAACCGCGGTTCCCAGGAGTTTGTGAGTTGCTGAAGTTTTCTGCTGATTACACACGGAATCTTTTAAAACAGGAGCTTGAAATCAAACTGCGTGAATTACAGGAAAAATGGCATTATACTTCATTGGAAAAAATATTTTTTGAAGAAAAAATTTATAAAGAATTAGAGAAGAAACATGAAACGTGGGATAAAGTAATTGCTGCGATTGATAAAGCTTTTGTTCCTTTTAAAGAAATATTAAAAAGAGAAATTACAAGAGAAGATATTCTCAAACTAACGGAGAAGCCTGTACGAAGAATTTACAAATTGGATATTGATGATTTAATTCGTCAAATAAAATCTTTGGAAGATGATATCGCGGAAGTAAGGCATCATCTTGAGTTTCTAACCGAATATGCTATTTCATATTATGATGAATTACTAAAGAAATTTGGAAAAGGAAGAGAGAGAAAAACTGAGATCAAATTATTTGATGTGATCCAGGCAAAAGCTGTTGCAATAGCTAACACAAAAATTTATGTTAACCGCTCAGAAGGCTTTGTTGGAACGAGTCTTAAGAAAGATGAGTTCATTGCAGATTGCAGTGATCTGGATGATATCATCGCCTTTACAAAGTCAGGAAAAATGAAAGTAGTAAAGGTTTCTGATAAAGTTTTTATCGGAAAAGACATTATACATGTTGCGGTATTCAATAAAAGTGATGAGCGCACAACTTACAATATGATCTATGCGGATGGTAAAAAAGGAATCAGTTATGCGAAGCGATTTAATGTAACAGGTGTTACAAGGGATAAAGAATATGATCTGACAAAAGGCGATGAAAAAAGCAAGGTTCATTATTTTTCGGTGAATCCAAATGGAGAGGCAGAAGTGGTTCGCATTCTTCTTACGCCGGGTTGCAGCGCAAGAAATAAAGAACTCGATTTTTATTTTGAAACAATGGAAATCCGCAGCCGTGGAAGTATTGGAAACCAGGTTACAAAATATCCTGTGAAGTCGATAAAGATGTCTGAAAAGGGTAAGTCTACTTTAGATAAAAGGAAGCTGTGGTTTGATGAAACATTTGGTAGATTAAACACGGAGGAGAAGGGACAACTGTTGGGAGATTTTGAAGGAGAAGATAAAATACTGGTGCTTTATAAAGATGGAAATTATGAAATAACGGGCCAGGAAATTACACAGCGCTTTGACGTTGATTCAATAGAGTTAATTGAAAAATTTGATCCTGAAAGAATTATTACTGCTGTTTATCTTGATGCAGAAAAATTGCAATACAATGTGAAGCGTTTCAAAATCGAAACCAACACTATGAACAGTAAATTTCTTTTTATAAAAGAAGGTGCAGATAACCGTTTAATAAAGGCAACAACTGCAGATGAACCTATCCTCGAAATGCAAAGTGGAAAAGGATCGCAGATCAGGAAAGCTAAAATAAAATTGCATAAAGTAGTTGATGTAATGGGTTGGAGGGCGATAGGAAATAAGCTGACTGATTATTCAAAATCAGACCAGATGGAGTGGATTGAAACTGAAAAGCCGTCAGCACAAAAAGAGTTGTTTGAATAACATATTCAATTGAGTACAAGGAATAAAATAAACGCAGCGAAAATTAATCCGCTGCGTTTGACTCCTGTATTCACATTTAAAAAACCAATTAAACTGTTACATGATCTTTCCGGTTCTTTGTTGTATTATAGGCTGAACCGGCTGTCGTATTTGAATTTGCGCTTGAATTTTTATTCCTGTTTTCCTGTGGAGTAGTTTCAACTACACGTAAATTATTTTGAACATCTGTTACTCCCGTTACATCCTCTGCAAGATCTTCCGCCCTATGTTTGGAGTACCTTGAATCAACGGTACCCGATAATGTCACTTCACTTCCTTTCACCTCAACTTCAATTTCTGATGCATCTAAAAATGAATCATCACTTAATTTATCAGACACATCTTCCCTAATTCTTTCCTGTGAACGCGAATAATTTTTTGGACCTTTTCCACGATGATTTCCTTCTCTCATTTCATCTCTTCTGCGACGACGTTTTGCATCGTCATCTCCAAACCATGATTCTACCTCATCCTTTGTTTTGTCCCACCAGTTTCGGTCTTCAGCCCTGTAATTATCACGCCAGCCTTCATTCCTGTTGTTGTCGTTCCTGTAGCGATCATTGTAATTCCAATTGCGATCATTACGCATGTAATCATTTCCAGAACGATAGGAATCGCCTCTGAAATTGCTGCTGTTATAATTGTTCCTGTAATTTGAATTGTAATCAGAATTAGTATTGCGATTATAATCAGAATAATAATTTCTCCGATTAAAATCATCATTATAATAATTGCGATTCATTTCATTGCCGGCACTTCCATAGCCTCTTTCGCGGTCGCTGGAATAAGCATCACGGTTTTCATTATTATAGCCGCCCCAATCGTCAGAACGGTTATAAGTTCTATCCCAATTATTGTTATAATTTCTTTCATCAGAAGATGAGCGGTTATCATCACGATAACGATGGCTTCTGTTATAGTAGTCTTCCATAAAAATATTTGTTTTAGTGAATAATCTTATGGAAAGAAAAAACTATTCCTGTTTTAAAAAAAAGCCGCTAAAAAAAATTTATGAATGAAAAAAAAGCCCAGGTCTACTGAAAATGTAATGCTTATATAATTTTTTATTCTTGAAGAGTTTATTGGTGCCTGACATTTAATTTTTAAGTGTTGACATCTTTCTACAAAAAAACATTATTAAGTGAAATAATAGAACAATTAATGCTTTTGATTTTTTTTGCCTGAATTTTTCTGTGGTGGGAGAGGACTGTTTTTAGAATCCGAATCCTGTTCTTCCTGAAAATTATTATTTAATTTAGACTCATCAATATTGCCATGGGTATCCAGAACAGGGTTAGGCACAGGCGGTTTGCCTTCAGGAGTTACCTGATTAAATATTTTTTCAACATAGACCCATTTTCCATCTTTCCATTTTAATCCTTCATAATCTCCATCCGGGATATAAGTATATTTTTTTTGGGCTTCACCGGTTTGAGAAATTAAATGTTCGAAAACGATCATGTTCATTTCATTGTCAAAAGTGAGTCGTGGAGCTGCATTCTTTTTATATTCCATCACATATCGTGACATATTTTTTTTATGCAAAATATTGTTATCAGGAAAACTAAAAAATGGGCCGCCAAAAACGGGTTCTCCATTTTTAAAAGTAAGCACTTCAATAAATTTTCTATCACTGCTCATGTTGTTGTCATCAAAACCAAGCAGGGTATAAAAGGTTTTTCCAAAAGATTTCTCCTGCATGATCCTGTAATATAAAGCGCCTATCCATGCGCGGTTGCTGGTAACAGTGTCTTCAATATTCTGAATCAAATCTGTTTTATCTATTAATGGAAAAAGCTTTAGAGACCCATCAGATGTCTTCATCTGGATGGCTCCATGCTGCCTGATTATTTCAGGACTAATTGTAAGTTGCCATGTGAAAATTTTAAAAGAACTATCAGGAGGAATTACTTTAGCGATACTAACTAAAGAATCAAAAGGATAATAAAAGGAATTGCTTATTTGTAAGGCACGCACAAATGTTTTAGTAAACTGGCTGTCGGCAGTGAAACGATCTTCAGGATTTCTGCCGTTGAGAATTTGGCGAGCATAAATTTTTAATGAATCTTCCTTTTGCTGAAGGATTTTTTTCTCAGACACAGAAATATGTTGGGCATATGAAGTACTTCCTAATGCAAAGATGAAGAATAAAAAAATGATGATTTTGTTCATTAAAAAAGTTTGAACAAAGAAAGTTGTAAATGATTTAATTTATTGTTAATCGTATGATATTTAACTAACTTATAATGCTTTAGCAACTGAAATAAGGTCGATAAAAACCAGATCAATATCTTCATGGTCGTAAGGAATATCTTTACGGGTTGTGGGCAGGAAAACATTCATGGCAACACCCAGATTCCTACCAAATTTCATATCGCTCAAAGTATTTCCAATCATTATACTTTTGCTTAAGTCGATTTGAGGGAAATCCTTTAAAGCCTGCAAACCCATACCTACATTCGGCTTCCTGTTTTCGCTTTCCATCTCTGTACAAAAATAAATCCGGTCTATTCTGCCACCTGCATTATTTATTTCCTCTTGCATATTTTTATGAATCAGGTGAAGGTCTTCTATTTTTGTAAGACCTTTTGCCACACCTCGTTGATTGGTTACCATCACAATAATTCCAAACTTTTGACCGAATATTCTAAATGCTTCTTTTGCTCCCGGATAAAATTTAAATTCCTCCCAATGATGAATATAATCATCATGCTTTTCATCATTGACGACTCCATCCCTGTCAATAAAAAGAGTCCAGGAACGATTTATATTTTTTAAATTTGAACTTTTCAAATTAAGAATTTTTGAATTCAGATTGGGCCTTCTTATAATCCTCAGGTATTCCAATATCAATAAAATATTTGTCTTGTATTATTCCATATAGTTTTGATTTTTTATGTGCCGATTCATTAATGTTCTTTTCAAGGAAATCTTTTTCAAATGAGAATTTTTCAGGAAGAGTTTCCTTTAAAAATTCCGGTACATTCAATGCGTAAAGTCCTCCATTAATTAAACCTGAAGTATAGTATTGTTTTTCTTTAAAAGTACGTACCGAATTATCATCATTTAATTCTACAACGCCATACCTGTCAAAATAATGCATCGGCTTCAAGGCCAGTGTACAAGCGGAGTTTACATCTTTGTGAAAATTTGCCAATGCTGAAACATCTATTTTGTAAAGTGTGTCACCGTTGCAAACTAAAATATTTTCTTCAGAACTTTTTATTGCTGCTAATTTGATCGCACCACCCGTTCCCAATGGTTCATTTTCTAAAGAGATTGTATAATTCAGGCCAGGATGATTTTCATGAAGATATTCTTCGATGATTTGATTTTTATAACCCAGACTGAAAATAAAGTGGTTAATTTTATTTTGTTTTAAAAAATCTATAACATAATGCAGGAAAGGTTTTCCGTCAACCGGAGCCATGCATTTAGGAACATCTGAAATTACTTTTTGGAGCCTGGTTCCTAATCCTCCCGCAAGAATAATTGCTTCTTTAATCATTGGTATCGGCAAAATAAATTTCCTCAACAAACTGGCAAATGATGTGGCCAAGTGTGATATGACTTTCCTGGATTCGAGGCGTATCATCAGAAGGAATGTTGATGAGAAAATCCGAATGATGTTTTAATTTTCCGCCATCAGAACCAGTAAATGCAATTGTTGTCATACCTTTTTCTTTAGCAACTTCAAACGCTTTTACAATATTTTTACTATTACCGGAAGTACTTAATCCTACTAAAACGTCACCTTCATTTCCGATTCCTTTTACTAATCTTGAGTAGATTACCTCGTAGCTGTAATCGTTTGCCACGGCGGTTATGTAAGAAGTATTACAATGTAAAGCTTCAGCAGGAAGAGCATCTCTGTCGGTATAAAATCTTCCGCTGAATTCTGCTGCCAGGTGTTGCGCATCGGACGCACTGCCTCCATTTCCGCAGAATAAAACTTTTTTACCTTTTTCAAATGCGCTTACAATTACATTCACACAATCATTTACGGTTTGTAATAATTTGTCGTCATTAAGAATTTTCGTTTTTACGTCTATTGATGATTGAATAATGTTTTTTATTTTTTCCATCTTTTATTTTTGAATAATTTTCAATTTCTTTTTGATCATAAGCACCATGTGGTTAAACCGTACTTTGTAAACCTATAATTTTTTATTTCTCCACCATGTTTTTTTAATTCTTCTATCACTGCATACCTGCAATTTCCAGGGCAATAAAAAATCATAAAACCTCCACCACCGGCGCCACTTATTTTTCCTCCTGTTGCGCCGGCTCTTTTTGCAGCATGGTATATTTCCTCAATCCTGCTGTTGCTGATATTGTGTGCCATCCTGCGTTTCTGTTCAAAGCCAAAATCAAGTATTGCACCAAACTCATTTAACTTTCCACGCAGCAGTGCTTCTTTCATCATGCGTGCCTGTTCTTTCAACTGATGCATGGCTTCGATACTTTTTTCATTTTTATTGTTCACATTTTTTACCTGCTCATCAATGATTGAAGCACTTTCGCGGCTTGTTGATGTAAAATAAAGTACAAGATTATTTTCCAGTTCGTGAAGATACTCTGATTTAATTCTCAAGGGATTTACAATCACTTTATCATCTTCATAAAACTCCATAAAGTTTACACCACCAAACATTGCTGCATATTGATCTTGTTTACCACCGGTAAGTTTTAAATCATTTCTTTCTATTTGATAAGCATAATGTGCAATGTCATAATCACCGAGGGGAAGTTTGAGCCATTCCACAAAAGCACCAATGATGGCAACAACAAGGGTGGAGGATGTACCAAGGCCGGAACCAGCCGGTGCATCAACGAAAGTTGATAATCTAAATCCTTTTGCCGGCAATTTATAATCTTTATAAATACGATTGTAAACACCTTTGAGAAGATCTAATTTTCCGTCCACCGGTAATTCCTCTGACCATTCAAATTCCTGTTTTTCTTTCCTGTCTAAAGCCTCAACAATAATTTTATTTTCATCCAAAGTTTCAATATTTGCATAAGCAAAAAGTGAAACAGTTGCATTAAGAATGGCACCGCCAAACTGATCACTGTACGGACTTACATCAGTTCCGCCACCTGCAAG
>Ga0164242_10003087_pt1 | contig 19071 bp, 22 predicted proteins | sample OricomgcompostMG_FD_108783 | JGI IMG/M metagenome (GOLD analysis project Ga0164242, IMG submission 108783) | Miracle-Growth compost microbial communities from Emeryville, California, USA - Original compost - Miracle growth compost (MG) ... | reverse complement strand
GAAAAGTGACTCCGGTTTTCCGTCCGGCCGCGCGACCATCATCTAAGTGCCGGATTCCGACACGGGCTGCAATGCCTTCGGATCGCGGGCACGGGCCAAAAGCAGCACCAGCGCCGGAACCCATATCAGGCGGGACTGGTAGCGGTCGTGCGGATTGGAGAATGTGCCGCAGATGACGGCATTGCCGATCAGAGCCAGCAGCACCGTGGCGGGGAGCGCCGCCTCGCCCCAGCGGCGTCGCACCGCCGCATGGTGCAGCAGCAGCAGCAGGCCCAGCAGCGAGATCATCGCCACCGGAACATGGATGAGATTGATGTCGCGGAAGCGGATGATGCGGGTCTGCTGGCGGGCCGCCAGATAGGCCGGAAGCTGACGGGGCAGCGCGTGGCGGAAGACCGGGCGCAGGATGGAACGTTGCGACTCGATGCCGTCGCCGGTCCTGACTTGCAGGAACTGGGCCATGGAATCCAGCGCCGCCGCCTTGAGATGCATCCAGGGATAGCGGACCAGGCTGTCGCGCACGATGCGGCTATACTCGCCGTCGCTGCGCTTGAAGCCGCCTTCGGCGCGGAAGGAGCTGTGCTCGCCCCACAGCCAGGCATTGGCGTTGCGCGGCAGCCGCGTGCGGTAGGCGCAGAGCGTATAGGGCTCGGGGATGCCGCTGCCGCGGAGCGGACAGACATCGGCCATCAGGCGCTGAACGATGCCGTCCTGCATCAGCCGCGCCAGCAGGAAGACCGAACCGGCGCGTGAAATGAAAATGGTGCGGGTGAAGGCGTAATTGGCCCCCATGGTCATGGTCAGGGCCAGCAGCAGCGCCGACAGGCAGGGCAGCAGGCGCGGCCGCGGCAGGAGGGGCATGCGGCGATGAAAGCGCCACAGCATGGCGGCGCAGAGCAGCAGACCGCCGATCAGTCCGAGGTGGGAGGGGTGCGCCGCCACCGCCAGCGCGGTGACGGCAACGATCGCCGCCAAACGCAATTTGCCGCTTGGCGACGCGAGGGATTTCGGGGGCTGGCCAGGGGCGAGGAGCGATGTGGGCGAATTGGCCCATGAGCGACGAGCGGCACCGCCAGCGCCCAAAAGAACCGCATCGACACGGAAAAGCAGCAGGTAGCCGCCGATGACCACCAGCGGCGTGAAACAGTCGGGCTCGATCTGGCCGACATACCAGCCGATGCCGGTCAGCCCCATCAGCGCCGCCCCGATCAGCAGCAACCCGCCAAGGCGCAGGCGCGGCACTTCGGCGCGTGCCAGTTCCAGCACCAGGAAGGCGGTCATCAATGCCTGCGCCGTCGCGGTCCACCACAGGCTGAAAGACGCGCCGGTCAGCGGCAGCAGCAGCGAATAGACCGGCGAACGCTCGACGAAGAAGGCGCCTTCCAGCCCTTCGGCCATATAGGCGCCGGTGTCGTAGAAGACCAGCGGGAAGCGATTCCAGAACGCCACCCCCAGGAACAGCAGCGCCAGCAGCACAAGCCCGGCCAGGCGGGCGCCGGCCGTCATGCCCGCCTGCCCGCGTCCTGCCCGTGATTCGCCGTCCGTCCCCACGCCGGGAAGATGGCGCAACCGCTGCGGCAAAGCGATACCGGCCTTGGCGAAGCCTGCGGTTGACTAGCCGGGCTCGCCTTCTAAACTCCGGCCTCCTGTTCGTTTTTCGAGGCATGAATGGCGGCCCCCCTTTCAACTTCAGGTCCGCAAAAGCCGGACCTCACGGCCCGTCCCCTTTCCCCGCATCTGACCATCTACCACTGGGCCCCGACCATGATCGCCTCGATCACCCACCGGGCGACGGGGATCGCCCTGTCGATGGGGGCGATGGTGCTGGCCTGGTGGCTGGTGTCGATCTCCAATGGGCCGGAAGGCTATCAGGGCTTCTATGCCCTGGCCGGGTCGCCCCCGGGCTTGGTAGTGCTGTTCGGCTTCACCTGGGCGCTGGCCTTCCACTTCCTGCAAGGAATACGCCACCTGGTCTGGGACTTGGGCTATGGCTTCAAAAAGGAAACGGCGCGGATGACGGCGCTGCTGGTGATCGGCCTGTCGCTGCTGATCGCCGCCGCCGTCTTCGTGTTCGTCTGGACCGGCCATGCGGGATACTTATCGTGAAGGGCGTTCGGGGATGAGTTCGATGCAAACGCCGCTGCACAAGGTGCAGGGCATGGGCGCCAGCCATACCGGCACCGGCCATTTCTGGTATGAGCGCGTCACCGCGGTGGCGCTGATCCCGCTGACCCTGTGGTTCGCCTATGCCATGCTGGGCCTGGCCAATGCCAGCGAAGTCGCCGCCATCAGCTTCCTGGCCCGCCCGCTCAACGTGATCCTGATGGCGGCTTTCATGGTCATCACCCTCTATCACGTCAAGCTGGGCCTGCAGGTGGTCATCGACGATTATGTGCACGGGCCCGGCATGAAGATGTTCCTGCTGCTGCTGGTGCGCTTCGCGGTGATCGCCACCGGCTCGACCGCGCTTTTCGCCCTTCTCCGCATCGCTTCGCTGTAACAGGAATCCCATGCCCGCCTATACCATCGTCGATCACACCTTCGATGTCGTCGTTGTCGGCGCGGGCGGCGCGGGATTGCGCGCCACGCTGGAATGCGCCGCCCGCGGCCTCAAAACCGCCTGCATCACCAAGGTCTTCCCCACCCGCAGCCATACCGTGGCGGCGCAGGGCGGCGTCGCCGCATCCCTGGGCAACATGGGCGAGGACAATTGGCGCTGGCACATGTACGACACCGTCAAGGGTTCGGACTGGCTGGGCGACCAGGACGCCATCGAATATCTCACCCGCCACGCGCCCGAGGCCGTGTACGAGCTGGAGCATTTCGGCATGCCCTTCAGCCGCACGCCGGACGGCAGGATCTACCAGCGCGCCTTTGGCGGCATGACCAGCAATTACGGCGAAGGCATCGTCCAGCGCACCTGCGCCGCCGCCGACCGGACCGGCCATGCCATGCTGCACACGCTGTACGGCCAGTGCGTCAAGCATGAGGTCAATTTCTTCATCGAGTATTTCGCCCTCGACCTCATCATGGAGGACGGCGCCTGCCGTGGCGTCATGGCCTGGTGCCTGGACGACGGCACCATCCACCGTTTCCGCGCCTACAAGGTGATCCTGGCGACCGGCGGCTATGGCCGCGCCTATCAGAGCTGCACCGGCGCCCACACCCAGACCGGCGACGGCAACGCCATGGTGCTGCGTGCCGGCCTGCCCTTGCAGGACATGGAATTCGTCCAGTTCCATCCCACCGGCATTTTCGGCGCCGGCGTGCTGATCACCGAGGGCGTGCGCGGCGAAGGCGGCTATCTCACCAATTCCGAGGGCGAACGCTTCATGGAGCGCTACGCCCCGCACACCAAGGACCTGGCCAGCCGCGACGTGGTCTCGCGCGCCATGACCATCGAGATTCGCGAGGGCCGTGGCGTCGGCCCGAACAAGGATCACATCCATCTGCATCTGTCGCACCTGGACCCCAAGATCATCCATGAACGCCTGCCCGGCATCTCGGAAAGCGCGCGCATCTTCGCGGGCGTCGATGTCACCAAGGAGCCGATCCCGGTGCTGCCGACGGTGCATTACAACATGGGCGGCATTCCTTGCGCCTATACCGGCGACGCGCTGACGCTGGCGGGCGGCAATCCCGACACGGTGGTGCCGGGCCTGATGGCGGTGGGCGAAGCGGCCTGCGTCTCGGTCCATGGCGCCAACCGCCTGGGCTCCAACTCGCTGATCGACCTGGTGGTGTTCGGCAAGGCGGCCGGGGTGCAGGCGGCCAAGGAACTGGAGAATGTCGACGGCCATGCCGAACTGAAAAAGGACGCGGGCGACGACGCCCTGGCCCGCCTGGATCGTTTCCGCAACGCCCACGGCCCGACACCCACCGCGGTGATGCGCGCCACCATGCAGAAAGCGATGCAGGAAGATGCCGCCGTCTTCCGGACCGGCGAAAGCCTGGCCCAGGGCCTGAAGCGCATCCAGTCCCTCTATGCGCAGCGCGGCGACATCGGCATCAAGGACCGCACCATGATCTGGAACACCGACCTGGTGGAGACGCTGGAGTTCGACAATCTGCTCCAGCAGGCGGTGGTGACGGTGGCGGGCGCGGTCAACCGGCTGGAGAGCCGCGGCGCCCATGCCCGCGAGGACTATCCCGGCCGCGACGACGACAATTGGATGAAGCACACCCTGGCGTGGCTGAACCCGGAAACCGGCGAGGTCCGCATCGACTACCGGCCGGTGCATACCTACACGCTCACCGACGAAGTCGAATACATCAAGCCGAAGGCGCGGGTTTACTAAGGCCCATCGATCCGTCTGACGCGCCCCGCCGGTGCGCCGCCGGCGGCAACAGGCGATCGCAGCCAGGCTTCCAGCGCCGCCAGCAACGCGCCGCCGGTGACGGCGTTCCTGCCTTGCGGAAAAACCGTCATATTGTCGCCGCCCTGGGCCAGATAGTCCGGCACCGCCACGCGATAGGTGGCATCGGAGCGGATGGGCGCGCCGTCCAGCATCATCGTGCCGGGCACAACATGGTCGCCGTCCGGGCGTCCGCCGTCCCAGGCGTAAGCGAAGCCGTTCGAGACTTGCAGGATGCGGGTGATGGCGGGATCGGCCCATTGCTGCTCCAGCACCGCCTTGAGTTGTGCCCCGGTCAGGTCCAGCGTGACGATGGCGTTGCCGAACGGCAGCACGGTGAAAAGATCGCCATACGTGACCGGCCCGGCCCGTTCGAGGCCGGCGCGGATGCCGCCGGGATTCATGAAAGCGATTTGCGCGCCCGGCGCGCCCGCCAGCAGGGCATCGGCCACGGCCGCGCCCATGGCGGATTCGCCGCCCGCCCCCACCGTCCGGGACAACGGCATGGCGAGCCGGCCCACGATACGGTTCGCCAGCGGCGCGGCCTTTCTTTCGGTCCGCGCCACCAGCCGCGCGATGGCCGGATCGGGCTTCAGCGACGGGCGCACCAGCAGGTTGTCGGCCTTGGCCGCGATCACGTCATGGCTCTTGCGATCAAGGGTGAGGTCGATCTCGGTCACCATGGTGCCATAGCGATGGGCGCTGGTGAGCAGGCGCCCATCCACCACGCAATTATACGCCTGATGGGTGTGACCGCTCACCACCACGTCCACCGCCTTGTCCAGGCGCTTGACGATATCGAGGATGGGACCGCGGACCTGGCATGCGTTGCGCCCGCCGCCGGCCTCGCCGCCCTGATGGATCAGCACCACGATGGCCTCGATGCCGCGCGCCTTCAGTTCCGGCACCAGCGCGTTGACGCTGGCGGCCTCGTCGCGGAAGGACAGGCCGGCCACGCCGGCGGGCGCCACGATCCGCGCCGCGCCTTGCAGCACCACGCCGATAAAGGCGACCGGCACGCCGTCGAACCGGCGGATGTAATAGGGCGGCAGCAGGGTGGTGCCGTCGGCCTTCACCACATTGGCGGCGAGATAATGGAAGCGCGCGCCTTTCTGCAGCCGCAGCAGCGCGGCGGCGCCGGCGTCGAATTCGTGATTGCCCACGGCGCTGGCTTCCAGGCCCATGCGCGACAAGGCCGCCACCGTGGGCTCGTCGTGGAAGAGGCCCGAGAGCAACGGGCTGGCGCCGATCAGGTCGCCCGCCGCCACGAAGGCGGCACCGGGATGGCGCGCACGCAATTGCTTGAGCAGCGTCGCCATGCGCGCGACGCCACCGGCGGCGATCGTCACCCGTTTTCCGGGATGGGCCGGATCGGCGACGCGGACACCGCCCGGCGGCGGCTCCAGATTGCCGTGCAAATCGTTGATGGCCAGGATGGTCGCATGTACCGGCGCCGCCTGCGCGGGCGCGCCCGCCAGAAGCACCAGTACCGCCAGCGTCCAGGCCCCACGCCGCATCCGGCTCCCCCTATCATTCCCGCGCTCTCTACCATCGCCGCGGGGGCGCGTAGAAGGGCTGCGCCGCCGCCGGGCACGGAAGCCGCGCTGGCGCGTTATCGCCGATTATAGCGCTTTGCCGATTTCGAGGCCCCATGACCCGCCTTCTCGCCGCCGCATTCGCGGCAAGCCTGCTCGCCCTGCCCGCGATCCCCGCCGCCCTGGCGCAGACCCCGCCCGCGCCCAGCGCCGCGCAGCCCGGGCCCGACGACCGCGCCAAGCAATGGCTGACACTGGTGGATGACGGCAATTACGCCGACAGCGTCCGGCAGATGGGGCCGCAGGCGAAGAAGGCCGCCGCCGCCGCCCTGCCGGCCTTGCGTGCGCCGCTGGGAGCGGTGTCCAACCGCAATCTCAAGGACGTGACGCTGACGCGCACCCGCCCCGGCATGCCGGCCGGCCAGTATGCCGTCGTGCGGTATGATTCGAATTTCGCGCACAAGAGCGGCGCGGTGGAGACCGTCACCCTGGCCCTGACCAAGGGCGCCTGGGCCGTGGTCGGCTATCGCATCGATTGACCGGAACGTTCGTTCCGTTGCCAAGTTTTAACCCGGATTCCGCCCGCTTCCGTTCAGGCACGGTTCAGGCGAAAAACGGAAATCATGCGCCTGGGCACCAACAAGGAGACCCCGATGAAGATGAAGCATGCATTGCTGGGCGCGGCCGCGCTGCTGACCCTGGCGGCCGCCGGCGCCGCGCAGGCCCAACCCGACTGGGTGCCGCCCGGCAACGATCCACGCGGCTATTACAGCGACTTCGACCATAACGGCTATTACGACCGCGATGGCCATTACAACCGCATCCGCGGCGACCGCGACGACCGTTATGGTCCGCCACCGCCGCCGCCTCCGCCGCCAGGGGGCGCCTATTATGAGCAAGGCCGCTATGAGAGCGACTGCCATCGCGGCAACACCACCGCCGGCACCATCTTCGGCGCCCTGGCGGGCGCCGCGATCGGCGCGGGCGTCTCCCATGGCAATGGCGGCGCGGCCATCGGCGGCGCCGTGCTGGGCGGGCTTCTGGGCAATACCATCAGCCGCGACATCGACTGCGACGACCAGCCGATGGCATTCCGCGTCTATGCCCAGGGGCTCAACGGCGATATCGGCCGGCGTTATGAGTGGCGTGGCCGGGGCGGCTATGGCTACTTCACTCCGACACGGCAATTCCGCCGGGGCGGCGTGGTCTGCCGCGATTTCACCGAAACCACCTATCGCGGCGGGCGCGCCTATACCCGCACCGGCACGGCCTGCCGCGAGACCGGCGGCAATTGGCGGTTTGATTGACCCCCATCCGTCGCAGCTCGGATCGTCTGCCGGGCTCGAGTTAATCCTGAAAACCATTGCATTTCGGCCCCGGCGCTACCGCACCGGGGCCGTTTTGTTATAACGGCTTGCGGCGATCAGAACGCCAACAGGGGGAATGCATGACGAAGACAATCCTGCTCGGCGCGGCGGCGCTGCTGGCGATGACGGCATTCGCGGCGGCCGCGCCGCTGGGCCAGTTCACCGATCACCAGGACATCGGCAAGCCGCGCCATCCCGGCTCGGCCAGCTATGACGCCGCCACCGGAACCTATCGCATCACCGCCGGCGGCCAGAACATGTGGGCCAACCATGACGACTTTCACTATGTCTGGAAGAAGATGTCGGGCGATGTGCGCGCCAGCGTCGATCTCACGTTCGTCAGCCCCGCGCCGCCGCCGGGCGCGCCGGGCGTCATCCACCGCAAGGGCGGCATCGTGCTGCGCCAGGACCTCGATCCCGATTCCGCCTATGTCGATGTGCTGCGCATGGGCAACGAACAGCTTTCGCTGCAATATCGCGAGAAGAAAGGCGACGAGACCCACCTGATCTGGATCAACACCGCCCGGCAGGGCACGGTGCGGCTGGAGAAGATCGGCGACTATGCCTATCTCTCGGTGCCCGGCGCCGACGGCAAGCTGCATCACGCCGGCGGCTCCTTCAAGCTGCACCTCACCGGTCCCTATTACATCGGCCTGGGCGTCTGCCCGCATGACGACAACAAGACCGAGACCATGGCGTTCAGGAACCTGAAGATCGAGCCGGCGAAATCCGTCGCCTGGCCCAGGGACGCGACGCTCCAGACCATGGCCGTGGCCAATACCCATGAGGACCAGTTGGAACAGACGGCGGTGGTGACGACCACCGGCGGCCTTGGCGATGTCGCGTGGGACCCCGATGGCAAATCCCTCACCTATCGCAGCGGCGGCGCCCTCTGGCGCGTCCCGGCCGAGGGCATGGAGACCAAGGCCCCGCAGAAGATCGCCACGGCCGCTCCCGGCCCGCATGAGGACAATGCCTGGGTCTATTACAGCGAGGCCAAGAGCGGGAATTTGTGGCGGGTGCGCCCCAACGGCAGCGGCCGCGCGCAGGTGACGAAGGACAGCGGCATGCGGGATTTCTCGCCCCATGTCTCGCCGGACGGCAAATGGCTGCTCTATGCCAGTGCGCCGGCCGGCACGGCGGCGCGCCGCGACAGCGACCTGGCCATACGGCTGGTCCCGCTCGTGAACGGCAATCCCGACCTGGGCCGCGCCGTCACCATGGCCAAGCCTTATGGCGGCGCCGACGCGCTGGCCTTCGATCCCTGGTCCGCCGACAGCAAGAGCTTTGCTTTCGTCAGCCACCAGCCCGGGCCCGAATAAGGCCTTATTTTCACCGCGGGCCTGCCATGGGACGGCATCAGGATCGGGGAACCGTTCATTCCCCGCGGTGTTTCCAACGGACGCAGATTGTGCCGTTCCTATTCCTGGGAGGAATTTTTCATGTTGCATAAGACCATGCTTGCCGCCGCCGCCCTGATCGCCCTCGGCCTGGGCACCACCGGCGCCTTCGCCGACGAATGCAGCGGCCGCGATCACACCGGCGGAACCATTCTGGGCGCCATCGCCGGCGGCGTGCTGGGCGGTGCTGTCGGCCATGGCAATGGCGGCGCGGTGGTGGGCGGCGCCCTGCTGGGCGGCCTGGCCGGCAATGCCATCTCCCGCGACATGGATTGCGAGGACCGGCCCTATGCCGCCCGCTCCTACCAAGACAGCTTCCAGGGCCCCATCGGCCGCCGCCACGCCTGGTCGCGCGGCCCCGACCACGGGTATGTCGTCAGCACCCGCGAATATCGCCGCGGCCGCGAGATCTGCCGCGACTTCACCCAGGTGGTCTATCGCCGTGGCCGCGAATTGACTCGCGACGGCACCGCCTGCCGCCCGATGCGCGGCCGGGGCGACTGGCGCTTCCGCTGACACCCACATCCAGCCTGAAAGGGGCGGCTCGCCAGGGCCGCCCCTTTTTCGTGGTGGCGAACCCGCCGCACACTTCGCCGGGCGTGCTTGCCGGCGGCACGCCGCTTCGCGCCATTCCGCCTTGTTTGTGCGGAATTTTTCATCCTCGCGGGCAAGGAATACGTAACCATTCGGGCCCTAAACTCGCCGGCGTAGCGTGTATTGGGCCTTTCATGTCGGAAACCTGGACCATCAGCGTCGGCGGCCGCGTCTACGGCCCCTACAGCCTCGAGCAGATGCGGAACTTCCACACCGAAGGCCGCCTCGCCGATCATTCGCTGGTCGCGCGCGCCGGCGAAGACCAGTTCCATGCCGCCAGCGAGGATACGGCCCTGGCCGCCTTCTTCCAGCCCGCGCCCGCCGCCGCGGCACCGGCCGCGCCGGAACCGTCCACGCCGCACAAATTCGGCGCCGACACCGAAGCCAGCGGCGAGCGCACCCATTATGTCATCATCGCCGACATGAAATCGCGCTCCATCGCCGGCCTGGAAGAGGAAATCTTCAACCTCGGTCCGGCGCACCGTTTCATGCCGCAGGCCTGGGTCGTCTCCAGCGAGGCCGGCATCAACACCATCCGCCATGCCCTGGTGCAGAAGCTGGGCAAGATCGACACGCTGTTCATCGTCGATGCCGCCCATGACAAGGCCGCCTGGTTCAATTTCGGTCCCGAGAACGACGCCCGCGTGCGCCGCATGTGGACGCGCGAGCCCGCACAGGCGCGCAAGACCGCTTAAGGCTTCAGGCCGTCCCGATACCGTTTCGCGTTCGCCACATAGGTCCGCGCCGACAGGCCGAGACCCGCGATCTGGTCTGGCGTCAGCGGCTTCAGCGCCCTGGCCGGCGATCCCAGGATCATCTGGCCATCCGCGAAAGCCTTGCCCTCCGTCACTAGCGCGCCCGCGCCCACCAGCGAATGGGCGCCGATGCGGGCGCGGTTGAGCAGGATGGCACCCATGCCGATCAGGCTGCCCGCGCCCACCAGGGCGGAATGGACGATGACGCGGTGGCCGATGGTGACGCCGCGCCCGATCGCCACCGGCTGGCCGGGATCGGCATGGATCAGCGTGAGGTCCTGCACGTTGGAATTCTCGCCCACCGTGATCCAGTCATTGTCGCCGCGCAGCACCGCGCCGAACCAGATGCTGGCGCCCGGCATGATCCGTACACGCCCTATCAGCACGGCATCGGGCGCGATGAAGCAGTCGCCGTCCGGCGGCAATTCGGGCGTGATCCCGTCTATGGGGTAAAGCGGCATGGCGGAACTTCCGGCGACACGGTGAATTCACACACTTAGACCGAAACTCGGTTAGTCTCAAAGCAGGCGGTTTGATTCGCCTATGAGGGGTGCGTATCCCGGTGCTTGCCTGTCGAGGATGCCAATAGCGGTGGGAAAACGGATATCCGTTCCCACGCCTTGCCGGAACGAGCCGCCGGGCTCCGTCCACGCCCCGCACGTCTGCCCTTCTTCACCATCATCGGGAGTCTTCATGGCAAAACGCTCCATGCGTTCGAAGTCGCGCGAGTCCTATTCATCCCAGGAGAATGTGCATCCGCTGTTTCCCGGAAAGGGCGGCTGGGCGCCGCACAATCCCGACGGCGATTATCGCGACCGCAAATATGTGAAGAACGTCAAGGCGCAGAGCGAGGCCCAGCAGCGCTTCATGGACGCGATCGACGCGCACAGCGTGGTGCTGGCGCTGGGCCCGGCCGGCACCGGCAAGACCTATCTCGCCATCGCCAAGGCGGTGGAAGCGCTGGAAGCGGGCAAGGTCGGCCGCATCCTGCTGTCCCGACCGGCGGTGGAGGCCGGCGAAAGCCTGGGCTTCCTGCCGGGCGACCTCAACGAGAAGCTGGCGCCTTACCTGCGCCCGCTCACCGATGCCCTCACCGAGCGGCTGGGCGTCAAGCGGCTCAAGGCCATGATCGCCGACGGCATCATCGAGATCGCGCCGGTCGCGTACATGCGCGGCCGCACCCTGAGCGAATGTTTCGTGGTCATCGACGAGGCGCAGAACTGCACCTATGGCCAGCTCAAGATGCTGCTGACGCGGCTGGGCTGGCGCTCCACCCTGGTGCTGACCGGCGATCCCGACCAGACCGACCTGCTGCCCGGCCTGTCCGGGCTGGGCGATATCGCCAGCCGCCTGGAGCGCTTGCCGGACATTCCGGTGGTGCGATTGGGCGAGGCGGACATCGTGCGCCATCCCCTGGTCGCCGCGATGCTGGGCGTGCTCTAGCGGCGCCGGGCAAAACCTAGAGCAGCAGGTCCAGCGAAATGACCAGATAGCCCAGGACGAAGGACCAATAGGCGGTCAGGCCCAGCGCGAAGGCATAGGCGCCCCTGGAACAATTGCGGCCACGAAAGGAGCGCGTGGCATTGTCGATCAGCACGCTGGGGCCGGCGATGGCCATAACGCCCAGATAGAACAGCCGTTCGGCACGGCTTTTCGGCCTGCGCGCCAGGATGCGGTAGAGATTGGCCGCGATGCCGGAAAGCGCCATGCCGCCGGCAATGGCGAATAAGAGAAGCAGAAGCATATGCATGGCGCCGCGCCTCGCCTCAGCGCCGGGCCGCGCCCGGGCGGAACACCCCGGAATGGGACGGCGGCCGGGCGCCCCGGCAGGCCTGGCGCGGCGTAAGTAGCTCAAATGGCTTAAGGGACATGTTCCGTTTTGACGCGGTTTGGTGTTTCCAGGTCACGCCTCGCAAGAATTGGGCAGGGCCTTGCCGCGGCATGATGCGCCGCCGCCACGGCATGGTAAAACTGCCGCGGGGGGAAACGCGTGTCGCCTGCCGCCAACAGTTCGGACGACATCCACCAGCATTCCGGCTGGTGGTTCCCCTTTGCCATCCTGGCCGTCATCGCTGTCCTGTCGCTGGCGTTCCTGCTCTATGACCTGCGTCCGGGCCCCAGGAACGGGACGCGGACGGACGATACCAGCCCGATCGAACTCAGCCTGGGCAGGCTCGCGCTGGTGGTACCGGCCAACTATCTCGACAGTCCCGCCGCCCGCGAAGGCGGTCCGCAGGACACGCTGACCCTGTCGGCGCTGCTGCCCGATATGCGCGGCTATTCCGCCGACGACGACGCGCAGTTCCAGGGCAATACCCCCGATTCCCCCCTGGTGCGGCTGTATTTCAAGGATAACGAAACGGAGATGAGCGCCGCCGAGCGCCTGCAACGCATCTATGGCCCCTATCTGGCGAGCGGCAAGGAGCGCGACGGCGGCTTCGGCCTGAGGCAATACGCCTTCCGCCCCGATTCCGGTTACGGCAATTCCGACCTTTTCACCGGCCGCGAAGGCGGGCGCCTGCTGCTGTTCCTGTGCGAGCGCGCCGACCCGCAACTGGCCAGCCCCAATTGCCTGGTCACCGGCCAGACGGTGGGCTCGAATGTCAGCTTCTCATGGCGCTTCAAGCGCGCCTATCTGGCGCGCTGGCAGGAAACGGCGGCGGGCGTGGACCGCCTGCTGGCGCGCTTCGTCGCGCGGCGGAAGAACTGAACTAGCTGCGGCTGGCGGGAGCTTCCGGCAGATCCATTTCCAGGATCGCCATGTTGAAGGCGTAGGAAATCTCGCCGTCTTCCTCATCCTTGAACAGCACGCCGATGAAATCGCCGTTGATATGAACCTCGACGGAATCCTGCTGCTTGGGACGCTCGACGATGGTGATGGTGTCGAGACGGAACAGGCCGCGGAGATATTTTTCCAGGCGCCAGATTTCGCTGCGGGTCACGGCATGGTCCTCAACAGAAAGCGATTTTCACTCGCATGGCTCATGCGTGCGGTCAAGATACGCCTTAAATCTTGTTGTCCTGCTCGTCGATCATCTGGTTCATTTCCTGCGACGGGCGCGCGACGCCGGCGCAGTTGATCAGCTTGGCGGGAACGCCGACAGCCGTGCAGCCGGCGGGAACCGACTTCAGCACCACCGAACCGGCGCCGACGCGGCTATATTCCCCGATCTCGATATTGCCCAGGATCTTGGCGCCCAGCGACAGCAGCACGCCACGGCGGATCTTGGGATGGCGGTCGCCCGCTTCCTTGCCGGTGCCGCCCAGCGTCACATCCTGCATGATCGAGACATCGTCCTCCACCACCGCGGTCTCGCCGATGACGACGCCGGTGCCATGGTCGATCATCACGCCGCGCCCGATGCGGGCGGCGGGATGGATATCGACCGAGAACAGCATTGAGGCGCGGCTCTGGAAAAACAGCGCCATCGCGGTGCGGCCGCGATGCCAGAGCCAATGGGCGATGCGGTGCGACTGTAGCGCCTGAAATCCTTTGTAATAGAGAAATGCGTCGGCGAAGGAATGGCATGCCGGGTCGCGGTCCAGCACCGCCGAAAGATCGGCCCGCAGCGCCGCCCCGATCTCGGGATCGGCGGCCATCGCCTCGGCGAAGGTCTCGCGCACCATCAGCGGCGACAAATCCTCGCCGCCCAGCTTGCCCGCCATGTGATAGCTGAGGGCGTTTTCCAGCCGCGCATGCTTGAGGATCGCGGCATGGACGAACCCGGCCAGCGCGGGTTCCCGCTCGGCGATGGTTTCGGCTTCCTGGCGCAGGCGGTCCCAGACCGGATCGCAGCTCGCTATTTTCTCACGGGGATTGGCCATTGCGGGCTCTCTTTCTCGGTGTGGATTTTTACCACAGATGGGTGTGCAATTTCAAAGCGCGCCGGGAGCGGAAAAGACACGCCTTTTCGGGGATTTCGCTTAAGATGCGGCCCTCCTCCAAGCCCGGACCCGCGCATGTCATCCGACAAGAAAGCCGTCTTCAACCATCCCGCGCCCGAAGCCATGGGCCTGCTGCTCAGCCGCCGTTCGGGCTCGGCCAAGGCGATGGGCAAGCCCGGCCCCAGCAAAAAGCAACTGGAGCAGATTCTCGAAGCCGGCGCGCGCGCCCCCGACCATGGCAAGCTCTTTCCCTGGCGCTTCATCGTTTTCGAAGGTGACGGCCGCAAACGCGCCGGTGACATCCTGGCGGCGGCGGCGAAAGCGGACGGCGAACGCGACAAGCAGGTGGAAGAGGAACGCCGCCGCTTCACCCGCGCGCCCGTGGTGGTCGCCGTGATCTCGGCCGCCCGCGAGCAGCACAAGATTCCGGTCTGGGAGCAGGAATTGTCGGCGGGCGCGGTGTGCCAGAACATCCTGATCGCGGCCACGGCGCTGGGCTTTGTCGGCAACTGGCTCACCGAATGGTATGCCTACCATCCCACCGTCAAGCAGCAACTGGGACTGAAGCCGGGCGAGCGTGTCGCCGGCTTCCTCTATCTGGGAACACCGGAGGACGTCCTGGAAGAACGGCCCCGCCCCGAGATGAAGGATATCGTCCGCTGGTTTTAGCGCCTGCCGAAGGGCGAGCCCGAAACGCTCCAGGCGCGCGCCTATAGCGTCGCCGCGGCGAAGAGATAGAGAATGATGGCGCCCGCGACGAGCGCGGGGACGGCGGCGGCGGTCCAGGATTCCATGACAGGCCCTTCTTTCGAGGGCCTGAGATAGTTAGATCACCATCTAATTTGAACCGCGCGCGCCGCCGGGGAGCCATGCGGCCGCCGCATGTCTCAGCGAATGCCGATGATCTTGTGGGTTTGCAGCGACAGCCGCCATTGCGGATGCGCCCTGCAATAGGCGATGGCCGCCTCGGTGTTGGCCGCGCGATTCGCATCGTCCAGCGGTTGCAGGAAGAAATGCGAAAACTCCTGGCCGGCATAGCGCGCGGGGTCGCCGCGCTCCTGCGGATAGACCAGCTTGATCTCGTCGCCCCGCTTCAGCCGCTGTGGCGCATCGGCCTTGGGGCTGACGCAGATCCAGTCGATGCCCGGCGGCGGCATCAGCGTGCCGTTGGTCTCGACCGCGATCTCGAATCCCGCCGCGTGCAGCGCATCGATCAGGGCGGCGTCGAGTTGCAGCAGCGGCTCGCCTCCGGTGCAGACGATGTAAGGCTTGCCGCCCTCAGCTTCGTTTGTTTGGCCGCCTCCGCGGCCGGGCGGCCATTGCGCCGCCGCCGCCCGCGCCAGCGCCGCCGCATCGGCGAACTTGCCGCCGTCCGTCCCGCCGGTGCCGACGAAATCGGTGTCGCAGAATTTGCAGACCGCAGCCGCGCGGTCGGATTCAAGCCCGCTCCACAGATTGCAGCCGGCGAAGCGCAGGAAAACGGCGGCGCGCCCGGCCCGCGCCCCTTCGCCTTGCAGCGTGTAGAAAATTTCCTTGACCGAATAGGTCATGGCAGGGCGCGGTACTTCGCGTAGCCGGTTGCACGCAGCGTGCAGGATGGGCAGGTGCCGCAGCCCCTGCCCCATTCATGCATCGCCGGATCGCCATTGTAGCAGGTGACGGTCTGGCGCAGGATCAACGCCACCAGCGCCGGACCGCCCAGTTCCTCCGCCAGCTTCCAGGATGCCGCCTTGTCGATCCACATCAGCGGCGTGTGGATGCGGATCGCGCGCGCCAGGCCCAGCGACAGCGCCCGCGCCGTCGCCTGGATCGTTTCGTCGCGGCAATCGGGATAACCGGAGAAATCGGTCTCGCACATGCCGCCCACCAGGTCGGCGATGTCCCTGCGATACCCCAGGGCGGCTGCGGCGGTGAGGAACAGCACATTGCGGCCCGGCACGAAACTGGTGGGTAGCCCGCTCCTGCCCATCTCGATGGCCATGTCGTCGGTCAGGGCGCTCCCCCCGATGGCGCCAAGCGTGTCCAGCGGCAGCAGATGGTCTTCGCCCAGCCGCGTCCCATGCGGCAAGGCGCGCATCGCCGCCAGCAGGCCCGGCCGCGCCGCTAGTTCGCTGCGATGGCGCTGGCCGTAATCGAAGCCCACCGTTTCGACGCGGTCGAATCGCGCCAGCGCCCAGGCCAGGCAGGTGGTGGAATCCTGGCCGCCGGAAAACAGCACAAGCGCGCAAGTCGTCATCGCGGGTGTTTAGCGCCGCCGGAGCGGAAAAACCAGAATGCGGCGCCCGTGACGCGCCAGCACAGGCCGGGGGCACATTGTCAAGCCTCCCGTGCGGACGACGCAAACCGCCCGGTTATCGCGAAAATCGCCGCTTTCGCGGGCATTTGGCCGCCGGATTGTTCGGCGCGCGGCTTTATGTGAGATTGCGGACCCTTTTCCGTCCCTCGACAACAGCAAGACGCATTTCCGCAAAGCCATTTTCATGTCCGCCGATATCATCCATCCGCTCTATGTTGCTTCGGGCTTCGCGGTCGGGTTCCTGGTGGGCATGACCGGCGTCGGCGGCGGCTCGCTGATGACCCCCATCCTGGTGCTGCTGTTCCGTGTCCATCCCGTCACGGCGGTAGGCACCGACCTGTTCTTCGCCAGCGTCACCAAAAGCGGCGGCAGCATCGTCCATGGCTTCAACCGCACCATCGACTGGCGCATCGTCATCCGCCTGGCGATGGGCAGCCTGCCGGCCGCGCTGCTGACCCTGGTGGTGCTGGCGCTGCTGCGGATAGACCAGAATGCCTACAGCATGCTGGTGACCAAGGTGCTGGGGGTGACGCTGCTGCTCACGTCGGCGGCGCTGTTCTTCCGCCGCCGCCTGCTGGCCGGCTATTCGCGCCGCGTCGGCGTCCTCAGCGAGCGGCAGACCTGCGTGCTCACCATCCTCACCGGCGTGGTCCTGGGTGTCCTGGTGACCATCTCGTCGGTGGGCGCGGGCGCCCTGGGCGTCACCGCGCTGCTGCTGCTTTATCCCGAGCTTCCCGCCGCCCGCATCGCCGGCAGCGACATCGCCCATGCCGTGCCGCTGACCCTGGTGGCGGGCATGGGCCATGTCGCCAGCGGCGGCGTCGATATCGCCATCCTGGTGTCGCTGCTGATCGGCTCGCTGCCCGGCATCATGCTCTCCAGCCTGTTCGCGCCGCGCCTGCCCGATACGGCGCTGCGCCTGATCCTGGCCGTCACGCTGGCGCTGGTGGCCGTGCGCATGCTGTTCGCCTGATGCCCGACCGGCGCTCCGACCCGCCCCGCGCCTGGCAGCGCATGCTGAGCGGCCGGCGCCTGGACCTGCTGGAGCCCAGCCCGCTGGATATCGAGATCGCCGACATCGCCCATGGCCTGGCGCGGGTGGCGCGCTGGAACGGACAGACCAGGGGGCCGCATGCCTTCTCGGTGGCGCAGCATTCGGTGCTGGTGGAGCGGCTGGCGGGCGAACTCAATCCCCGGCTGGCGCGGCAGGCCAAGCTGATGGCGCTGCTGCACGACGCACCGGAATATGTGATCGGCGACCTGATCAGCCCGTTCAAGGCCGCCGTCGGCCTCGACTACAAGGTGATGGAGGCCCGGCTGCAGGCCGCCGTCCATCAGCGCTTCGGCCTTTCCGCCCTGGTGCCCGCCGCCCTGAAAACCCTGTTCAAGAAGGCCGACCACCTTTCGGCCTATTTCGAGGCGACGCAACTGGCCGGTTTCGAGGAAAAGGAAGCGCGCCGCCTGTTCGGGGCACCACCCCGGGCGATGACGCCGCCGCGCCTTCATCCCCTGCCCACGGCGGAAGCGGAAAAACTCTTCCTGGAGCGTTTCCGCAAGCTCTCCGCCTGAAGGAATGGTACAAAAGACCATGCCCCGCCTCCTGGTCATTCCGCTCTCCCTGCTGGACGACAGCATCGCCGCCCACAAGCCTTCACACCTGGTGAGCCTGCTGTCGCCCCAGCACATGATCGCGACGCCGCAAGGCTTTCCGGCGGGACGGCATCTCAAGCTGGGCCTCAACGATGTCGCCCATCCCTCCGGCGGCGACCATCCGCCATCGGCCGCCCATATCGAGACCCTGCTGGCGTTTTCCCGCGGCTGGGATACCAGGGCGCCCCTGATGATCCATTGCTGGGCGGGAATCAGCCGCTCCATGGCCTCGGCCTTCATCATCCTTTGCGACCGGCTGGGGCCGGGCCGGGAAATCGAGATCGCCCGCGCCATGCGGCGGCGCGCGCCCCATGCCGCGCCCAACAGCCTGCTGGTGGCCCATGCCGACACCGTGCTGGGCCGCGGCGGACGCATGCTCGGGGCGCTGAACAGCATGGGCCCTGCCCGCATGGTGGAGGAAGGCGTGCTCACCGACCTCCCGCTGACGGGCCTGTGAGCGCCGCATGGCTGAGAAGGACGCCATCTCCATCGGCCTGTCGGCGGCCATCGTCGCGGTGGAAAAGGAAAACCCGTCGGTGCTGGTGGTCGCCCGCCCCGGCGAGGCCGACGCCCTGCCTTTCGGCCCCTTCGATCCGGCGCACCATCGCACCCTGGAACTGGGCCTGCGCGAATGGGTGGGGGCGCAGACCCGGTTCGAGCTGGGCTACACCGAGCAGCTCTACACCTTTGGCGACAAGGGCCGGCACCTGCCCTCCTCCGGTCTCAAAAGCGCCGCCGCCGCCCGCGTGGTCTCGGTGGGCTATCTGGCGCTGACGCGGCAGACCGAAGGCGAGGTCTCGGGCGGCCAATGGCGCGGCTGGTATCGCTATTTCCCCTGGGAGGACTGGCGCGGCGGCAAGCCCGCCCTGATCGACAGCCATATCCTGCCGGCGCTGCGCAAATTCGCCAAGGGCGCCACCGCCACCCAGGGCGAGGCGCGGCGGGCACGGGTGCGCCTGTGCTTCGGCGACGGGCTGCCCTGGGACGAGGAGAAAGTCCTGGAGCGCTATGAACTGCTCTACGAGGCGGGCCTGGTGGAGGAGTATTTCCGCGACAGCGGCGCCGGGCGGACGCCGGGCGCCGCCCTGGGCACCGCCATGCTCTACGATCATCGCCGCATCCTGGCCACCGCCATCGCGCGGCTGCGCGGCAAGCTGAAATACCGCCCGGTGGTGTTCGAGCTGATGGCGCCCTCCTTCACGCTGCTGGAACTGCAACGCACCGTGGAAGCGCT
>Ga0164242_10003086_pt1 | contig 19074 bp, 9 predicted proteins | sample OricomgcompostMG_FD_108783 | JGI IMG/M metagenome (GOLD analysis project Ga0164242, IMG submission 108783) | Miracle-Growth compost microbial communities from Emeryville, California, USA - Original compost - Miracle growth compost (MG) ... | reverse complement strand
CTCACCTTCACTTGGCACAACCCCGACCCACAGCCCGGGGATAGCTACCAGTGGCAGCGCACCGACACCGATGGCCAGCAGCAGGCGCAGAGCGTGACCGGGCCGAGCGTCGTCATCAATGCGTCCAGTGCCTGCATCCAGGTGCGTCTGATTCGCGACAACGGGCAGTTCTCCGACCCGGCTGCCCTGTGCTCGAAGGACGGCTGACCTGATGGGACTGGACGTGGAGTTCTGCGGCGAGTGGCATCGGGCCAGCCGGGAACAGGACCTGATCATCGGTCGGGAAGGGGACATCCGCATTGACGACAACCCCTATCTGCACCGGCGCTTCCTGGCCATCAGCTGGGCACATGAGCTGTGGTGGCTGGCGAACGTGGGCAGCCAGGTCTGTGCGACCGTCGCCGACTCGGCCGGCCTGGTGCAGGCATGGCTCGCACCGGGGGCGTCGTTGCCGATCGTATTCGGACGCACTTGCGTGCTGTTCACGGCGGGCCCGACCACCTACGAACTGAACCTGCAGAACGGCGATACCCCTTTCGTCGTCACCGAGATCAGCACGACCGACGCGGGGGAGACGACCATTGCGCCGATCACGTTGACCGAGAGCCAGCGCATGCTGATCGTTGCCCTCGCCGAGCCGCTGCTGCGCCGTGACGGTACGTCGGTCACCGAGATCCCGTCGTCGCGTGCGGCCGCGCAGCGCCTCGGGTGGGAGATGACCAGGTTCCACCGCAAGTTGGACAACGTCTGCGACAAGCTCGACAAACGCGGTATCAAGGGCCTGCGCGGCGGCGCCGGTCAGTTGGCCGTCAATCGACGAGCGCGGCTGGTCGAGCACGCGGTCACGTCCCGCCTGGTCACCGAGTCGGACCTGCGTCTGCTGGACCGACCGTCGTCCTCGAGCATGGTGGGGGTGTAGGTCGTGGCGAGGCAGTCCCGGATGCGGTCGTCCATAGCGGTGGGGGCGGTCGGCGTGCTGGCAGCCGGCGCGCTGGCCGTTCTGGCGGTGCGCGATCCCGGCTATGCGGCTCGCTCCGTCGACCTAACCCAGTCCGACGTGTGGGTGACCAATCAGCAGGAACTGTTGGTGGGCCGCATCAATAAGCAGATCGACGAGTTGAACTCGGCGGTCCGCACGAATGCGCCGTTCGACGTGCTGCAGGACGGCGAGTCGGTCCTGGTGCTCGACGGAAGCAAGCACGAGCTGCGCCCCCTGGACGAGGTCAGCGTGACCTTGGGCGGCCGGATTCCGATCCCGCGGAACGCCGCCGTAGCACTGGACGGTGGGGTGCTGGCCGTCGCCGACGAGAAGTCTGGAGCGCTGTGGGCCGGATCCCCGCAGGACATGCTGTCGCTGGACCCGACCAGCACCGCACCCACGGTGAAAACCGGGTCCGACGTGGCGGTCACCGTGGCCCAGAACGGCACCGTGTTCGCCGTGGCGCCCGGATCGGACTCCCTGTGGACGGTGCGCCCCCAGGCCGCTGGGACCGACGCTTCGGCTGCAGGGGACAGCGGCAGCACACCAGCAGTGTCGACGTCCATCGTCGCTGCACCGTCCACGTCCGGGAAGGCCGCATCGCCCGTCACCCGAGGAACTCTCGCCGGTGGTGCGCTGAGCGCCGACGAGAGTGGATCGGCATCACCGATCTCCATCACGGCTGTCGGGGCGGTGCCCATCGTGTTGGACCGCACCGCCGGCCGGGTCCAGCTGCCTGACAGGACGGTCGCCATCCCCGACGCCGCATCGGCGATCCTGCAACAGCCGGGTCCGCAGGCAGACTTCGTCCTGGTCGCGACATCGGCGGCACTGCTGCGCATCTCGATGATCGACGGCACGGTGCGCACGCTCGTCGAGGGACAGTCCGGGGCGCCGGCTGCACCGGTGCTGCTGGACGGCTGCGTGCACGCCGCATGGTCGTCCTCACCGGCCCGCTACGCGTTGGCTTGCGGGAACACGGCGGCAAGTACCCGCGAGGTGCCCGGGCACACCGGATCCGCGCGCATGGTATTCCGCGTCAACCGGCACACCATCGTGCTCAACGATGTGACCACCGGATCCACATGGACCGCGGGCAATGACCTCACCCTGATCAACAACTGGGATGAGGTCCAGCCGCTGTCCGACACCGGGGACGACGCGCAGAACAACTCCGGCACCGAGGGCAACTCGACCCAGCAGACGGCCTCGCACACCAACTGTGCCGCAGGAAAGGTCGATCCACCGGCACCACAACCGGACAAGTTCGGAGTGCGCGCGGGGCGGTCGACCGTGCTGCGTGTGCTGGACAACGACGGCGCGTCGGACTGCTCGATGGCCGTCATCACCGGCGTGGACGGATGGACGAACCCGGCCAGAGGTACCGCGGTCGTGGTCGACGGAGGGCGTGCGCTGCAGGTGACGGTGCCCGACGGCGCATCCGGTGAACTCCCCGCGCTCACCTACCACGTGTCCGACGGACGGAGCCACGACGCGAAGGCAGACGTCGCGGTGACGGTGGTGCCTGCGGATCAGCACGATGCGCCGGTGAAGCTGCACGATTCGTCAGTTCCGGTCGAGACGCTGGGCACCGTCAGCTACAACGTGCTGGGCAACTACCTTTCGCCGGATGGGGACGACCTGTTCCTTGCTTCGGCGTCGATCGACAACGGCGATGACGTCTCGTTCGAGCCGGACGGCACCATCACGTTCACCGACACCGGAGTCGGCGGAGCGGTGAAGAAGACGGTGAACTTCGTCGTCTCCGACGGCTCGAATCAGGTGCCGGGCAAGCTTATCGTCGATGTCCGTCCGGAAGGCACTGCAGAGCCTCTCGCCTCACCGGTGTACAGCAGGGCAGTGGTGGGCCGGGCGGACTCGGTCGACGTGCTGGCGAGCGTGACCTCCCCGTCGGCGGAGCCGACCAGGCTGACCAAGGTCAGCGCTCTGGACAAGGACGACAAGGCCGCAGCTGCGATGGTCGGCGTCATCGACCAGTCGGCCGGCACCGTGCGCATCACCGGCGCCAAGGCCGGGACCTACTACTTCAGCTATCAGGTCAGCTCCGGCACCAAGGCCGCCGACGGCCTGCTGCGGGTGGACGTGATCAGCCCGTCGTCGGATGCGAAGCCTCCCGTCGCGATGACCGACATCGTCTACCTGCCGACCGGAGGCGTTGCCACCCTCGACCCCACGGCGAACGACACCGATCCGATGGCAGCCGGTCTCGCAGTCGTCGACGTGCAGGCAGATCCCTCGTTGACCGTCACCGCCGAGAACATGCAGGTGGTCACGGTATCGGCGCAATCCGTCCTTGACCCGGAGGGAGCGTCGATCCGCTACACGGTGTCCAACACCTACGACACGGCCGAGGGGTTGATCCGGGTATTGCCGGTGCCGGCCCACGACCCGGTGCCGCCGATCGCCCACGACGTGGACGTGACGGTGCGGGCCGGAGACGCCGTCACCGTCCCCATCGCGGCGCACGCGTTCGACCCCAACGGCGACATGATCAAACTGACCGGACTGGGCACCGACCAGATGCCGGCGAACTCCGGCGTGTTGTTCCACACCGACAGCGCCATCCGTTACCTGGCACCGGCAGCAGCACCTTCGAAACCGCTGCAGTTCAGCTACACCGTCACCAACACCGCCGGCGCCGCAGCTACCGCTGCGGTGACGATCCACGTCGACGACACCCCGCGGACCACCAATCAGGCTCCGGCGCAACCTGCCCCGGCGCTGGCCCGCGTGTTCGTGGATTCCACCGTCGCCATCGCGCTGCCGCTGGACGGCATCGACCCAGACGGGGACTGGGTCACGCTGCAGGACATCGCCCGCGATCCGGGCTTCGGTCAGGCGACCGTGTCCGGCCTGGCCAGTGTCGACTACACCGCCGGCGACGTTCCCGGCTATGACAGCTTCGAATACACCGCCGCCGACCCGTATGGCGGCACCGTGGTCGGGCAGGTGTCGGTCCTGGTGGTCGCCAAGCCGACGACGCTGCGAGCACCGACCGCACCGAACCTGGCGACCACGGCTCGACCCGGCAAGACGGTCGCGGTGAACGTCGTCGGGCAGGTGGCGGCCGCCAACGCCGGGCAGCAGATAGAGCTGGCCAAGCCCGGATTCGAGGCCCAGGACGGCTGGAACGTCTCCGAGGACAAGGCCGGTAATAACCTGGTGATCCAGACGCCGGCCACACCGTCGGTGGGGTCGATCAAGTACACCGTCATCAACCAGGCGGGTCTCACGGCGTCCGGCATCTTGACCGTCACCGTGTCCGACACGGATGCGCTGAAGCCGCCGACCGCCAAGGACGTGGTCGTCGCCCAGACCACGGTCAAACCGGGGCAGAAGACGGTGACGGTAGCTGTTCCGGACGACAAGCTGGCCAACCCCAGCGGTACCGTCGCCGAGCTGAAGCTGACGCTCGACCCCCAGTCCGCCGGTGCCGGGATCGCTTCCGGTCACTCCGTGAAGGTCACGCTGACCGCCGGACGTCAGGTACTGGCCTACCGGGTCACCAATGCCGAGAAAAGCTCGGCCACCGCGTTCATCGTGGTGCCCGGCGTCGAGGCGAAGGCACCCCCCACGGTGCAGCCCGAACCGGTGCAGCCCACCAAGACGACCAGCGTCCCCGAACCGCTGCACCTATCGGTGTTCGGGAAGACCCTGAGTGTCAAGGCGGGTGAGACGCTGAACATCGACATCACCGACCACGTCAAGGCGACCGACGGCTCGAAGCTGCAGATCCCGAACGGCGCGAAACCCACCGTCACCAAGGGCGGCGACATCGGCCGGGTCGATGCCACCCACGTTCGCTACCGGGCTCCGAAGAACGGCGACGGCACTGTTTACGTCTCGATACCCGTGAGCGACGGTAAACGCACGGCGCAACCGATCTCGTTGCCGGTGACGGTGATCCCGGTGGTCATCCCCGCCCCCACGGTGCAGTCGATCTCGCTGAGCGTGGAGGCGGGCACCACCAAGCACCAGGACATCAAAAAGCTGGTGACCGCAGGCAATGCCGAGCAGCAGAGGTTGTTGACGTACCGGGTGTCCGGTGGGGGGAACGGTATCACCGGCTCGCTCGACGGGACGGTGCTCACCGTCACGGCCGCGTTGGCGGCCAGGGGCAAGACGGCTGTTTTCACGCTGACCGCCACCGACGGGCAGGGCAAGTCCGGGTCGAACCCGATCACGGTGACCGCAACCGGATCCCAGGCGCCTCGGTTGAAGGTGTCGAACGCGGCGGTGACCGACGGGCGGCCGGGCGCGGCATCCACGGTCAACGTGCTGAAATCCGTGACGTACAACCCGTTCGAAGGTGCGCCAACGCTGGTTTCGGCCACCAAGCAGTCCGGCGAGGGCACCGTGACGGCCAAGGGGACGACGGTCAGCATCACTCCGTCTGCGGTGGGGACCGTGGTGGCTGCCTTTACCCTGCGCGATGCCACCGGTGACCCCGATCGCGACGTCTCGGCGACGATCACGGTGACGGTCCAGGACAAGCCCACCGCTCCGGGCACTCCGACGGTGGTGTCCATGTCCTCGCAGACGGTGCAACTCAAGTGGAGCGAGTCGAAGCCGAACGGTTCGCCGATCACCAAGTACGTGGTGAGCGACGCCGCGAGCAAGTTCAGCCAGTCTTGCACCACGTCCCCGTGCACGCTGAAGAAGCTGACAAACGGTATTCAGTACCGGTTCTCGGTGGCGGCCGTGAATGCTATCGGTACCTCGGAGTCGTCGAAGCCCTCGGCGCCCGTCACCCCCGACACCGCTCCGAACACACCGGCGGCGCCCACGCTGACCTGGCTGGACGGGCAGCAGGCGCTGCAGGTGGACTGGAAGGATCCGGGCTCCGATGGGACGCCGGTGTCCAGCTATGACCTGCAGATCAGCCCGGCCGACGGCAAGGGCACTACCCAGGTGGTGGTGAACGCCGCCACCAGCTACACCTGGCAGAAGCTGACCTACGGACAGCCGTACACCTTCTCCGTACGTGCGCACAACGCGTCCAAGACCCCGAGCAGTTGGTCGTCGGCCAGCAAGCCGGAAACGCCGTCCACCAAGCCGGGAACGCCGACGGGGGTGAAGGTTACCTTCGGGCCGGACAACTACAACGCCGGAGGCAACACGCTCACGGTGTCCTGGAAGGCGCCGGAGAACGACGGCGGGGCGGCGCTGACCTCTTACCTGGTCAAATACACGAGTTCGGCGGGAAGCGACACCATCACCGTGTCCGACCCGTCGCAGACCAGCGCGACGATCCAGGGCGTGGCCGACGGTGTGCAGTACTCGGTGACGGTCACTGCCGTCAACCGGTCCGGCCCGGGCAAGGCCAGCGATGCCTCCACCGCCACGCCGTTCTCGCCACCGGGCGCGGTGAGCGGCCTCACGGCAACGGCGACCGGAACCGACGGACAGGTGGCGCTCACCTGGAAGGCCGCGGTGGCACACGGCCGCACCATCGACCACTACCAGTTATCGGTCAATGGCGTTGTCGCGCCACCGATCACGACCACATCGTTCACTGCAAGTGGGCTTAGCAACGGACAGGACTACACGTTCGAGGTTGCCGCCTGTTACTCCAGCGCGGACGCTAGTTTCAACACTTGCGGCGCTTCCGACAAAGCCTCCGCTAGTCCTTTCGGCCCAGTGGGGACACCGTCGGTAACCTTTGCAGATCGAAGCGACACTCAAGTTCGATTCAACTGGAGCATCCCGCCAGACAATGGGCGGAGTCCCATCACGACAGAAATATCCATCGACGGTGGCGGGTGGAGTGCGAACAATTCCGGCACCATAGTGGTAGGAAATGGATGCGGCCAAGGCCATTCCATCAAGGTGCGTGCGCACGACTCGGAGGGCCACTATGGCGGGACGGCGGATACGTCTGGAAGCTCAAACGCTTGTCCGTCGCCTTCGGTGAACGTTTACCGGTCCTCGTACACCTACAGTGGGACGCTGAACTATGTCTGGATTGACGTTGCGCATTATCCCGCGAATGCAAATGTTTCTTGCGGATCGGATTATTCCGGGTATAACCAGTACCCTTACAAGTTCAGCACAAATGGTTCGGGCAGCGGTGGTCTACACCCCACGACTTCCGATCATCAGTACTGGTACGCGGGGACCGGCGTCGACGTTCACGTGACCTGTACGGCCGGAAGCACATCTGTGACATTTCACTTCACCACCTAGTACGGGATTGGAAATAGCCACGACTTGGTGACACATCAGCGAGGTCGGAACGGAACCACGGCGGACCGCCCGCCAGATAGAAGAGGACGAACGTTGAAATGACTATGACACCAGAACACGCGACGTGGTTCGCGCAGACGTTCAACCAACTGGTCGGCAATGTCGGCCAGGTGGTATTGGGCAAGCCCCGCACCATCGGGCTGGCTTTCACCTGCCTGCTCAGCGAGGGTCACCTGCTGCTGGAGGACTACCCGGGCACGGGCAAGACGTCGCTCGCTCGCGCGTTGGCAGCCACGGTGCAGGGCACCAACTCTCGAATTCAGTTCACCCCGGACCTGCTGCCTAGCGACGTCACCGGCGTGACCATCTACGACCAGTCCAGTGGAAAGTTCGACTTCCACCGCGGGCCGATCTTCGCCTCCATCGTTCTCGCTGACGAGATCAACCGGGCCTCGCCGAAGACCCAGTCCGCGCTGCTGGAGGTGATGGAGGAGTCCAAGGTCACCGTCGACGGCACCACCTATGACGCCGGAAACCCCTTCATGGTGATCGCCACCCAGAACCCGATCGAGCAGGCGGGGACTTATCGTCTACCGGAGGCGCAGCTCGACCGGTTCCTGATGAAGACTTCCCTCGGATATCCGGACCACGCCTCCACCGTGGACATCCTGGGCGCTGTCGGTACCCGGAAGGCGGCCAAGGCGGTCAACGCCGTCATCACCACCCAGGCCGTGGTGGACATGGCCGAACTCGCCGCCACCGCACACGTGGATCCGTCCATCCTGGAATACGTCTCACGCCTCGCCGAGGAGACGCGGACCGCTCCGGAAACCACGCTGGGAGTGTCCGTGCGTGGCTGCCTCGCCCTGGTGCGGGCGTCCAAGACCTGGGCGGCGGCGCACGGGCGGCATTACGTGATACCTGATGACATCAAGGATCTTGCTGAGCCGGTCCTGGCCCACCGCATCCTGCTGGACGACGAGGCCGAGTTCGCGGGGACCACCGTCATCGACGTGCTCTCGCGCATCCTCGCCGACGTGGCGCCGCCCACCCAGCGCCGGTAACACCATGTCCTTCACCACCACCGCACCACCCACCGCCCCCGCTGCGGAGTCGGAAGGGTTCGACGCGGAATCCCGCCGTTACCGCGAGGTCGCCTCGGAGGGTCTGGTACACGCTGCCCGCCGCCGGGTCGAATCCGCGCTGGCAGCCGTGGGCCGACCCGCATGGCGCGTGGTGAGGCCGGTCCTCGTCGCCGTGCGTCCGCTGGGATGGGTCGCACTGGTCGGCGCGGTCGGCGGATGGGTGGTCTCGCGCGCCCTCGGTTGGCAGGAGTTCACCGTGCTGGCGCTCGCGCTAGCGGGCGCGCTGGTGGTGGCGGTAATTTCGGCGCTCGGGCACGCGAAGTACCAGGTGAATCTCGACCTGCGCAGCAGTCGGGTCGTGGTGGGCGAGAAGGCCACCGGGCAGCTGACGGTGACCAACGCGGCGCGGCGCCGGCTGCTGCCGGCCCGGATCGAGCTCCCGGTCGGGATCGGGGTGGCGTCGTTCCCGCTGCCGAGCCTGCGGGCGGGAGAGCAACATGAGGAGTCGTTCCTGATCCCCACCCAGCGTCGCGCCGTGATCCCGGTGGGTCCTGCGCGCTCGGTCCGTGGCGACGCGTTCGGAATGATCCGCCGAGTGGTCCGTTGGACCCTCCCGGAATTGCTGTACGTGCATCCGCGGACGGTGGCATTAGAAGGCGCCGCGCCTGGCTTCCTGAAGGATCTGGAAGGTCAGGCCACCAAGGAGTTGTCCAACGACGACGTCTCGTTCCACGCGCTGCGTAACTACGTGCCGGGCGATGACTGGCGTTACATCCACTGGAAGTCGTCGGCCCGCAGCCTCGCGACCCCGGCCCGCACCCTGATGGTCCGGCAGTTCGAGGAGACCCGTCGTTCCCATTTGGCCGTCACCCTGTCCACCCGTGCGGGAGACTACGACTCGGCCGGAGAGTTCGAACTGGCCGTCGGGGTGGCGGCATCTCTCGGCGTGCAGGCGCTCCGCGAGACGCGGCAGCTGTCGATCATCACGTCCGGTACGCCGCTGGCATCGGCCACCGTGTCGAGGATGCTCGATGGCTTCTCCGGTGTCGAGCCGGGCCCGGACGAGATCGGCATCGTGGCGGTCGCGAGGAATGCCGCGCGGCACGCGCCGGATGTGTCGGTGTCGTTCGTCGTGTGTGGGTCGCAGCCGACGCCCGCGGAGATTCGCTCTGCGGCACTGGCATTCCCGCTGGGCGTCCGGGTGCTGGCCATCCGGACGGTGGCGGGTGCGGCGACTTCAATGTCCCGGATCGGCGACACCACCGTGCTCACCGTGGGCGACCTCGGAGACCTGCCGCGGGCACTCCGCCAGGCGGTGCGTTCATCGTGACCTCGTCATCCGTGCGTGCCGTACGCCCCGGAGCAGATGTGACTCGTCTGGGTGTGGACGCGGCCGTGATCGCCGGAATGGTGGTGGTAGCGGGACTTGCGCTGGGTCCGGCATATGGCGGGTGGCGGTGGCTCCTGGCGTTGGTCGCGGGAGCGGTGATCGGCGCGGTCGCGGGCACCTTACCCGTCGTGGTGCGCTGGCCAGGTGCCAGCACCGTGGCGATCGCGGTTGTCGGCTACTTCCTGATCGGCCCGGCCGTCGCGACCCCCACCGTTGCGATCGCCGGCGTCCTGCCAGGCCCGGAGTCGCTGCGGCTGCTGGGGTTGGGCGTGGTCCAGTCCTGGAAGCAGTTGCTGACAGTCACCGACCCCGTGGGCTCCGGAGCGGCCTTACTGGTTCCGGCGCTGTTGGTCGCCCTGATCGCGTCGTCCATCGGCACCTCCGTCACCGCCCGGTCCCACCATCCGCTGTGGGCACTGGCCGCGCCGGGTGCCGTGATGATTGCCGCGGCCACGTTTGGGACCTCGCGCGCCAACCTCCCGGTTGTGACGGGCTCGATACTTGCGGTCGCGGCATTGACCTGGGGCGCTTGGCGCAGTGGCGGCACCGGCTCTGGGGGGCTGGACGTCCGCCGCCCGGTGTCCGCCGTCTTGCTGGTGGCGGGCGCTCTAGTCGCGGCTCTGCTGGTGGCTCCGATGCTGTCCCCGGCGACCGATCGGGTCGCGCTCCGTCAGACGGTGCAGCCACAGTTCGACCCGCAGACCTATCCGAGCCCGCTGTCGGCGTTTCGCCGCTACGTCAAGGCGGACGCGAAAACCGAGTTGTTGACCGTCGACGGACTGCCCAAGGATGGTCGGCTGCGGCTGGCCACCATGGATGCCTACAACGGCCTGTTCTACACGGTGTCCACGGCGGCCGGCGCATTCCGTTCCGTGGGAAGCGCGGTGCGTACCGAGCAGACGGGCACCGACGTGTCGCTGCAGGTGACGGTGGACAACTACTCTGGTGTCTGGTTGCCAGACATCGGTGCCATGACGGGAATCTCGTTCGGCGGCGCGCGCGCCAACGATGACGCTGACGGGTTGCGCTACTCTGCCGCGACCGGGACCGCAGTGGTGACGACGGGTCTGAAGTCTGGTGACCAGTACCAGCTTTCCGCCGTGGTGCCGGTCAGTCCGGACAAGGATGTGCTCGAGAAGCTGGGTATCGGTCCGGCCCAGGTGGGTTCCGTCGAGCGGGTCCCCGCGGCCCTGGCGTCGGCCGCGGCGACGCTGACCGAGGGCAAGGATTCCGTCTACGACAAGGTCGAGGCCATTCGTTCTGGTCTGTCCAGCCGTGGTCTGCTCAGCCACGGCATCACCGTGCCGTCCCCGTCCGGACACGGTTACGACCGGCTGCTGCGCCTGATGGACGACAAGAAGATGGTCGGCGACCAAGAGCAGTTCGCGCCTGCCATGGCGCTGATGGTGCTTTCCCTCGGTATTCCCGCCCGGGTCGTGATGGGGTTAGCACCCAAGGACTACGACGGGTCCGGCCCCGTGACGTTGACCGGTGCCGACATGTCCGCCTGGGTGGAGGTCGACTTCGACCAGGCGGGCTGGGTCGCGTTCGATCCGACACCGGATGCGTCCCAGGTGCAGCAGCAGGCCGCCCCGAAGCAGAACGCCGCGCCGAGGCAGCAGATCCTCCAGCCGCCACCGCCGCCCAGGGTTCCTCAGGATCTCGAGGCGTCCAACGTGGACCAGGCTGCGTCGAAGAATGCCAAGAAAAAGGCCGACGACGACAAGCCAGAGGCCGCGGCCGGTGTCTCCTGGGTCGTCGCCGCCGGCATCGGGATACCGGTTCTTCTGATAGTCGTTCCGATTCTGGTGATCCTGCTGCTCAAGCGCCGCCGACGGGGTCGTCGCCGACGCGCGCCGGCGGTCGCCGGCCGGGTCGCCGGTGGTTGGGAACAGTTGCTGGACGGTGCCGTCGACCTCGGAGCCGGGCTGCCGGGCAAGCTCACCCGGTCCGAAACGGCCTCGGTCATCGACCAGCACTTCTCCGCCGACACCATGACCTTGGCCAAGGTTGCCGACCAGCGGGTCTTCGGACCGGAGGAACCCGTCCCCGCAGCTGCGGACGAGTATTGGGGCCGGGTTGATCAGGCACTGTCGGAACTGCGACGGTCGGTCTCGCCCTGGCGGCGCATGCGCGCCGCGGTCTCGACGGTCTCGCTGCGCCGCGGTGATGCCCGGTGAAACTACGGCTCACCCTGCTCCGCGGAGGCCGCGACTCCGCGGACGTCACCGTCACGGCCGACTCCACGGTCACCGTGGGCGATGTCGCAGCCGCCCTGGAACGGAGCGATCCGGCGGGCTCGGCGCCCGGGCAACGACCACCGGGGGCCGTCGTCACACTCCGGACTCACCCCGGTGGCGCGCACGGTGCGGCCACGGTGGTCGACGCGGGCGCCGTCATCCCGACCAGCGGCATCCGATCGGGAATGACGGTGTCGCTCGCCTCGGTCACCGACCGTTGGCAGTCACCAGGATCGGTTCGCGGTCCCGCGGCCGCGACCTTGACGGTGCTGTCCGGCCCGGACAGCGGCCGAGGATTCCCGCTGCCCGAGGGAACTAGCTATCTCGGTCGTGGCAATGACGCCGACGTGCGGCTGTCCGACCCCCTGATATCGAAGAGGCACGCGCGGATCACCGTGACCGACACGGTCGAGATCACCGACATGGGCTCGGCCAATGGATTGATGATCGGAGGCGTCCGGGTGCCGCGGGCCGTATTGCGACCCCAGGACTCGGTGATCGTCGGCGACACCGCCATCAGCATCACGTCGCACCTGAACCCCGCAGCAGTGGCCGTCGGCTCCAGCGCGGACGTGAACTTCAACCGCAGCCCGAGGCTGGACCCCACCTACTCCGGCGAGAGATTCGTCGCTCCCGATCCGCCGGAACCACCACAGCCCCATCGGTTGCCCATCCTGGCGATGGTCGCCCCGCTCATCATGGGCGCCGTGATGTACGCGGTCACCAGGAGTGTGATGTCGATCGTCTTCGTCGGTCTGTCGCCGCTGCTGATGATCGGCAACTACATCGACAACCTGGTGACCGGGCGCCGGACCGCGCAAGTGGCCGCCGCCCAGTTCTCGGCGTCCGTCCGGGCGATGACCGAAGACATCGACCGGGCGCTGGCGGCCGAACGTGCCGGCAGGCTGGCCGAGACCCCGTCGACCGCCGACGCGATCGATGCGATGCGTCGCCAGACACCACTGCTGTGGACACGACGCGCCGAGCACGAACGATTCCTGACGGCGCGTCTCGGCGTGGGGACCCTTCCGAGCAGGCAGACCGTGGAGCTTCCCTCGAAGAACAAGACCAAACCTGAGCACTGGAGGGCGCTGGCCGAACTCGCCGCGCACGCGGCGACCGTGGATGGCGTTCCGGTCGTGGTCGACGTCCGCGACTGCGGAGCAGTGGGTGTTGCTGGCCCGAAGGCGGCCGCGACCGGCGTCGCCAGGGCGATCGTCGCTCAATTCGTCGCGCTGCATTCGCCAGCCGACCTCACGATCACGGCGCTGGTGCCCGTTGATGGGGAGCCCGACTGGGAGTGGCTGAAGTGGCTGCCGCACTGCGGGTCGCCGCACTCCCCGCTGGACGGATCCCACCTCGGATCTACCGCGCAGGCAGCCACGGTCCTGGTTTCGGAACTCGAGGAGCTCATCGCGGACAGGCGCGGTTCGGGACAGCCCGCCGCATCCGACGACTCGTCCGCCCTGCCCGCCGTGTTACTGATCGTCCAACAGGGCGTGGACGTCGAGCGGGCGCGGTTGGTGCAATTGTGCGAGACCGGACCGGAAGCCGGGGTGTACGTCCTGTGGGTTGCGACGGCCCAGGAACAGCTGCCCGCCGCCTGCCGTGACTTCGTGGTGGTCGATCCGGTCAGCGGGGCGGTCGCCGCCGGGTTCGTGAAGACCGCACTGGGCGTCACCCCCCTGCAATGCGAGACCGTCGACCCCGCGAGCGCGCAGGCGTCCTCCCGCGCTCTTGCCCCGGTCGCTGACGCCGGGGCTCGAGTCGAGGACGATTCCGACCTACCCCAGTCAATCTCGCTGCTCACCCTGCTCGGGCCCGAACTCGCCACGGATCCGACGGCAGTGATCGAGCGATGGCAGGAGTCGGTGTCCATCACCGACCGGAGTGGCCGGGTGACCCCAAGGAGGCGACCGCCGGGCCTGCGCGCTGTGATCGGGCAGACGTCCAGCGGCCCGATGACGGTGGACCTGCGCTCCCAGGGGCCACATGCGCTGGTTGGTGGCACTACCGGAGCGGGCAAGAGCGAATTCCTGCAGGCATGGGTGCTGGGGCTTGCGGCGGGCTACAGCCCGGACGCCCTCACCTTCCTGTTCGTGGACTACAAGGGCGGTGCTGCATTCGCCGACTGCATCCAGCTGCCGCACACCGTCGGCCTGGTGACCGATCTATCCCCCCACCTGGTGCAGCGCGCGCTGACCTCGTTGAATGCCGAACTCCACCATCGCGAGCGAATCCTGCAATCGAAGAAGGCCAAGGACGTGCTCGAGCTGCAACGGCGCGGGGACCCCGACGCGCCCCCCAGCCTGCTGATCGTCGTCGACGAATTCGCCGCCCTCGTCCAGGAAGTCCCCGAGTTCGTCGACGGCGTGGTCAATGTCGCCCAGCGTGGCCGTTCCCTCGGGTTGCACCTCATCCTCGCGACCCAGCGTCCGGCAGGTGTGATCAAGGACAACCTGCGCGCGAACACCAATCTCCGCATCGCGCTGCGGATGGCCGACGAGGACGACTCCACCGATGTTCTCGGTGTACCGCTGGCGGCCAGCTTCTCTCCGGACATCCCGGGCCGGGCGGCCGCGAAAACCGGGCCAGGCAGGATCACCAACTTCCAGACCGGCTATGCGGGCGGCTGGACGTCGGACGAGCCTCCTCCGGCGCAGTTGGAGATTCGTGAGCTGACCTTCGGTCCTGGCCGGCAATGGGAGGAGCCTGACGGCGTCAAGCCCACCGTCGACGGGGTGCAGCGCGGCCCAACCGACATCGCCCGACTGGTCGCGGCGATCGCCAAGGCCGCGGAGCAGTCCGAAATCCCTGCGCCGCGCAAGCCGTGGTTGCCGGACCTGGCCTCGGTCTACGATCTGCAATTTCTGGGTCAGCGGCGGGACACGGAGATCGCCCTCGGGGTCCTCGACGAGCCGCAGCAACAGCAACAACGAACCGTCTTCTTCAACCCCGACATCGACGGAAACATGGCGATCTTCGGGACCGGGGGTGCGGGCAAATCGACGGCGCTGCGGACGGTGGCGATTGCGGCGAGTATCACTCCTCGATCCGGCCCCTGCCAGGTCTACGGGATGGACTTCGGCACCAGCGGTCTCCGAATGCTGGAGGACCTCCCCCATGTCGGCTCGATCGTCAGCGGAGACGACGCCGAGCGCATCACCAGGTTGATCAACTGGCTCAGGGAGGTCGTGGACGAACGCTCGGACCGATACGCCAAGGTCCGGGCGGGCACCATCACCGAGTACCGGGAACTGTCCGGAAATCGTGACGAGCCCCGAATCCTGCTGCTCGTGGACGGGCTGGCAACCTTCCGCGACGATTACGAGTTCAACAGTCGCAGTGGATTGTTCACCGCCTTCACGCAGATCGCTGCCGCGGGTCGTCCGGTCGGAGTGCACGTCGTTGTCACGGCGGATCGGCCGAACACCGTGCCTTCGGCGCTCAACTCCACCATCCAACGCCGCCTCGTGCTGCGTCTGGCGGACGAGAACGACTACATGCTGGTCGATGTCGATGCCGACACGCTAACCGCGGCGTCACCGCCGGGCCGCGGCGTCCTGGACGGCCTCGACGTCCAGGTCGCGGTGTTCGGCGGTCTGTCCAACGTCGCCGAACAGGCGAAGGCGATCGAACGTCTGGCCGGGACGCTCCAGGCTAGGAACACGCCACGCGCCCCCGAGATCAAGCGGCTCCCGGAGATCATCCACGCTGGCGACCTGCCCGCCATGATCGGTAGTCGGGTGACGATCGGCATGGCCGATGACTCGCTCGCGGCGGTCGGTATCGATCCGGTCGGAACGTTTCTGCTCTGCGGGCCGCCTGGCTCGGGTCGAACGACCGCGTTGGTGTCCCTGGTGCAGGCCTGCCAGCAGCACTCCGATCACACCCGCGCGTACTACTTCGGTAACAAGCGATCCCCGCTTCCCCGAGCACTGACCTGGCAGGGTCAGGCCGTGGACCCGGACGAGGTCGCCGAGTTGGCCAGGACCGTGGTCGACGAGATGGTGGCGTTGCCGCCAAGCGTCTTCGTGATCGAGGGGTTGACCGACTTCCTGTCCGGCCCTGCGGAGATGCCGCTGCAGGATCTGGTCCGGGTTGCGAAGACGACGGACCATCTGCTCATAGCCGAGTCGGAGACCTCGACTCTTGCCCAGTCCTGGCCGCTGGTACAGGCGATTCGGGCAGCACGCAGGGGCTTTGCCCTTCAACCCGATCAGACTGAGGGTGACTCGATCTTTCGGACGAGCTTCCCCCGGATCAGCCGCAGCGAATTCCCCCTTGGGCGAGGAATGCTCGTGGAAGGAGGGAAGATCAGAAGAGTGCAATTGATCCTTCCCGAGTGACCCATCAGGTGGGCACCGGTGCCCATCGACAGGATCAACACGGGCCCCTAGCGTCATCGACAGCGCCGCAACGGCGGCGCGACAGACCCGGCGGCCGACAGGCCGCAGCAGAAAGGAAGTGGACCACATGGCCATCATCGGAATGGACGTCGCGGAAGTACGAGTGCTGTCCCAGCAGCTGCACTCCTCGGCCCAGGACATCACCCGGATCGTCCAGCAGCTGACCTCCAAGCTCGGGTCGACCACGTGGGTCGGCAACGACCGCAACAAGTTCGAGAGCGACTGGCAGTCCCAGCACGTGGCCAACCTCAATCGAGTCGCCCAGGCGCTGACCGACGCCGGCACGCTCGCCTCGCAGAACGCCGACCAGCAGGAGCAGGCGTCCAACTCCTGAACGGATTCGCGACGGCCCCGGACAGCCCGTCCGAGGCCGTCGCAGAGTCCGTCGAGTCGAAAGGTGCAGCGGCGTGTCCCACATGGTCGGTGCTGACGTCGAAGAACTCCGTGAGCTGGCGCGCTACTTTCAGCAGAAGGCGGGGCAACTCCAGTCCATCGAGAGCAATCTCGCCTGGCGGATTCACTCCGCACCCTGGCATGGATCCGACGTGTCGCGGTTCAAACAACTCTGGGACCGCACCTACCGGAGCGTCTTGCAGAACGCGGCCCACGACATTCGGGCCTCTGCGGCGGCATTGAATCGGCAGGCCGACCAGCAGCAGGAAGCGAGCGCAGGCGCCGGTGGCTCATCGCATTCACGGATCAGCCCCCTTGTTTGTCGCAGCCCCGAAGCAATTCTGCCCGATCTCGAGTCCGCCTTGGGGGGCGACGCATCGGCGCAATCGGCGTGGTGGAACTCGTTGGGGCGCGACGAGCAGCGTGGACTCATGCAGGCGTATCCGAGCCTCATCCTGCAGCTTGACTGCCTATCCTCAGCGCAGCGTGAACAAGCACTCGCGGCGTTCAATAAAGACTTCGCCGAGCACACCATGGTGGCCTCGGACAGCGCGTCCTTCGATGTGACCGCACACGCAGGATGGGTGCGCATCGGTGTCGACGGCGAGGCCGAGCTCGAGCGAATGGCCGACGGCACGTATCAGGTCGTCTTGAGTGGTGGCGCAAGTTTGGGCTTGGGGGGTAAAGCCCCCGGTGTCGACGGCGCTGTCGCCCTCACCGGTGACGCGAGCGCGACCTACCGGTTCGACAATCTGAAGGATGCGCAGCGGTTCATTGACGATCTGCTGACGGCAGCAGTTCCGGACAACTTTGTCGACGGTGCCGAACTGGCAACCAATCCGCCTGCCTATGTGATCGGTAAGTATGCGGGGGTGTTCGCGAATTACAGCTCCCACTACCTGACGACAGCGCTGACCGGTGGTGTGGAAGGCAACGTCGAAGTGTCCGCGGGACCGTACTCGGCGCATGTCAAGGCGGGTGCTACGGCCTCGTACGACACCGCGTCGAAGGAAACGACCTTTGCTGCTACGTATGACATGGGTGCGGGCGCATCCGCGGGTGCTGAGGTGGACGCGCACGCTCAAGGTGGCTATCAGCTCACGGTCGACAGCTCGGGCGCGATGAAGAGCCTGGTGATCCAGAGCACGGTCGGCGCCTCCGGAGGGGTGGGCGTTGACGCCGAAATTGCCAAGGTTAGCAGCACGGTTGGGTCGGATGCTTCCATCACAACGGACATTGATTTGCGCAATCCGGCCAATCAACAATTGGCCGGCCAGTACTTGCAAGCAGTGTCCAGCGGGGACTTCCATCGGGCCAGTGAAATCACGGCACAATTGCAACAGAATTCCACGGTTACCCTGCGCTCGGATGCCGTGTCCGTGGATAAGGTGGGATTCGATGCCATGGTGGTCGAGGGGGACTTCGAGCAGCGCAGCGACCAGGCCACGGCGATATTTGTGAAGCCGCCGAACGGAACGTTCCAACAGGTCGATCTTTCTGGCCAGCACGCTGGCGGAGGCGCCGGCGGTGGCGGGGGAGGAGGATGGTGACATGACTGGTCCCGAGTCCGAGACACACGTGAACGTAGATTTTCGGGGCGTGCACAGCGCACTCACCCTGCCTGCTGGCGCACAACCCATGACCTTCGACCCCGACGTCCGTTCCGCGCGCGACGCGTGGGTGCTGCCGGGTGGCGTGGGCGCGGTGTGTGATGTGTTGGTGGTCGATCGGGCTGAGCCTCATCCCATCGATCTTGCTGTGGGCACGCTGGTGCACGAGTACGAGGTGCGCGACAAGGCCGAGGTGCGCAATGTTGCGAGGCTGCGGATTGAGGGCGCTTCGGACGCGAGGGGTTTCGCTCTGGTCACTCCTCGGGGGGCCGATGTGGTGGAACACCGGGTGATAGCAGGGGCGAGCCCTACCGCGGTGCCGGGTCGGGTGGCCGTATTGCAGCTTTCCTGGCAGACGGTCGGTGACACATCGACGGACGCCCATGGCGCAACTGTGGACGCGGTGTTGCGTGGGTGGCGGCTCGGTCCGGAGAGGCCTGTCGACGGTCAGGACACCGGTACGAGTACGACGGCGCCGTAAGGCGCCTACCCGCCTGGGCAGACTTCGAGGAGGTACCAGATGGCCGCCTTCTGCGGCAGTTGCGGCACGCCGGCAGAACCGCGGGCCCGATTCTGCGGATCGTGCGGTGCCGGACTGGGACCCGACCCGTCCGACCAGCTTTTCGCGGTCGGCGAGATCGGCGGCGCCGGGTCGAGCATTGCCTCCACCGTCCAGCCGGGCACGCCGCCTCCTTCCGCGCTGGGCGCCGTGCCGCCGGCGTGGGCCTCGTCACCCCCGGCGTGGGCTTCGTCACCGCCCG
>Ga0164242_10003085_pt1 | contig 19075 bp, 20 predicted proteins | sample OricomgcompostMG_FD_108783 | JGI IMG/M metagenome (GOLD analysis project Ga0164242, IMG submission 108783) | Miracle-Growth compost microbial communities from Emeryville, California, USA - Original compost - Miracle growth compost (MG) ... | reverse complement strand
TTAAATGGCTGGTACGTCCGGGGGAAAAAAATGGGGGCCATATAAAAAGATTCATTTTAAACGAAGAGTAATATGGAAATGGTGTTAAACAAAACAGTAGCCTTAGAGGCAAGAAGCAGTATTCTCATCTTCATTGACGATGAGCCTAAACCCATTGCAGATTTTATATCTCCCGTAAATTTCGAGCTGGATACCACTAAATTAGTGGATGGTAAACATACCTTAAAGATTGTAAGCCGCGACCCCGACGGTAAAGAAGGGGTTAGGATGATCCCCTTTGAGGTACAAAACGGCCCGGCCATTGCCATTGAAGGCATTAAGGAAAATGCGGTCGTCGATGGAGTTTTACCGCTGATGATCAATGCTTACGGAAAGGGAAATGCACAAAATTTTAATATAGTGGGTAGCGAGTCTCCCAGAAGTATCCCGTCCTGGGTCTGGATTATTATTATCGGATTTTTTGGCTGGGCCATGTATTATTTAATTTCTTACCTACATTTGAGGCCACAATAACATTATGGAAAAATTAAAAGACATACTTACCCTGGAGGATTGTAAAACCTTAGTAGATAATTTTTATGGAAAGGTGCGCAAGGATCCTTTAATTGGCCCCATCTTCGATTCGGTGATACAGGACCGTTGGCCGGAGCATCTGGAAAAAATGTACCGTTTTTGGCAAACAGTACTATTAGAGGATCATACTTATTTTGGCAGCCCTTTTCCGCCACATGCAACCTTACCGGTAGAATGGACGCATTTTGAAAAATGGTTGGAACTGTTCAATCAGACAGTGGATGAGCATTTTACGGGAGAAATTGCTGCAGAAGCGCGTTGGCGTGCAGGAAAAATGGCTGAAATGTTCAATTTTAAGATTCAATATTATAAAAACAACCAGGCAAAACCTCTTTTTTAAAATTACAAGAAAAGATAAAAAGGTCTTCTACTCCAAGAATCATAAATTCACTAATAACCAGTTGGTTATTGTCTTAATTGATAAATATATTAAAAATGAATTCACAGGCTGAACAGCGCTATCCCTACGCATTACCCGCAGTTTTTTTATGGATTGGCTTTTTGATGGCCATTAGCTTTATGGAAGCCTGGTTGAAGTTCAGGGCGCCGGGTGTGACAATTACTATTGGCCTTGGCATAGGGAAATTGGTATTTGGCGCCTTGAATAAAGTAGAGTGGGTGTTAATTATAATTACTGCAGCTAATTTTTTCTTTGTCCCACAAAAATTAACCAGTTATCGCAATCTTATTTTTATAGGAGCAGCTTTGATGACTGCCCTGGAAACTTTTTGGGGCTTACCGGCTCTTGATAAAATAGCCGATCAGATTATTGCAGGTGGGGCGGATAATAGCCCGTCCGTGCATATTATTTATGTGAGCATGGAAGTATTGAAACTCATCCTGCTGATTTTACTAGGTACCTATTTAGTCAAAAAACATCAAAAAATCAATCATGCAAATTAGTAAAGAAACCATATTGGGTGATATTGTAGCAGAAAACTACCAGACAGCTGAAGTATTAGAAAAATACCAATTAGATTTTTGCTGTCACGGAACACGCAGTTTAGCAGAGGCCTGTCTGGGCAAAAATCTGGACACGGATCATGTTGCCAGAGAACTGCAGCAGGTAATAGATGGAAAGACCGGTATTACCGATGCCACGGCCGGTGTTCCTGCCGGTTTAAAAGACTGGCCACTGGATCTAATGGTAGATTACGTGGAAAAGACGCATCACCGGTATGTTACCAGGCAAACACCGCTCATTGAGGGATATCTTAATAAAATCGTACAGGTACATGGAGGTCGTCACCCAGAACTCTCTCAGATCAGGGACATCTTTTTGGAAACAGCCGGTGAACTGGCCATGCACATGAAAAAAGAAGAGCTGATGCTCTTTCCTTTTATTCGGAAAATCACTGTCGCTTCTATAAACGGAACCAGAATTGCGCCGCCGCCATTTGGCAGCATTGCCAATCCTGTGAATGCTATGCTGGCAGACCATGAAGCAGAAGGCGAGCGTTCCGCTAAGATTCGTCAACTCTGCAATGATTTTAATGCTCCTGATGACGCCTGCAATACCTATAGATTAACATTTAGGCTTTTACAGGAGTTCGAACAGGATTTACACCAACATATTCATATAGAAAATAATATACTGTTCCCAAAATCTATTGAACTTGAACCCAGTGTTTTAGCTTAATATTCTACTGCCTGAGCTTGTCACGCAATCAGTGTGACAAGCTTAGTGATAAAATTATTCCTTAACTTAGTTCATCTGGCAATTATGGCAATCCCGATAATAAACTTAAAAAGAGCTTTTCAACCCGCATCAGCTGATGATGGATGGCGCATTTTAGTAGACAGGCTATGGCCCAGAGGCATTAATAAAGACAGAGCGGCCATCAAACTTTGGTATAAAGTGATCGCTCCATCTATTGAGCTGAGAAAGTCCTTTGGTCATGAGGTGGAAAAATGGCCGGACTTCAGGCAAAAATACAAGCAGGAGCTCAGAGCCAATAAAGTAGCCTTGGAAGAATTACTGAATGTAGTACGTCAGCATCCGGTTATTACCCTGGTGTATGCGGCCAAAGATGAGGAGCATAACAATGCAGTGGTTTTAAAGGAAGTACTGACAAATCTCTTAAAAAAATAAAGTCATGGCACCCATCAAAAGAAGTGAATACCTGAAACCATTATCCAGGGAACATCATTACAGTCTGCTCTTTGGCTGGAAATTACGTCAAGGAATCAGCCGAGGGGTGAGTATAGATCGTATGGTGGATTATATCCGTTATTTTGAACTCCATATGTTGATTCCCCATTTCAAGGAAGAAGAAACCTGCCTTTTTATTTATAGCGATAGTCCTTATGTCCAGCAGGCCCTTGATGAACACAGGCATATACTTTCCATTATTGCCACTATGAAAGTAGAACCGGGAAACACTCATTATGCTGACCTGGAAGCTTTGGCGTCCTTAGTAGATAGTCATGTTAGGTTTGAAGAAAGACAGTTATTCCCTTATTTTGAACAAAATCTTACGCAGGCACAACTGGAAGCCGTGGCAGCAGCCATAAAAGATGGCCCGGCTGTTGGTGACGATTTTGAAGATAATTTTTGGGAATCGCCTAAAAACTAATAAAAATAAGTTCAGAAGCATCCGGACATATAAAAAAGGGATCTATGTTTGATTTTATGTAACCATTTGTACGCTGTACACTGCCTTTAATCTATTTTTAGCTATTTTTTAGTTTCAATATTGCCATTCTCAATAAATCTTTGCTATATTAGAGTTTAGTATTTCTTTACAGGCCTCTATTAAAAAGATTCTTTATGCGCACTGGCTACCTGACGATATTATCCCTGCTTTTTCTTTTATTTCTTGGTTCCTGCCACACGAAACAGAGTGTAGATTTACTAATATATAATGCCACCATTTATACGGTAGATTCTAGTTTCTCAAAGGCGACTGCCATGGCTATTAAGGATGGAAAGATAATAGCAACCGGTGACACCAAAGATATCCAACAGGTGTATGTAGGTCAACAAAATATTGATGCACAAGGGAAGTTTATTTACCCCGGTTTTATTGATGCACACGCACATTTTTTAGCTTTCGGGCAAAGCCTGCATCAAATTGACCTGAAAGGAACCACCAGCTGGGAGTCTATCATAAAAAAACTAAAAGAATTTAAAAAAACAAGAGCAGCCAATGATACTGGCTGGGTAGTGGGTGATGGCTGGGATCAAAATGATTGGGCTAATAAGCAATTTCCTAATAAATCAGCATTGGACTCTTTATTTGCCGATGCCCCTGTGGTCTTAACACGTATTGACGGACATGCCATTATTGCCAATCAGAAAGCCCTGGATCTAGCCGGCATACATGCCGGCGATACTATAAAAGGAGGGAAGATTCTGGTTCAGGATAGTTTACTTACGGGTGTTTTGATTGATAATGCAACCAATCTTGTTTATCGTGAAATTCCTCATCCAAATACACTAGAAGCAACCAGTGCTTTGATGGACGCTCAAAGCAAATGTTTTGCTGCGGGGCTGACTTCCATTCAGGATATGGGAGAAGATGCCCGGTTAATACCACTGCTGGACAGTCTAAATAAAGCCGGACAATTAAAGATCAGGCTATATGTTTTGCTCATGGATAATCCTTCCAACTTTGATTACCTGGTCAAAAAAGGCATCATTCATACTGAGTGGCTGCATGTACCCGGATTCAAAGTGTTTGCGGACGGCGCATTGGGATCCAGGGGCGCCTGTCTTCTAGAGCCCTATGCAGATGATTCCGCGCATGATGGCTTTTTATTAAATACAGTGAATCATTATGATTCTGTGGCCCGGTTCATTTATCAGCATCATTTTCAAATGGCCACTCATGCCATTGGAGACTCGGCTGTGCGTACCATGCTTAAGATATATGCCAAATACCTGAAAGGTCCCAATGATTTAAGATGGCGTATTGAACACGCGCAGATTGTTGACAGCAGCGATGTGCATTATTTCAAGGACTATCAGATTATCCCATCCGTTCAGCCTACCCATGCTACATCTGATATGTATTGGGCAGAAAGCCGCCTGGGGCCGGGTAGAATCAAAAATGCTTATATCAATAAAACCTTATTAGATCAAAATGGATTTATTCCTTTAGGAACGGATTTTCCGGTAGAAGATATTTCGCCCATAAAAACATTTTTCAGTGCGGTATTCAGAAAAGATGCCAGTGGCAATCCGCCTGCCGGATTTCAAATGGAAAATGCTTTAAGCCGGGAACAGGCCATAAAAGGCATGACCATCTGGGCGGCAAGAGCGGCCTTTGAGGAGGATGAAAAAGGGAGTCTGGAGCCGGGAAAACGGGCAGATTTTGTTGTGACTGATAAAGATTTAATGCAAGCCGAAATGGGAGATATCTTAAAAACCAGGATTCTTATGACCTTTGTTGGAGGAGAAAAGGTCTATGACCGTTCCGGCAGACCGATTTTACAATAATCCTTAATCAAACAAACTGAGCTGTCTGGCCTCACCTGGTCTTTTGAATAATTCATGATTCAATTGTAATCTGGTTTCATTTAATTGATTTAAGCGAGCATGTAATTTAAAAGTCTGACCAATGATGCTGGCCAGGTGCCCTTCTCCGCGCATCCGTCTGCCAAAGACACTGTCATTTACCTTGCCTGCATGACATTGCTGGATACTATGATACACCTTTTCAGCTCTGTCTGGGAACGTTTTAAAGAGCCAGTCCTTAAAAATATCAGCTATCTGTCCATTTAAACGGACTATGGTATAACCGGCCCATTTCGCACCGGCCATGGCTACAGTCTTTAAAATCTGAGGAATTTCCGTATCATTCAATCCGGGAATTATAGGAGCCTCCATAATCCCTACAGGTATGCCTGCCGAAGATAATGATTCGATTATCTTTAATCTTTGCGTCGCAGTTGTCGTTCTGGGCTCCAGCTTTTGCCTTAATTTCTCATCCAGGCTGTTGATGGAGACATATACAGCACATAGCTGCATTGCCGCCATATCTTTTAAGATATCCAGATCTCTTAGAACCAGTGAATTTTTGGTGATTATACTAATCGGTTGGCGATATTCCAGGGCAATTTCCAATAACTGTCTGGTTAGTTTGAATTTTCTTTCCGCAGGCTGATAACAATCTGTATTGCCCGATAAGGAGATGGTATCCCCTGACCAGGATTTTTTATTCAAAAAAGCCCTGAATAGACCGGGTGCACCGGATTTAATCAGAATATTTCGTTCAAAATCCAATCCTGCACTATAACCCCAGTATTCATGAGAATTTCTTGCATAACAGTAGATACAACCATGCTCACAACCCTGGTAAGGGTTTAAGGAATAGGCCATTCCCACATCCTGACTATCCACCTTGTTGACAATGGTCTTGGCATTGGTTTTTATGAAATTCGTCTGAACATGCTCTTCCAAAGCCCAGTCATCAATACCCTCTGGCTCAAATTGACCATAACTATGGTTCAAAAAGCGATTGTGGGGATTGGATTGTGCCCCCTGACCCTTTTGGTATTGTATATTTTTGGTATTTTCCTGATCCATTTTATAATAAATTTACTGGAGTTATTACAAATATACTAATTAATTTAGATTGTCGGGAATGTTTTTTGTCAATTTTTTTGTATTTTTAAACTATGAACCTAAATAACCCACAGCACACATCCGACAAAAAAACAAATAATAAGGCCCGATTTTCTGGCAATTGGATGCGTTACCTTAGTTATGGCATTCAACTGATGGCCACTATTGGTATCGGATTGTTTATAGGCTATAAGCTAGACGAGGTATTGAAGGTAAAGTTTCCCTTACTTGTATGGCTCTTACCCACCGTACTGCTCATTTATATGCTGGTCAAACTAGTAAAAGATTTTTCCAAAAATGGAAAGCAATAGTACGGGATCATTGTTTTGCCCGTAAAAGGAGTAAACTGGTTTGTTCATCAATTATTACGCAACAGGCAATCCGTACCATACTGCCTGACAATGCTGCGTCAGTCACCAAAATAATTACTATTTTTGCTACTTAATTTAAACGCATGAACAAATTCCGGTTACAAAGAAATTACATCAACTTGCTATTGTTGTTCTTGATTGTCAATGTCTTTTGTCTTCTTTACAGAGACGGATCCATCCATTTAAGTTTCTATTTGGATGTATATGTGGTGGTAATCGCTAATTTGTTGCTATTCCTGCTGGCCCTTTTAGGATCCTATCGGCATGCCAAGGCTTTAGAAGATAAAAATCCTAATGTCTTTATCCGATCCATCATGGGTATGACGGTGCTAAAATTCTTTGTACTAGTGGCTGCAGCATTGATTTATGTTTTTACTGCTAAAGAAAACAGGAATCTTCCAGGTATTTTGATTGCGCTGGGATTGTATATTCTGTATGCTGTATTAGAAGTAAGCGCTGCTTACCGACTGAACAAAAACAAGTCAAATTCCTAAAAGCAACTCTTTTCCAAAAACAAATGGCAAAAGCTGAACGCCATCCCTTATCTTCCTTAAGCCATTATCTTCCGGATAATACCCTGGAAGATGTACTGTCCTTTATTAACCGGTACAAGGTCCAACTCACGATTACCAGGGCCAGAAAATCAGTTTTAGGGGATTATCGTAATGCGCATGGTACAGAAAATCATCGTATCTCAGTTAATGGCAACCTTAATAAGTATAGCTTTTTAATCACGCTGCTTCATGAATTGGCGCATTTAGTCACCTATGAAACTTATCGGCACCGCGTTCAACCACATGGCAGGGAATGGAAGGATAGTTATGCGGCAATATTGCGGGTATTTTTAGAAAAGCAGGTATTTCCGGGTGATATAGCGATGGAACTCCACCGATCCCTGCATAATCTGGGTGCCAGTAGCTGTTCCGAGCCTGGACTGATGCGCGTGTTGAAAAATTATGACAATGATTCCATTGGCCTAAGCCTGGTTGAAGACCTGAAGCCTGGCGAGTGGTTCGTCACAAGGGATAATAAAGTCTATATTATGGAAAAGAAAATCAGGACACGTTATTTGTGTACTGCTTATCCTAGCAAGAAACAATATCTGTTTAACGGCCTTTATGAAATTAAAATCCTGGAACAGCATCCCGAGTTCCCCTGATTGAATCAAGGATGGGTGATCATTGAATTAAAAAACCCTTAAAAAATAGATGCAATTCCATTTTTTAAGGGTTTTTTGCTGACTACCGTTATTTTATTTAGAAAAATAACTCAGATTGGTAGAAGGACTTAGAGCCAGCAGACTTTGATACATGAGTTCAATGGTAGATTCAATATCTGAGCGGTGCAGCATTTCTACGGTTGTATGCATGTAACGTAAAGGGATAGAAATAAGCGCTGATGGACAGCCGTCATTGGCATAGGCAAAACTATCCGTATCCGTGCCCGTACTGCGGCTAGTAGCCCTGAGTTGAACTTCAATTTTTTGCTTAGCGGCCACATCCTGAATAAACTGCAACAATTTATTCTGAACGGCAGGTCCATAAGTCAGGGCTGGACCCTTTCCGCAGGAGGTATCTCCTTCAATATTCTTATTGATAAAAGGAGTTTGCGTGTCATGCGTCACGTCAGTGATGATGGCTACATCTGGTTTAATGCGACGTGCAATCATTTCTGCGCCCCGAAGACCTATTTCTTCCTGTACCGCATTTACTATATAAAGTCCGAAGGGTAATTTCTTTTTATGCTCCTTGAGCAATCTTGCTACCTGAGCAATCATAAATCCTCCGATTCTATTGTCAAAGGCTCTGCCGATTAAATAATCATTGGCTAACTCATCAAAACCATCCTGATAGGTTACAACGGCACCTACGTGAATTCCAAGTGCTTCCACTTCTTTTTTGGAGCGGGCGCCGCAATCCAAAAACAGGTTGTCCACTCTTGGGGTCGGTTCTTTTTGGTCAGGAATGTGCCGGGTATGAATGGCGGGCCATCCGAAGACAGCTTTGACAGGTCCTTTTTTACCGTGGATCCAGACGCGCATGGCAGGCGCAATCTGGTGATCGACACCACCGTTTCTTTTTAAATAAATAAAGCCCTGTTCTGTAATATAATTAACAAACCAGGAGATTTCATCAGCATGGGCTTCTATAACCACTTTAAACGGATGCTCCGGGTTAATGACCCCGACGGCCGTGCCATATGGGTCCGTAAAATGTGTATCCACATAGGGCTTGAGATAATCCAGCCATAGTGCCTGACCACTGTGCTCAAAACCGACAGGGGATGCATTATTAATATAATCAGTTAAAAATTGCCAGTCTTTTTTGCCCAGTTTAGGGGCTATTGCTTTTTGTTTTTTTTCTTTTGCCATCAGTGTGCTGTTTTATAAAAATCAAAAGTACGCATTTTCGCGAAACAGTAAATATCCTAAAATTCCAGAAATGCCTTTTAAAAGCATTAGTCCGTCAATTACGATCAGATAAAATAAAATAGGTTTTCTTCTGTGCATGGAATAGGCAACAGCCAGAAGGCAGATAAAAGGCAAGGTATTGATTAGTGTCCTTGGCCAGCTAAAATGCTGGGTGGTGGCAAAACCCCAAAGCGCTATCAGGCCGATGGCGATTAATGGCAGTAAAATCCTGAATATGGTTTTTCTAAGCCCTACACGGACAACAAAGGTTTTCAGATGCTTATTATAATCATCCGCATAATCTTTAATATCAAACATAATGCAAAGAACAGATATATACATCCAGTTTTTAATCAAGAGCCAGACAGACATGACCGAAATTTCATAATGCTGGTTGATTTGCCATTTATAAAACATCACCGGATAAATAGTTACGGCGCCTGCCCATACAAACCCAATAATAAAAGGCTTTAACCATCCGGAGTTTCTTAAATTAATTTTTATTATCGGAAAATAATCATTGCCGTAATAAAAGAAAGCCACCAAAGGTACCGCCAACAGCATCAGCCATTCGTCGGCATGCAGGCTGAAGATTTCATGGAATTCTTTTATGACCAAATAAAGGGCCGCCGCTATAGCGATCAGTGTATAGAAAAACTGGGTGAGCGTAATGAGTTTATAGTTTCTGGTATACCAATCGGTTCTGCGATTATAGTAACTGTTGGTGGTCATGGATGTCCTGGGCCTGCCGACCAACTTGTTAAAAACATTCAACAAATGCAATTCACCCATATAAGCATACGTATAATAAACAAGAGTGCCGGTCACCAGCAGTACATAATAGGCAGGGGTATTTAAAGGGACCCCCTGCTGCAATGAGGCTTCCATAGACAGTGCCACCGTGCAGAGCGCATAAAAATAATTACCAAAAAATATAAACTCGGTTAATTTCTTTCTCAAAATACTGCTTTACACCTTGAAATAAATGATGCTCTGTTGTTTTTGATTAGCAAAGGCTCCTGCTTGCTTTTCAGGCCCTAAAAATAGACAAATTACCCCAGAAATCTGGGCAGCAAATGCAGTTTTGGGGCTGGTTTTTACCATAATCCGTCAAATACTGAAAAAAACGAGTATTATCTGTTCAAAATACTTAAATTTAGATTTTAGAACCTGCTTTTATTTTATTTCAACAATTTTTTAAACATTCAAACGGCATTACATGCGCAGAAGAAAATTTATTCAGCAAACAGCCTTATCTGCAATGGGCGCGACCATTGTGCCCAGGTTTGTGTTAGGAGGGAAAGGCCATACAGCCCCTAGTGACCGGCTGGTTTTAGGGTATATCGGTAATGGTAAACAGTCCCATGGACTGATGCAATATATTAACGGCCCCAAACAAACGATTATCGGTGCTGCATCTGATGTGGATTCAAAAAAGCTACATAAATTTTTAGAATTATCCAATGCGCAAAACAGTGCCAAATTCAGTAATGCCAGCCAGGTGAAAGGTTATAAACAGTATAGGGATTTGCTCGCCAATAAAGACATTGATGCCGTAGTAATCGCCACCCCAGACCACTGGCATGCGCAGATAGCCATTGATAGCGCCAAAGCTGGTAAAGACATTTATTGTGAAAAACCCTTGTCCTTAACCATTGCAGAAGGCAGGGCTATGGTGGAGGCTACCAGAAAATATAAAAGGGTATTCCAGACGGGAAGCATGCAACGGTCCTCCTATAATTTCAGGCAGGCAGCGGAACTCGTTCATAACGGTTATATCGGTAAGGTTTCAGAAATCAATGTATCTGTTGGAGGCCCCGTGGTGCAATGTAATTTACCTACTCAGCCTGTACCGGATTATCTGGACTGGGACCTTTGGGTGGGGCCCTCTTTGTTTCGTGGCTATAATGAGATTCTGGCACCGCCTATCGAAGCTAAAGACTGGGCATGGTGGCGCGGCTACAGGGATTTTGGAGGTGGTTATATTACCGATTGGGGCGCGCATATGTTTGATATCGTTCAATGGGCCCTCGGTATGGATGAATCGGGACCTGTTAAATTCATTCCCCCCAAGAATCCAGACAGCCAGGAAGGGCTCTATTTTTTGTATGATAACGGTGTGCAGGTTAACCACAAAAACTGGGGAGAAGGGAACGCCATTCAATTTATAGGAGACAAAGGTAAAATAGAGGTTTCCAGAAGCTTTTTAAGAACCAACCCGGAGAACCTGGCCCAATTAAAATTTAAGGAAAATGATAAACGCCTGTATTTCAGTGATAATCATTATCAGGATTGGGTTACAGCCATTCAAAAAAGGAGCAGACCCATTTGCGATGTTGAGGTGGGCCACCGGTCGGCAACGGTTTGCAATGCCGTAAATATTGCTTATCAGCTTCAAAAAGATATCCATTGGGACCCCAAAAAGGAAAGGTTTGATAATGAATATGCCAATTTAATGGCCTCAAGACCGTATAGAGGCCCCTGGAATTTCAGGGCATTTTAAATCCGTAAAACAATTTGTACCTGTCGATTTTAGATGTTGCATGCAAAAGCCTATCGTGATTTTATGGAGATTCAGGCAGAAATCGGCGCTTTGTTTGCATCTGATATTGCATCCTAAATAGTTGAATGGTAAATTAAATTAACATCCTATATGGATATAAGCCCTGCAATTGCGTAATTTTGCCCTCATTTAAAATATGGACAAAGTAGCGAAAATATTGATAGACAAGATATTCCAGATAAAGGAATTTGATCATCAACTGGCATTGGAGCTGTTTCGCTATCAATACAGTTTTGAAAACGGGGTGTATCGCCAGTGGTGCGATGCGCTGGGAATTGATCCCAAGCAGGTAAAAGACATCACTGATATTCCGTTTTTACCTATTTCCTTTTTTAAATCAAAAGAAGTCACGACCGGTCAATTTAACCCGGAACTTATATTTGAGAGCAGTGGAACTACCCAGACCGTAAATAGCCGTCATTTGGTTAAAGAGGCAAAACTGTATCAGAGAAGTTTTTTAAAGACCTTTGAAGAGTTTTATGGGAACCCCAAGGATTATTGTATTGTAGGGCTTTTGCCTAATTATCTGGAAAAAGGACATTCCTCCCTGGTTAAAATGGTTCATGATTTAATTGAGCTAAGCGGTCATAAGGACAGTGGATTTTATTTGTATAACTTTGACCAGTTAGCAGAATTACTGTTTACGTTAGAAAAGCAGGGACAAAAAACCCTGCTGCTGGGTGTGACTTTTGCCTTGCTGGATTTTGCGGAAGTGTTTACCGGCTTAAAAAAACAGCATAATTTCTGCCAGCCGCTGAATCACACCATCATTATGGATACCGGTGGGATGAAAGGCCGTAAAAAAGAAATGACCCGGCAGGAAGTGCATGATGTTTTAACCGGAGCATTAGGGGTTTTATCCATACATTCTGAATACGGAATGACAGAACTGCTGAGTCAGGCTTATTCAAAAGGGGAGGGGCGCTATCATTGTCCGCCCTATATGCAGGTACTGGTCAGAGATGAAAGTGATCCTTTTAACTTGAAAACAAGCGGCAAAGGGCTGATAAATATAATAGATATGGCCAATATACATAGCTGCTGTTTTATTGCCACCGAGGATGTAGGTTGGGTACATTCAGGGTATTTTGAAATATGGGGCAGGCTGGATCATAGCGACCTGAGGGGGTGTAGTTTACTGATTGCCAATCAATAAATTACCTAAAGAAGACCTAAAGCGTTAAAAAAGCCCTGTTAGATTAAACCTAAAAGATAATTATATATCTAAAAAGTTGGTGACGATTCCCTTATATTTACATTTCTAAAATGTACCATATCAGGGGATTAGTTAAACAATGAAAAAACATATTAAAAAGGCTGGAACAGACCTATTAAATATTATTAAAAATTAACACATGAAAAAGCTATTCGTTGTATTATTTAGTTTGGCAACCACAGTGGGTTTTTCACAGATCCGCAATGGCAATACTATTATAGAAAGAACCAGAGTAGGCGTTTATGGCGGGCTTTCTGTAGCCAATCAGGTGACCATTGATCCTGTATACGGAGATGGCTATTCTGACAATGCCAAGGCAGGATTTATTGGAGGTGTTTCTGTGAGTGTCCCCATCAGCTATGGATGGTTTGTGCAACCTGAATTGAGTTATACGGGCATGGGAACGAATTATTATGATGATAATTATGGTGGCAATGTTAATCTGAACCTTGATTATATTAATTTACCGATACTATTTCGATACAGTCAACCTTTTACAGGTTTAGGAGTATTATTCGGACCTCAGTATAGTTATTTAGTCAGTGCGAATACCATACCTTCCGGTTCAGCTAAAGCTGATTTTCAAAAAGGATCTGTTATAGATGATTATAAGAAAAGTGACTTATCCGGGGTGGTAGGCCTGGAATATTATTTCCCTAATGATGGTTCAGGAGGTACACAGTTCGGTTTATCCGCCAGATACCAGTTCGGGCTGCTCAATGTAAATAATGGCGGTGTGACTTATGATGACGGATCCTGGGCAAAGTTGCATAATAATGCCTTCTTTATTACGGCAGGGATTCGCTTCTAGTCAGTAAATAAGGACAGGATTAGTATTTAATTATTGAAACGCAAGTTTTAAAAATGGGTAAGATGCATTTAATCAGCATTTTACCCATTTTTAACTTCCAGAGAGAAGCAGGCGTCCTGGATCAATTCTATTCTCCGTTTAAATTGCATAACTTTGCCCACATTCCTTTGGATTTTTAGGATAAATACCTGACCCAAACAGAAAATCATGCAAAAAGAAGTACACCTGCGACTCCCGGCCCAGGACTATCATCAATCCCGCCTTATTAAAAAACATATTGCCCAGGCTTTAACCGTTAAGCCGGGTCAGATTACCGGGTTTCAGATTTTGAAAAAATCAATGGATGCCAGGCAAAAACAGATTTACTATAATCTAAGTTTATTGGTATTTATAGAGGAAGCATTCCAGGCTTTCAGTCTGCCGGCCTTTCCGTCAGAACACGTAAGAGACGCTAAACATGAGGTATTGATTATAGGTGCGGGACCAGCAGGCTTGTATGCTGCGCTCACTTGTCTGGAATATGGCATCCGGCCCGTCATTCTTGAGAGAGGAAAAGATGTACAGCAGAGGCGACGGGATTTGGCTGCACTTAATAGGCAGGGAGTCGTGAATCCTAATAGTAATTATTGCTTTGGAGAAGGTGGGGCAGGTACTTATAGCGACGGAAAACTTTATACGCGCAGTAAAAAAAGAGGAAGCATCCAAAAAGCCCTGGAAACTTTTGTCAGGTTCGGGGCAGATCCTTCCATATTATATGAAGCCCACCCGCATATCGGTACCAATAAGTTGCCAACCATCATTACCAATATGAGAGAAGCCATTTTGGCTTATGGAGGTGAAATTCATTTTAATCAACAAATTACGGATTTTACCCTACAGGAAAATCAAATCAGGTCAGTGATTACTCATACAAATGACCGGTTCGATGCGCGACATATCATTTTAGCCACTGGACATTCAGCCAGAGATATTTACCGCTTACTTCATTCCAAGCATATCCTGATAGAAAGTAAAGCTTTTGCATTGGGGGTAAGGGTGGAACATCCTCAAAGTCTGATTAATCAGATTCAATATAAGTGTAGCCCGGAGCAAATGGTTAGTCAGGATCTGCCGCCGGCAGCCTACAGCCTTGTAGCTCAGGTTGCAGACAGAGGCGTCTTTAGTTTCTGTATGTGTCCCGGGGGGATTATCGCACCGGCTGCAACTGATCCCGGTGAGCTCGTTGTAAACGGCTGGAGCCCCAGCAAACGTAACAATCCATTTGCCAACAGCGGAATGGTCGTTCAGGTAGATAATAAATCTGCTTTTGAATATTTAAAGCGTGAACTGCAGGGAAAATGTCCTGACCCGACTGACCCATTACTGCTGATGGATTTTCAACAGCAGGTTGAACAGGTGATGTTTCAGGCAGGCGGCGGTGGTTTTCGGGCGCCAGGTCAAAGGCTAACGGACTTCTGTAGTCAGAAAAAATCAAAAGATTTACCTACATGCAGCTATATTCCGGGAGTAACTTCCGCCAGATTAGATCAGCTGTTACCTGATTTTATTGCTCATACACTGGCAGGCGGCCTCAGGGCCTTTGGTCAAAAAATGAAAGGCTACTATACGGATCAGGCGATTTTGGTAGGCACTGAAAGCCGCACCTCTTCTCCCGTTAGAATCCCAAGGGAAGAGCTTGGACTTCATCATCCTCAAATTACCAACCTTTATCCTGCTGCTGAGGGCGCAGGATATGCAGGAGGGATCATAAGTGCAGCCATAGACGGTACTAATATTGCGGCAACGATTGCTGCAAAACTGGGAATATCCTAATTAATCAACAAAAAAATTAGCACCGATGAATCTCCTTGCCCACGCCTATCTTAGTTTACAGGATCCTGAAATTCTGCTTGGGAATATGCTGGGTGATGATGTCAAGGGCAAACAAATCCATCTTTACCCTCCTAAAGTCAGAATCGGGATTCAGCTGCATCGTTATATTGATAGTTTTACGGATCAACACCGATTAACCACCGAGGCCAGAGATATCTATCGTCCTTATATCGGGTTATATAGCGGGGCCATAATGGATATCAGCCTAGACTACTTTCTGGCAACGGACCCTGCCGTTAACTCCCAGGCTATGTGGCAGCATTTTGCGCAGTGGGCCTACCAGTCCTTAGAAGCACAGATAAGCTGGCATACCGGTGGGTTTAAAAGGTACTTCCCCTATCTGCGGAAGGAAAATTGGTTTGTACATTATGCACAAAAGCCCTTTATTGAAAATGCCATGGCCAATTTACTGAAAAGGGTAGGACGTCCCGACGGGACCGCTATGGTACTAAAAAGTTTTGAGCAACATCATGATTATCTTAAAGAAGTGTACGGTCAATTTTTTCCCCAGTTGGCAGATTATGTTCAATTAAAGGCGGCGGCCCTGATAACAAACCCCATTTAAAAGAACCTGAGGTGAGCTTGCAGATTCTGTTAAAGCTATAATTGCCTACTGATTTTGTAGACTTTTGTAACAATAAATTCTTTACCTTCGCTGCTCAATTGAATCATACTAAAAACTTATATAGATGGCAAGCGATTTAAACCAAAAGGGGATTGGTACCCAACTTATTCATGCCGGTGCAGAACCTGATCCTCTGACAGGCGCGATTATGACACCTATCTATCAGACCTCTACTTTCAAACAGAGTGCCCCAGGTGTAACAAAAGGCTTTGATTATTCCAGAGCCGGTAATCCTACCAGGCAGGCCCTTGAAACAGCGCTAGCTGCGATTGAAAACGGGAAATATGGCCTGGCGTTCAGTAGCGGTGTGGCCGCTACAGATGCGGTTATTAAATTGCTGTCTCCGGGTGACGAAGTCATAGCAGCTACGGATATGTATGGCGGAACCTATCGTTTGTTCGCAAAGATTTTTGAAAAGTTCGGCATTCATTTTCATTATGTGGATATGAAAGATCCTGCCAATATTGAAGCAAAATTAAATGCCAACACTAAACTCATCTGGACGGAAACCCCTACTAATCCGCTGATCAATATTGTTGACATAGAGGCTGTGGCAGCCATCGCCAAAAAAGCGGGAGCCCTGCTTTGCGTGGACAATACCTTTGCTTCTCCATACCTGCAAAACCCGCTGAACTGGGGAGCCGATATCGTTGTTCATTCTGCAACAAAGTACCTGGGAGGACATAGTGACGTCGTTCTGGGCGCTGTTATTGTGAACGATAAAGCGCTTTATGAAAACCTGTATTTTATTCAGAAAAGCAGTGGAGCTGTTCCCGGCCCTCAGGATTGCTTTTTAATCCTGAGAGGTATCAAGACTTTACATGTCAGAATGGACAGACATGGTGAAAACGGCGCTAAAATTGCACAGGCTTTAAGAAATAACCCTAAAGTCGCAGTGGTGCACTGGTGCGGTTTTGAGGATCATCCAGGTTATAATATCGCCAAAAAACAAATGCGTAATTTTGGCGGTATGCTAAGCTTTGAGCTTAAAAATGATTCTTTGGAAGAGGTAAACCGCGTGGTTACTTCCACAAAGATTATCACCTTAGCAGAATCTTTAGGAGGAGTTGAATCCTTAATCAATCATCCGGCAACCATGACACATGCCTCCATACCCAGGGAAGAAAGGATTAAAAACGGCCTAAATGATGGTTTAATCCGTTTAAGTGTCGGTATTGAAGACGCAGAAGACTTGATAGCCGATTTAAACCAGGCTATCGGCTAACAGGCCTGACCCGGGATATCAATTAATAGAAGATGATACAATAATCGCCGCAATAAAGCCAAAGGAGTTTTTTTGCGGCGATTTTAATAAACCCGGTTCCGTTTAGCACCTCTTACCGGCTTTAAAAAAAATTAGCAGGGAATTAAAGGGCTTCCTTAAGAAAGTTTTATGCGGGAATGTTACTTTTGGCAAGAATAATGCTTTTAGAATGTTGAAAATGTAATAGTCAGGTCATCTGCCTGCTATAACTAACAAAAACATAACCCAAGGTTCAGATAAGATTACTGTCACTGCTTGACTTTTTTAAGCCAAAAGCCGACAAAACAGTCAGTATAGCTGACCGCAAAAAGATGTACAGACAATGAAATCATTTTTACTGTGTATAATCCTCGGTTTATCCTTGCTAATAGGTAAAACCACGCATGCACAGGATAGTATACCCGGCCCAAAATCTGTGGCAGACAGCCTGCCTGGAGATTCAACTAAACAGCTCATTGAAGAAAATAAGCTACTGAAAGATAGTTTGCGTCAAATTCATGTGCAGGATAGTCTGAAGGCATTGACAGCTCCTCCAAAGGCCGTCAGAAAGGACAGTAGCCAGGATAGCAGTAAAATTGTGGATATTTTTGAGGAAATGGCCAAGGCGCAGGACCAACAGGACCAATCCATAAAAAAAGAAGCCAGCCAACAGCAAACGGAAAAAAAGAACATAGAACAAGAGGCGGAAAAAAAGAAAAAAGAAGAAGCGGATGCCGAACAAAAAGCCAAACAGGCAATCGACAATGCTAAAGCGGCTGCCAAATTGGATGCAATAAATGACTCCAATGCGATCACTGATTTAAAAAGTCAGACAGTTTTAACCCCTAAAAAGGACAGTGCACTTCAGGAGCCGGCTGCAGATTTGATTAAAAAAGATACCATTCAAAGCATTTTTACCTTGCCGGAGCCTGTTGAACAAAATTATCAGGACGCGAAGGATGTGCAAACGGATTCCACCAAAGAAATGTTCAAGGGGCAGCAGCGCAATAAGGATTCCTCCAAGGACTCTTTGTCTTATCTCAAAAACGGGCAGACTGAAAATGCGACCAAAAAGCAGGTGAAAGATAGCCTGAACCAGCTATTTGATTCCACAATGGCGGCTGCAGATTCCAGCAGCCATCAAACCGCTCCCTTGGTAAATTCCGTCCCGGACACAGCACCAGTACAAGACGCCAAAAGTCACCTGACGGATACAGATACCAGTAGTCGTTTTGATTTTATTCAGGATAGTTTGCAGACAAAAAATACGCCATTTACAGAACTATTCAAGCCTTTTCGGACCTTTGATAAACAAACCAGTATTACGTCTACCACCAGCCTCACCATATTACAACAACAGGTAGACTATAAAACTTCAGCTGATTTTACGACCCAGTATCAAAGAACCGCTGAACGCGGGGGAAATTTTCTTTTTGACGTATCTGTTGTTAAGCTAAACACCGAAGTAGAGACGATGGGAGTTCAGTTAAAATATAATTCCAATCAGGGAACAGACAGTACCTCCACTTTTGCTAAACCATTATTTGATATCGTCGGCAAAAGGACCTTTATCCAGGTGGATAGCACCGGAAAAATCACGGCAGTGGATACCACCCAATTAGGCAGACAGGTGAATACAGTACTCAGTGGACTTTCTTTATCCGGGGGCGATTTTGAGGTGGGGAGTAACTTTGGATTACTGGCTAGTCGTTCTGGTATCAACCAGGCTGGTCAGAGTTGGACCGATTCAGTGGTCATCAATGGGAATAAAAGGGTAACGACCTATAAAGTGCAGAGCATTATAGACGGAGATATGTTGGTG
>Ga0164242_10003084_pt1 | contig 19077 bp, 18 predicted proteins | sample OricomgcompostMG_FD_108783 | JGI IMG/M metagenome (GOLD analysis project Ga0164242, IMG submission 108783) | Miracle-Growth compost microbial communities from Emeryville, California, USA - Original compost - Miracle growth compost (MG) ... | reverse complement strand
TTGATACGGTTCCTTGCAACCTCCGCCGCCGGATATTGTGTTGGGAGGAGATTAAGGTACTTCTGCGCAATGGAAAGCTGACCGTGCGCGGCGACAATATCGGCGTACTCGGTATACTTGTCGTATAACGCGGCAAGCTTCCAGCCGGACGTCAAATCCTTCTCCGAGTCGGCGAATTTGGTAACGTGCCGGAAGATCGCGACCTTCTCGATGAAATGTTGCAATGACCTGGCATGGACAGAGAAGGTCGAATCGCTGCTAGACTCCTTCATACCGGCCCGCTCCGCCTCCTCAAGCTCCTCAATCCAGATGCCCACGACCTTGTCGAGCTTTGAGCCAACGATGTAGCAGAAGCAGGCATCGTTCCTTGACCCCGACTCGACGATCCGGTCACCAAGTCCTTCACAGAGGTCGGGGAACTCCGAGGGGTCGGCGAAAGTGCAAAGGGTTACCATTGTCTCCTTCCAGTTCGCCAAATCGGCGTTGTACACAATGTCCCAGAGATTCTTGGCAACGACCGAGGTGAGGAGGCGTAGATAGCTAGGAGCGCCACTCCTCTTTGCCAGATACGCGGCCTGAACCTTATCGAGGAGGTCTTTCCCACCGCAGTTGCCGATGACGAAGGCATCGGCCATCCTATCCTCCTCGAGGCATATCTCGGCGGCCTTCTCGAAATTGCCAACCACTAGCGCCTTGGTGATCTGATCTTCGAGAGCAGTGTTTCCCTCGCTAAGCAGATGGAAAGGATCGTCCGTCTTGGCTCCTTTATTGGCGGTCAAGTCAGAGAGGAAGTCCTCGCCGTCTTCACCATCTGCCCACAGGCTAGACATGCGCTTCTTATGGCCGTTAGCCTGAGTTGGAGCAGACAATCCCTCGGCCTTTGGTTCCGTGGACGCCGGGGTGTCTTCAGCCTCGGTGTCGGTTTCTTCTTTGCCAAAACCAAGATGCTGTACGATATTGGCTCGGCCATCGGCACCATTTAGTGACTGGAGGATTCGCCATGCGGCCTCGTCCTCCTCCGACTTGGCATTTTCGATATGGGATTCGCAGATGCTGGAAATATCTCCAGCCCCCAAGGCTGCTTCGAATTGTTCTGTGGCGGTTCCGATATCCGAATCGACAGAGAATTGAGATATCTGAACGCGGGACGAGCTGCGTTGACCGGGTGCGGTCTGGTTTTTCTTGAACATGACCAGCTTTCCGCCATAGCCGAAGGAGACTCCCACGGGCCTCTCATACCAAGCTGGCGCTTTGGCCAAGGAGAAGGAGGCGCCTTGGGGCTGGGTCTGAGCCTTCGTGAAGAAATCCTCACCGTCAAGGCTGCTTTGAGTGGTAGTCTGCGCGGCAGAAGGATTGGTATTCTGCAGCGTCTGTATGGTGATTTTCCCGTCGAAGGAGGCCGTGGCCGATAAATTGGGGTTGTTGGGATTAAATCTAGTCAGGAACGTCCAGTTCGTAACTTCGGGAAATTCTCCATAGCGCTCGCCAGTCTGGGGGTTCCAGATCATGGTCCGGTTGTCTTTGCCGCAAGACAGCAACAGATCCGGGTCTTGCTGACACCAAGTCAAAGACAAGACTCCCTGCTCGTGACCCTGAAGGGCGCGCTCCGGCGCGTTCGAGTTCCTGAGGTCCCATAGCAAAATTAGGGGCGCGGTGTCATCGGGCGTAGCGGTCAAAAGCTTGGTGGAGTTGTTGGGGTCCCAGGCAATAGCGCTGACAGGCTTCCGGTTGTTGTTGAGAGTCAGCGATGCCTTCTTCGTCTTTAGGTCCCAGACTGTGACAAATCCCCCAGCACCTCCGGTCGCGAGAATGTTTGGCACTTTCCTGTTCCAGGCGATGCATTCGATATCGTCCGAGCGAGCCGCTGCCGTGCCCAAGCGGAAAGGCGAGGATACATCATCGACATCGTAGACGAACAGCTCGCCCTTGGCGCCAGCCGTCGCCAGAAGCTGGGGCTTTATGGGGTTGAACTGTAAAGACTTGATGGCGCCCGTGTGCTTAGTGGTGCGCGACATGAATGCGTCCGAAGCTCCAGCGATCAGCTTCTCGGCATCCCACAGGTCAAGGGACCCATTCTCCAAGGCGCCAGCTATAATTCCTCGAGGGTGGTCGGCATTAGGGGGACTCCAGGCGATGTCGTAGAACCTGGGGGAACGTGGTTTAGCATGACTTCCGCTGTTGGGGTTACATGTGAGAGCAATAGCTACCTGGAGTCGGTGACAATGCTGGCTACCGGCTGGAGTTCCAACCCCTGCCCCTGGGTATCTAGCTTGAGGTCCCAGAGCTCGAGCGTTGTCTCGTCCGAGAAGTCGGCATCGACAGCTCCTGCGCGAGTACCCGTGACCACCAGTGGTCTCTCGGGGCCTGGCGACCACGCAAAGGCGGCAGTCCGGGGGATTTCCCTTAATCGGACCATATTGGTTGTCCCCTTTCACGAGTTCGGGACCAGTTGTTAGGTGGCGTCGGGTATAATGTGAGTTGATGAAATAAGGAGCAATTGACTGCCTGGGATTTCAAAGACGCATCAGAAACAACGCGTAAACGGTCGGCAAGTCGGTCGAGGAGAGGCTGAGGAGAGAGAGCTGGTCGTTTGGCGGTGGAGTTTTGACGATGAAAAAGGAGAAGCCTGTGCAAGTTGCCAGATATGCACCGACAATCGAGATGCTGCCCCTGCCGACGCAGCTCCTTGGTCAAAAATAATAGTCAGAATCCACGCCTCAGCTGCTCCCCCGTTTCTTGCCTTGCCAGGTGTGAGGTGTTACGAAAAATACCCAGACGCGGCTCATTTGGCGCTGCTCCGCATTGCCAAGTGCAGCTTTGCAAGGGCGGCATCGGTAATTTCTTGTAGCACACCATCGTAAGCTACCACGTGATATATCCGCTGCTTTGGCCAATGTCCATTCCGCATTCCTAGGCGCACCAGCACCCCACCATTTAGGAGGAAGCTTCAAGAGATTCCTGCTTAAAGCTCTTGCTTCTCCAGCCGAAAGGAACAAGAAATTAATAATAGTCGAGAACTTTCCAACACTTGGGTTTTGCTCTTCTAGAGATGACGGACTCGGCACGGTGGAAAGCCACCGTTTACGTGGGCGGAGTGGCATCCGCCGTCACGCAGGCAAACTTACATGATGCCTTCATACCCTTTGGTGAGATCGCAGATGTATCGTTGCCCAAGAACGAGAACCCGAAATCCACCGAACCCCACCGTGGATTTGCATACGTGGAGTACGAGGACGCCGAGGACGCCAGGGAGGCCATCGACAATATGGACCAGGCGGAGTTCTTTGGGCGGGTAATCAAAGTGTCGGCCGCCAAGGCACCTAAGCGTGCGGACGAGGGACTGGGGAGCAAGACGGCACTCTGGCAACAGGTTAGGCTCATAGCTCGGACACTAGTTGGTACGACTTGCTAACGGACGCATTGCAGGAGGGATGGCTTGCAGAAAATGCCGTCAGCGAAGAGGATCGACTAGCCGCCGACCAGGCACAGGCAGCTGGGGCGGCCAGGGAAGAGGATCCCATGCAAGGACTCGAGGGTCTGGACGTGGCAGGTCCTAAACCAGAGTAAATGAAGGAAGATCATGTTTCGATACCCGGGTTGTATTTTAGGCATGACAGCGGCGTTACGGTCAAAAAGATTTGTCTCATATATCCCACATGGTAGGGGAGAGCAGCACATCCAAAATCAAGGAAATGGAAACCTCGGTCAAATACAGACAACCGTCTCTAAGCAAGCTGTACAAATATCTTTCCCCCCTCCCCCTTCCTGTTTAGGTGTCAAAGGCAACCTCCCTATTTAGTTCCCCATCTAGTCGGTTCCAACATCAATGATGTTCCGCAGCATTATCGGCGGCACGGTTTTGGCGTTTGATCCGGATGGTCGGGTCGACGAAGAAATGGCGGAGGCTCGAGTAGCCGGCGGCACCGATAGCGAAGGCGACGACGACACCTGTCAGATAGAGGTAAGAATTAGTCAATGCCTCTCTATCTACCTTACCCCAGACCTGTCCCCGTGGGATACTCACCGAGAGGGAAAAGCTCAGGCGGGATCTTTCGCAGGCGTCGCAGTCGTTGCGAAACAGTATGGGCTATTATCGAGGGCACGATGTATATCAGCACGCAGGCCCCAAATATTCCGCGGCACGGGTCATTCATGCTATCTCTAGCTCCTCGGTGCGATGCTCCAATGCTACTTCCTCTGGGAACATACCTGCTTGCTCCTCCTTCTGTAACGCCAGTCAGTCAGTACCTATCGATGCATCACGAAAGCAAGCATCGAGGTGTATTAAACTCACAGGCACGGGGCGCATCAAGCGCGCCGTCGGGCGGAACATCCTGAGGGATCGTGTGGCATTCATATTGGCGAATTGAGTGGAGATGAGTTTGCCTTTGGCTGCCTCTCTGAAGCTTGCGTCACAGGAGCTTCCGACTTCACAGAGTTATGTCGTGGATGAGATGCAATTGGGAGTGGAGTGGAGCTTTGGAGACCGGGACTAGCTCGGCTAGAGGAGCATCGGATGATCCGTGTGACGTTTCCAGCCTATTGAAATCAGGCCATAGGTCTCATGTCAGGGCTTCTGATTTTTTGGAGCCGGGGATTTTCGGCTTAGGCGCCTTACACTTCAGGCAGGAGCGCCAATTGCAACACGCCCACCTCAATCGAACTGCTCCCGAAAGCTCCTTGGCTCTCCTCCAGTGACATACTCGAGCTTCTTCATTTGCCAACGTCCCGCCACCGCGCAGCCATTGAGCCTCCCGAACCTCTCCAAACAAGAGATAATCCTCCAAGCAGCCAACATGTCCGACGACGACCGGGTTACCAAGCCCTTTAAGTTTGTTACAGGTACGAGTGGTCTCCAGACTGCGACGGGAAGAATCGCATGATCTCGGCTCAGATGCTAACATTTCCTTCAGCTGGTACGGATACCTTTCAAACCACCAAACCTTCGTTCATCCCCCCCCCTTGGAAATGATCCATCAATCAATTTGCGGGAGGGGGAAACGCTCTAGCCTTGCCCTATTCTATTCGACAACCACCCCTTTCGGTCCTTCGCCCCGGCAAACACAGCTCTGACTTTAGATATTTGCAGGAACCGATGCTCGATTCCCGAACATGAACCAGACCAAGCACTGCTGGCAAAACTACGTAGACTGTGAGTCAATCCTAGAAAGCGAAAGATGCATACTGTCTCTGGGGTTTCGAGAACAGGGATGCGAGAAAGAGAATAGTCGGCCTCACTTCCGCGATAACTTGGCACGCCGTACGGCTACCCATCGAGACGTATATACTGACTGAGGTATTATTTCACAGACCACAAGTGCGTCCTTGCCAAGGGTGAGGATTTCGCTCCTTGCAAGCAGTTCTGGCTCGCATACCGATCCCTGTGCCCGAGCGGCTGGTATCAACGATGGGACGAGCAGCGAGGTGCGCACTTTAGTCATGACCTATACGTAATTGCCTTTACTGACATCCTGACAGAGGCCGGTAACTTCCCTGCTCGCCTAGAGTAAGCAACTCCGAGAAGGGAACGAATGGGGTATTAGAGGTTTGGGATCGATCAAGCTTGTTGTTGTACTAGGGCTACTTTAGAACCTGCGGAATGTACATATAGCAGTTGGATGAAGGCGTTCTTAAAAAAATCGTCCCTAGCTTGCACTGCCAGCCCCTTGAATTCAGGCGCCGTTGTTGATTGAACTAACTAACATACACGCCCTTTTACAACCAACCCATCCCGGCCATACATATATCATGCACCCCAGATGGGTGGAACTAAAGTTATCAGAACGCCAAGCTCCTGTCCGCTTAATCGATGGTGTAGCATCCTCGTATCAGAACGCTCTCCCATAAACAAAAGAAATGCCACAATATTCCAGAGACGTCACCGGAGTCGGTGCTATGTCTCCCCTTCATGCCTTTCCTGCCTCGTCCTCGCTGTCGGAACTCATAAACTCGTCGTCTTCGTCGAATCCAAAGAACGTCCTCGCGGTTGATTTTCCTTTCTGCTCTGGCTCGGATGGTGGCGTCGTCTCCTTTGAACTGCTCTCCTCAACTAGTTGCTCGTCCCCCGCGGAGCCCTCGTCACTTCCTGTCGTAGATGTCGATCCTCCAGACGTGCTGAGCAGATTATCTTTGTAATTGCCGGCCCTCATGGCGGCAAGGACTGCATCTCGTGTGCGCTCGCCTGCCTCCTCCTTGTCCTCAACCCACTTGCCGTCAAGGTTTCCCCGTTTGCCGAACTTGATCTCCTCCTGTTTCTTTTCCGCCATCTCCACGATCTGCTCCCATCGTTGTCGCCGCTTCTCCTTCTCCTTCCGCTCCATATCCGGCTTGATAGCCAAGTACTCGGCCAGGGCTTTGGCTTCGGTGACTGTGCGAATCCTCCTTCCATCTAGATTCCTGCTCGACCCATTGTCTTCTCCTTGGTTCTTCTTGCGCTTGGAGCTCATACGGCCACCAGCGGCACGCAGTTGGGACCCAAACCCGCCCTTGCCACCACAAACCGGAACCGAAAGGCGAAGCGAAAGGAAGTCATCTTCGGCGCTGGAGAGTAGTCCGGAAAGGGGTTGATCAGAATCTAGTGACAACTGCTTATTTGAAATAGTCGTCAGGATTAAGCGCGTTCGAATATCCGGTAGGTGCTCATCGAGCTCGTCGCATAGCTGGGATAGAGACGTAGCCGGAGCAACGGCAAGCGATAATGTTGGTGGCAAGCCGAGCCCACCAAAGGCGGAGACGAGGACGTTGATACGGCTTGGCGCCATTTATAATAACCCGCAGTAGGATACTCGATCCAAATACGATAGTCGGCTTGTTGGGTAACTGCCCACGTAGGTAGAGAGATGAACGCGAGTAGGTGAAAAGTGTTGGGGGGTCACAACCTGCGATACATAGCGATATAAGATCTTGAGATCGTTCAGCCACGAATTTACACAAAAGCCCCACTGTGGCTGGGCATCCAACCAACCCCACATTCGATTGGTGGCTGGTGTCCCAAAGGGTGGGCCTGCCGCCCTAGGGCAGGTAATTCTTTACGCACACCTCAAAATTATACACGAAATCTTTCTGAACTCACGTCCCAACGAGTCGAAACAACCACACAGCGTCTAACCGAGCAAATCCGCCAAGATGCTGATTCCCAAGGCCGACCGCAAGAAGATCCACGAGGTACGTTTTTTTGCCGTCGACGGGGGACTTTTTCTTCTCATCACCACTTGGGGGGAGGGATGCGATTTCAGAGGCCTGCGCCAAAGTTTCCCCTCGCTGGCTGTCACAAGGGATCTCGGGGCTTGGCCTCTACGCCTACCACTATCGAGCTTTCTACGACTTGGGCCTTGATCAATTGCACCTCCCGGGGCGTCCTAGGCGTAGTCCTACGCCTTCGCAGCTTCCGCTAGCGCTCAGTGTATCTCCTCAAGCCGTTCCAGAAGACTAACATTTCGTCCTCTTTAGTCCCTCTTCCGGGAGGGAGTGCTCACGGCCGAGAAGAACTACGAGATCGACCACCCCACCATCGAGACGAAGAACCTCTGGGTCGTAAAAGCAATGCAGTCGCTGGACAGCCGAGGCTACGTCAAGACCCGGTACTCGTGGCGCAACTTTTACTATACGGTGAGCTAGCATCGTCTTTTGGATAGCGAAAGGGCGATTGGGGGACTAATTCGGGCTTTCGCAGCTCACCCCTGAGGGTCTGGACTACCTCCGGGAGTGGCTCCATCTCCCCGCCGAGATCGTTCCGGCCACACACATCAAGCAGCAGCGGTCGCACGCCCCCCCACGTGGCATGATGGGCGAGGAGCGCGGTGGCGAGCGCCGGTTCGGCGGCCGTGGCCGTGGCGACCGTGACCGAGGTGACCGAGGTGACCGTGAGGGCGGCTACCGAAGACGCGACGCTGGCGAGGGCAAGGAGGGTGGTGCCCCTGGCGACTTCGCTCCTCAGTTGTAAGCATTCTTTGCCCGACATCCACCTTGCCCCAAAAAAATTTCCATACGTAGGACATGCTAACTCTGGAATAGCCGTGGCGGCTTTGGTCGTGGCCGTGGGGGAGCTCCGCCGTCTTAACCGGAGGGCGGGAGGCAGGCAGAATGAGGCTCTTTCCTTACTTGGACTGGCACATTGCATGATAGTTCGGCAGCACGTGTACTCTAAATCAAGAGTTGAGGGCCGACTAGCAACGCACCTACTCGCGTAAATCACGGCCGTGGGGGCTTGCGTGAGGAGTTCGGTGGTTAGAGTTTATTTCGGAAAACTCGTGCATTCAGGGACATCACTTGCGGTCAACATGATATTTGGTCTCGTCAACTCATTGACAAAAATTCTCGCCAGGTGAACTGTATGTGTGCCCGTCCGGCGCGACAGAGAATAGAGCCCACGAGCAGCCATTGCTGAGGAGGTCCCGGCCGACATAAGTAAGGTGGGTAACGGGCAATCAGCCTTCCTCAAATCTGGTTGTAGGATTATGAGCCATGCCTAGTTCCGCGTTGGCAGACACCCGTTGGCGGAGACTCGTTGGTAGACCTGCGGTCAGGGACAACGCCATCCACCAATTGCGCAAGCACCAAGGCCTAGGAATGCATGGGAAAGTTCCCCGGTGAAGCGATCATGCCCGCTAGTCATCCTGTCCACACTCAATTCGCAGCCCGAATGCAGGAAGCTCCCGATTTCCACTGGTTCTCTTTTTTTTTTGCCTTCTCTTATTTCCCTTCGCACCCCCTCAACCCCTCCGCCCCTCTCACTCCATCCCACGCCGTCCCTCCCCACCGCTCTCCGCGTCCTTCTCTCCGTTTCGTTTGCTCCCAAACAACCTCGCATGATCCCTGCTAGGCTACTTGCGGGTCACTTCTATCTTTGGGATGTTTATCTAGCATTTGAAGATCTCCAAGGTCGTTCCTGTGTGTCACACCGCCCAAAGACGGGCAACGCACAACGTGAATCTCCAACAAACGGTACCCGGGGATCATCTTTCCCCTCACTAAGTCTTCTGAGGCCTGAGCGGTTATGTGCCAGGGCTTGGCAACCTTTGATTTGCTGACAGCTTGGCGACCATATGGCATCCAAGTGGATCTCGAAACACTATCCCAGATAAGTTGGGCAAGTGAACCAGGTTATCAACTGCCACAGCCGGGGCAGAGACTAGGAGTCTAACCCCAATTGCACTCTCTACTGGACTGCAGGGGCACCGGATCCCCACAGCTATCGGGTGAGGCAAGCTATGGGCTGCATGGTGGAGCTGTAGTACGTGTAGCTTGTTGTCCAGACAATGCCTCCTTAGTTGAAGAGAACCCTTTTGCTCCCCACCTCTAGTTGAGTCTAGGGTTTGGTTATGCATAAGGGGCCTCTCTCCTCTGCTTCAGCTCCCTTGGTTCCAAAATCATCTTGTCCTCGCTCCCTACTCCTCTACCCATTCACCTTCGTAACCTATTTACACAGATTCCTCAGCTGCTTGACACTGCCCACCATGGCCACCCTTCCGAAGGAAATGAAGGCGTTGCTGTTAGTTGAATACCCATTTTCCACAAGTTCTCTCTAGTCATCGGAGAGGCCGTCGTTACCCCGAGGAGCAAATTTGCATTTTCTCGTGTCTCCCGAACACCTCTTGGCATTCCCTCTCCGTCGAATTACCTGGCTAACCCAGCTCCTCAGGTACACCAAGCCCGAGGAGTTCTCAGTTGTCACGGTTCCACTGCCAGAGCTTCGCGAAGACGATATCCTGGTCAAGGTGAAGGCCTGCGGTGTCTGTGGAACAGGTATACACGCCCTCTGAAGGGTCCTGAGTAAGAGAGACCCTAACTAACACTGCTGCCATAGATCTGGTACGGTTTGCACAGTTCGTGGGATAGACATTGGGAGGTCCCCTACTAACCCTTCATGCGCTAGCACATCCACGAAGGAGAGTTCATTGCCAAGTTCCCCCTCATCCCCGGCCATGAGACCGTTGGCGTCATCGCTGCCATGGGCCCCAAAGTCGTGGGCTTTGAGATTGGTGACCGCGTGGTAGCGGATAACGCCGAGCTATGCGGACACTGCTTCTACTGCCGGCGTGGTGAGCTACTTCTCTGTGAGAATGTATGAAGAGAGAGCCCCCTCCACCCCCGCCCATGCCTCGGACCGCCGCCGTAGCTAATAATATCTTCTTTCGCCTCTTCTTAGTGGAGCGGCCACGGTACCACTCTGGCCGGTGGTTTCGCTGAATACTGCGCTTACCCACACGGCAAAGTCTTTAAGATCCATAACATCAGCGATGTCGATGCCACCCTGATCGAGCCAGCTTCGTGTGCTTGTCATGGTCTGGACAAGATCCGACCCCGCCTGGGTTCCAGCGTGCTCATGTTCGGCGCGGGTCCCACTGGCCTGGTAAACCCTACCCCTTATTCTTCTTTTTTGACGACCTCGCTATTCAGTGCTAAACGGTACCCAAGATGCTGGCACAGCTTCTCAAGCAGAACGGATGCTCGCAGATCACAATCGCTGCTCCCGGGGGCTTGAAGATGGATCTGGCCAAGAGTCTAGATGCTGCCGACACTTACATCGAGCTGTCCCGCTCCGACCCGGAAGCGCAGTTCCAACAACTCAAGAAAGACAACCCGTACGGATTCGACATTGTCATCGAGGCCACCGGCTCTGTTAAGATCCTCGAGGATGCTATCAACTACTGCCGACGTGGAGGCACTCTGGTAGTTTATGGGTCCGTGACCCGCTCTTCCACCCTGTCTACCAAGTGACTAAGAAGGCTTACTTACACCTGATGATAGCGTCTACGCCAACGCCGACCGTGTGACCTGGCCCCCGGCCAAGATCTTCGGCGACGAGATCCGCATCCTCGGATCATTCTCCGAGGTTTACATGTTCCGTACGCTTGTCCCACCTAACCCCCTTTATCAGTCTTCCCTGAAGTTGGCTAACGCTTAACACGCAGCGCAAACCGTCGACTATCTCGACTCCGGCAAGATCAAGACCAAGGGTATTGTGAACAAGTGCTTCCCGCTAGAGAAGTTTGGCGAGGCCCTGGAGAGTATCAAGAACAAGACCGCCATTAAGGCAGCCATCGTCTTTGACTAATTTTCCTGATGTGGGATACGGTTCTCCATATGCTGGTGACAAAGCAAGATCAAGACTCTGCAGCGCAAAGGATCGGGATCTGACCAGTTGCTGGGGCGTTCGTTGGGCGCACTAGGTGTTTAGGTAGCCATATCAATGCCGAAATAGAATTCAAGAATCACGCGCTTATGCCCTGGGCACACTGTTGCGAAGTTGCGCTTGAGCTGGTAAGTTTACGACGAAAACCACGGCAGATGTAGGAGGGTAAGTTGGTTCCATTATTTCCCATCCAACTACCAACGCCTCCCTGCCATGCAAAACCTTGAATCAGAACCCGAAGAGCCTCAGGGTATATCCAACTGGTGAGCCCAATCCAGTCACTCCAACGCAAAGCCTCCTATACCCATGTGCTCTAACGCATATGCCCTAAACGCCTGCCAAGGGATCCTCCCCTGGTCCATGCCTCCCATCCAAGTTCCAACACCTATTTGATTAAAATGCACCCAATTGTGAGGTGGCGACCCTGACTCGTTATTTCCCCAGGCCTATCACACCTCCTCTGGTTGCCCGCCATATGCTGCGGGTCCCTCCTCATACTCTGCAGAGTCCTCTCTGATACCCGCGAATGTAACACGAGGTGTTTCCTTGGCGGCAGTTCGCCCGGTCATGCGCGTCGGGGCCGGGAAGGTACCTATTCCTCCGTATTCATCCCTCAGTGCTCGTTCATAAGGCGTAGACAGTATCGCTGAGGGGGTCATTGTGGGGTGATGACCCTGCTGCCTCGTCGACCCGGCCCACTTGGAAGGTGTGCTCATGAAAGGAGGATCGTTGATCTCGTCTGGGGAGAAAGATTCCTCGTCAAAATCCGACATCGGTCCGAGCTGGCTTGGACTTCTAAGCCCCTGAGCAAGAGGGCGTGGTGTCCCTTGGTAGTCCAGCGACCGCCCTGGTGGGTTAATCGAGCTGCCATACAGCCCGCGGGTGACATAGGCTCCTGGAAAGCTAACCAAAGGCTTGGAGGTCGGTCCCTCAGATCGAAAGTGGTGGGGGCCTGTGATTCTCGCATCATCATTGCGCACTGACTGCCTGTTGGGACGGCGTGGCAGGCTCTGGGACAACTCTCTAGATGCAAGGGCATGATGATCCTGGAGTTGCTCTGAACCTAGACCATATGATTGTAACGGCGGTACGAACCTCCTGTCACTCGCCTTACGTTCGTCGCCTTCAGGGATATATGAGAGCTGCTGGAATGGCGATTGTGTCGGGTGGTCTACCGTTCTGCCTAGCCGTGGCGTTTCTGGTGCATGGAAGCGACTGCCCAGGCGAGCGCTGCCAAACCGTGAGCTTCGCTTCGATGTTGAACTCGCACGCATATCCAGAGCTGTCCTTTCTAGCCCAGCCTCCTGGCTCCAGATGCTGAGGACCTGCCGGCGCAACCTCTGGTCATTCTTCTGCCGGATCGTGGCGACGGTATTTCGGCGACCTTTGCATTGTAGCGCTGCAAAATCCCAACTCTTCCAGCACCGTGCAAGAGTCTGGACGGAGCTGTATTCGGCAGCATCTAGCTCATAGTCCCGCTGTTGGGCGGCGGAGACCGACCACCTGCCCCACCAGACCTCCAGCTCGGCGCCTGCTGCGACTTCGCGGACGGCTTGGACTCTCTTCGTGCACGCATTCCAGTGCTGAGTATGCTCGCCAAGTTTGGCCTTCCGCTGGTTCGCACAGACTTGCTCGGCATACCAGCCAAGGGCGAGGACGTCTCCGGATGCCTTGCGCCATTTTGACAGGTATTTTGTAGCGAGATTGACTTTGTACTGTCGCCTCGCGGTGTGATATGTCCTTGTGAGCCTTTCCCTGCTCGCTAGTTCCGCCGTCGAGGACCACATCGCGAGGGCGTTAGTGGTTGTGCAGTAGTAGGCGCCGCTGCTGGCCCGCTCCTCGAACCTGGAGGATCGTGCAGAAGCATCAGCCTGGCGGGCTAGCCAAAGATCAAGCGACTGACTTGCAGTGTTGTAGAATGACAACGCCGCGGCGTGCCTCTGGTGTCGCCTGTTGGCCTCCAAACTGGCCCACCACTTTCCGATGACAGAAGCCTGGACGGTTCGGATGGCGAAGTAATCCGAGACCTCTAGTCCGCGGTTTGACCTAATTTTCGCTTCGTTGAACACAGAACGAAGCGAGGTTAACGTTTGAACTTTAGCCCTCTGCTCCGAAGATCGCCTGAAACTTGCTAGCTTGTGTTGAAGCATCCATTGGTAGATCACCTGAGACTTGCGTTGCTCGTTGATAGAGTTTTCGAATGCCTTGAGCTTGGTCTCATCCCTCCAGTGGGTAATGAGATCCTGAACGACCACCTTGTTCGCGGTTAGCGCCTTCTGCCTCGCGTTACTGGTGCTGGAAGCCCAGCGGCGGATGGCATGTTGCTTTGTCCGGCAATTTTGTGTCTCCGTAAAAGAACCCAGCAGCTTCCTCAGAGTTGCTTGTGTCCGCCACTCGTTTAGAATCCTCTGGCAGTCTAGGGCCAGCTTCTGCTGGATACAGCCATGTGCGAGCATGCGAACCTCCTCGTACTCCGCTTGCCAATTGGCCAAGGCATCCTCTAGGAGGAGCTTCTCATCGTAGAGTGCGCAACTGCTATAGAGTGCAATGGCCTCGCGCGACTTGGACTGCCAGATCGCAACGCAGCGCTCCTTGATGCGACATGTCCTCAACTCGTCGGCGAGTCGAGCCATGTACTCGCCGCGCCATGTTTCAAACACAGCCTTGGCCAAGTTGTGGTGATATTTCTGGAGAGCAACTTCTGCACGCACCTCGTGATGTATGCAGGATCTACTCCAAAGGCGGACGATGCCCTGGAGTCTGAAGTTGCGCATCTTCGCCTCGTCGGCAGATTGCTGCGAACGCCACGCGCTGAAGCAGCGTTTCCGAAGGATATGTCGTCGTGCAACCGCTGTCCGCTCGGTCTCGTCTCTTGTGCATGCAACCCAGTGGGTAAAAGCCTTGTGCAGCAGCAAGATGGAGTGAGCTCTCTCGGCCCTCCTTTCCATCTTCGCTTGCTTCGCTGGATCTAGGTAAGGGCCGACCGCCGCTAATCGATCTTCTCGTGCTATTATTGAATTCTCTCTCCATATCTCAACAGCTTCGAGGAGAGTGGAATGCCGATCCACCTGTACAGCAGCTGATTCCATCAGGCCAATATCTTGAGCCTCCCTGTGTGTCATCAACCGCCACGCGCCAATGGCTCTTGTCGACTCGGATTTTTGGTGCTTCCTTCTGAAAGCTTGAACTTTGGCCTCTAGAGTTGTCGCGTATGCCCCATCGTCCTGAAAGAGGTGAGGGGGTCTGTCGTCCGAGGTCTGGGCGGTTGTGTCGCTAGCTCCAAGAAATCTATCCAATCCTTCCTCCGTGCGAGAAACAGGGAGGTGTTCGATATTTTCAAAGTCAAGAAGGCTGCGACCTGTAGTGGGCGGGGTAGGTTCGTGATGAGGGAGAGGGTATCCCGGGATGTCATTAGAGTCCTGCGGAATATAACCGGCCGGCTCGTCTTCTTGAGGAAGGGTACGGTCGGTGAAAATAGACACATCTTGAGTGAAGAGTTCGCCCGTCTCTTCATCTTCTAAGCCGCCTTCCAAGCCGTGGAGGTTGCTGCGCCGAGTCCAGGCGCGTGGAAAGGGCGTTTGGTCAAGGCCCCTGACACCTGCAACTCTAGGCAACTCCTCGCCGGGATATCTGGAGCCGGTGGGCGAGACGGACCTCGCTCGGTCGGAAAGCGTGGGAACGCCCTGGGGATGGTCGAATATAAAGGGGGCGACAGAGTCCGAATTGCGCCGGCGGCGTCCATGGTAATGGGGGGAGACAGGGAAAGTGCCAGTCGGGTCAGGGCTGCCAGCCGATGATTGGACTGACGCCGATCCAAGCGACGGGGAACTTGTTGGCTGAGAGGATTCGAAAATCTCGAGCTGGATACCCATGCTTCCTAGCACGGATTTGAACTTCTGCATGAGCGAGCCTTCCGATCGCAACCCGCCGACTCTAAAGATGAGGCGTGAGATATTGGGAGGAGCATGTTCGGGGTCGTGGCCATGTAACGGCAGGATCTGCTCGGCTGCTTGGAATAGGGCATTGGTAGGCAGTCGATCTCGTTCGGGCAGGGTAGGATAGAGGGCTTCGGCCTCGGCGACGATTTCATGGAGAAGCTGGATGTCTGGAGATGGCGCTAGTTAGCACACGCAGGTTGGTGAGTGCGAGCGCATGGAGGGCCTGCCTTCATTAGAGTAGTAGGGCTCATTTTGGTGGCCAGCGTTGAGAGAAGAGACGCCGAGTCTGCCATCTCGGAGGGGCAGAGATGGTTGAGGCGGCATGTGGGACGGCGCGCCAATGAAGGCATGATAGGATTGAGCTCACAGCAGAGGTGAAGGGAGAGGAGAGCGCGAGGGGGAGGTATAGTTAATTCCAAGATAGATGCTATCAAGAAAGCGAATTTGTGTAAGCATTGTTGGCCGACAGCCCGTAGCGCATTGTTGGAATTATGCTGGGAGCTACTGGGGCGGAAGGAGGTTGGAGAAGCTGCGCGACGCGCTCGCTCGTTGGTTCGCGTCCACGTAAAGCGGGTTTTCACGCGCGAGAAAACGATGTGAAAATGGATTAATGCCCGTTTTATCCACGACCGTTTTGAAAAACGGGATACCTACCTTCAAATCAACGGCCCGTTATACCGTTAAAAATCACATCGATGCCACCGACCTGATAGGGAGCAACTTAGTAGTTTAGACTTTTGAAAGCAGGTATGTACCAGCTCATGGCGCGCCTCACCCCTTTCCCTTTCTTGATTACCCTCTTGTAACTGATCTGGGACCAGTGTCAAACGATCTTCCGTTTGCCATCGAAGTGGAATGAACTGAGCGACTCGCTGTATCCTCAGTCGTCGTAGTCTTTTCATTGCTTTTAGAAGAGCAAACCAGAATGCAGCCACGTACTCGACCAATCCAGAAGCTCGCTGAAGCTGTGTCTAAATGTTCTGTAGAGGTAAGAACCATATGCCTACCTTACTGAGGCGTGTATCTACTCAGACTCGCATCGTGGGCTAACCAAGGACGTCACCGACCAGGCCAGTGTCTACGGAAAATGCATCGTTGCTGATTACAATTCGGTTCATAAAGACAAGTGCGCCAAGGAGTTCCTCAAACTGAAAGACTGCTACTTGGTAAGTTAATGCCCCGAAACTCCTTCGCCGCGTTTGCATTGTATCTCACCGGCTTATCTAGGCGGCGTCGAAGAAAGCGAGGTGACATCTTCGGGGGGAAAAGAAGGACGGATATATCCCTGGATCGTATTTCTACTTTCATGTGCTAGTTAATCGTACCTAAACCTTGTACACCCCCTCACCTCCCTTCGTCGACCGTGACCTCCTCCTCCCTCATCACCCTGGGCCTCCCTGTTAACCCAAGGGGGACGGCACTGTGCTGGTCGTCTCAGCGACCTTTCCAAGTCTGTCCCACCACGCCAACGTTTCACTAAGCTTGACGAAGGTGCCATCCCCAGTACAAAGGTCGCCGCCATAGACCGGGCCGCTGGGGCTTCTCATATGTGTCTTCCCCGCGCGCTCGGCCTACCGGCCTACTTTCCCAGCTAGTCAGTAAATAAGTAGACAAGCGTGCATGTTCTGAAGGGTTAGACTCGATCTGCCCAGTTTCAGCTTTGTCCCTCCCCGGTTGTCTCTCGACTGACAACTTCACGTTCCCTTTGGGGACCTAAAAGCCGGGCGTGAGTAACTGAAGGTTTTCCATTAGAAAGGTATGGCCAATCCGGCGCGTCGTGTTCTCCATCCCCGTTCGGCTCCTCGGAGATCGGCGGCTGCTTCCCGCGATGTTGAAATCCCGAAGGTTCGGTCGACCATCTCCAGTTACAACTGCGGCCGGGCGGTCGAGGTGGGGTCGCGGGGTGTCTGACCTGGACTCGGGTCAACTTGTTAGGCGAGCTCTTGGAGTTGTCTGCTGTTTCAGGCAGCTTTTCAAGTATCCTGCTAACTGCGTTGTAGGCTTTGGACAGGGATAGCTTTTATACTGAGCGGGGAGCCTCCAATAGTAACCTTCTAAATTTAGTGTCCCGCAACACTGCATGTCCCCCCTTGTCGTTGTGTGGAACTGTAGTAACACCCGAGAGTTCTGTGCATTCAAAACAAACCAAGACATCGATGAGCTGCGTTTGGCCTTGGGCAATAGTGTACTACTTTCCTGCGTAATAACACTTGTCAATATCTCATGTTCACTCCTCGATCTCCCTCTTTCTAGGTTTCCCTTTCCAAGTCTCTCTCCCTCTCTCGCCAGCTGTCGAGCTTTGTTGTGTCCCCCGATCAGGGAGCCAGCGTCGGGGAGAGCTGAGCGCCAAATACAGGCAGTCTTCTTCTTGTATTGACTGCGGCCAGCCCACCCTGACGATATCCAAACCTGCCTTCAAATCCAACGGCCGAGCTGCACCAAAGCAGCGCCCTACGCATCCAGCATGGCGTTCTTCTTCGGGAGGGGAAGGACACGAACCAACGCGGTGGATCTGCCGAAGCAGGCGCGGGAGCATATCACCAAACTCGAGGGCCCCGCTGGCGCAGCAAAGGTTATATGCCTCGGATCACTAGGCGCTGCTACGGACATACAATGTTGACCCTCTCTTCCTCATAGGCAGAGGAGCTTGCCAAAGTCCTTGGTCAGATGAAAATGATCCTCCAAGGGACAAATGGTACGCCGCACCCAGCCGTCTCCCTCGTAGCCGGGCCCCCCCTTACGGCGGCGCGGCGATAGAGATCCCTTTCAGCTCACAAGTCGCAGAAACGGAAGTGAGCCCGGAACAGATTTACCAACTGGTGACGTCTACAATCGACGAAGATCTACTCTATCTCCTAGCCGTAAACCTCCACAGGTTGCCCTTCGAGTCACGGAAGGACACACAGGTCATCTTCTCCTACGTCTTTCGCTTTCGTCCGCCGACCGCCCCACCCAACAGCGAGCCAATTGCCCTGGCATACGTCGTGGACAAGCGGCCGCAGGTCCTGGTCGAGTTGTGTAGGGGATACGACCATAAAGAGAGTGCCACCCCTGCCGGATCAGTTCTGCGCGAGGTCCTGAAGAGCGAGGCCGCCGCCGCTATCGTCCTGTACGATGACGGAGACGAGCCCGGCTCGAGCTTGCAGGGCGTAATGTCGATTGAGAGAGACCGGCCGCAGAGTGGAAACGGCGTGTTCTGGCGCTTCTTCGACTGGATCGACAAGAGCTCCTTCGAGGTGGCCGCTGATGCCTTTACGACATTCCGGGTATACTACCAACCACACACTCTCTTAACCATTTTCTCCCGGTGTCGTGGCGCTGACTGTATTTTCTAGGAACTCCTGACCAAGCACAAGGATCTGGTCCCCAGGTATCTGGCCATCAACTTCGACCTCTTTTTCGATAAATACAACCACACCCTAGTCCAGTCCAACAGCTACGTTACCAAGCGGCAGTCGATCAAACTCTTGGGCGAGATCCTTCTCGACCGGTCCAACTACAACGTCATGACGGCATACGTCGACAGGGGGGAACACCTCAAGATATGCATGAATCTGCTCCGAGACGACAGAAAGATGGTCCAATATGAGGGTTTCCATGTCTTCAAAGTCTTCGTCGCAAATCCGCACAAGTCCATCCCCGTCCAGAAGATCCTCCTGATGAACCGCGAAAAGCTACTGACATTCCTATCCCATTTCTTGGAGGATCGGACCGACGACGAGCAGTTCATAGACGAGAGAGAATTCCTCATCAAGCAGATCAGGTCCATGCCCCCGACGCCGGTACCGCCTCAGCGATAGGGGTTATACTCAGCATTGGTGACGAGGGGGATCGGGGCGTCTGGGTTGGCGGGTTAGGGGAGTCGGAGTCCCGGTGTTCAGGAGCTACGATTGCATGTTCGACTACCTTTGGCGCGAGGTTGAGGCTGGTAGAGATCCGGAGCTACACAACTGTCATCGCCTGCCTCGGCGATGGTTAGAACTCCCTATCGGCCGCTTGTCACGT
>Ga0164242_10003083_pt1 | contig 19080 bp, 18 predicted proteins | sample OricomgcompostMG_FD_108783 | JGI IMG/M metagenome (GOLD analysis project Ga0164242, IMG submission 108783) | Miracle-Growth compost microbial communities from Emeryville, California, USA - Original compost - Miracle growth compost (MG) ... | reverse complement strand
TTGGCGTCGGTGAAGATGACGATCTCGCTGTCGCACGCCGCCATCATCCGCGCCATGCCGGTCGCCTTGCCGACACGGGCCGGCGCCGCGTGGACCGTCACCAGATCGGGATGCGCGCCGAACAGCTCCAGCGTCCGATCGCTGCTCCGATCGACGAAGCACGCGAACCGCATCGACGGCCATACCCGACGGATCGCCCGCAGATTGTCGAGCTTGGCCAGCGCCGACGCCTCCTCGTTATAGGCGCAGAACACCAGCGTCGCGCTGGGCGGCGGCGCGGCTGGATCGATCCTGACCGGGCGCACCCGAAACAGCCGCAGGGTCAAGGGATAGATGCTGTAGGGAAACGCCGCCAGCAGCGCGAAGGCGAGCGCCGCCGCCGCCGTAATGGCGGCAAGCCCGTCCATCAGCGGGCGAGCGCCGCTGGCGCCGCGGTCGAGATGCGGCGCATCGCCCGATGGCGCAGCGGCGGATCGCTGAGCGCGGCGACGATCCTCTGCCCTCTCGTCGCCCAGTCGAAGCCGTGCTCGCACGCGGCATAGGCATTGGCCTGGAGCCGGTTGAGCCGCGGCAGGTCGTCGACCAGCGCGATGCACAGGTCGGCGAGCGCGGGCAGGCTGCGCGCCTCGGCGAAATCGTGCGGCGCGTGGATCGGCAGGCCGTCGATCGCGCCCATATACCCCGCCATCGGCACGCGGGCGAAGATGTAGCTGGTCAGCCGGACCTTGATCCCGCGGCCGACGGTATCGGGCACCACGCCGAGCCGGCAGGTCTGCAGATGCGCGCTCAGGTCCTCGACGAACCCGCGGAAGGTGACGTTCGGAAAGCGGCGCTCGAGCGGGCCGCGCAACGCTTCGCCGATGTCGCCGATGACGTCGAGCTCGACACCGGCCCGCGCGAAGCGGCCGGCGGCGGCCTCCAACCAGTCGGTCAGGATATGCTGCTTGTGCAGCGAGCCGCGCCCGCCGAGCAGCGCGACCCGGCGCGGCACCGTCTCGTCGATCGTCCGGCTGGCGACGCGCGGGCCGTCATAGCCCGGCAGCGTCGTGATGTAGCGGCCGTTGGGCACGCTCGCCTCGAACAGGTGCCGCTCGCCGCCATTGATCAGGCTGACGATATCGACCGCCTTGAGGATGCGGTTCTCCCACCATCCGATCTTCCAGCCGTCGATCTTCATGGCCGCAAGGCGCAGCGGATCGCCGCCGTAAAGCGCATATTTCTCGCCGCGCGTGGTGCGCTCGTGCTCGTGCGCGATGTAGATCAGCCGGCCTTCGGGATGCCGCTTTCGCCACCGGGCGATCTTCGGCAGCACATGCGCCGTGGCGAAATGGTCCAGGACCACGCCGTCCCACGCGGCCTCCAGCAACTCGTCGAGCCGGCGGTGATAGGCCGCGGTCGCGTTGCGCCACGCGAGGTTGGGCAGGTGCGACGCGAGCGACAGCGCCTGCGGGCGCCGCGACGGCGGGACGAGGTGCCAGGTGATGCCGTTCTCGCGATGGATGCCGACCGGCGCGACGCCGTTGGTCGCTGCGAGCACGGTGAGATCGGAGGCTCCCCCCACCGATTCGAGCACGCCGCGCGAATAACTGATCTCGCCCCCGAAAACGGGACGATAGGGATAGACGCGCGTGAGATACAGGACCCGCGGCCGATTGCGATCACTTTCGCCGCTCATGATCCGACACGTCCGGAAAGCATCTTCACTGCTCCTGCGTGGCCAACGGCAAGGATGCAAAAGCAGGTGCGCGAGGCATAGCCGGGCCAAATACGGATGTGGCCGGAATCACCGCCGCTTATGATGCGGCGAGGCTATCGGAGTGCGCACCGGATGATCGCTCGCACGGCATTGCTGCTCGCCATCGCGGTTCCGGCGAGCGGCCTCGCGGCACCCGCGTCGGCGCGGCCGGCGCTGGTCATCCATGTCGGCAACGACCCGGCCGCGCTGCGGCGGTTCGAGGCATGGCTGGGCTGCCCGGTCGACGGCGTCGGCATCTACGGCGGCCAGGCGAACTGGGCCGACTGGTCGGGGTCGATCGGCTATCAGCTCAACCTGTGGCGCGGATCGCACCGGCGGCTGTTCTGGTCGATCCCGCTGATCCCGGAAGGGGCGTCGCTGCGCGATGCCGCGGCCGGCGCCGCCGATCGCCGTTATGCCGTCGCGGCGCGGACGATCGCCACGCAAACCGCGGGCAAGGATACGATTCCGATCCGCACCGGCTGGGAGTTCAACACGACGCACATGCCCTGGGCCTCGGCGGGACGCGAGCAGGCGTTCATCGGCGCCTATCGTCGGTTCGTGACGGCGTTCCGCTCGGTATCGCCGCGCTTCCGCTTCGAATGGACGCCCAATCTCGGCGGCCGCGACGATCCGGCGCGATCCTATCCCGGCGATCGCTTCGTCGATGTGATCGGCATGGATGCCTATTACAATACCGCCTGGGACTCGACCGACGCCGCGCGCGCGTGGCGCTACAATGTCGACCGGCGTTACGGCCTCGCCTGGCTGGAACGCTTCGCCAAGGCGCACGGCAAGCCGACCGCCTATAGCGAATGGGGCGTGATGTCCGACGGCGCCGGCCCCTATATCGCCGCGGCCGCGGCCTGGTTCGCGGCGCACCGCGCGCTATACCAGACCTATTGGGACTCGAATTCGGCCTTTCCGGGCAAGCTCAGCGCGGGCCGCCTGCCCCGCGCCGGCGCCGCGTTCCGCAAGGCCTTCGCCTATTGCCGGCGCTGAGGCGTGGTTCCTGCAAGCCTCCCCCCGCTCGCTTGAGCGAAGTCGAAGGGCGTCTGCGAAGTGCTGATTCAGCGCTCCCGTCCCGCGACGGCACAGGGTGCAGCAGGCCCGTCCCGCCGGTCGATCGCCCAGGCATGTCCGGCCGCGACGACCGCGGCGCGATAGCCGGGAGCCGGGTCCCACCCGATCGAGGTCCAGGCGTCGCTCTCGCCGTCGAGCACGCCGCTGCCGTTCGCGTCGCAGCGGAATTCGAAGCTGCTCATCGGCAGCGACATGCCGATGCCCACGGCCTTCAGATATGCTTCCTTGCGCGTCCAGCAATCGTAGAACGCGGCGACCCTCGCCTCGCCGGGCAGCAGCGCAATGCGCCGAGCCTCGTCGCGCGTGAAGCAGCCGGCGGCGATCGCGGCGAGATCGCGCCCCGGATCCTGCCGCTCGATGTCGCAGCCGACCGGCAGGTCGTCCGCCATCGCCAGCATCATCAACGGTCCCGACCGCGACAGGCTGAATTGCAGGCGATAGCCGGCCAGCATCGGCTTGCCCCAGCGACCGTAGGCGAACGCGATCGCCTGCGGCGGCACGCCCAGGCGGCGCCCGATCAGCCGCCGCGCCGCCGCCCGCCTGGCGAGGAACCGGCGCGCATCGACAGCGTGGCGGAACCGCGACGCACGATCGAGCTCGTCGCGCGTCGCGAGGCGGCCGTCGGCATCGTCGTCCGATCGGTCGAGATCGATGCAATGGACCTCGATCGCGGGTGGCACATCTATTCCGCCGCGACGCGCTGATCGGCGGCCGCGCCGACCGCCCGGATGGCATTGTCGATCCGGCGCGCGAGACCGGCGACATGGGGCGGGTCGAGCACCGAGGCGTGCCCGCCGGCGACGTCGCAGGCGGCGAGATTGTCGCCCAATATCGGGCGCCAGCTCGGCGCATAGTCGATCTTGCCGTCACGCGGCTGGAGGAGCAGCACCGGCGCGGCCAGCGGCGCGGGCTGATAGACGTTGACCAGCCGCATGAACCTTTCGTTGAGGTCATGCAGGTCGTCGGTATCGTCCTTGCCCCGCCGGAAACGACGGCGCAGGCGCTGGACATAGCCGTCGAGCGTCTCGCGCGCGAAGGCGAGGCGCTGGCCGGGCGGCAGCGACAGGAGCTGCCGGGCCTGCCCGACCATCCGCGTCGCGCGCCTGCGGAAGGCGACCGGATTGGGCGCGTCGAGGATCACCAGCAGGCCGACGTCGCCGCCCTTCGCGATGATCTGCGCCGCGACTTCATAGGCAAGGATGCCGCCGTTGCACCAGCCGCCGATCAGGTAAGGCTCGTCCGATCCGTGGGCAGCGATCGTCCCGGCGAGATCGGCCGCCAGCTCGGCCAGCGAGCGCGTCGCGCGCAGGCCGTCATGCCGCTCGACATCGACCGGCAACCCCAGCAGCGGCCGATCGCCGTCCAGTTCGGCGGCGAGCTCGCGGAACAGGAACGGGCGGAAATTGGGGACGGCGTCGATCCAGAACAGCGGCGCGCCGCGGCCTTCGCGCAGCGTGACGATCTCGACCGGCTCGATCGGCACGTCGCTGTCCTGGAGATACGCCGCCATCGCGCGCAGCGTCGGCGCGCGCAGCAGTGTCGACAGCGGCAGCTTGCGGCCGAACGCACGCTCGATCTGCGCCATCAGTCGCGCGGCGAGCAGCGAATGGCCGCCCAGTTCCTGGAAATCGTCATATGCGCCGATCGTCTCGAGGCCCAGCACGTCCATCCACAGGGCGGCGAGCCTGGTCTCGCACGGGCCGCACGGCGGCTCGCTTGGCGGCGCCACCTCGCCGGCAGTGCCGGGATCGGGCAGCGCCTTGCGATCGATCTTGCCGTTCGACGACAGCGGCATGGCGTCGAGTGCGACGTAGCGCGCCGGCAGCATGTACGACGGCAGCCTCTGGCGCAGGAAGTTGCGCAGCTCGGCGGCGGGCGGCTGCGCCTCGCGCGCGACGACATAGGCGGCCAGGCTCTTCTGCCCCGATTCGTCGTCGAACGTCCGGACCGCCGCCATCGCCACCGCGGGATGCGCGGCAAGCGCGGCCTCGACATCGCCGAGGTCGATCCTGAGCCCGCGCACCTTGACCTGCCCGTCGCGGCGCCCGAGCCATTCGAAGCGGCCGTCGCGGCGCTGCAGCGCGATGTCGCCGGTCCGGTACAGCCGGCCGTGCCGCGGCGACGATATGAACGCGCGCGCGGTCAGCGCCGGATCGCGATAGCCGCGCGCCAGCCCGGCACCGCCGATGTGCAGCTCGCCCGCGACGTTGAACGGCAGCTGCCGCCCCTCCGGGTCGAGCACGAACATGCTGGTATTGTCGATCGGCCGGCCGATGGTGATGTCGTCGCTGCGCTCGACGCGCTGGACGCTCGACCAGATCGTCGTCTCGGTCGGACCATAGACGTTCCACAATTCCATGCCGGCGGCGAGGATGCGGTCGGCGAGGTCGCCGGGCAGCGCCTCGCCCCCGCACAGGATCCGGAGGCCGGGGACGCCGGGCCAGCCGGTCGCGAACAGGTTCTGCCAGGTCGCCGGGGTCGCCTGCATCACCGTGCAGCGCGAGCGGGCGATCGCGGCGCCGAGCCTTTCCGGATCGACCGTCTCCTCGCTGGCGGCGATCACCACCAGGCCGCCGCTGATCAGCGGCAGGAACATCTCCAGCACCGAAATGTCGAAGGTCGGGGTCGTCACCGCGAGCAGCGTATCGCGCGCGCCGAACCCCGGCTCGCGCTGCATCGAACGGAGCAGGTTGACGACCGCGCGATGCCGGATCTCGACGCCCTTGGGCACCCCGGTCGATCCCGAGGTGTACATGACATAAGCCAACGCGTCGGGATCGACCGCTTCGTCGACCAGCCGCAGATGCGGCGGCTCGGCGCCGGCATCGCACAGCACCACCGGCTTGCCCCAGCCGGGAAGCTGCGGCGCGAGCGCGGCCTGGGTGACGATCGCCACCGGATCGGCATCTTCGACGATCGCGGTCAGCCGCGCCGCGGGATGGGTCGGGTCGAGCGGCAGATAGGCCGCCCCGCGCGTCATGATCGCCAGCGCGGCGATCACCATCTCCGCCGACCGCATGACGCACAGCCCGACCAGCGCGCCTGCGCCGACGCCCGCCATGCGCAGCTGCGACGCCAAGGCGTCGACCCGCTCGACCAGTTCGGCATAGGTCAGCCGTTCGTCCCCGAACTGGACCGCCAGCGCGTTCGGCGCATATTCGGCAGCCTGTCGCACGAGGCCGTGGACCGTCGTGTCGGGAATGTCGCGCACCGGCCCGTGCGCCAGCCCGGCCAGCCTGGTCTCCTCTCCGGATGCCAGCAGCCCTAGCATCCGGAGGGGAGTCTCGGGAGCGGCGACGATGCTCTCCAGCATCGTCCGCCAATGACCGATCATGCGGATGATCGTCTCGCGGTCGAACAGGTCGCTGCTGTACATCAGCCGGCCGGTCATGCTGCCGTCGTACCGCTCGTCGAGCTCGAGATAGATGTCGAGCTTCGCGGTATCGTGCGTGACTTCCATCTGCGACAGCGTCCAGCCGGGGGCGAGCGGCGGCTGCGGCGGCTCGATCGAGAACAGCACCTGGAAGATCGGATGATGCCGCGCGCCGGCATCGAAGCGAAGGCTGCGCACGACCCGCTGGAACGGCACGTCGCTGTTCTCGATCGCGCCGACCGCGACGCCGCGCACCTGCGCCAGGAATTCGGTGAAGGGCATGTCCGGGCGCGGTCGGCTGCGCAGCGGCACGGCGTTGAGGCAATAGCCCATCATCCGCCGCATCTCGGGTCGCCGCCGCGTGTCGGTGACGCCGCCGACGATGATGTCCTCCTGCCCGCTGTAACGGTGGAGCAGCGCCTTGAAGGCCGCCAGCAGCGTCATGTAGAGCGTCGCGCCGTGCGCGCGGCTCAGCGCCTTGAGATCGGAGACGAGCGGTTCGGCGAGCTGGAACGCCTCCATCGCGCCCCGCGCCGAGTGGATCGCGGGAACCGGACGGTCGGCCGGCAGGTCGAGCATCGGCAACGCGCCTTCGAGCATCGTCCGCCAATAGTCGATCTGCGCTTCGTGGAGCCCGTCGCGCGCGTTCTGCCGCTGCCACACCGCATAGTCGCCATATTGCGCCTGCGGTTCGGGGAGCGACGGGACCCGCCCCTCGACATGCGCGCGATAGAGTTCGGCAAGCTCGGGCATCATCACCTGATAGATCGACGTACCGTCGAAGATGATGTGATGCAGCGTGATGTAGAGCCGGTGGTCGTCGTCGGCGACCCGCACGATGCGGCCGCGGAACAGCGGCGCCTGGTCGAGCCGGAACGGCTTGCGCGCGTCGGCCTGGGCGATCGCCAGGGCCTCGCGCTCGCGTTCGGCGGGCGCGAGGTCGCCGAGATCGATCAGCGGGAAATCGGCGCGCAGCCCCGAATGCACGACCTGGACGGGGTCCGAATCGAGCGCGGCGAACGAGGTGCGCAGCGCCTCGTGCCGCTGCAGCAGGTCGTCGAACGCGCGCAGGAAGGCGTGATAGTCGAACCTGCCGCGATAGCGGATCGTGATCGGCTCGTTGTAGATCGGCTGTCCCGGCACGCTCGCCGAATGGAGCCAGACGTGCTTCTGCTCGTCGGTCATCGGCGGCGTCACGCCATCGCCGCGCGGCGTGATCGGCGGCGGCGCGGTGCTCGCCAGCGGGCGGCCGGCCCCCATCCGACGGATCAGTTCTTCGCGAGCGGTATCAATGGCGAGATGCATCGGCGGCATCCTTGGAAAGCGTCGGCACGATCCACAGCGACCTGAGGCCGCGCAGGCTCAGATTGTCGCGCCATTCGAGCGGCCGGTGGGCAAGCGCGAGCGACTCCACGCGATCGAACAGCGACTGATAGGCGATCGCCGTCGCCAGCCGCGCCAGCGTCGCGCCGAAGCAGAAATGCGGGCCCCAGGCGAAGGCGAGGTGGCGGTTGGGCGACCGCCCGACATCGAACCGGTCGGGATCGGCGAACATCGCGGGGTCGCGATTCGCGGCGGCGGTCATCGCCATCATCGCATCCCCCTTCGCGATATGCCGCCCGGCCAGCTCGATGTCGCAAGGAGCGATGCGCCCCGAGAACTGGCTCGGGCTTTCGTAGCGCAACAGCTCCTCGATGCCCGACGCCATCACGCGGGGGTCGCGCTGCATGGCCGTGATGGCGCCGGGACTGCGGATCAGCGTCACTAGGCCGCTGTTGATCAGGTGCGTGGTGCTGCCGAGCCCGCCGACCAGGCTGATCAGCACATTGGCGATGATCTGCTCGTCATCGAACCGCAACGCCTCGTCGAGCGCGAGCAGCGATCCGATCAGCCCGTCGCGCGGGGCGACGCGCTGGCCTGCGATCTCGCGCGCCAGATAATCGGTCATCTCCGCCAGCGCCGTGGCGATCACGGCCGCGTCCTCGCGGCTCTGGTGGAAGTTGCCGATCAGGTCGGCGAAAGTGTCGGACCAGCGCTTGAGCTGCGGCCAGTCCTCGATCGGCAAGCCGATCAGGTCGGTGGTGATCATCGCCGGAACCGGCTCGGCGAAATGTTCGAGCACATTCCATTCCTCGCCGTCGGGCAGGTCGGCGAGCAGGTCGGCGCAGAGCTGCGTCATGCGATCGCGCAGCTGCTGGACGCGGCGGGGCGTGAAAGTCGCCGAGCAGGCCGCGCGCACCTTCATGTGCGCTGGCGGATCCATGAACATCATCATCCGCTGCATCACCCGCGCTGCCGGCCCCAGCTCGGGCAGGCCCATCTCGGCGAAGGTGGCCTCGCTCGGCGTTCGCGCGGAAAGCCCCTCCTGGAAGGTGCGGACGACCTCGGCATAGCCGGTGACGATCCAGGTATGGAGATAGGGGTCCCACGACACTGGCCCCGCCTCCCGCAGCGTGCGGTAGAAGGGATAGGGGTCGTCGCGCACCGCCGGATCGAGCAGCCGCGCAAGGCTGAGCGGCCGTTCGCGCAATACCGCCGCGGTCGTCACCGCGCCGGCCCCGCCAGGATCGCGGCGACCTCGTCGGACGACATCGCCGCCACCTGGGCGATGATCCGCGCCTCGATCACCGCCGCGAACTGCTCGATGGTCGGCGCCTCGAACAGGTCGCGCAAGGTCAGCGCGACCCCGAAATCCTCACGCGACTGCACGATCACCTGCGTCGCCAGGATCGAATGGCCGCCGAGCAGGAAGAAATCGTCCGCCGCGGCGATGCCGGTGATTCCCAGCACGCCCTCGACGATCGCGGCCAGCCGGCGCTCGGTCGAGCTTTCGGGCAGGCGCCGCTTCTCCGCATTGCCGGTTCCGGCGCCGATCGCCCCTGGCGGCGGCAGCGCGGCATAATCGACCTTGCCGTTGCGCGTCAGCGGCATCCGGTCGAGTAGGACGAACGCGCTCGGCAGATAGGCGCGCGGCAGGAAGCCGGCCAGGAACTCGCGCAGGTCGGTGTCGCTCGGCGCCGGTCGCGCGGCGGGAACGACATAGGCGGCAAGATAGCGGTCCGATCCCGGATCGTCGCGCGCCACGACCACCGCCGATCCGACGCCGGGATGCCGCTGCAGCGCCAGCGCGACCTCGTCGAGTTCGATGCGCACCCCGCGGATCTTCGTCTGGTTGTCGATCCGCCCGCAAAAGGCGAGCTCGCCCGACTCGAGCCAGCGCCCGCGATCGCCGGTGCGGTACATCCGCGCGCCCGGCTCGTCGACGAACGGATCGGCCATGAACTTGGCGGCGGTGAGCGTGGGCTTGCCGCGATAGCCGCGGCCAACCGCCTTGCCGCCGATCCAGATCTCTCCCTCCTCGCCGAGCGCCACCGGCTGGCGCTCATTGTCGAGAAGATGGATGATCGCCCCCGAGATCGGACGACCGATGCTCGGCAAGCCGCTGTGCTCGTCGCGACCGCGGCGCGGCACGATCCCGTAGGTCGCGACGATGGTGCATTCGGACGGTCCGTAATTGTTGACCAACTCGAACGGCAATTCCTCGCGCGGATAGGCGCGCAGCACGTCGCCGCCGGTCAGCATCAGCCGCAGCGACGCATCGCGGGGCCAGGGCATCGCCAGCATCAGCTCGGCCATGGTCATCGGGATCGTGGCGATCGTCACGCCCTCGTCGAGCAGCCAGCGGCGCATCAGTTCGGGTGAGGCGCGCACGGTCTCGTCGACCAGCGTGATCGTCGCGCCGGCCGCGAGATTGGGCCAGATTTCGGACGCCGCGACGTCGAAGGTCAGCCCGATGGCGTGGCTGGCGACGTCGGCGGCGGTGATGCCGAACGCCTCGATGCTCCACAGCAGGAAATTGATCAGGTTGGCGTGGGTGATCTCGACGCCGTTGGGCGTGCCGGTCGAGCCGGAGGTATAGACGATATAGGCCAGGTCGTCGGGAGCGGTCCGCGGCAGCGCGGCGGCGGCGACCGGCTCGGCCAGATCGGCCGCGTCGGCGCTGACGACCATCAGGCCGACGTAATCGTCCTGCCACTCCGCCTTGGTGATCACCGCGGCGACGCCGCTGTCGGCGGCCAGCGCGCGGCGGCGGGCGATGGGGTCCGCCGGATCAAGCGCGAGATAGGCACACCCGGCATTGAGGATGGCCAGCGTTGCGACAACCTGCTCGATCGAGCGTTCGAGGCCGACCGCGACGACCGATCCCGGACGTATCCCACGCGCGATCAGGGCACCCGCCAGCCGGCGCGCCCGGGCATCGAGGTCGCGATAGCGGAGCATCCGCTGCCCCTGTCGCAGCGCCACTGCACGGGGGTGCGCGGCGGCGGCGGCGCGGACGATCTGATGCACCCCGGCGCATGTCGAAGCGACCTCGCGAATGGAAGAATGCGGCGGACGGATCTTCGTGACGGTCATGGATGGTGAGCTCCTCTTTTCCGACGCGCCCGCTGATTGCGGCGATAGGGTCGCCGTCCTCCCTTTTCCCGTGAGGCTGGAAGCCGGCGCGGCCGCCACGGTCCCGATCGGCCGGCGGCGATTGCGGCCTCGCGTCGATGCGGCTGCCCTGCGAAGGACGCTTGCCCGCGCAGCCGAACGCCCGGCCGCGCTACCGACGATTGTGAGGATTCCCGCCTCGCCCCGTCGAAAAGGCCCCTCGGCCGATCCGACGGACCAGTTACCTCCAAGCAGTAATTAAATATCCAGTTCTTAAGTAAAATTCACAATATATATTTCTGATTCGATGATATTGCGCAGGACTTCCATGGTCAATAACCGTAGGTTATACTTATTGATCCATGATCTGTTTCTATACGTATTTCACCCATCGTTGAAATCATCAGCGTCGCGCGGCGCGGCCGCTCGGCCGATATGAAGGTAGAGCGGGTTGAACTCCCCCGCCGATCGCATCGCATCCAGCGTGCCGCAGATCAGATGGCGCCGCTCGCGGCGGATGAGGCCCTCGCCTGCCAGCGCGCGCAGGACACGGTTGACGTGGACGCTGGTGATACCGACCGCATCGCCGATCTGCTCCTGCGTCATCGGCAGTTCGTAGCCGTGGTTCTCGGGAAGGCCGGCGAGGCGCATGCGGGCGACGAATTCGCATAATAGATGGACAATTCGCGTGCGCGCATCGCGGCGGCCGACATTGACCACCCATTCGCGGGTAATCCCCGCGTCGATCAGCGCATCGATCCATAGCGCGCGGCCGATATTGGGGCGTCTGAGGATGAGCTCGCGAAGCGCCGTGCGCTCGATCTCGATGGTCAGCAGCGGGGTCAGCGCCTGAAGGTTGCAATCGGCGCGCGCGAGGAACAGCGGCTCGAAATCGAGGAAATCGCCGGGAACGTGCAGCGCGACGATCTGGCGCGCGCCCGCGGCGGTCAGCTTGTGCCGAAACGCCAGGCCGGAGCTGACCAGGCGGCACCAGTTCCCCGGCGGCGCGCCTTCGCGAACCAGATAGGCGGCCCGATTCCACCACCGTGCCGTGATCGGGATCGCCAGCACCGCCTCGATATCGGCCTCGCCGAGCGCGGCGCGCGAGGCCAGTTTGGCGACGACCTTGGCGGGGTTGACATCTTCGGGCGACATGCCGGCTCTCCGGATCGGCGGGAACCCGAGCATCTCGGTCGCCATAACCCTCTCACCCCGCAGGCGATCACGAATTCTACCATGAAAAGCGCCGCAAAAAGAACCGACAGTTTCTATCTACGTAATATTCTACGCAAAATCCGATTGATAACTTTCCTTCATTTCCTTATTCTTCGCGCGAGATCATCGACAATATTGGATCGACTGCCAACGAAAAGCCTTCGTGTTCCCCCTCATCAGGAGACGCCGACATGCCAGCCCGACCGGCCATCGATCCACGCCCTGATACGGACCCGGACCACGGCACCACAGCATCGTCAGCCTATCGGCACCGGCACGCCGGCACCGGCGATCCCGTTCCCGACGTCTTGCGCACAAGCGCGGCGACCATCGCGTCGCCGCCGGCCTGAAAACGACGATCCGGCGCAGCGGGCGAACGGACATGGAAGACTCAGGCTTCTTCGACCTTGTTCGAGGGTCCCCCGATCCCAGGCGACGGGCGATTCACCTGCTGGTCGATTCGGAGCCGTTCGAGATCGAGGTGCGGCTGCCCGTCACCGCGGCTTCGGACAATGCGATCCCGCAGCGGATGCTGGTCGAAATCGACCCCCGTTCGGGAACGGTCGAGGCGCGCACCGTCCACGCATTGCACGCCGTCCCGCCTCCGACGGCAACGATACCGGCAGACGAGCCGCGCGACGGGGAGGCTCGTCCCCGCTCGCCGGGTCCCGCGACGGCGGCCGCCGCCGGATCCCTGCTCTCCGCGCGCGAGCTTCAGGTGCTCGAACAACTGACCAAGGGCGCGAGCAACAAGAACATCGCGCGGAACCTGGGAATCTCGGCGGGGACGGTGCGAGTCCATGTGAAGTCGCTTTTGAGAAAACTCGAGCTCGACAATCGGACTCAGGCGGCGGTTTGGGCGATTGCCACCGGTTTCGGGGTCGGATGAACGAAATAGTGCCTACCCTTTCAGGGGTAATGACTTGATCACCATTATCGTTTACCAAACTTCCATCGGTTCTTTCACCGATAGGGAATGCCCTAAATACTACTAAACCAAGACAATAACCTACATCAGGTCGCAAAGAGGCAAACGCCGGAATAGACTGATGGACCGCCCCCGGTCCGTCACTGATGAAGGGGTTATCTTATGCACTATGTTGATAATGCCAGGTTGCTGACCGGCAGGGAAACCCAGGTTCTGCAGCTTGTCGTCGAAGGTTTTTCGGCCAAGGAAATCGCACTCCGCCTGGCGATCGCGCCGCGAACGGTGGAATGCCACATCGACCACCTGCGATCAAAGACACACAGCCGGAATCGGGCGCAGCTCGTCGCGATCGCGGTGCGGTCGGGGCTGGTCCCGATGATCTCGGAGGTAGCCTGAGCAATCAGGCCCGCACCGGCCCCCCACGTCATGTCCGGCACGAATGCGCTCCCGCCCGTCGCCCGGAGTCGCGGCGCGTAGCGGTTCGCGCCGGTTTCGAAACGTGAGAGAGGTGGGAGCCGGAACGACCCGCAGCGAAATCGTTGCGGCTGCTTCCTTCCGGACCTGACCGGGTTGGCGACGGCTGCGTCCGCCCGACTCCCGCGGCTCATATGGGCGAACGCACCGCGCCAATCAAGCCGTCTCCGCATGGCGGATCGGCTCGACACAAGTCGTCGACATCGCCATCCTGCGCGGCATGGCCAAGGATCAAGCGGGAAGATGAGCATGGCCGACGATGCGGCATTCCTGCGCGGCGCGATCGATCTCGCGCGGGAAAATGTCGCGCGCGGCGGCCGGCCGTTCGGCGCGGTGGTGGTGAAGGATGGCGCGATCCTGGCCACCAGCGTCAACGAAATCCTCGCGACCAACGATCCCACCGCACATGCCGAATTGAGCGCGATCCGCGCGGCGAGTCGGAATCTCGCCTCGCCGGACCTTTCCGGCTGCACCGTCTATACCAGCGGCCATCCCTGTCCGATGTGCCTCGCCGCCATGCGGATGGCGGGGATCACATCGGTGATCTTCGCCTATTCCAACGAGGATGCCGAGCCGTTCGGCCTGTCGACGGCCGCGATCTTCGCCGACCTCGCGCGGCCGTTCGCGGAACAGTCGATGACGATCCGCCACTTGCCGCTGGACGGCGCGGCTGCGCCGGAAATCTATGCCGAATGGCAGCGCTCGCGGCCGTAACGCGGCGAGCCGACCCGATGCCGGACCTCCGGGTGTCCGGCCATTGCTGGTGCCCCCGGAGAGACTCGAACTCCCGACCTGCGGTTTAGGAAACCGTCGCTCTATCCTGCTGAGCTACGGGGGCACTGGCGCGCGTGGTAGAGGCGGCGCCGGAAAGGGTCAATTGCGTGCGTTCGGCGGCACCACCGGAAACGGCAGCGGCGCGACGGGCACGCCGTCCTCGATCAGCGAGCGCGCCTCGTCGGCGCTCGCCTGGCCATGGATCGGCGCGTGATCGATGTCGCCGTCGTGCATCGCACGCGCCTTGTCGGCAAAGGCGCGGCCGACCCAGGTCGAGCCCTCCAGCGCCTTTTGCTGGACGCTGGCCAGCGCGGCGAGCGCCGCCTTGATCGCGGCCGGGCTGGGCGGCGCCTCATTTTCGGGGCGGCTGTTGCCCTTCACCGGCACATTGGGGGCCATCACCGCCTTGCCGATCGCGCCGTCGCCGCACAGCGGGCAGGCGAGCAAGCCGGCGGCGCTTTGCTCCTCATAGGCCGCGCTCGAGGCGAACCACGCCTCGAACACATGGCCGGCGCCGCATTTCAGGTCGAACACGATCATCGGGCGACTTCCACCGGAGGGATCGGGCGGCGGTGGTCGAGCGCCGGGATGCGCATGCGAACCTCCGCGACGCGCGCCGGATCGATCTCGGCAAAGCCCAGCCCGGCGTCCTCGCCCATGTCGAGCACAACCTCACCCCACGGGTCGATCACCAGCGAATGGCCATAGGTCGCGCGGCCGTCCTCATGCACCCCGGTCTGCGCGGCGGCGACGACGAACGCACCCGCCTCGATCGCGCGGGCACGGAGCAGCACGTGCCAATGGGCCGCACCGGTCGGCCGGGTGAAGGCGGCGGGAATCGCCAGCACGGTCGCGCCGGCATCGCTCAGCGCGCGGTAGAGATCGGGAAACCGCAGGTCGTAGCAGATCGTGAGCCCGAGCAGGCCCAGCGGGGTCTCCACCGCCACGGCGTGCTCGCCGGGGGCATAGGCGGCCGATTCGCGCCAGCTCTCGCCCGTCGGCAGATCGACGTCGAACAGGTGGAGCTTGTCGTAACGCGCGCGGATCATGCCGTCGGCATCGATCACGAAGCCCCGGTTGGCGAGACGGCCGTCGTCGCGGCGCAGCGCGAGCGAGCCGAGGTGCACCCACAGCCGATGCGCCCGCGCCGCCTCGCGCGCCGCGGCAAGCACCGGGTCGGAGGCCTCGTCGGTGATGCTTCGCGCCGCCCGCGCACGGTCGCGATCGATCAGGCCCGACATTTCCGGGGTGAACAGCATCGTCGCGCCGCCCGCCTTCGCATCGGCAATCATTGCGGCGACGGTGCGCGCGTTGGCGGCGGGATCGATCCCGCTGGTCAGTTGCGCGAGCGCGATCTTCATGGCGCTAGCAGCGAATCCAGTCGGCCCGCGCGATCGAGCGCGGCAAGGTCGTCGGAGCCGCCGATATGCGCATCGTCGATGAACACCTGCGGCACCGTGGTGCCGCCGCGCGCACGCTCGATCATCTCGCCGCGCTTCGGCCCGTCGAAGGTGATGTCATATTCCTCGAACGCGACTCCCTTGCGCTTCAGGAGCGACTTGGCACGGATGCAATAGGGACAGAATGCCTTGGTGTAGATTTCGACCTTCGCCATAGGCGCCTGACGTGTGGTGTGACGCCCGGCTTGTCAATCGGTGTCGGCGTCGAGCACCCGCGCCCAGCACAGGATCGTCACGCGCGTCGCACCGGCGCGGAGCAGCGCAGCGGTGCAGGCGTCGGCGGTCGCCCCGCTGGTATGGACGTCGTCGACCAGCACCACGGCCTTGCCCCTGATCGCCGCCCGCCGCTTCTCCGGGACGACGAAGGCGCCCCGGACCGCCGCCGCCCGCTGACGGGCGCCGAGCCCGCGCAGCACGATCGTCGCGCGACGACGCTCGAGCGCGAACGGATCGGCCGGCACGCCGGTCCGCCGGGCAATGGCGGCGGCGATCAGCGCCGCCTGGTTGAATCCACGCGACCACAATCGCCGGCGGTGCAGCGGCACCGGGACCAGCAGCGCCGCCTGATCCGGCATCAAGCGGGCCATCGGCCGCGCGACCGTTTCGGCGAGCGCCGTCCGCCTGCCGTACTTGAACCGCAGCACGACGCGCCGGGCGACCTCGCCATAGGCGACCGCGGCACGCACCCCGGCATGGCGAGGCGGGCGGGCGAGGCAGTCGCCGCACAACGCGCCCTCGCCGCGGTCGAACGCGAAGGGCGCATGGCAGGCGGCGCACCATGGCGGGCCGAGGAAACGCAGCGCCCCCCAGCAGGCAGCGCAGAAGCGGTGCGGCTCGCGCGTCACTGCGCCGCAGCCGGGGCAGCGCGGCGGCAGCGCGAGATCGACGATCGCCCGCATTGCCCTTGTCGCCTGCCGCATCGCAATCCCCCCGCCGCCCTTGTCGCGCACCGCCGCAATCGCCACAAGACCGGCGTGACCAGTTCCGACCTCTTCGACCGCGCCTTACGGCGGCAGCGTCGCGATCGTGCGGCGCCCGCCTTTGCCGCGCACGACTTCCTGCGCGCAGTGATGCTGGAGGGAATCGCCGATCGCCTCGCTGCCGTGCGCCGCGAATTCCAGGACGTGCTCGATCTCGGCTGTTTCGACGGCGCCTTCGCACCGCCTCCGGGCGCGCGTGTCGCGCGACTCGATGCCGGCTTCGCCTTCGCGCAAGCGGCGGGCGGCGTCCAGGCCGACGAGGACCGCCCGCCGTTCGGCGACGGCTCGTTCGACCTGATCGTGTCGGCGGGCGTGCTCGACAGCGTCAACGATTTGCCCGGCGCGCTGACGCTTGCGCGCCGAATGCTGCGTCCCGACGGCCTGTTCCTCGCCGCGTTCGTCGGCGGCGAGAGCCTGGCGACGCTGCGCAGCCTGCTGCTGACGGCCGAAGCCGAACGCCCGGCGGCGCGCGCGCACCCGCGGATCGACGTGCGGTCGGCGGGCGATTTGCTGGTGCGCGCGGGATTCGCGCTGCCGGTCGCCGATCTGGAGACGCTCGAGGTGCGATATCGCGACCTCGGCCGGCTGTTCGCCGACCTGCGCGGCATGGGCGCGACCAGCCTGCTCGGCGAACGTCCGCCGCTTGCACGCGCCGCACTCGCCCGGGCCGTCGCCGCCGTCGGCGCGCGCGCGGATTCCGACGGCCGATTCGCCGAACGGTTCGATCTCGTCTTTCTGACCGGCTGGTCGCCTGCGCCATCGCAACCGCAGCCGGCGCGGCGCGGCAGCGGGACGGCGTCGCTGGCCGATGCTCTCAGGCGCGGCCGCGCGCCCTGAGCCGTTCGACCAGCATCCGATCGCCCGGCGGCATCGGCAGCCTGTCGAGTTCGGTCGGATCGAACCATCCGATCGCCGCCGCATCGATCGCGCGCGGCGTTCCCTGCCAGGAGGTGCAGCGGTAAAGCAGCAACAGCAAGTGGCGACTGCCGTGCGATACGCTGGCAAAAGCCGCCGGATCGAGCGCGTCTGGCGTTACCTCGATCGCCAGTTCCTCGTTCAATTCGCGGGCCAGCGCTGCCTCGGGACTCTCGTCGGGCTCAACCTTGCCGCCGGGAAATTCCCATAGTCCGGCGTGATGCTTCCCTTCAGCACGCTGCTGCAGCAGCAGCTTCCCTGCGCCATCGACCAGCAGCGCCGCGACGACCGGCATCACAAGCGGCAGGTTGTTGGTCATTCGTTAATGCTCCTGCGCTAGGCCCCACGGACGGTGGGAGACATGGATCGATGACACGCGCGCTCAGGGGGCTGTGGCGCAGCCTGGTTCGCGACCGCAAGGCCGGGACCGCGATCGAATACGGGCTTATCGCCGCGCTGATCGTGGTGGCGATGATCGCCTCGCTATCGCGGCTGGCGGATGTCACTACTGGCATGTGGAACAACGTCGGCGACGCGGTGAGCAATGCTCGTTGACCGCATCTATCCGCTCACTCCCGCTTAAACCTTTGTCAACCTGTCCTGCCTAAACGAATCGATGCTGACCGGAATACCATTCCGGTTCGGCCGGGTGACTGAAGCTTTGGAATTCCTTGGAGACCGGCAATGCAGAAAATTCGTAATTTCATTCGCAACAACAAGGCGGCGACCGCGATCGAATACGGCCTGATCGCCGCGCTGATCGCCGTCGCTTGCATCGCTGCCCTGCAGGGTCTGGGCGGCAAGCTCAATGGCACGTTCAACACCGTGTCCGGCTCGCTGGGCAATGCCAGCGGTGGCAGCAGCGGCGGCACTGGCTGATCGCTTGCGCTAAACAAAGAAATAGAGAATCGGGCGGCGGGGCTTCGGCCCCGCCGCTTTTTTTGTGCCGTCAGAGCCGTCCCATCGTCAGGAATTTCTCGCGCCGCTGGCGGCGTAGCGTGTCGCGGTCGAGGCCGATGAACTCGCCCAGTGCCGTCGCCATCGCATCGCCCAGCGCCACGGCCGCCGCAGCCGGATCGCGATGCGCGCCGCCCAGCGGCTCGGGCACGATCTCGTCGATCACGCCGAGCCGCAGCAGGTCTTGCGCCGTGACCTTCATCGCCTCGGCAGCGTCGGCGGCCCTGTCGGCGGTGCGCCACAGGATCGAGGCGCAGCCTTCGGGCGAGATCACCGAATAAACCGCATGCTCGAACATGAGCACCCGATTGCCCGTGGCAAGCGCGATCGCGCCGCCCGAGCCGCCTTCCCCGACGATCGCCGCGACCAGCGGGACGCCCAGCGCGAGGCACGCCTCGGTCGAGCGCGCGATCGCCTCGGCCTGCCCACGCTCCTCGGCCTGGACGCCCGGAAACGCGCCTGAAGTATCGACCAGCGTCAGCACCGGCAGGCCGAAACGGTCGGCGAGTTCCATCAGCCGGATCGCCTTGCGATAGCCCTCGGGCTTGCCCATGCCGAAATTGTGCCTGAGGCGGCTCGCGGTATCGTCACCCTTTTCGTGACCGATCACCATCACCTTGCGCCCGCGAAACCGCGCCAGCCCGCCGAGGATCGCCTGGTCGTCGGCGAACGCGCGGTCGCCGGCGAGCGGCATGAAATCGTCGAACAGTGAGGCGACGTAATCCTTGAAGTGCGGCCGCTCGGGATGACGC
>Ga0164242_10003082_pt1 | contig 19086 bp, 24 predicted proteins | sample OricomgcompostMG_FD_108783 | JGI IMG/M metagenome (GOLD analysis project Ga0164242, IMG submission 108783) | Miracle-Growth compost microbial communities from Emeryville, California, USA - Original compost - Miracle growth compost (MG) ... | reverse complement strand
TCCGTGCCGCTTGACATCGTTATCTTCGCCACTGGCGGCGGCACATGTTCGTAGTGAGATGTGATATTAACGTGAGAAACAGAAACCCTACGTCGAGTCCAAGGGCCGCAAGTTCGAGAGGGCTCGTGGTCGCAGAAGGTCGCGCGGTTTCAAGGTCTAAGGAGGATACCCCTGAAAGTTGGGCTCTGGTGGCCTGGAATATCGATGATTATTGCAATGGTCTTCCGGTGGTTACTTCGAGCCACACCCGTTCACCTTGGTCTGTTGTGCGGAGATGGAGTTGTGCATGGTTTGGCGTGAAAAGGCATATCAAAAAATGGCTATAACGATGAATTGAAAGGCAATCGTGGCCGCATATCTGACCAAATTAAATTACTCCCGCTCTGCCACCATGAGACAACGATCACCCAACTCCACGATATACCGACAAGTGATGTTATACATGTACTCGTCCAAGGCCGTCTCGGCCTCTCGATCTACGACATGACAAGTGTAAAAGGACTCGACTAAAATACATATCTTACAGTTTGGCGTCCATTAGACCAAGGCACTGCCCACTCGTTGGCCCAGAATTTTAGGAGCCCTCCACGTCTTCCAGCGTCACGCCGGGTTTCCTATGCAGCGCCACAAAAAATGCTTCTTTCGACTCCTAGGTGCGCATTACAATTGGCATTTAGTACGGTATACCGCCGACGAGGTCTATGATGAGAAAGAGAAGGCCCGGGTTGGAGGAATAACTTACACTACGAGAGGATTCAGGTTTCTCCCGATGCACTTTTCGGAACATTTTCTTCAACTTAGCTTCGAACGCCTTGTCTTCTGCGCCTTGGTAGAACTTGCACACGAAGCGACCGCCGGTCTTGAGGGTATCGCTCGCGAAGGACAGGGCGGCCATGCAAAGGTCCTGCCAGTGTTAGGTCCACAGTACAAGGGTTAGAGTACAAGCTTGCGCCTGGAACTTGAAGCGAACTTACCATGCTACCAGCGTGGTCTCTGAAGCTGTTGCCGCTCGTGTTCATCATCCTGAGATACGGGTTACTCAAGGTCTTGATAGAGAACCCGGAGGTCTGGGGCCAGGGGGCTGACATGTCGCTAAGAACCACCTAGTGGTCATGAAATGTTAGAATCGCGTAGTCTCGTTAGCAGGAGTCTCATCTTACATCCACCAACTTCTCTTGCTTTGCTTCCCCCTCCGCCGCACCTGCCTCTTCGGTAGTCGGTGGCTCTCGAGCAACCGCCCTCTCCGCGTCGATGTAGCTTGGTCGATCGACAACCTCGTCACTCGACTCGGCTTCTCCGTCAATCTCAACAGGTGCAACGATCCCTTCCCCAGCGGAGGCAGGAGGTGAGGCGGGCCTCAGCTGCCCCGAGCGTCGTTTGTCGTCCCTGAGAAACTGCTTCACCATGGCCTGTACGCCGGGTGACAGGAAGTTGCCCTGGATCGTCGACACCCCCTTTGGCGGCTGCGCCGGGATGATGTCGATCCCGACGACGCGGCCGAGAGGCCGGGTGCGCTCAATTGCTACCTGGGACCAGGAACCCGGGGCATATCCCTAGTATCGGGAATACCGTTGGGTTAGTCGGATAGTCACGGATGAAGCTCCCAGATGGCGGTACCCACGAGGTCGACGACAACATTGCCCTTCTTAAATAACTTGAACTTGGCATCCATCTAGAAAGAAAAAAAAGGTTTAGCGAGAAGTACTTTGTCGAAGCCTACGGCCGTGTGTGATGGCAGACCTCAAGCAACTTGAACGCGGCTCGGCTCTTGAGCCCTTGGACCTTGGCCTCTCGCGCAAAGTAGTCGCTTCCCTGGCGTTGCTTCCACCGCGAGTTCGACGACGAGAGCCGCACATGGCCACCGGCTGTGCACACGGGTTGCCGCGGCGAGGAGAGGTTCACACCAGTCGACGCTGTCTCAGCAGGTAATATAGCCTGGCTGAATACTCTCCTAAATGCGCTGCGGCACTGCGTCCTACTACATGCCGCCAACATGGGAGGTTAGATCAAGGACATGTGGACATTCAAATATCTAAAAGTAACAACCCAATTTGAAGACTCTCAGTTTGAAAAGTTGAACAAACTGAGATAAATCACCCGCAAATCAGTCGAATCCTGGACTACAGCACGGATGGATCGGGCAACTCGCATTAGTGCATAAGGCGTGCCCTGTTATTGGGCGTCTGATATTTGGCCGTAATTTTGCCCTCCCGGCCAAAAAGGTACCCTACGTTTTACAACCTCAACCACTTCACCAAACAAAAACACAAAAAGACAAACACACAAGATCAGCAACATCGATTGTGCACAGGTCTAATTTCGCAATCATAATATATATACGGCAACTATATTTGTATATATACACCTGAATAACATAAGCGTCCCCTTGTGTTGCTACCTCGTCGGGAAACCCTTTCAAGGAGCGACCAGCTACTTCTTGACCTTGTCCAATCTTGCACAGATACAACCGCAAGTGCGGCGACTACCATTGCGAGCTTAGAATTGGGGCTTGGCGTTCTTGAGCAGCATCTCGAAGTAGGCCTGGTTCCAGGTACCAGCCTCGGGCGAGGGCTTGAAGGCGTCGTCCTTGCCGCAGAAGCTGTCGTACCGGGTGGCGGACGAGTCGCTGGTTCCGTCGGACTCGCCACCGGGCTTGATCCAGACGAAGGCATCGGCAAGCTCGTCGCCGGTGTCGGACGTGGGGCGGACACCGAATCCGGCGCCGTCGACGTTGCACCAGTCACCCCACTCGTTGCGCAGGCCAGTGACGGCGTTGCGGCCGGTATCGACGATGGCGTGGTTGGGCATGCCGGCCGACTTGAGCAGAGGCGCAAAGGTGTCGATGTAGATCTTCTCGTTCTGGCAAGAGTTGTACTTGGCATCCGAGGCATCCGAGAACTCACCGGGGCTCTGGTCCCTATTACGTGCGCGTTAGCGGCCGTTGTCTTTTTTCTCTCCGTTTCTCTCTCGATCGAGGAGACTACAAGGGCGAAATGCTTACCAAGCGTTCCAACCGGCAGTGTTGGTGGCAATACCACGAACCTGCTTGGGGCTACCGGCGGCCTTGTAGACGTCGGCAAGCTCCTCCGCACCGGGCTTGAGGTTGGCATCCCAGCCCAACCAACCACCGTGACCAGCGTCGATGTACATGACGACGTTGGGGAGGTCAAGGTTCTTAAGAGCGTACGCAACACCATCACGGTAACCGTCGGCGCTGTCCTTGCAGGTCTGCAGGTCGGCGTTGGTCACCAGGTTGGGGAGCGAATCGGGCTCGATGAGGAGCGCGAAGGCCGTCTTAGAGTGGGCCTTGATGATCTTGACGATGGCTATGGAGTGGCACACGTCCGTTAGCTCTCTGCCCCCGAGCGATTGTCCTTGGTCGGGGAGGGGTACTCACGGTCAATGTAGTCCGACTTGTATTTGGCGATCTCGCCAACTTTAAGTTCACCGTTGGAGGCCTTGGCGGCGCAATCACGGCCGGGCAAGTCGTAGATGACGACACCCAGGATGTGGTCGCAAGGGACGTCAGCAAGAGCCGGCTCAAGCCTCCCGATGTTCTCGATGGTGTCGCTGAGGGCAAATGATCAGTAACTGGACACGCCTTTGTTTTTCAAGGCTCCTTCGGCCCCCCTTTCTCCCGGGGCTCATGACTTACAGCCACAGGAAGCTACCAACATCGGCAACCTTGGCCGCTTGGGCAGCAAGGCTGGAGTCGGTCATGTCCTTGACGGCAGCCTCGACTTCCTGGCGGTAGAAGGTGTTGGCGTGAAGGGTGTACTTCTTGAAGACGTTGGTGCTGGCGTCGAGGGTGACATCGGCGTCGCATCCAGCAGCATCTTGCCGGGAGCTGAGAGGGGGCGCGGCGAGCGCGGAGGCCGCGAAGACCAACGCGGAGGACTTTGTGAGCTTCATGTTGGGCTACCACAGCGATGTTGGAGGTAAGGCTGGGAGAAGGACCTATGCAGATGGGGAGGGAGGGGATGCCCGGGATTTATATCAAATGGAATGGCACCCAGGGTTCGTCGGCCGCCAACCCCCCTGAGCCGGCAACCGCGCGCCATGCCCTCCTCGAAGCTCTACGACAGAACCGCCTTTGCTTGCAATCAGGAAGCAGGGCCGTCCTCCGCGAGGGAATTCGGCCTGGAACGTTCCGAGCGGGAAGCTGCGGCCAGGAGAGTAGTAGTATACTCCTAGATATGGAATGCGGGGCTACCCTTGTCCACGGCGTTATTGACGACCAGGGCGAATGCGAGATCACGTCTCGTCGTTTTTCCCATATGGCCCTCATTTCTACTCGGTCGACGACAGCCGGGCCGGCTCCGGATTGGCTGCGACCAGTCGCCAAGTGTGGGGAAACCAGCATTTTGCTGGGAAAATACGTGTAAGGCAGTCTTATTGCCTCTCATGCATGCCTCTTCTTCCCCCTTCCGCCTTTACCAGATCGAGGCGTAGCCCCTTGCAGAACACTATCGCCCAATGTCCCCCGTGGGGGAGCTCGGGGAGTGGAGATCGGCTCGTTGGGGGCCTGATCGGCGCGTGTTGTTGGAGAGGGAAAGCCGACGCCAAGACCCTATGCGGAGATGGGGTCAGGGCGAGGGAGAGTCTCGGATATCGACAGCGACAAACAGAAAAAGGGGAGCACCCACACGGGAGTTCGAGAGCGCGGGCGCGAGATGGAATTAGGACCTCATATTGTCATTTGTCGCCGATCACCTTACGAGCAATGCCGTTACGAAGAAACGGCCCTTTAGGCTTCAGAAACTACCGGTCCAGTGACGTTCAAGCTTGAAGGTTGTCACGGGGAGTCAACTTTATGAATTCCTACTATGCATGTACAAAACCTCCAGGACGAAGTGGACGTTGCAGTCGGTGTTAAGTTGATTGTCAATGCGGGGTGTGTATTGAACCAGACGAATGTACGGTCCTCCTTGCTAAGGAACGACATGGCAGACCAGGCAGGGAGGCCAGCGCTGGGTCCTAGAAAACGCCCAATACGCCCAGCTGCTTGGTTCTGTTTGGTTGTGGATGGCTAATGTCCGCCGTTAACAATGTGAGACGGCACTTAATTGCTCAGTACCATGCCTACCCCATACGGAGTACTGGCCCCCCTATTAAGCCGTAAAATATTAGCCGCCAATAACAGCCCAGATTGGTGGGAAGTGGAATATGTGCAGATGGATGTTGTATAATCTGCCGTGTCTAATGCTACCACGAATACCTCGTCGAGTCGGCTAAAGAGCCGCCAACCCTCTCGGATGCCGTGAGAATCCCGTGCTGGGATAATTCGGCACGGAGCCAGAGTCTAGGCCGCCCCAAAGAAGGCTCTGGGCTCTTTTGAGGGTGCACAGCTGAGATCAAGAGATCAAAAGAAGCTTCGCCAAGTGGTCGATGATATTGATGCAGCATCCCACCAACTTCGAAGCACCTGGTTGCTCTTGTCTGAATGCACTCACAGATTGGGGTAATGACAAATGGTTTGGCATTCGATCGTAGGCCCCCTGGAAGGGATGTACTGTAGTAGCCGTGTCGCCAACGAAGCGATGCCGATCTTCCATTTACCTGGTGACTTCGCCGGCCTTGGGACGGCCGTTCTTTCGGCCATTCGGGTCGTCGCCGCGGACGCGAATCTCGTCGTGGTCCCTGACGAGCCATTCTGAGAGAGATACCCACTCCGCTCCACGTTAAACAAAGTCGAGGGTTGACCCGTTGAGGCCTTTACGTTGACGGTTGTACAGCTTTACACACACGAGATGCTGTGGTAAAAGCGCGCGATTTCAAATTGGGGTTGTATATTAAAAACGGAAATGCTCCGAGGTAGCGAGAGCCAATGTGGAAGTGATGTGTGCCGCGTTGCATCTCGCATCCGGTCGCGTAGGGATCGCCCGTCCACCCAAGCCACCGTATCTGCTGCGGCGTGCACGGCGATGATCGTCCGCCTAGGAGTGGCAAAAAAAACCCTCGAATGGGGGTGCGGAGTCTCGGTGGAATGGGTGTGAGCCCGGACGTTGCTCCCGGCTGTTCGGCAAGCCCTGCGGTTTTGCACCCTGCTTGCATCATGGCGTGAACGTGATTCCGGGTTACGGGTCTGGGAAGAGTGACCCCAAAGATCGGATCTAGAGGATGCATTCCGTGGTCAGCAGGATAGGCACATCTATCTCCTATCGCAGTTAGCTACGCCTGGTGTAACTTCCAGCCTTTTCACGTTTCTAATATACTATGGTCGTTTCCACACTCCATCATCAATCGTCATCCCGGCGGGTTGTGGAGCAACCATGGGAATGTAGGCAATGGTTCCGTATGATGGACAGGGACAAGCCTACCTCTGAAGGACATGGTGACGCTCCGCCTCCACGCAAACGTCTGCTCGATCCCAGTTGTAGGGCAACCTGTAAGACGGGCAGAGTCCCCCTCTAATCCGCCATGGGAACACAAAGCTGTACATAGGGGTGATGTCGACCCTCAAGGTAGACATCGAGCCGCTTGAGCTCACCGAAGCAGGGGGCCAGCCAAGGAAGCAGCCAAGGAAAGTTGGGGTGGTAAGAAGACAATGCTTTGGCCGGCAAAACGATGTGAAGCATCGGAATTCTATGGAGCGAGCTTTTCCATTCCCTGACCAGTTTGGCATTCCCATTCCCACTGCCAACAACTCACGGTCCCAAGCGTCATCAATCAGGAAGCGCGGTCTAGTTGAGCGCCTTGCCAACCATTTTCCCCAGTGGACATACTCGCGGATTGATGTTGTACAAGCCATCCCAAGGCTCTATCTCGTCCGAATATTCGCTCGTGGTTCATGCTGCCCCTCCCTAGTCGTGAAGGGCACTCCTGGTGCGCACTACGTTCTCCCAGTAGTCTATCCCTACATGAATGGTGGCAGCGAGAATGGGTAGCCTCCATTCTTGATGCGGAAGACACTTAGCAGGAAGCTGTACATCACGAAGAGTACGCCAGCCCAGGCCAAAACAGCGACCTGCTGGGCCTTTGGGTCAAGGATCCGAGGAACCTTGATAGCCAAGGATATCGCGGTGAAGGAGAGGACACCATCTGCCTTGCATTAGTACACGAGCTATTCCGAGGTTGCTGCTGGTGTAAAATGACGAGCAAATAAGGGGGAAGGGGATAGAGGGGAGACATACACATGGCGGCAACGATCTGAGTCTCCAACCCGAACTGGTTCTGGAAGCCACCCGCAAAATAGCTGATTCCGCCACGACCATCGCCTGCTACATACGGTACCTTGCGGATGTGGTTGAACATGTGGCCGCTAGTGAAGAGGAGGATCGAGATCAGACTGATCGCAGCCCAGAAGTTTCGGTTCTGGATCACCGGCAACAGATACGGCCAGGCTAGGTAAAGCACCGTCAGACCACCCGAGGTTGCGACGAGTGTAACGACCCATCCGAACCAGTTAATCGGCCGCTTGACTGGTGGGTGTGGGCGGTCAGGCGTGTAGCGGGCGATCCATTCATGGACTTGCTCGGCGGTCGGGGATCTACACCTCGGTTAGCGACAGGGATGGCCTCTGAATCTACTCCCCGTTTGCTATGGACTAACCCGTTGGTGAAGTCATATCGAAGAGGTTCTGCGGATGACACGGCATGGGGGCCAGTGGTAGGTTGGAAAAGGAGGAGAACCGGGGCGGTTTGTAAACCGAGCTATTCAGGGTAGATAGTTAGTAACGCACTTCCAGGACAGTGAGGGCAAATTTGGGGCATGACAAACCTCAAGGAAAATGTTCCTGCCGTCAGAGAAGTCCAAGGTGCCGAAGAGGTGCCGCGAGTCGCCGGCCTTGTCGCCCTTGATCCAGCTATGGGCGAGCAGATCCCATTCTGGGTGGAACTCTCTGCAAAGCTCACATCCAAACCGTGCTTCCAGAGCTGTAAGGAGAACTGCGACGGAGTAATCTCTGGGCGAGCTGGTCAGCTCCTTGTAGGAGCCTTCCTGGAGCTTCACCGGTGTTGACGTCAGGGATTTGGCCTGGTATTTGTTGAACCGCTCCTCACTAGACTTCTTGGCGGCGAGAGCGCCGCCAGCCAGGAGTGAGGCGGACAAGAAGGCGGGCAGCCAGCGCATCCTGAACTTGCAATTGAGAAAGGAAGAGCGTCCAAATGAATGTAGATGTCCTGTTGTGCGAGGGGTGGCCAATTGCACTGGGATTGATTGCCCTCGTTTGTTGGTTGACGTCGCCGGAGTCAAAGCTTACCTACATCTGAAGCTCGACTTGGAGGTTCGCCAAAGTGTCCTCAATGGCATGCATACGTTGTAAGAACCCACAATTGATAAGTTCGGGTTTCTGACTGGCTGGAGCGGGCCGATGTAAATCCGTTCTGTTTGTTTGGTGGGGCAGAGACTATCTAACTCGTTTTGGAAAACTGTTTACTTGCTCGGCTACGTAGTTCTGCGACTTGCTCCTCGACCCGCATCCTCCGACTCTCACTGCTCAGTATCAGCTTATAGGTAGGCCTGAGCATATCTTCCATTCAAGAACCTTTGCTCCTGTGTGCATCCTATTGCGATCTTGACACTCTTACTTGCTGCTCCTTCCTAGCGCGTTCCGGCGCCTGTCAATCCACTCTCGCGTTGCGGTGTGTAAACATGGACTCTGATGTGGTATGCTGCTCCCACGATTGCCACAAAACACACTTACTGATGATGTGCTCGCTTTCCAGAGATCCCAAAAAATGCATAACCTGGACATGAAGTACCAGGGTACCTCTCACCAATACAGTATCGTCGTCAAAGAGGAAGAAGCGCGGAGGTTGAAGCTTCGCAGCGTCTTGCTTGGCGACGAGAATGCCACTCTGAAGGACCAGCTGGCCCGCAAAGATGATCAAATCACCCGATTAACTTCCAAGTGTGATACTTTCCGAGACCACCTGGAGAACGCAACACAAGCTGGCCGCCAGCAGGAAAAACAGATACGGCTGCAAGCACGGGAACTATCGACCTTGAAGGTAAACACACTCGTAATTCCTCTGTCGACAGTCAGGGTCTTATAACATTATAATAGGAAGAGATGAACTCCCTCAGCACTGTCACCCATGATTCGGCAAAGATTCTCACGGATAAACTAGCACTTTCTCGGGAGCTTGCACTCCTCAAGCCTGAGGTTGAACATCTCCGATCACAGCTCAACTACCAAAAGGACGTCCTGGCTGAGAAATTGGCACTTGAGCGCCAGCTTAACACGTTGGAAGTCGAGCTCGCCAATGAGAAGCGTGCTGCCCAGAAAGCCGCAAACAGGCCAAACCGTGATAGCGATGCCGAGGAAGATCTCCACAAACAAATTCACGATTTAGAGAAGCAGCTCGCAAAGGAGAAACGAGCAGCTCAGAAGGCCATACAGAATCAGGACAGCAAGGATACCGCCGCCGAGGAGGCGCTAGAGGAGCTTCGGGAGAAGCTTGCCGAAGCCGAGAAAATGCTTCTCTCAGAGAAGAAGGCCGCATCGAAAGCTGCGAAAGCCACGAACGCAACCACCGCCGACTCGGACGAGGAGCTGAAACAGCTTCGCGAGGAACTAGCGGAAGCTAAGACAGTTCTCACAAGGGAGAAGAAGGAGAAGGAGCAGCTCCGGAAGGACCATGAGAAGGCCCTTGCTGAAGCCGAAAGCCGCCGGTTACCCCTCGAGGAGAGACTCGACAACATGAAGGCTAAATTGCGAGAGACACGCGCAGAGTTGAAGCAGTGCCGTGCAGATCTCGAGCACGCCCAAGAACGACTGGTGATGAGGCCCGCCGCCAAGATCCCGGCCGGAAAGAAGAGACGAGCCAACGAGATTACCATCGAGGAAACAATGCTTCACACTCCTACCGCCGATGATCGGCTAAAACGGACCGCTAAGAGAGGGTTCGGCCTTGCAGGTGTAGGAGAGAAGTCCACGTTCTCGATCACCCCCTTCCTCAACAAGACCGTCAACCTAAGCGACCTGTCTCCGAAGCCGCAGACGGAGAGCAGCAGTGCAGATGCTACCAGCACGATGCCAACGGAAGTTGACAGCGAGCCTACCACCGTGGAGGCCGTGGAGGAGGAGCCTGCCGCCGAAGCAGCGAAGGCCGCACCGGCAGCGAAGAAGCCACGCGGCAGGTCTGCGGCGAAAGTTCTAGGCGATGCATCCCCCTCGAAGAAGAACATGCCGGTTCCGAAGAAGCGGAAAGCACAATCTGCCGAGTCTACACTGGAGAAGGTCCTAGAGGAAGCAGAAGACGATAACCAGGGCCAGGAGAATCGATCAGCCGAGGACGCCACCGCCAAAGCCGCTCAGCCCCTGAAGAGGAAGACCAAGGTCCCACTCGCGAAGGCCACAAACCTAACCGAGGCACTACTAGCAACCGCAATTTCCACGGCTAGCCGCGACGGAGATGGCGGCGGCGCAGCGGCGGTAGAGCAGTCCGAGCTCAAGAAGAAGAAGCGCAAGCTTCTCGGCGGCCCCTCGAAGATGACGACACTCTTCGGTGGGGAAGCGGATGCCGAGGACGCCGAGCGTGCAGTCCCCGCCCCTGGCCAGAAACGCCCGGCAGTGACGGCGGCGGCGGCGGCCAAGCGACCCCCCGTGACGAGGCCGGTCAAGAGGGCGGTGGGCCTGGGGACGGCCAAGAACGCGTTCGCGGGAGCGGCTTTCTCGCCGCTCAAGAGGGATAAGAGGGGAGTTAATGCCAGCTTCTTGGCCTGAGCATCGGGGAAAGCTCCTTGTTTACGGGGATCTGGGAGTTTCTCGCTGCAACTGTACGATAGGAATATGTAGCCCGGGGCGGTGAACGCGGGCCGGGACTGGGTGGCGTGGGGAAGGGGGCGGCGGGGAATTGGCTACGTTTGGGGTTCATGCATCAACAGGGTATGGGGGGGACTGGGTATTGGAGTTTGTTTGTTGGCTTACCCGCTTTACGGATTGTGATATGGATTAACGGTTAGGATTCACGTATTACAGTACTGTTTTTATGAGCAATGGATGTCCTTGTCAGCTTTCTACCCCTACTTAGTGTTGTGTTGGCTCTAGTCTTAGTACACGAGCCGTGTTACCGTTCCCGCATCGAGGCTTTCCATGGTAAGTAAGACTACGGGGGGGTTGGTGCCGACTGCGAGGTGCTATGTCAGTGCGGGGAGAACTGCCAGGGCTCCAGGAGCTCCAAGCGCAGTCACAGTTTTCTGTGAAGGCTCGAGCGATGATTGTTGACTATCAGGGTCCCGAGTGGCACCGAGGAAACGAAGCTGTCTAGGTACTCTCGCTCTCATACTGTCACAACACCACACTAGAACGGACGGGAATGCGCATTCGGCGGAATCCCCCGACGAGCCGCCTGTCATGGTTGATCGGATTGTTTGATCTTCTGCAGGGAGTGAATTCCAATTATCGAGTCCCGCGTCGGCTTGCTTTGGCCAGAGATCCTGGTCGAGGAGAGGCGTGGTGGGGGGTTGGATGAAACAGGGTATCCCGCCGCCAGCCAGCCAGCTGAATTTGCTTCTTCGAGCCTGCTGCAGGCTTCGGGCATTGGAAGGACGGCTTGAAGACTCGCGCTCGGTAGTAGTCCTCTGCAGGGGCAATTGCAGACTGCTTGCACGCAACGTTATGCTAACGTATCCGCACGAGATTCGTCCAATGCGTCTCGCAAATGACCGAACCACATGTCATTTAAAGCTTCTCGTGGGTTCTCATTCGCAGGTGCATACCGAGATTGGCCCAGGGGGCCCTCTCAGAATAGAGTTGGCGCGCGGAGGATTGCCAAGTCCAGTTTGTGGTGGCCGTTGGTCGGTGCGCAGAGTGTTTTAGCCGCCTGTTTTCTGCAACGACACGCCCGATGATTCGCCGTCGCGGTACGGGAAGCACCTGGGGGAGGAAGACCTTGGCGTGCATCCTTGCTAGCAAGCCGGTCGCTGGCCAGCAAGCGTTCCCCAAAATAGAGGATCATCAAGCTCGGTGTTGTTAGTGTGCCTTCGTATTTTATGCACTCTCCCAGCCACGAAGAGGTTGGTCGGTGTGAATATGATTCCTCCATGATTTAAGCAGCAGCCGCGACGTACGGACGAGATGGGATTTGATTGGGATCTGACGCCCACAACAAGGGGGACAATGGAGAGAGGAAAGCATGTTTCGACCGGGGGGCCATTGTCTCCCTCGCTGCCGCCCCATCGCTGGGCATCCTTTCATGCCGCGCGGAAACATAGCACGAATATGCAGGGCGAAGGCGCCTGTAACGTAGCGCAGGCGTAGGGCATCGCAGCATATAGCAACACAGGCTAATAAGATCTCCCGCTCAGGCCAGGTTTTTTCTTTTTTAACCCTCCAAGGGATCCCGATCCAGGTCGCGATGCATGATCACTGCCAGTTTCGCCCGCTTGAGCTGCCAGGGAAGGCAAAGCCACCTGCAAGGACCGGCAAATAAGGCATCGATTAACGGCTGATTGATTGGCTGAATGGAGTGTAGGCAGGTAAGATGGAAAAGAACCTATGCCTCAGCCTCAAGCAGGAACAACGAGCAAACTGTCACAACTGTCGTGGATGTGCTCTGCAGTCGACAAGTTGCAGTCCACACTCCACAGGCCGCAGCCGTTTGTAGAAGTTCAGAGGCCCGCTAGCGTCATCGCTAGAATCTCGGTACCTCGAGGTAGCACCTTCCCAACAAATCTAGTGCCCTGGCTGGCGGGCACTTACCGAGAGGTGTTCTATGTTTAGCGGTAGACCTGAAAATCGACGATGCACTAACTCAGGTACATCGGAAGGTACCGTGGCAGGTTCGGATAGGTACCGTAAGTAGTGGATATCAAGGTGAGGTACTTATGTACGCTCATCGTGGTACGCAGATACACTGTACCTTGCCTTGGCGCCCTTTGCGAGCTGTCGAAGCTGCGCATGCAGATGCCGCCCCGGGGCAATAGGCAATCTGGCGGTCTGGTCTGGGAGGTAATCTGTACTGAACGTATCTATGTAAGGCACGGTTCCTCTCAGGTATGCTTAATTACTCGCAGAGTTTGGCCCTGAATCCATTATTCGTGCCCGTCTCGGGATTGATTGTCGTCGTACTTTAGATAGGAGGTATGTAATCCGTAATTACTCCGTACCTCCTGTTGCCCTTACACTGAAGAGAATCCACTACAACATTGCAATCACACCGAGGAATTTGGGGCGTTGAGCAGGAAAGTGACGAATCACAAGCACTTGTTGACAGACATGGAGGCTACGCATACATGTAATGTACCTGTGGGGGGCTGCCAAGTTTTGTGGTGTCAAGCTCGAGCCTCAAGGCGGTCAGTCCGCGAGCCATAGGGGGCAAGTCCAGAAATTTCCTGCTTCCGTGACTGGACAGGCCGCTCAGCCCCGGTCCGTCTCCTCTCCCCAGCCCCAGGACCAACCAGCCCCAGCCAGTACGTTGGAGCGGACAGTGCTGGCTGGTGCTCCTGCTGCCCTGTTCTCGTTTCTCTGGCCGCCTGCACCAGCCAAATTTCTTGTTGCTCACGCCCCCATTCAATTCTTGTCTCCTTTCCTTCTCCACCTCCCCTCGTCCTCCTCCCCCTTCCTCCCCTCCCTCCCCCTTCGGCGATTACACCCAAGCCTCAGCCATCCCATCAACGTCTGGGTGGTGTCTCGCGACGAGGCTCGCGGACGACAAGTTCTTTCTTGGAGGTCCCTTTTCAATCCGGCGGCTGCCCTTTGTGATCGCGGGCCCGACCGAAAACCTAATTCGGCATCCTCTTCTCGTCACCTGGAACCCCTACCGAGGAAAAGGAATACGGAAGCCCCTCCGCCACAACGCTTCCGCTCTAGCCTCCGCTCAGGTTTAGACCGCAAGGCACCGTCGGTCTGTTGAACATGTATGAATCTACTCCGCAACACACCGCAATTTATCGGCCTCGAGATCAATCTCCGATCTTTCTAGAGTCATTTACCAAACCCTAGGTCCGGCCTGGACTAACCACCCACCCCTTCCATGTAGAAACCATTGATTGATTGCCGACCCACGCGACAATCCCGCCGACGTCCACTCCTCTCACCGACCTTGTCCTCTAGGTCTGATACAATCGCGATCCTAGGAGTATAATTCGTGGCCGACGCCGAGATTCCACCATGTCTACTACTTCGTCGAACGTCGTCGGCGTTCACTACAGGGTGGGCAAGAAGATTGGAGAGGGCTCATTCGGTGTAATCTTTGAAGGCACCAACCTGTTGAATAGTCAACAGGTTGCCATCAAATTCGTGAGTTCTATTATTATTTTAACGGCCACACTGCTACCGGCGGCGTCTGGCCGCAGTCTACGACACTAGGAGGTTGTTTCTGACATCTATTGCCTGTGATAGGAACCCAGGAAGAGCGATGCACCGCAACTCCGCGATGAATATCGCACCTACAAGATCCTAGTTGGCTGTCGTGAGTGAATCCGTAATCCACCTTTCCGCTCCTGCAATGCTAACCGTTACTTTCTCCAAAGCCGGTATTCCTAATGTCTACTACTTCGGCCAGGAAGGACTCCATAACATCTTGGTCATCGACCTACTCGGCCCTTCCCTTGAGGATCTCTTCGACCACTGTAACAGGAGGTTCAGCATTAAGACTGTCGTAATGGTGGCCAAGCAAATGGTACGTGGGAGAAAAATACCCTTCTTTGCTCCGCTGTGTGTCGTTCCTCGTTGCCTAACCGTATATCTATAGCTGTCCCGTGTGCAAACGATCCACGAGAAGAATCTGATCTACCGTGACATCAAGCCCGACAATTTCCTCATCGGCCGACCGGGAACTAAGACCGCCAATGTTATCCACGTCGTCGACTTCGGCATGGCCAAGCAGTACCGGGACCCGAAGAGCAAGCAGCACATCCCTTACCGCGAACGCAAGTCCCTTTCGGGCACCGCCCGGTACATGAGCATCAATACGCATCTGGGGAGGGAACAGTCCCGGCGAGACGACCTCGAGGCCCTTGGTCACGTCTTCATGTATTTCCTCCGGGGCGGCCTTCCGTGGCAGGGTCTCAAGGCTGCCACCAACAAGCAAAAGTACGAGAAGATCGGCGAGAAGAAGCAGACCACAGTCATCAAGGAACTCTGCGAAGGGTTCCCCGAGCAGTTCAACCAATACCTGACCTACGTCCGTAACCTCGGCTTCGAGGACACCCCGGACTACGACTACCTCCGCGAACTCTTCACCCAGGCCCTAAAGGAGAAAGGCGGCGTGGAGGACGGCGAGTACGACTGGATGAAGGCCGGCAAGCATGACAAGAAGGCCGATTGGGACCGCCCGGCTCACAACCCAAACGCCAGACCCGGAGTGTCCAACATGGAAATCCATGCCAACTCGCGGGGGCCTGCCGGCACCCCCCACCAGAGCGACCCCCGGAGTCTGACTGCCGCCCGTTTAAACGCCGCTCAACCCCCGACCCCGCCGATCAAGCAGCCCAAGCAAGGTCGGCAAAACGTCCCCGGCGCATTGGCCACGCCGAGGGCAGTCGGGGGTTACAGGGACATGGCAACGCCAACGGGGTCGACCCAGGCGCAATTCCAGAACAGCAGCCAGAACCTGCCCCATAACAGGCCCATGGTACATCAAGCCCAGATGACCCAGCAACAAGTCGCCCATCCCAACCAGCCAATCGAACCCCAGCCTTCTGGTTTCCAAAAGTTCCTCAAGATGCTCTGCTGTGGCTAGGTGCCCAGCCACGGAACCGAGGGGCCCCAACGGCCATGTCCTCGGCGTGTCTAACCTTCTCGGTGATCTGACAAGACGTCTTTTTGTCGAGAGGCGAACTTTTTTTTCAGTCAGGGCGCGGACCGGACATGGAAAGCAGGCTTGACACCGAGCCTGTGGGGGGCAGGTGCAGCACCTATCTTCCTTCTTGTGCGGGATATAGACGGACACCTCCCACGGCGGCCTCCACTCGTATCATATAAACACGCCCTCACCTCAACCTCGTTGACGAACATATTCCAACCTCTCGCTCTACACTCCCTGCCTCTGATCCCATCTATTAGACGCCTCCACGGGGTTGCATATTTGGGGCAGGCATAATAATAGAGCTGGCTGGAGGAAGACAAAAACCACCACTACAGGATTCTCCATAACAACGTCTAATAATACGGGTTCTCCTCCCCCCGCAAAGTATAGGAAAAGACGGGTATCGCAATCGCCATGGTCCACTCTTGGGCTACACCGGTCGACTGCTTGAACCGGCGCGGGGATCCCCAATCATATCATTCCTTCCTTTTTTTTTCTGCTCATGGGATGACAACCGGGGCAGATGACAATACTTTGCTGTTCACTAAAACGTTGCGTAGCTAGGGCGTCGGCATAGGGTTAGCATATTTGGTCTCAGGATGACTCTTTCTCTACGTGAATTTCTCAACCGTTCCCCCAGTTCGTCCACATAATAATTGTATACCATGCTATGGCGTTCCGTGTCAGCGGGCGAGCCCAAGTTGAAAGATGTGAGCTAGTGGGAATGCCAACTGCTGTCCATTTTTGTCGCAGTTCAATTCGTGACAAGCACCGCAAGTGCCTGCTCCACGGCGTTGGGGCCAAATCATTTTTCTCTTGATACGATCTCGTATACTGCAGGTAGACGCCATAGATGAGGTTGGTAAATAGTTTTATAGTCATTGAAACCCATCGCAGCCAAGGCTCCGTTTGCCAAAAGTAAGCTATAGACGTATCTGCACAGCGGGATCATAGACCACACGCAAGAACACGCCCCCACCTCTGTATAATGATGATTATATCGAGCCCGTATCCCATTTCTCTACCAATGTACTTGTATACCATACAGGTTGGCAGAGTTCCCGTCGCCAACCAACGCTCACCCCAGCCCCCGCGCAGAACAACAGCAAAGCAAAGACCGGCGTAGTAGTAGCCTCTATTAAATGGGGCGTTTATGTGAGTTTCTGCTTGATGAAGAAAGACCGGAGATGGGACAGCTGCCAGACGCATGTAACGCCTAGGATTGTCAACTGGATCAGAATCCACCGGATGACGCGAGAATTTGTCGCCTCGGACTGGTCACGGAACTCGGCCTCTCGTTCCTATAAGAATGTCGCATGTTAGCTCTGTGCGTTGACCCCATCCGTGACAAGAAGAAGAGAAGGGGAAATAGTGTAAACGTCCAAAGGGCTGATCCCAATCGAGACGGTTCGAAAGTTCGGCTGTAGGAGCAAAAACCACATACCCGCTGGAACACCTGCTCTCTCCGGATATCATTTAGCCTCGCGTTCAGGTCCTTGACGCGTGTGGCGAGGTCTTCGAGCTTGTCCTTGTCGTTACGCTCAATAGCGCTCGAGTCGCCGACCGCGATGTCGAGGGTCAGTTTGATGCCGCCGTTAGGCGCAGCCGTGGACAACCAGTTACCCCGGCCGCTATTGGACGATGGCGTGAAGCAGACCCGGTGTTCGCCCGCGTCGGCTGCCGTGAAGGTGAACTTGCTCTTGCCGCTACCGCGCTGCGAGACCACCCGGTGGTCGTTGTCGAAGATTTCCTATAACGGAAGGGTTAGCATGCGTGTGGTATTGTAGGCATCCCACCTAGATACGGTGTAAAACAATCTGAGGGCATTGAAATAGGCCCTAGCAGAGAGGATAGGAGGTAGGGAGAGCCGTCAAACATACATCAACGGAGATGTAGACGCTGAGGCCATCGTGCTGCCACCATGCTTGGCGGTGATCGTCCCATTCCTCCGCGGTGTAGTGCCCAACAACGAGCGTGTCTTTGGGGAGATCTTCGACGAAACATTTGGGCGTCTGGCCGTCGATATAGAAGTAGAGCGCCTGCGCGACGGAGCTCAGGCCGAGGAGCGGGAGGAGGGCTCGCATGATTGTTCTCTGTGTCGTCGCCGCCGCAGTGGGAGAGTGGTCAATCGAGATTGTCAAATATGAACTTGTTGCAACCTTTAGGGAGGCCGGGGCGGTTTTGTATTTCTAGTAAGGAGTCGGGTGCTCCCAAAGTCGAGTTGTTCCGTGGTCGAGAGTTCGAGATCAAGCTAAAGTTCCACCAAGGGGCAACCAAGCGCGAGGTCCCCATCCAAAGCTGCCACGTTCGAAAATTCCAGCCAGGGGGTACGGGCCTTGTCACGTGCGCACCATTTATCGCACCCCTACCGAACGCGATTTTGGATTTTCGCGGGCCCCAATGCCGTCACTCACTCTCAAAGGATTCGCGTGTTGCAATCGTCGAACGAAACAAATCCATCACCCAGAATCCCATTCGAACGCCCTTTTCATCGCATTTACCGGGATTGGCCTTTTTGTGATTCCACGCGCTACTCGTTTGTAGAATTATTACAATTTGAATCCACATCCGATGGTTTATTAAGACACCTATTCCTCCCCTCCAACCTCTCCCCGCCCCCGAAGCTTCTTTACTCGGCACTCCACCATGGCCTCCCACGACCTTCGCGATGTACTCAACCTTCCTGGCGACCATGCCGGGGGGCCCCGACCCACCAAGAAACAGAAGATATCGGCCCCGCGCCCCAACCTGAAGGGCCTTGCGCGCGAAGTCCAAAACTTGGGCGGCGACAACCCGATTGCCATCGTCCCCGATGTGTCAGTGTTCAAGAAGCGCCGGCTCGCCAGCCGGAAACCCGCAGCAAAATGGGAGCTGCGCTCGTTCAAGAACTCGGCGCGCGGGGATGACGGTGATCTGGTCCTAAGGCACTGGAGGCGGAAGGCCGAGAACGAGGCCGAGACCGAGGCGCCACCGGCGGAACAGACCGCGGAGGATGTGGATATGTCGGCGTCGCAGAACGGGACCGATAGGCCGAGGAAGGAGGAGGCGGTGGAAGACTCGGCATTTGCGAAATTCAATGTCAAAGTAGTCGTGCCGCAGTACAACGAAGACCAGTACAGTTCGAACTTGGCCAACGACGACTGGACAAAGGAAGAGACAGACTACCTACTCGAGCTAGTCCAGGATCTTGACCTGCGGTGGCCCATTATCTGGGACCGCTACGAATACGTGCCGAGGGCGCAGGCCGAGGAGATGATGCAGGACGGTTCCAGCACAGCTGTAATACCGGCGCCAAAGTCACGAACCATGGAGGATCTAAAGGCTCGTTATTACGAGGTCGCCGCCAAGATGATGGCCGTTCAGAAACCGGCTCAGTACATGACTCGGCCGG
>Ga0164242_10003081_pt1 | contig 19087 bp, 16 predicted proteins | sample OricomgcompostMG_FD_108783 | JGI IMG/M metagenome (GOLD analysis project Ga0164242, IMG submission 108783) | Miracle-Growth compost microbial communities from Emeryville, California, USA - Original compost - Miracle growth compost (MG) ... | reverse complement strand
TTGGCGTAAGGCAGCAAACGTTCGCCCGCTTCGAGCAACGTCACTGAGCGCGTGGTGCGATGAAAGAGCCGAACGCCCAATTCGCTTTCCAGCTTGCGAATTTGGAGTGTCACGGCGGCTTGCGTCACATAATTCTCGGCGGCTACTTTGGTAAAGTTGCCCATGTTTGCCAGATCGACAAACAATTTCATTTGGTAGAGTTCCATAATTTGATCTATAGTAGTATTACCATGTTTGGAGTGTTTGGTCATCTCTGATTACTCCTCTAACTTGCTTGCCGCAAAATACCAACGCTCGCTTTGCGCGTGCGGCGGCGCCAAACGATAGGAATCAAAACTCTCCAGTAAGCGCAATCCGCCCGCTTGCAAACAATCTTCGACTTCGCCCATTGTATAAGAACGTTCACAATGTGTTTCCTTAAATTGTGTCACCTCCCCATTGTCGCCTCGATGTGAATATGTCATTTCGACCTGACATAGTCGAGTCTGGCTGTCGAAATGTGCCACCCAATCATATTGCAATTTTTGCCGTGGCCGATGATCGCTTTGCGTAAACATGTCGGTCTCAAAAGCATAAGGCGCGTTCATGTCAAAAATAAATAATCCATCCGGCTGCAAATGTTTGCTGATTTGGCCAAAGGCTTTCTGTAACATCTGCGGAGTGGTTAAATAATTTAATGAATCATATAAGCAAGTAACCGTGTCGAATTTGCGATCTAATTTCATCGTGCACAAATCGGACGAGACGAATTGTGGCTGGCGGCTCTTAGTAAAAGTACTTTTAGAGAAAAAGCCTGACGTAAAAGTACTTTTACGTAGCGCCACGTCGATCATTTCCTGGCTGAAATCAACTCCAACGACATCAAATCCACGAGAAGCCAATTCATAAGTCACGTTTCCCGTGCCACAGGCGCAATCCAAAACTTGCTTTGGTGAATGCTTGTACCGTTTGCAAATTTTGAGGACATAATCAACCCAGGCCGAGTAGGGCACATGCGCCATCAACTCATCGTAATAAGGCGCGAGAGAAGTGAATTGATGTTGGAATTCAGAAGTCATAATGTAAATTATCAATAAGCAATAAACAATTAGCAATGAGCATCAACGATAGCGATACATTTGTTTGCAATATTAGCTAACTTTCCACAAATCCAAAACTCGCCGAATCATTTCTATTACCTGAGTTTCCTTTTCAATTGCGCTTTGCTGATACGGAGTTAATAACTCCTTTTGGTTCCTGACAAGTGCAGCAACATTAAGTTCTCGCTGCAATTTTCCGGCGTTGCCTTGTTCTAATGATTGCGTCAGTGCGGATGTATCATCGTCATAATCGCGCATTAGCAAAAGTACTTTTGGGGAATTAATCCCCAAGTAAGCCGCAATTGATTCGGCGCGCAACGCTAATTCCTGTTCATATTCAAGACGTGCATCCAAAACGGCGTGCATCAAATAAACCAGAAGATCGTGAACAACATCCGGTTGATTTGCTTCCAACCGTTGCTTGGCCAGTTGATAAACACGCTCGGAACCGACGGCAAATAATTCCGTACTCATGCGCATGGCATTCAGTGTCATGGAACGGCGAATGTTGGGATGTGTGTGGAAAAGTACTTTGGGCAATTGGATTTGATTTAATATATCGAGCTTATCGGGTGAAGGCGTAACCGACAAAACAGCCATTATAAAATAGGGATTATATTGATCTGCAGAAACGCCGCATACTGGAGTAGGGATCGCCCAAAATAAATTATTCGTAGAAGTATATTCAATATTTTTAGCAATTTGTATAAAAGTACTTTTGCCAGGTAAAATTACAAATAGTGCGTTATTTGCGGGTTGGTTTTGTAGCTGAACGAGATTACTCAAAGGGATGGTTTGCATGTGTATTATTTATCTTTCATGAAACGCCATAATTTTCGCGCGGCAAAATAATTGTCCGCAATCTGTAATCTCAATCATCGCGGGACGCGGAATATTCTTTGTTTCTTTAGTATCGTAGGAGAAATCTTCCAGCTCAACTAAAATTCCCTGATGCAATAAATACTGTGGCATTCGCGTTGGATATAATCCGGCATGAGGCGAAATGGCGATTTGTGCGCCGATTTTTAACGCGGCGGGAATTTCTGCCAGTTGGCCAGATTGAATATCTATTGCTTCGAGATGAAAAGCTGCATCGGCGCGTAAGGCGATTTGTAACCCCGTTGATTTTTCCAGGTCTTCAATCCAGCGTTTGTCATTTCCCAGCATCGCACAAGCGGCTTCTGGAAATAGCGTAATCGTTGCCTGGCGCACTTCCTTTTGAAGCGCTAACGAACGGAGCTGACGACGCGCTTCAATACTGATCGTTGTGGGCGATTGCACCACGCCATCGCCGCTGCAACACGGGCAGGCTTTCTTGCGCAGATGGCGCAAAGACACAGCCTCACGCTGACGTGTCAGTTCGACTAAACCCGAAGGCGAAACCTGTACAATACGTGTTCTGGTGCGATCTTGATTAACGATCTGTTCTAATGTTGAAAGTACTTTTATCCGGTCACGATTGCGCATCATGTCGATAAAATCAATCACGATAATACCGCCAATATCACGCAATCGCAGTTGACGACAGGCTTCTTCGGCGGCATCCAAATTAGTTGTGAGAACTGTATCAGCCAGACGCTTTTTTCCGGTGAAATGAGCGGTGTTTACATCGATGGTACACAACGCTTCATTTTCATCGATAACCAGCGTTCCGCCATGCGCCAAAGGAACGTGGCGTTTCGTGGCATTTGCAAAATCGTCATTTAAATTGTAGCGATCAAACAATGGTATTTTGTCTTCATAAAAGAAAATTCGGTCCGTAAAAGCGGGGGAAATTTTTTGTGCTAATTCCAGAAAAACTTCATATTCTTCACGCGAATCAATGAATACTTGATCCACCGAATCATTTAAGCGATCTCGAACTAATCTTCCCATCAGACCTAATTCACGGTGAACCGCAGCGGGAGCTGTTTTCGCTTTCGCGCGCGTGACGATCATTTGCATCTGTTGTTCCAACCAGTTGATATCGTTTTTGAGGTCAATCTCGCTTGCGCCAAACGCCTCGCTGCGCATGATGATGCCTTTATCAAAGGGACGCAATTTATCGGCCAGGCGACGCAGACGCGCACGCTCTTTTTCATCGGTGATTCGTTTGGAAACTCCCACGTTTTCTGTCCCCAAATTCATCACAACAAAACGTCCCGAGAGAGAAATTTTCCCGGTGATCCGCGCGCCTTTTGTTCCCACTGGCGGACGCACCACTTGAACTGTGACTTCATCGCCGACACGCATTAAATCTTGAATGGGCTTGATGCGATCCGTTCCAAGCGGTCCTGCTGGCTGCATCACATCGCCCGCATACATCAATGCGTTGCGCGCAAGTCCAATATCCACAAAGGCCGCGTCCATTCCAGGAACAATGTCATGAACAATGCCGCGAAACACATCTCCCAGCAATCTGCCGCTTCGTTCGATATTCAAATCAAAAAGTTTATTATCGCGCACCTCCGCGATGCGCATCTCAGGAGCTTCGATATTTATAAGAAAAATGTGTTGAGCCATGATTAAGTTTACATTCTGTGGACGCACGAACACCTCAAAGGGTTCGCTGCCAATAAATCTGAGTGAATTTCTCACTAAACGACAAACTTCGCGTATTTACATAATATGCATTATCGTATGTAATGAAATATGGTTCCTAATTATGGATTCGTGGTTGTTGGTTCTGGGTTTGTGAGCATGGCATCCTTACCATAATGTTTCGAAGTCGGAAATCCAGCGTGTTGGATTCTCGACTTCGCCAAATAGATAGCAACTTAAGTAAGGTTTGACGTTGCGAGCAAATGTAGAAAATTCATCGCTGTGTCAGCTACTTCGCGCCCTTTGATAGCAAGATGCTCTTTAAAAAAGCGAAGATGTTCTTCGTGTTCATGGAATGATTGAGGTGTTAAAACACAAGAAAAAACTGGAATGCCAGTATCAAGCTGCACTCGGACGATTCCGTTAATGACTGCCTGTGCGACAAATTCGTGTCTGTAAATGCCTCCATCTACAATGAGGCCAAAAACGATAATTCCCGAATACTTTTTTGTTTGAGCGAGCTTTGCAGCAAGAAGCGGAATTTCAAGACTTCCCGGAACATAAAAATCATCAACGCAGTTTTGTGTATCTACGTTATGGGAACGGAGCTGATCAATGCAAGAAGATTTGGCGATTTCGACCAAGTCAAGATGCCAAGACGCGGATATTAGAGCAATTTTCATAAGTTGATGATTAATTTTATAACACATTGATTTGTGTCTTTTGGGGATGTTGGAACGAATTATGTCCATGCAAAAGTACTTTTACGTCAATCCAGCGTATGCCAATTCCATTCCGCCGATTTTAATTGTGGATTATTCAGTCCTAAATCCTGAAGTTTCTGTTGCACATCCGCTGCTTCTGCATCGTGCCCAGTCTGCTTCAATTGATATTGCCAATCCAGATAAGCCACCGCGCGATCCGTTACCGTCCATTGCGGCAAACTTAATTGTTGATAGATATTTTGCGCTTCGTCTACATTTCCCGCAGCCATCAAACAGCGCGCTGCTGTAATTCCGGCGTGCCAGAATGTGGAAGTTGATGTTGTGGTGGAAGATTGCGCCAGCAAAAATGCGGACACGGCAATCTTAGCAGCAAGACTTTTGTCGGTTGAATCCACAGCTGTTAACAAAGTGAATTTTGCAGCGTTGCGCATTGCATCTGGATCCAATGATAGCTTGGCCAGCATGGCGCTGCGGGCAGATTTGGCGGATGCGTCGTCACCTGCTGTATGAAGCGCATTGATCAGATTTTGGTCGTACGAGAGTTCTGCGGGATTAATCGCCACGGCTTTCTGAAACCATTGCGCTGCCACATCGGAGGCTTTCTTCGCATCTGCGTCTTTACCCTGCACGCCGCGTTCCAGTGCAGATTCGCCCAGCGCGGAAGCCGCACGCGCTGCGAGAATTTTGTCATTTCCGTCTGCTACAGTCATTAATGATGTTAACGCTGTTTTTAATGATTCCATCGCGACACTTTGTTCACCCTGAATATTGTCAGGAGCTTTAGGATTTTGCAAAATCAAATTAAGTGAAGCAACCATCGTAGCCGCCAATCGCGCCGCTGCCCAATGTGCATACGGATCAGGCGATGCTTGCAAAGCTCGCGTCACGTCATTTGCCAGCGGTGGATTAAAGGCGAGAATGCCGCCTGCGGCGTTCATCATGTCAGAGAGCGGTTTCCATTTCCACGGTTCGTGCGCCAAGCGTGTCAGTAATGCAGCGATTCCCGGCGTGTCTTTGGCATACGCCAACTGACGTAAATAATTAAGAGCTATACCCTGCTCTTCATCCGCGCCGCGCGCCGAAACCAATAACTCTTGATAATACTGCGACACAGCATCAAAATTGCCTTGCCTTCTGGCGATGGCAGCTTTTGCTTGTCGCGCCGTAAATGCTCGCGTGTGATTGCCGCCTGGCGCTGCGTTTTCCTGATACGATGACTGCAAAGGAATCGCGTGATGCATCGTTTGCTGAATTGATTGCAATGTCGCTGCGTGTTGCGACGACTCATCCAATGGCAAATGCATGATATCCGCTGCCAATTCGACATCGCTGCTATCAGGCCACTTTTTAGTTAATTCTTGGTAGGCTGCCGTTGCTGCATCCAAGTTGATTCGCCTTTTGCGCGGATCTATAATTGGCGAGTCAGGCATGGCGATTTGGCGCAAAATCAACGCTTTCTGAATTTTATAATAAGGCTGTTTGGGATCTCGCTGAATTGCTTCATCCACTGCTTGCGACGCAGCGTTGAGCGCTTCCGCCACGCTCATCGATCCTGGCGCGCCCGCTTCGGGAGAAGCCGCTAATGTGGTATACGAATCAGCTCGCAACGAATACCACCAGGCATCTTTACTGAAACGCGTTGCGCCATTTTTGATCGCGGCGGTAATATCATCATCGGAACCAAAAGTGTTCTGAAATGCCAGCCACAACTGAGCATCTTGCGGCGTGGATTGCATCGCCAGGGCGCGCCGTTTGAGAAGATCCTGAAAGGTATCCTGCCCAAATGCCTTTTGCCAGGTAGTGATAACCTGGTCATAGAAATTCTGAGTGTCGCCTCTATTTAGTATTGTCCCGCGCAACGCATCGTATTGCGTGGATGTGGAAGAAGTATCGTCTTGTTGCGCAGCCAGCGACAACAGGTGCCATTGCGCAGTTCGATCCAGAGGAAATGGAAATGCCTTTGCCACCAACGCCCAGGTATTTATCGCGTCCTGACGCTGGCCATATTCTTCCTGCACCAGCGCCAACGCGGTGAGAAGCGATGGATTATTCGCGATTGGAGAGCTATCAATTTTTGTGTTTGCCGGATTGATATTGAGCTGCGCAATTTGCTTCGCTAATTTTTGCGCAGAGGTTTTGTCCTCAATATCATCCGCTGTTCGATCTGTTCCAGTTAATGCATTCGTCGACCAGCTCAAAACCGCCGCCGCCTGCACGCCGGCGGGCGCATTTGGCATTGCCAGAATCTGCCCTAATGCGCCTCGTTCCGGGCCCGTCTTTCCTTGGGAATGTTGGAAGTTCGCGTAGGCCAAAAGAAATTGCGCGTTATCCGGTTGCAACTTGATAAGTTGATTCAAGGCAGCATCGGCATCTTTCCATTGCAAATAAGATGTTGCAAGCGACGCCTGTCGCGTTAGCACATCTTCATTATCGGCGCCCAAAATTTTAATGAGGCCATCCAGCGCAACATGCGCGCGATTCAAATCATGTGTTTGCAGAGAGCTTTCATACAACGCAAACCAAGGCGCCACGGCTTTGGGTTTAGCTTTGGATGCTTGCTGCCACATGGCATAAGCGCTCGCATAATCTTCTTCGCCGACCGCCTGCGCTACGCCTTTATTATAGAGCGTTTTCGCATCCTGACCGTTATAATCTGCTGGCGCGCTCAATTGCCCCTCTTCGGGAATTTGATCTGCGGCTTCAGCAATAGTAAAAGTACTTTTATCGAAAGGCTGCGCGGCTTCTTTTAAATCGTAAGTAAAGTTTGCCACCGAGCTGCCTTTAAAATCCGTCACGACAGCAGTTTTGGGCAAGTGCGATGCGGCATCAAATGTGAAAGCCGTCTTATAAAGTACTTTTTCCGCGAAACCTTCATCGCGTTCTGATGGCAAACCATCAGCTCCAAATTTCCAATTCAATTGGGGCGAATACCCCCAGACTTGATGCAGATATGGCGCGTAGAAAATTTGATTACCAATGCCGCCAACTCGTGTAAAATCAGGTTGTTGACGCGATTTAGTATCGGATGCCAACATATTCAATGCGTTGGTATCCGTTTTAATATCAAAAAATTGTGGCAACTCTTGCGGCGAGAATCCAGCGAATACGGCATTAGCCGGACCGCCATGCAAAATATCCCAACCCTGCCACCATTGACGAACGACATTATAAGGCAACTCGCGCAAACGGTGCGAAACCGGATCATAAATTTGCGTTTGATTCCCCTGCGCCACCACCACATACGCTCTGGTGCCTTGTGAAGAATTGGCTTTCACCTCCACGCGCAATGAATCGGGCTGTTCAAATTTGACATCCGCCACCGCCGTGCCGCCGCCCAAGCCAATATCGGTTTGATACCCCTGAACAGTCAACGTGCCTTCCAATCGCTGATATTTCGGCAGATTGGAAAGTACTTTCGACCATGGCGCATCTTGAGCTAAAGCTACTGTTGATACGGCACAAAGGGTAATTAGCAGAAATGTCTTTTGAAAAAAACGCATGGTGATAGTTTAACGGGCAAAAAGGAAAGTGGGTAATAAATCTTTTTTGCTGTCATTGCGAGGAGATTGCGACGTGGCAATCTTGTCCGGCAAACAGATTGCCGCAGTCGCCGGAGGCTCCCTCGCAATGACAACTTACAACAAGCTGTTTTTCTTTGCGCCTTTGCGTCTTTGCGCGATATATAAAAGTACTTTTGCGTGTTTGGAAGTAACGTTTTTTTCGTTTAGTTACACTGCAATAATATGATGGAATTATCGCAACTTCTCCGCGCCTTAAATGCCGCAGACAATTTAGAAGTGATGGAAATCCTGCAACAAGATTGGGATATTTCCGTGCAAACCGAACCCGCTGATTGGGACCTGTTGTATTCCCAAAATTGGCGAAAAAATCGTGAATGGAGCGGCTGCGAAGAGCGCTGTGACGCGGCATTGGAAGAAGCCGTTGCCCTCATTAAATCGCGTCCGGAGTTGCATCTTTTAGCGTGGCATTGTCATCGGCTGATTTTTGATGTTGACACTTTTGATGTGAGCAAATTGCCGGCGCTCATTCCAATTTTGGATAATATCAAACCTGGTTTCAATGCCGTGTTTTTTCTGTGGCTCACCATGGAAACAGTGTCACGTTTGCGCCGGCTCAATGAACAACGCGGCATTCCAGATGAAATAACAAAAGCAACATTGTGGGATATTGGTATTGTGCAACGCCGTTACGCGAGATATCACGACAATAAAATTGGCATGCAACCGCGTCTTTTCAATTGGCACCGATTGATTTCCAAAGGAGATTTGCATCGAGTGGGCCGATTCGAATATATTGTGAAAGCGTTTCGAGGCCGATTGCGCGCTTTTCGCAATCGCCAAACTGATGATGTAATAGCGCTCAGTTTGCCGCAAATCCAATATGACAAAGAAGGCTATTTTCCATTGCCATCCAACGATCCCGATTGGACATCAAATGCAGAAACAACCAAAAGTACTTTTATCGGACATCCGGTTTCACCGCGCGGCTTTGCCCGTCCGGAAACCGTCGAAATATCTCGTGATGAATGGAAAGAAGTGCTAACGCCAGACGATGCGGTTTTAGAAATTCATATTCCCGAAGGCGAACCGCTCACCGAAGAAGCCTGCCGCGAATCGTTTGAAAAAGCAATTCCATTCTTCGCAAAATTTTATCCCGAAATAAAGCCGCGTTCCTTTGTTTGCTATTCCTGGCTTTTTAATACGCAGTTTGAAACGCTATTTACGCCAACGTCGAAAATCGTTGGTTGGCAACGCGAGGTTTATGAATTTCCCATGCCGTCAACTGGAAACGACGGGTTATATTTTGTATTTGGACAAGATAAAATTGATCCATCAACCGCGCCACGCGACAGCAAACTGCGCCGCGCCATTGTGGAACATTTGGAAGCAGGAAAAAATTTGCGCAGCGGAGGAATGTTCTTTCTCTTTGACGATTTAGAAAAATACGGCACACAATGTTATCGTGTCATGGAAAAGAATTGGGAGAAAAATTCAAACGTACACAACGTATTTACGGAACCGCATACAGGATAATTATCATGAGATCACTCACTTTTTTCACCGGCGTTCTTACATTAGTTTGTTGTATCAACGCGCTCAGCGCAAAAGTACTTTCTGATCCGGCAGTTGCCATCAATACCACTAAAAGTACTTTTGAGCCTATCGGTAAAAGTCAATTGCTATTACCAAAAGTAATCTACGCAGCTCCCGGACAAGAAGCAAATATCTATTTTGATAACGTCGTTTTGGAAACAGTTCCCGGCCAATATATTTTTGATGTGACCTGTGCGCGCGGCGATCAACAAAGCGAACGCTGGACATGGACGCCAACGGAAAAAGACGCTGGAGATTACTCGCTACAAATTGAAGTGCGGAATTTGGACGACGCAATTGTTGCAACCGGCAGCACCATTATTCGTGTGACCAAAGCAGATGCCGGCGCCGGCAAGTCCATAAAAGTACTTTGTATCGGCGACAGCCTCACCGCGGCGTCAGTTTACACCGCTGAAATAGCGAAATTGGGATCAGGAGAAAATAATCCGCAGATTACTTTGTTGGGAACAACCGGGCCAGGTGAAACTAATAAACATGAAGGTTACGGTGGATGGAAATATCAAACTTTTCTTGAAAAGTGGGTGGAAAATCCTGCGCCGAATGCAGCTGCTAATTTGAAATCAAGCCCATTTCTCTTCATAGAAAACGACAAACCCACTTTCGATTTTCCGCGCTATTTGAAAGAAAAATTGAACGGCGAAATGCCGGATTATATTACCATCATGTTGGGCACAAACGATGTTTTTGGAGCCACCGAAGAAACTCGTTCTGACACGGTGGAAAGTATGATCGGCTACGCAAAAACACTGATTGATGGAATTCGCGCTGCGGCGCCAAATGCCAAAATTGCCATTCTTCCGCCGGTTCCGCCCAATCAATCGCAGGACGCATTTGGCGCAAATTATCATAGCAATCAAACGCGCTGGGGTTATCTCAAAAATCAACATCTGGCAGTTTCGCGTTTAATGCAAACTTTTGGCGATAGAGAAAAGGAGAATTTATATATCGTTCCGGCATACACAAATTTAGACTGCGCGCATAATTTTCCGTCCGCGCTCAAAGCGGTCAACGCGCGCAATGAAACAAAAGTAGAACGCGCTACAAACGGCGTTCATCCCGCCCCAGCCGGTTATCAGCAAATTGCCGATAGTATTTTCGGTTGGTTAAAAACGCAAACTCAATAGGAATAACTGCCTGGTAAAAGTACTTTTATAGGGCGAATAACTGTTGTCATTGCGAGGGAGCCTCCGGCGATTGCGGCAATCTCATCGTATCAATAGATTGCCGCAGTCGCTAAAGCTCCCTCGCAATGCAAAAGTACTTTTGTCTTCATTTTTTTTGCCGCGTTTTCTTGCGCAGGTCACCTTTTAACGCCTTAATATTCAAAGACGCATAATCGCCGCGATTGTAAGCTTCCAATCCGGTTTGGATTTCTCCGCGCAATTCCGTCAAACGTATTTGCCTCAGTTCGTCCTGCTCTTTCAGTAAACGAAGACTTTCGCGAACTACTTCACTGGCGGAATTATATAAACCACTGCGCACTCGTTCATTGACCAAAGCTTCCAATTCTGGAGTTAGTGACACATTCATGTAAAATTACCTGATATTATCAGGATAAGTCAATTGTCAGAGAATGTCAATCTTTGACATGAGCAGTTTATTGATCTCCGATAAACACGTTATAATATTTTTACCTATTACGATCACATGACAAATTTCATGGCTTATCTCTTATTTTTCATCGGCGCGATTTTAGTGTGGATGATGTTCGTCTACAACGCCTTAGTTTCCAATCGCAATGGCATCAAAAATGCCGAAGCTGGCGTTGATGCGCAATTGCAAAAGCGTTACGATTTGATTCCTAATTTGGTTGCTACTGTTAAAGGTTACGCGGCGCATGAGAAATCTGTATTGGAGCAAGTGACGCATTTGCGGCAAATGGCGCTGCAAAGCGAAAATACGCCGCAAAAGAAACAGGTTGATGCGGCTATTGACACTTCCCTGAAACACATCTTTGCCATCGCTGAAAATTATCCGAACCTCAAAGCAGATGAAAATTTTCTGCAATTGCAAGCGGCGCTCAATGAAGTGGAAGCGCAAATTGCCGCGGCCCGGCGCACCTATAATGCTACTGTTACGCAATATAATAATATGGTGGAATCATTTCCCAGTAGCATCATTGCCGGCGCCTTTGGATTCATCGCGCATCGTTGGTTTGAGAATACACCGGAAGCCAGGCAAAATCCGCAAATTGCCGGCAAGCTATAAAAGTACTTTTGTGTCATGAATACTTCACCGCCGGTAATCCAACCGCTTCATCTCGATCAATTCAACGTTATTAGTGATGTTATTGAACAGCAACGGCGCGTTGAATATCAGAAAATTTTGAATTGGTTTATCAGCGGATTTGTCGTCGCTATTTTACTCCTGCTTTGGATAGCGTTGAGCAATACAGATTTGAGTTTTGGTTCCTGTTTGTGGGTTCTCTTTTTCTGCATGCTCGTTCCCAGCATATTCACCTGGCAAATCGATCAGGAATATCGCCGATTTGTTACGTCAATCTTGGTTCCCGAATTCATCAAACATTTTAATATGCAAAATGATGTGGAACTGCAATACAGCATGCTCAGCGGCATTTCGCAATCCACTTTCGAGAGCTGTGGATTATTCCGGCATCCCACTCAATATAAAAGCACGGAATTAATTGACGGAAAGATTGGCAAAACGCAGTTTCAATGCGCCCGCACTTTAGCGCAGGAAACCAGACAAATTAATAATCGCAGGGAAACCGTCACCATCTTCCGTGGATTGTTTTTTATTGCAGACGCCAATAAAACTTTCAAAGGCACCACTTTTGTTGTGCCCGATATTGTGGAAAGTGTTTTTGGTCACACCGGACATTCACTGCAAGAACTTTTTGCACGCCATCGTTTTGGCCGTTGCGAATTAGTTTCCCTGGAAGATCCAAATTTTGAACGCAATTTCGCGATTTATTCCTCGGATCAAATTGAAGCGCGTTATTTATTGACGCCGCTTTTGATGCAGCAAATTTCTGCTCTTCAAAGCAATTGGAATTGTCCCATTCATATTGCTTTTATTTACGGCAAGATTTTTATGGGTATTGATACGCCGCAAAACTGGTTTGAAGCGTCATCTGTATTTACATCCGTCAGCGCGGAAGTGATACAATCGGCGCACCAGAAAATACTTATGATACTGAGTTTGGTGGATCAGCTTGGTCTCAATACACGCATCTGGGGACGCAGCTAAAAGTACTTTAAGATAAAAGTACTTTTGCATATCAGGCCTCAGAATTGCTCTCACTTTAATGATAGAGGTGAGTTAATGATGATCAATAGAACAGCATCTGAAGAATCTGAATACTTCAAAAAAGAAGGTTTTTTGCATTTGAGCGGCATATTTAGCCACGAAGAAATGTTGCAATGGCGGCGCGAATGCGATCGTTTGCAGCAACTTGAAATTATCAATCCCAGCAACAATCGCGCTCATTTTAAGAATCCGGCGCTGCCTTTTCCTGAAAGCATTGAGCCGGTTGTCGACATTTCGCCGTTGTTTAAACATCTGGCGCAAGATGAACGCGTCACAAATGTGCTGCGCGATATTTTTGGTGATGCGCCGCTTTTGCTCAAAGACAAATTGATTTATCATTTGCTCGGCGACACCTATTCTTCATTACATCAGGATTGGGTTTTTGGTCTGCGGGAAATGGCTGCGAGCGATGATCTTATTGCCGTCTCTTTTCAGATTGACGCTTCGGATCGCGATAACGGTTGCGTGGAATTGTATACCGGTTATCATCAGCCGTTGGATTTGCCGGATGAAGAACGTCCGCTGAATGATACGGAAATGCAACAGCTTGATCCGGCGCATCACAAAGTGCTGGAAGCGGCCGCTGGCGATGTGCTGATGTTCCATCCGCTCACGCCACATCGAAATGAGAAAAATCACACCACTTACGCCAGGCGTTCTTTGTATTTCATTTACAATGCGGCGCGCTGTGGGGATTTGCGGGAAAAGTACTTTGAGACATACTTGCAAAGCCTTCACCATGAAACAGCTTCTGGTTCCACCTTTTTCTAAACACGACAGAAGTACTTTATACAACTCCAACAAATCAAAAGCCTCGCACTTTAGCGGGGCTTTTTGTTGCATCTGACGGACGCGATAACACTTATTATCTCCTATTAATTTATCTCACGCGAAGCCGCGAAGAACGCGAAGAAAAGTACTTTTTTGAAGGGATAACTAAATCCAATGGTTAAAAATATGATTATTTTAAGCTGATGCTTTTTCACCCTTCGCGCTCTTCGCGGCTTCGCGTGAGACAAAAGTACTTTTAACGCACTGGATAAATTGGCTACATTCTGTCGTTTCGCGTAACATGAGTTAATTTTTCTCCCGAATTTTTAAAAAATACCCTTGCCAACCGATACAACAATCGCTATGGTTAAGTGTTAGGTTTGGAATAATTTGTAAAAACCACACAAGGAGAGGGAATTTGCCCCATCACATTCCAACTTAATTCCCCACAATTTATGAAACTTGGCGAACAGAATTGGAAAGACGCCTCGGAAATGACGGATAAAATTGTCATTATTCCCACAGGCGCGCACGAACAACATGGCCATCATTTGCCGCTTCTCACCGATGCCATGATCGGCGAAGAAATTATCAAACGCGCTGAACCGGAATTAAATGATTCTGCACTTATTTTGCCCATGTTGTGGTTGGGACATTCACCGCATCATTTGCAATTTCCCGGCAGCGTATCCGTATCCAGTGACACGTATATTAGCATGATTGAAGACATTACCGAGAGCCTGATCGGCGGCGGTTTCAGACGCATTCTTTTCTTTAATTCGCACGCCGGAAATATGGGGCCGACGAGCATTGCGCTTGGAAATTTGCAAATTCAATATGCACAAACGCATCCGGACGCATGGCTGCTTTCAGCCAGTTGGTTTTCGCTGGCGGCCAAAGCCATCAAAGAATCCGGCAAGTTTAAACAGAGCAAAATTTCCCATGCCTGCGAATGGGAAACATCGCAAATTATGGCAGCTCATCCTGAGCTTGTTCAAGATAAACGCCCCGCGGTAAATACGCTGATGGAAATCAATGGCGAACCATCCGAGTTTTTTACGGCTGATTATTCTAAAGGCGATAGCATTGGCGTGGCCAGAACAATCGACCAATGTTCACCAACGGGCGCTTTTGGTTGGCCTTATGAAGCAAGTGTGGAAAAAGGCGATTTACTGTTTGATTTAGCCGCCAAGGCACTTGTTTCACTGGTGGATGAATTTGCGCAATGGCCCGAACATTTTACTCCAAAGGTAACTGAATAAGAACGTCATTGCTTGAAATGACAAAGTGAGAATATAGCATGAAAGTACTTTTCATTGGAGCGACAGGACTTGTCGGAAGCCATGTCGTTCCGTTTCTTAAAGACGAATTCGATCTTTCACTGGCGGCATATACGAGCGGAACCGTGGAAGGAATGAACGTGACAGCAGTGGATATTTGTGATTGGGAAGCAATCGAATCATTCATCAAAAACGGAACTTCTGATGGCGAAAAATTTGATGCCGTCGTCTATTGCGCCACTGCAAATTATCGTGAAAATAATCATCGCGATCCGGAAGGTCGCCGTTTATATTATGAAAATTGCATCGAAGTAAATGTGCGCGGCGCGTATCATGTTTTTGAAGCAGCCTGGCGTGCGAAAATTCCTAAAGTGGTTCATATCGGAAGCACGACATCGCAGATGGGACGCCCACAACGGGAAACTATTGGCGCAGAAGTTATCAATCAGGCAAATGATCTATACGCGGCCAGCAAGATTTTTGGCGAACAAGTGGGACGTTCCTATGTGTTTCCGCCTTTTGGAAAAGGTGAAAGTCGCGAGCGCGAAACGCAGACAATGCAGGTTCTCTGTTTGCGATTAGGCCAACCCTTTACCTCAAAAGAGCAATGGGCGCGCAGTCCTCACAAAGGTACGCGTCAAGCTGTGTTCGTGGGCGACATCGCAGGAGCAATCGCTTGCGCGCTGCGTTCGGAAGTTTCTTATGGTGTCTATCCGATTATTTCCGCAGTGAACGATCCCTGGGTTTTGCCGGAAGCCTATGCTGAACTGGGCTACTCGCCGCACTGGAAATTTACCGAAGAAGGCCTTATTGAAATCTCAGAGGCTGCCACTGTATAAAAGTACTTTTATCATTCTAAAGCTAAAGGAAAATCATGTCCGAACGACCACGTATTGCACTTGTTAGCACCGTCTATTTTCCCCCGTCACACAGCGATGTAATCGTCACTCGCTGGTTGGAACCATTAGAATCCGATCGCGCATTTGGCTGGCCACCCGAAGGTCACAGCAAACCTCGCGCAGATATCGTAAGTGCATATATTAAAGAATTTACCGATAAAGATATTGGCCGCGAGATCTTAAAAAAACACCACGTCCCGCTCTATTCCACCATCCGCGAAGCGCTCACAATGGGCGGCGATAAATTAGCCGTGGACGGCGTCCTCCTGATTGGCGAACATGGCACATATCCCGACAATGAATTTGGTCAAAAAATGTATCCGCGCCGTGAATTATTTGATGAAATTGTTGCCGTGTTCAAAGAAAGCGGTCGCTGTGTTCCCATCTTTAATGACAAGCATTTTTCTTATGATGCAGCTTCAGCGATTCACATGGTTGAAACCGCCAAAGAGATGGGATTTCCTTTAATGGGCGGATCCTCGATTCCTATTTGCGGAACAATCGAACCCTGGCCAGCGCCGGAAAATGCGGAACTCAGCGAAGCTGTAGGATTATATTATGGTGGAAACGAAGCTTACGGATATCATTCCATTGCATTCTTGCAAAGTTTGGTAGCGCGTCGTGCTGGCGGCGAATCAGGAATCAAAAATGTCACAGCATATTCCGGCGAGGCCTTCTGGAAAGCGAATGATGCCGGTGTTTGGCCGGCAGATTTAACGGAAAGGGCGATTCAGGAATCCCTCAATCACGAAGAAGGAGAATGGCACAAAAGCCTCAGCGGCCCTAAAGAACCTGCAGCTCATCACGACAAATGGCCTGCCGCTTATGTGTTTGAACATTGCGATGGATTTCGTTCCATTCAGCTCAATATGAATGGATACCTCAAAGATTGGACAGTGGCGGCACGTGACAAAAATGGAACTATCTACAGCGCCTGTTCTGCAGCGGCAAAAAACGGTAAAAATAATTTTTACGCTCACTTTGCCATGTTATCTGCAAAGATTGAAGAGTTTATGTTGACAGGAAAAACGCCCTATCCTATCAATCATTACTTGCTCACAACATTAGCAACAGATGCAGCAGTTCGCGCTCTTTATCAGCCTGGCGTTAAGATCGAAACTCCTAAGCTCGTTTTGCCTTACAAGTTATGAGGTTCGTGGTTTCGGCGTTTCGCCGGAGGGCAAAAGTATTTTTCACCGGCAGGACGCCGGAGCCACGTATTTTGCAGAACTAAAGTACTTTTACCCAATGAGAAAAAGGCAGCCAATTTTAAAATTGGCTGCCTTTTTCTTAATTGTGTTTTCTATTGTTCAACTTTGGTTTCCGGCAACATTGGCTGCGCTTGCTGTTCTGGCAGCATTTGGATATTTGCCTGATTCTGCAAAGATAATCCGTGCAACTTAATAAAACCAAGTGCGGCATCCTGATCAAATGAATCGCCTTCGTCATATGTTGCCAAATCAAAATTATACAAGGATTTGGGACTTTTACGGCCAACAATCATCAAACCGCCTTTATACATTTTCAACCGCACGGTGCCCGTAACATGACGTTGGCTGGATTCCACATAGGCGCGCAAATCCTGATGTAAAGCGGAAAACCACAGGCCATCATAAATCAGTTTGGAAACTTGTTCAGACACAATATTTTTAAAGATTGCCTGATCGCGTGCCAACGTCATATCTTCCAACGCCTGATGCGCTTTGTGCAACACAACTGCAGCCGGTGCTTCGTAAATCTCGCGGGTTTTGATTCCCACCAAGCGATTTTCCAAATGATCGACGCGGCCGATGCCATGTTCGCCGGCAATGTCATTCAATTGCTGCACTAATTTGACGCCGTCCATTTCCTCGCCATCCAGACCGACCGGAATTCCCTGTTCAAACTCAATTTCCACATAACGCGCTTTCGCCGGCGCGTCTTCGGGATTCTTTGTCCACAACCAAACATCGCCCGGCGGTTCCTGCCAGGGATCTTCCAAAACGCCGGCTTCCACGCTGCGTCCCCACAGATTTACATCTGTCGAATAAGGACTATCAACCGTGGCAGGAATAGGAATATTGTTTTGGCGGGCGTATTCAATTTCCGCAGGACGCGACATTTTCCATTCACGCACCGGCGCGATGATTTCAAGATTTGCATCCAATGTTTTCACGGAAACATCCATGCGTACCTGATCGTTGCCCTTGCCGGTGCAACCATGCGCCACCGCGCTTGCGCCGTGTTCATGCGCCACGTCTACCAACAATTTGGCAATCAATGGTCGGCCAATGGCAGTCGCCAGGGGATATTCCTTTTCATACATGGCGCCGGCTTGCAGTGCCGGAAAGGCGAAATATTTCATAAATAAATCGCGGCCATCGACAACCAATGCTTTCTTCGCTCCCACATTCAAAGCGCGCTGACGGATTTCCGGCAATGCCTTTTCGCTGCCCAAATCAATGGTCAACGCGATGACTTCCATGCCATCATATTTTTCGGGAATCCACTTAATGGCCACCGATGTATCCAATCCGCCCGAATAGGCTAATACAACACTTTTACTCACAGGTTCTCCTTGGAATTTAATTTGTCAATTGGTTTATTTATTAGTGTCTGCTCACGTTCATCCATATCTTCATCCAACTCTCCCACGCGATGGCGCACTTCATATTTTCGCCCCATGAAGAGAATGAAAAGGACAAGTCCACCAAACAATACCGCTAACGTCATCAATACAGCAATAATCATTAAATGTTCACAATCCACTTAAATAGATTGCCCCTATTGATCTTATCAGTTTTACCATTATAAGCCAGCATGGTTTGCTTATGACTTTGATTTGCCGCCAGCGTCAGCAACAATATTCTACTAAACTGAAGGCGCTTATGAATCTCCAATCTTTGGAACTGCGCCGGCAAATTCTCGATCTGGTGCGTCAATATCACGACGTTACTTTTGATAAAAATCAGTTCGTTCCTGGAGCATCATCGGTTCCAGTTTCAGGCCGCACTTTTGATGCGGATGATTTGGAAATGCTGGTAGATTCAAGTCTCGATTTCTGGCTTACCACAGGTCGATTTGCCGAAACGTTTTCGCGTCAATTGGCAAAACAATTTGGCATGCGTCACGCCGTTCTGACCAATTCCGGTTCCTCGGCAAATCTCTTAGCGCTTTCCTGCCTCACTTCGCCGCAGTTGGGTGATCGCCAATTAGTGCCCGGAGACGAAGTTATTACAGTTGCAGCGGGATTTCCCACCACGGTAAATCCGATTTTACAAAATCAACTGGTTCCGGTTTTTATTGATGTTACATTGCCTTCCTGCAATTTGGATGTCAGCCTTTTGGAACGCGCGCTGTCGCCGCGAACGCGCGCCATTATGATCGCGCGCACATTGGGGAATCCTTTTGACCTGGAAGAAGTTTCGG
>Ga0164242_10003080_pt1 | contig 19087 bp, 16 predicted proteins | sample OricomgcompostMG_FD_108783 | JGI IMG/M metagenome (GOLD analysis project Ga0164242, IMG submission 108783) | Miracle-Growth compost microbial communities from Emeryville, California, USA - Original compost - Miracle growth compost (MG) ... | reverse complement strand
GAACTTGTCGAGGCTCGGGGCCACGGTCCGCTCGTCGAGCTCGGGGTCGAGGATGACCATGAGCTCGTACTGCTGCTGGTGCGTCACAAACCCACCTCCTTCGGTCTTCACGGCCGCCGACCCAGTGCCGGCAGCAGGAGGTTTGATGCACATCGCCTCGAAAGGCGACGTCCCAGTGTACCCGACGCCCGCATCCGCCCCCGTCCGCATTCCCCTCTCCCGGCGTCGATCTCGTCCATTTCCGACATCTCCGGGCCGCTCATGCCGCGAACCTGTCGGAAATGGACGAGATCGACGGGCGGCGAACGCGAGGGATGCGCCCCTCGGCGAGGATCGCCGCGAGGCCCTCGGGATGCAGCGCATCGTTCCAGCCCCATCGCAGACAGAACGGTCGATGCCGTCGGCGGATGCGATCCTCACGCCGCTTCTCCTCCGCCACGACGGTCGCGGCGTCGCGGCCGCGCGTGTATTCATCGCGGAGATATTTGCCTTCGCCGTCCATCTCCCCAAAGGTCCCGAGCTCCGCCCAGTCGAAGTCGACGACGTCCGCCGGCCCGTCAGGGCGCGGCATCGGCACCTGGATCTCCGGGATGAGGAAGCCGAGCTCGTGCATGCGAACGCGACTGAGCGACTCCCCGGGAGACTCGGCGCGCCCGTCTGCGAACACCACCGCCTCGCGGGCCGCCCGGATCCCCCGCAGGGATCCCAAGGTGCCGAGCCGGGCCAGCAGATCGCGGTGGAGTCCGGCCGGATCCGGCGCCGTATGCAATGCGTGATCGAGTGCGATGACGGCGCCGGCGAGGTCGCGGACCCGCGCGATGTCGAGAAGGGTCCGCACCCGGGAGGTGATCAGGATCCCGCGCATCTCGACCACGTCCTCGGACTCGAGCGCGGACTGGTGCCATCGGATGCCGCGACGCGACGGAGGCCTGGTGCCGGCGAGATCGATGAGCGAGACGTGCTCGGGCCAGCGGCCGAGGCGGGGGAGCCCGTGCGCGATCGCCGCCGCCTCGAATCCGAGCGTGACGTCGCCGCGTCGCCGGGTGCGGACGGCCGCGCGGATTCGTGCCCGGAAGCGCTCCGCCGAGGACGTGTCCCACGCATCCGATGTCGCGAACACGCCGGCCCGGACTCTGACGGCATCCCCGGCGACGACCGCGCGCTCCGCACGACGCTCGACCGCCGAGCTCAGATCCCGCGCGAAGCGCAGCGGGACCTTCGGGGCATCCGGATCGAATTCGCGCATGCCGCACATCGTGGCTGCTCCCCGCCTCGCCGATCGCGCCGGAGCCCGCGCGCTGTGGACAACCCGCGCTTCCCGCCCGCTGTGAATGCACTACGGCAGGCCGATACCGCGCGCCGAGTGCGTCCACTTCCGACACCGAGCGCCGGATTCACGAGGCGAGCTGTCGGAAGTGGACGCACTCGGCGGAGGGGCGGGGATGTGCGGGAGAAGGGGAGATGGAGCGCGCGGGGCTGCGCGTCGGGAAGCCGCAGGCGGAGGTCAGGGAGTGCGGGCGGCCCACCAGGCACGGAGGCGGCGCTCGGCCTCCTCGGCGCCGAGCGGGCCCTCGTCGAGCCGGAGCTCGAGGAGGAAGCGGTAGGCCTCGCCGACCTCGCGGCCGGGCGGCAGACCGAGGATCCGCATGATCGCCTCGCCGTCGAGGTCCGGGCGGACGGCGGCGAGATCCTCCGCCGCCTGCAGCTCGGCGATCCGCTGCTCCAGATCGTCGTAGGCCCATTCCAGCTGCTCGGCCTTGCGACGGTTCCGGGTGGTGACGTCGGCGCGGGTGAGGATGTGCAACCGTTCCAGCTGCTCGCCGGCGTCGCGGACGTAGCGGCGCACCGCCGAGTCGGTCCACTGCGCGTCGGAGTAGCCGAAGAACCGCAGGTGCAGCTCGACGAGCCGGGCGACCGCCTTCACGGTGTCGTTGTCGAAGCGCAGCGCCTTGAGCCGCTTGGTCGCGAGCTTCGCGCCGACCACGTCGTGGTGGTGGAAGGAGACGGCGCGGCCCTCGACGCGCTTCGTCGCCGGCTTGCCGATGTCGTGCAGCAGCGCGGCGAGCCGGACGACGAGGTCGGGGCTGTCGAGGACACCGCGCGCGACCTCGAGCTCGATCGCCTGACGCACCACCGTGAGGGTGTGCTCGTAGACGTCCTTGTGGTGCGCGTGCTCGTCGGCTTCGAGCCGGAGGGCAGGCAGCTCCGGCAGCACCAGTTCGGCGAGCCCGGTGTCCGTGAAGAGCCGCAGCCCCGGCACCGGGTCGGCGGTGCGCAGCAGCTTGGCGAGCTCCTCGGCGATCCGCTCCACGGAGACGATCTCGAGCGAGCCGGCCATCTCCGTCATCGCCGCCCGGACCCGCGGCGCGACCTCGAAGCCGAGCTGCGCGGTGAACCTCGCCGCCCGCAGCATCCGCAGCGGGTCGTCGCCGAACGACACCTCCGGCTCGCCCGGGGTGTCGAGCACGCCGGCGAGCAGCTGCTCCAGTCCGCCGCGGGGGTCGACGAGCTGCCGCGACGGGATGCGGAGGGCCATCGCGTTCACGGTGAAGTCGCGACGGGCGAGATCCGCCTCGAGCGAGTCGCCGAATGCGACGAGCGGCTTCCGCGTGACGCCGTCGTAGGCATCGGCACGGTAGGTCGTGATCTCGACCCGCTCGCCCTCGACCTGCGCCGCGATGGTGCCGAACTCGCGGCCGACGTCCCAGGTGGCGCTCGCGATCGGCTTCACGAGGCGGAGGATCTCGTCCGGCCGGGCGTCGGTGGCGAGGTCGAGGTCGGCGGTGTCGCGGCCGAGGAATGCGTCGCGCACCGGCCCGCCGACGAGCGCGAGCTCGCGCCCGGCCGCGGCGAAGGCGGCGGCGAGCCGCACGACGGGCGCGGCGGCGGCGAGCGCCTCGAGCCGCGCGATGCCCTCGGCGACGTTGATCACGGCTCTAGCCTGACAGAGCGCCCGGGCGATGCGCTGCGAGAGCGCGCCGGGCCGGCTCGTCGCGCGGCGGGGCCGCCGCGGCCCGGCGTGGACCCGGCCGGGGCGAAGGTGGCCTCAATAGACTGCTGGCCATGCCGGCCGTGCGAGCGCGGGCGCCGAAGTCGGGCGCCATCCCCGCCCGCCTGGCGATTCGCGCCGCGGCGCTGCTGGCCCTGCTGGCGGGCCTGCTCGCGATCCCGGTGCCGGCCTCGGCGGCGGACTCGACGGCCTCCTCGGCGCGCTTCGGCTCGGCCTCGGCGCGTTCGGTGACGGAGGCGACGACGGATGTCGCGTCGGCGGCGCTCACCGACCCCTTCGACGGCATCACGGTGACCGTCGAGGACAGTCTCTTCCTCGCCGACCGCTCGATGCTCCCCGTGAAGGTGTCGAACGCGCACACGTATCAGGTCCGGATCCAGGTGACCGCCTGGGCGGACTCCGGCCGGCTCGACATCGACGGCACGCCGATCGTCGTCACGGTCGCGCCGCAGACGCAGACCTCGGTCGAGTTCCCGGCGACCGCGGTGTCGAACGGCACGGTGACCGTGTCGGCGGCGATCGTCGACTGGGATGGCCGTCGCGTGCTGCCGAGCATCTCGCGGGCCACCTTCGACATCCAGGCGGGCTGGGAGACCCCGGTCGTCCTCGTCATCGCGGGCCTCATCGTGATCCTCGCCATCATCGGCGTCATCCGCACCATCCGGCGGGTGCGCCGGGTCCGGCGCGAGACGGGCGAGGGCGGGGCCGGCGACGGCGAGACGAACGGCGACGGGAGCGACGGCGCCGAGGACTCGGTCGCCGACCCCCCGGCGGAGACGGCCGACGGTGGCTAGACCCGCATCGCTCGGCCGCTCGGGCGCGATCGTCGCCTCCGGCACCCTCGTCAGCCGCGTGCTCGGCTTCGTCAACGCGCTGCTGCTCTACAACACGATCGGCACCGTCGGCCAGAGCGCCGACGCCTTCGCGCTGGCGAACCAGCTGCCGAACAACATCTACCTGATCCTCGCCGGCGGCACCATCACCGCGATCATCGTCCCCGCCATCGTCCGGGCCACCGGCCACGCGGACGGCGGCGAGCGCTTCCTGAACCGGCTCGTCACCCTGGGGCTGACGATCTTCCTCGTCGTCGCGGCCGCGATCACCGTCGCGGCGCCGCTCGTGGTGCGGCTCTACGGCTCCGGATTCACCGAGGCGCAGCTCGGCCTCGCCTTCGGCTTCGCCTACTGGCTGATGCCGGAGATCTTCTTCTACGGCGTCTTCGCGATCCTCTCCGAGGTGCTGAACGCGCGAGGCGTGTTCTGGCCGTACGCCTGGGCGCCGGTCATCAACAACCTCGTGCTCGCCGGCGTCCTCATCGCCTTCCGGATCGCCTTCGGCGTCGCCGCCGGGAAGGAGCCGGGGGACTGGGGGACCGGCGAGATCGTGCTGCTCGCCGGCGGCGCGACGCTCGGCATCGCCGTCCAGGCGCTCGTGCTCGTGCTCGCCTGGCGGCGCGCCGGCATCCGCTACCGGCCCGACTTCCGCTGGCGCGGCTCCGGCCTCGGCCACTTCGGCCGGCTCGCCGCCTGGACCTTCGTCGGCACCCTCGCCGCGCAGCTCGGCGGGATCGTGGAGTCGAACGTCGTCTCGACCGCGACCGGCAGCGCCTCGATCGCGGCCCTCACCCTCGCGCGCCTCATCTTCACCCTGCCCTGGTCGCTCGTCACCCTCTCGGTCGCCGTCCCCTACTTCACCCGGATGTCGGAGCACGCGAAACGCGAGGACCGCGTCTCGCTCGCCGGCGACCTCACCCGAGCGATCGAGGCGGTGCTGCTGCTGCTCGTCTTCGCCACGGCCGGGCTCGCCGTGCTCGCCCCCTGGCTCGCGACGCTCTTCACCAGCGACGCGGACGGCCGGGTCGCGGTCGCCGGCGTCCTCGCCCTCTACCTCATCGGCCTCGTCCCGACGAGCGTGCAGAGCATCCTGATGCGCGGCTGGTACGCGATGCACGACACCCGGACGCCGACGCTCTTCTACTTCGCGCAGATCGCCGTCTACGTCGTGCTGCTGCTGACCTGGGTGCTGCACGCGCCCGAGGGCGAGCTCGCCGGCGACGCGGCGATCTCGATGGCGATCGCGTTCACCGTGAACGCGGTGCTGTGCGTCCTCTGGATGCGGCGGACGCTCCCCGCCTTCCGGGTCGCCCGGATCCTCGGCCGGCTGCTGTGGTACGCGCTCGCGATGGTGCCGGCCGCCGCCGCCGGCATCGGCGTCGACCGGCTGTTCCGGGACCTCGGGATCGCGGTCTTCCCCGACGGCGCCACGGGCGGCGCGCTGCTCACCGCGGTCGTCGGCGGCATCGCGATGGCGGTCGTCTACGTCGCGGCGCTGTGGCTGAGCCGGAACCCCGAGATCCGCGCCATCCTCCAGCCGCTCACCCGCCGGATCCGCAGGGTGAAATAGCCGACCCGTCCGATGCCGCGGGCGGAATAGCCTGGATCGAGCCCGCGTTCAAGCTCACGCCACCAACCCCTGAGGAGACTGCATGGCCCCGCACAAGGTCGTCATCATCGGCTCGGGTCCCGCCGGCTACACGGCCGGGATCTACACCGCCCGCGCGAACCTCGAGCCGGTCCTCGTCGCCTCCTCGATCGACCCGGGCGGCGAGCTGACGAAGACGACCGAGGTGGAGAACTTCCCCGGCTTCCCGAAGGGCATCATGGGGCCGGACCTCATGGAGGAGATGCGGGAGCAGGCCGAGAGGTTCGGCACGCAGGTCGTCTACGACGACGTCACCGCCCTCGATCTCGACGGCGAGGTGAAGCGGGTGACCCTCGGCGACGGCACCGTGCTGGAGGCGCAGACGGTCGTGTTCGCGACCGGATCGGCGTACCGGAAGCTCGGCCTGCCGAACGAGGACGAGCTGTCCGGTCATGGCGTCTCGTGGTGCGCCACCTGCGACGGCTTCTTCTTCCGCGAGCAGGTCATCGCGGTCGTCGGCGGCGGCGACTCGGCCATGGAGGAGGCGACCTTCCTCACCAAGTTCGCCTCGAAGGTGTACCTCATCCACCGCTCGGAGCAGTTCCGCGCCTCGCCGGTCATGCTCGACCGGGCCCGCCAGAACCCGAAGATCGAGTTCGTCATGAACTCGGAGGTCGCCGGCATCAACGGCGACAGCGCGCTCGAGTCCCTCACGCTGCGGAACACCGTGACCGGCGCGGAGTCGGAGCTGCCGGTCACCGGCTTCTTCATCGCGATCGGCGCCGACCCGCGCACCCACCTGGTGCACGGCAAGCTCGATCTCACCCCGGAGGGCACCATCGCCGTCCACGGCCGCTCCTCGCGCACCTCGCTGCCGGGCGTGTTCGCCGCCGGCGACGTCGTCGACCCCACCTACAAGCAGGCGGTCACCGCCGCGGCCTCCGGCACGGTCGCGGCGATCGACGTCGAGCACTACCTCGCCGCGCTGGCGAGCTGACCACCGGTCCCTGAGCGAGCGCAGCGAGACGAAGGGCCGAGAGAGGACACCATCATGACCCCCACCGATGTCACCGACGCCACCTTCGACGCGGAGGTGCTGCAGGCCGACGTCCCCGTCGTCGTCGACTTCTGGGCCGACTGGTGCGGCCCGTGCAAGCGGATGAGCCCCCTCCTCGAGGAGGTCGCCGCCGAGCAGGGCGACCGGATCAAGGTCGTCAAGCTCGACACCGACGCGAACCCCGCCTCGACCATGAAGTACCGGATCACCGGCATCCCGGCGTTCAAGGTGTTCCGCGGCGGCGAGGAGGTCGGCGAGATCATCGGCGCCATGCCGAAGCCGGTCTTCGAGCAGCGGCTCGCCGCCCTGCTCTGAGCGCTACGTCCGGCCGCTCGGCGCCGCCCTCTCGGGGCCGCTCGAGCGGGGATCGGCCGCTACGGAGGGCCTCGGCCCCGGCATTCCCCTCCTGAGCCGGCATTCCCCTCCGGAAAGGGTGCCGGACGTTACCGCTCGAGCGCCCCGGGCCGCCCAGCGGGCGCCGGGTACCATTTGTGAATGACCGAATCGCGCGGCACGAACCTGGATCCCTGGTACGGCAGCTATGCGGAGCGCGCGGCGGGTCTCGCGGCGTCAGAGGTCCGAGCGCTGTTCGCGGTCGCGTCGCGGCCGGAGGTCGTCAGCCTCGCCGGCGGCATGCCCTACGTCTCGGCGCTGCCGAAGGAGCTCGTCCGCGGCGCACTCGACCGCGTCATCGCCGATCACGGGCCCGAGGCGCTGCAGTACGGCTCGGGACAGGGTCTGCCGCAGCTGCGCGAGCAGATCCTCGAGGTGATGGCCCTCGAGGGCATCCGCGCGAGCGTCGACGACGTCGTGGTGACCACCGGCTCGCAGCACGCGCTCGAGCTCGTCACGAAGCTGTTCATCGACCCGGGCGACGTGGTGCTCGCCGAGTCGCCGACCTATGTCACCGCGCTCGTGGTGTTCCGCAGCTTCCAGGCGGATGTGCAGCACGTGCCGACCGATGACGAGGGGCTGAACCCGGAGGGCCTCCGGCAGCGGATCGCCGAGCTGAAGGCCGCCGGCAAGCGCATCAAGTTCCTCTACACCGTGCCCTCCTTCGGCAACCCGTCCGGCGTCACCCTGCCGTGGCAGCGGCGCATCGAGATCCTGGAGATCTGCCGCGCCGAGGGCATCCTCGTGCTCGAGGACAACCCGTACGGCCTGCTGTGGTTCGACCAGCCGGCCCCGCAGGCGATGCGCTCGGTGGAGGAGGACGGCGTCGTCTACCTCGGCACCTTCTCGAAGACGCTCGCGCCCGGATTCCGCGTCGGCTGGGCGCTCGCCCCGCACGCGATCCGGGAGAAGCTCATCCTGGAGAACGAGGCCGCGATCCTCTCGCCGTCCTCCTTCGCCCAGTACACGATCAGCGAATACCTCGCCGGGGCGGACTGGCGCGGCCAGATCGACGCCTTCCGCGGCGTCTACCGCGAGCGACGCGACGCGATGCTCGAAGCGCTCGGCGACTACCTGCCGGACCTCAGCTGGACGGAGCCGGACGGCGGCTTCTACGTCTGGCTGACGCTGCCCGAGCATCTCGACTCCAAGGCGATGCTGCCGCGCGCGGTGAAGGAGCTGGTCGCCTACACCCCCGGCACCGCCTTCTACGTCGACGGCGGCGGGCGATCGAACATGCGGCTGTCGTTCTGCTATCCGACGCCGGAGTTCATCCGGGAGGGCATCCGCCGACTCTCGGTGGTCATCAACGGCGAGCTCGACCTGCTCGGGGCGTTCGGCCAGACCTCGCCGCTGCCGGTGACGACGTCGCCGACCGAGTCGGTCTTCGTCCCGCCGACCTCGCTCGCCTGACGGCGCGGGGCACGAACCAGAGAACGGATCGAAGCGTGGCGCTCGAAGTCCTCGTCCTCGCCGGCGGCATCTCGCATGAACGCGACATCTCGCTGCGCAGTGGTCGCCGCGTCGCCGACGGCCTGCTCGCGCACGGCGTCCGCGTCACGCTCCGCGACCCGGACGCGACCCTGCTCGGCTACATCCGGGACCACCGCCCGGACGCGATCTGGCCGGCGCTGCACGGCGCGAGCGGGGAGGACGGGGCGCTGCGCGGCCTGCTCGACTTCCTCGGCGCGCCGTATGTCGGCTCCCGCTCCGAGGCGGCACGGCTCGCCTGGGACAAGCCGACGGCGAAGACGCTCGCGGCACGCGCCGGACTGTCGACGCCGACCTCGATCACGCTGCCGCGCGACGCCTTCCGCGAGCTCGGCGCGGTCGGCATCCTGGAGCAGATCTCGGACGAGTTCGCCGGCCCGCTCGTCGTGAAGCCGGCGCAGGGCGGATCGAGCCAGGGCGTCACCATCGTGGAGGACCGCGAGCGCCTGCCGCGCGCCATGGTCGACGCCTACACCTACGGCGACGTCGCGCTCATCGAGCAGCGCATCAGCGGCACCGAGATCGCGGTCTCGGTGCTCGACGCCGGCGACGGCCCGATCGCGCTGCCCGCCGTCGAGATCGAGCCGAACGGCGGCATCTACTCCTACGAGGCCCGCTACACGGCCGGCGAGACCCGGTTCACGACGCCCGCCCGGCTCGAGCCGGCCGTCTACGACCGTGCGGTCGAGGCGGCGGTCACCGCGCACGCCGCGCTCGGCCTCCGGCACCTGTCCCGCGTCGACTTCATCGTGGACGGCGCCGGGACGCCGTGGTTCCTCGAGGCGAACGTCATGCCGGGCCTCACCGAGACCTCCGTCTATCCGATGGCGCTCGAGGCCGCCGGATACGACGCCGGCCTCGCCTACCTGGCGCTCGCGGAGGCGGCGGCGAAGGGTTAGGCGGACGGGGGGCCGGGGTTCCGTCCGGCTTGGCCCGAGTTCCGCGACGGTGTGCCGCCGCCATCGACCGGCAGCACCTGGCCCGTGATCCAGCGCGCCCGATCGCTGAGCAGGAAGTGGGCCGCCGCGGCGATGTCCCACGAGTTGCCCTCGGTCTGCATCGCGACGTTCGAGCGGCGGACGTCCCGCAGGTCGTCGCTCAGTGTGCTCGCGGCGAAGGCGCCCCAGATCATGCCGACCCGGACCGCGTTCGCCCGGATCCCGCGCGGCGCGAGCGCCCCGGCGAAGCCCACCGTGAGCTTCTCCAGCGCCGCCTTCGCCGCCGTGTACGGGAGCCCGGGGCCGCGTCCGTCGACGGCCGCCGAGGAGATGGTGACGATGGCGCCGCCCGGGACGAGATGCCGCTGGGCGTGCCGGACGAGATGCCATACCTGGTCGAGGTTCAGGCTGAATGCCGCGTCCCAGTCCTCGATCGAGGCGTCGAAGACGCCCATCGTCCCGCCGCCGCCGATCGAGTCCGCGACGAGGTCGAGTCGGCCGTGCCGTGCCGCGACGGCGTCGACGGCGTCGGCCACCGCCGCCGAATCGGTCATGTCGAGCGCCTGCGCCTCCGCCCGGCCGCCCATGTCGCGGATCAGGCGGACGGTGCGGGCCGCCGCCGCCGGGTCGCGGTCGAAGACGGCGACGATCGCGCCGTCGAGCGCGAGCAGCCAGGCGATCGCGAAGCCGATGCCGCCGAGCGGCCCGGCGAGCCCGCCCCCCGCGACGATCGCGACACGACCGTCGAGCGGACGGTCGACGCGGGACGCGATCGGATCCCGGACCGACTGCAGCCAGTCGACCTCGGTGCGCTTCGAGCCATCCGTCACAGCCTCATCCTCCGCCATCCGACCAGCGTCCCGGCAGAGCGCCGCTGACCGAACCCGGCATTCCGTGAGACGGAAGCGACCGGCGTCGGCGAACGCGGCCCGGCCATAGCGTCATCGGGTGGCCGCTGATCGGCCGAGCCGGTGCGCCCGTGTCGCCCCAGGCCGCGGATCCGCGTCTCATCGGCGAGTGACGAGGAGTGCGACGATGCCATCGGTGAACGCGGCGGTGCTGACCGCCCCCGGTCGTCTGGAGATGCGCGAATTCCCTGCGCCGACGAGCGGCGAGGACGACGCGATCGTGCGGATCGAGGCCGCCGGCCTGTGCGGCAGCGACGTCGAGCAGGTGCGCGGCGAGGATCCCCGGGCGGTCCTCGGGGTGGTGCCGGGCCACGAGCCCGTCGGCATCGTCGAGTCGATCGGCGCGCGCGCCGCCGAGCGCTGGGGCGTCGGGGTCGGCGACCGGATCTGCGTCGAGGTCGTCGTGCCCTGTCGTGACTGCGACAAGTGCGCGGCGGGGATCTTCACCGAATGCCGGCAATCGCTCGGCAGCTACGGCTACCGGCCGTTCCCCTCCCCGACGCCGCTCATCGGCGGCTTCGCCGAGCGGATGTACGTCCACCCGAACTCCCTGGTGCATCGCATCTCCCGCGAGGTGCCGGTGGCGATCGCCGCGATGTACAACCCGATCGCGGCCGGCATCCGCTGGGCCGTGCATCTCGGCGGCGTCGGACCCGGCGACATCGTGCTGGTGATGGGCGCCGGACAGCGGGGCATCGCGGCGGCGCTCGCCGCGAAGGCCGCGGGCGCCGCATTCGTCGCGGTCACCGGCCTCAGCCGAGATGCGCACAAGCTCGCGGTCGCCCGGGAATTCGGCGCCGACGCGACGATCGACGCCGAGACCGAGGACGTGCCCGCCCGGTTCCTGGAGCTGAGCGGCGGCCGGGCCGCCGATGTCGTCGTCGACGTCACGCCGGTCGCCCTGCAGCCGGTGCAGGACGCGCTCGAGGTGACCAGGATCGGCGGCACGATCGTGTTCGCGGGGCTCAAGAACGGCAGGCCGGCACCGATTCCTCCCGACCAGGTCATCAACAAGTCGCTGCGCATCCTCGGCGCCCGCGGTGTCGACTGGCGCTCGATCGAGGACGCGATCCGGCTCATCGAGTCCGGCGAGCATCCGCTGGAGCACATGCATACCCACAGCTTCGGCCTCGCGGATGCCGCGCATGCGCTCGATGTCCTGGCCGGCGAGGTGGCGGGCGAGCACGCGATCCACGTCGCGATCGTTCCCGGGCAGGAGTCGGCCCGATGACGGCGCGGCGGCAGATGGCGCTCACCGTCTTCATGCACGCCGCGGGCTATCACAAGGACAGCTGGCGGATGCCCGGCAGCCGCGCCGAGGAGCTCGGCTATCTCGACCTCGTCGCGGATCTGACCCGCGCCGCGGAGGCGGCGAAGCTCGACGCGATCTTCTTCGGCGACATGGTCACCTCGAAGTTCGCCGAGGACGGCGACATCAAGTTCAACGCCTTCTACGAGCCGGTGTCGACGCTCAGCGCGCTCGCCGCGCTGACCAGCCGCATCGGACTGATCGGCACCATCTCGACGTCGTTCAGCGAGCCGTACAACGTCGCGCGCCAGCTCGCGACGCTCGACAACCTGAGCGGCGGCCGTGCCGGCTGGAACATCGTGACCTCCGCCGGCGGGAACGAGAACTTCGGCATCGATCAGCACGCCGACCGACCGACCCGGTACCGCCGTGCCGAGGAGTTCGTCCGTGTCTGCAAGGCGCTGTGGGACAGCTGGAGCGACGACGCCGTCGTCGTGGACCGGGCCGGCGGGCGCTGGATGGACACCGGCCGGATCCATCCCATCGATCACGAGGGCGAGTTCTTCAAGGTGCAGGGGCCGCTGAACATGCGCCGCCCCATCCAGGGGCATCCGCTGCTCGTGCAGGCGGGATCCTCGGAGAGCGGCCTCGCGCTCGGCGCCTCCGTCGCAGACGCGATCTACACCTCGCAGCCGGTCAAGGAGGCCTCGATCGCCTACGTGCGCGAGTATCGCGCGCGGGTCGCCCAGACGGGGCGGGATCCGCGGTCGGTGAAGATCATCCCCGGCATCCTGCCCATCGTCGGCGACACCCAGGCTGAGGCGGAGGAGATCGCGCAGACGCTGATCGACCACGTCGACATGGACCAGGGGCGGCGTCATCTCGCGCAGATGCTGCTGTACCTGCCGCCGACCGGCCTCGACGACCTCGAGCTCGACGAGCCGATCCCGGCCGAGCGCTGGGTCGCGGACGGGTCGAACGGCAGCCGATACGAGGGACTGCGGCGCAAGAGCGCGGAGCGCGGCTTCACGCTGAAGGACCTCATCGTCGACGTCGTCCGCGCCGGCGGCCACCAGTGGATCGTGGGGACCCCGGCGATGATCGCGGATCGGATGATCGACTGGTTCGACGCGGAGGCCTGCGACGGCTTCAGCCTGAATCCGCCGTACACGCCCGGCGGCTTCGAGCGGATCTTCCAGCTCCTCGTGCCGGAGCTGCAGGAGCGCGGCTACTTCCGTTCGGAGTACACCGGCACGACGCTGCGCGAGCACCTCGGCCTCGAGCGCCCTGCCGCCTGAGCGCGACCGGAACGCTCAGTCGACGAGCTCGAGCCCCATCCGCTCCCGCAGCGTGTCGCCGCGGTACTCGGTCTGGAAGTAGCCGCGCTCCTGCAGCTCGGGGACGAGCTGCTCGAGGACGCGGTTCATCCCGATCGGCACCTGCGGACAGTTGAGGTTGAAGCCGTCGCAGGCGCGCGACTCGAACCAGTCGATCATCCGATCCGCGATCCGGCTCGGCGTGCTCGCCATCCACTGGTGGCCGCCGGCGCGGGAGAGCTCGACCATGAGCTCGCGAATGGTGCGCTCCGGCGCGATCCGCGCGATGGTGCGCTGCCATGGCGTGGTGGCGTGCTCCGGGTCGGGCAGGCGCTCGGCCGGGATCCGCTCGTCGAGATCGAGATCCGAGGTGTCCAGCGCGAGGGTCGACTCGACCTGCTGGCGCCCCAGCACGGGATCGACGTATCGGCCGTAATCGGCGGCGATCTCGTCGGCCTCGGCCTGGGTGTCGCCGACGATGGGCATGATGCCGGGGATGATCTTCACCCGCTCCGGGTCGCGACCCTTCGACGCGACCTTCGCCTTGTACTGCGCGTAGAAGTCGACCGACTTCTGCTGGTCCGGCTGCGCGGTGTAGATGAGGTCGGCGATGGAGCTGCCGAGCTCGATCCCGTCCGGCGACTGTCCGGCCTGCACGAGCACCGGGTAGCCCTGCGGCGGGCGGGGCAGGGTGAGCGCACCGCGCACGTCGAAGTGCTGGCCGATGTGCCCGATGTCGTGGATCTTCGTCCCGTCGGCCCAGAGACCCCGCTCCCGATCGATGACGACGGCGTCGCGGTCCCAGCTGTGCCAGAGCTGCTTGACGACGTCGACGTACTCGGTGGCACGCGCATAGCGCTCCGCCGAGTCGGGCATCTCGGTCATGCCGAAGTTCTCCTGGCCGGCGACCGAGGTGACGATGTTCCAGCCGGCGCGGCCGCCGCTCAGGATGTCGAGCTCGGCGATATGCCGGGCGGTGTTGAACGGGTGGGTGAACGTGGTCGACACCGTCCCGATCAGCCCGATCCGCTCGGTGTAGCCGATGAGCGCGGCCATGACCACGACCGGATCGTAGCGGCCCGACGCGCGGTTCCCGCCGATCCGGATCGACGAGACGTCGAGGCTGTCGGCGAAGAAGCAGGCGTGCAGCTTCGCGCGCTCGGCGGCCTGCGCCATCTCGCGGATGAGGCTGAGCCGGCCGACCTCCTCCGGACGGCTGTCGGGATGCCGCCAGACACCGGTGTGGTAGCCGAAGGGCAGCATGAACAGGGTGAGCGCCATCTGGCGCGAGGGGGCGGGCATCGCTCGGTGCTCGATCCGCTCAGAGCACGGTGGGCCGGTCGCGGCGCGGCTCGACGATCTCGAAGCCCATCCGCTCCCGCAGCGTGTCGCCGCGATACTCGGTCTGGAAGTAGCCGCGCTCCTGCAGCTCCGGGACGAGCAGATCGAGCATGCGGTTCATGCCGAGCGGGACCATCGGCGGGTTCAGGTTGAAGCCGTCGCAGGCGCGGTCGTCGAACCAGTCGATCATGAGATCCGCGATCCGCTGCGGCGTGCCGACGATCCACTGGTGTCCGGAGGCCCGGGAGAGCTCGATGAGGAGCTCCCGGATGGTCATCCGCTCGGCCATCGGCCGGTACAGGCTGCGCCAGCGCTCGTGCCGTCCGGGGTTGTCGATCATCCGCTCCGCCGGGACCTTCTCGTCGAGGTCGAGGTCGCTGGTGTCGACGTCGAGCACGCGCTCGACCTGGCGGCGCCCCTGCACCGGGTTGATGAGCTCGCCGAGCGTGTTCGCCAGCTCCGTCGCCTCGGCCTCGGTCTCCCCGACGATCGGCATGATGCCGGGCAGGATCTTCACCTTCTCCGGGTCTCGGCCCTTCCCGCGGATGCGCTCCTTGAAGTCCTCATAGAAGGCCTTCGACCGGTCCTTGACCGGCTGTGCGGTGTAGATCGCGTCCCCGATCGAGCTGCCGAGATCGATGCCCTCGGGAGACTGTCCGGCCTGCACGAAGGCGACATGCCCCTGCTTCGGGCCGGGCATGTTCAGGGGGCCCTGGACCTTGAAGAACTCGCCCTCGTGGTCGATGTCGTGGATCTTCTCGGGATCGGCCCACCAGCCTCGCTCCCGGTCGACGACGACGGCGTCCGGCTCCCAGCTCCCCCAGAGCTTCTTCACGACCTCGACGAACTCGGCCGCACGACGGTACCGCAGCACCGGATCGGGCATGTCGGGCATGCCGAAGTTCTGATTGCCCATGATCGAGGTGACGACGTTCCACCCGATCCGGCCATCGCTCATGGTGTCGAGGCCGGCGAGCTGGCGGGCGACGTTGTACGGCTCGGCGAAGGTCGTCGAGATGGTGCCCATCAGCCCGATCTTCTCGGTGAGCGGGATCATCGGGCCGATGGAGGAGAGCGGCTCGTTGAGTCCGGTCGCGCGGTTCCCGCCGGTGCGCAGCGAGGTGGCGTCGAGGCTGTCCGCGAAGAACACCGAGTGGATCTTCGCCCGCTCCGCGGCCTGCACCATGTCCCGAGTCAGGCTGAGGTGCCCGATCTCCTCGGCCCGGCTCTCCGGATGCCGCCAGGCGTCGGTCTGGTAGCCGAGCGCCAGCAGGAACATGGTGAGCGCCATCTGGCGCTGCGGCTTGTTCGCCATCGTCTTCTCCTCGCGGTCCGGGCGTCCTCGCCCTGCGTCGTGCCGGTCCAGCCTTCCGGCCGCGCGACGCCGGGCCACGGCCGTCTTCCGCCGAAGGGAAGGCGAATGCGGGTCAGCCGGCCGGTGGTCGGCCGACGCCCAGCTGGTCGATGCCGCCGCCGTCGACGCAGAGCGTCTGGGCGGTGATGTAGCCGCTGCGCTCGTCGCTGAGGAATGCGACGGCGTTCGCGATGTCCTCGGGCGTGCCGACGCGACCCACGGCGATCCGGGCGCCCTGCGCCGACATCGTCGCCGCCCGGTCGGCACCGCGCTTGTTCAGCATCATCCGGCTCGTCGCGACCAGGCCGGGGCAGACGGCGTTGACGGTGATGCCCCATCCGGCGACGTCCATCGCCAGGGATCGGGTGAGCCCGAGGATGCCGGCCTTGGAGGCCGAATAGGCGGCCGCCCGGCCTGCACTGTCGAGCCCGGCCATCGACGAGATGTTGACGATGCGCCCGTAGCGCTGCGGCCGCATGCGCCGGATCGCCGCCTGCGACATCAGGAAGGCCCCCGTGAGGTTGACCCGGATCTGCTCGCTCCACGCCTCGAACGGCACCTCGGCGACGTCGACGCGGTCCGCGCCCTGCGGCGCACCGGCGTTGTTGACCAGCACGTCGAGCCGTCCGAACCGCTCGAACGCGGCCGCGTGGATGCGCTCCACATCGTCGGCCTCGCCGATGTCGCCGAGCAGGGCGAGGGCGGTGCCGCCGGCGGCGGCGATCTCGGCGACGAGCGCGTCGACGCCGCCCGACCCGCTCACGGCGTCGCCGGCGTTGCGGACGCCGGCCGGCTCCCGGTCGGTCACCACCACTGCGTCGCCTCGAGCGGCGAGGGCCCGGGCGATCGACGCGCCCATGCCGTCGGGCTTGCCGCAGCCGGTCACCAGGGAGACCCGTCGCATCGCCACCCTCCGTCTCCGCTCAGCGCACCGGGAAGGTGCGGCCCGACCAGGTCCCGAACACCCGCATCACCATCGACATGGCCGCGTTCCGCGATCCGGCGACGATGATCGGGATGCTCGAGGGGGTGGCGTCGGCGAACACCCGGTGGAAGTGCTCAGGGTCGAACGGGCCGTCGGGCAGGTGGCTCAGTCCCTTCGCCGCCGCGTCGAGCTGGGCCTCGGTCTTCCCGCAGTGCTCGAACAGCCAGTCGCGCACGTCCTGCTTCGACATGCCGGCGTCCGCGAGCAGCCGCGCATGCTCCGGGTTCATCAGGATGCCGACGGAGGCGTGGCGGAAGATCCAGGAGCCGGAGCGCTGGATGGTGTCGGCGAAGTCGCGGAGCACGTCCTCGGGGCCGCGGAAGCTGCGGTTGTCCACGAACTCGCAGGTCCGCAGCAGCGTGGCGCTCACCGTGCTCTCGCCGAGGGCGAAGCCGCCGTCGACCGACAGCGGCGCCCAGGGGCTGTTCTCCTCGTCCTCGGCGACGCAGATCTGCCACCGGCCGGGGAGACCCTGGGTGGTCTGCTCGAGCTCGTGCGGGAGCAGCCCGAAGCTGTTGCGCACGGTGAGGCCGATGGCGCGCGGGATGGTGGCGTTCGGCCGGAATCCGGGGCCGAGCACACCGCCGGTCGCGTTGAAGCCGAGCTCCTCCCGGATGGCGCCGTTCACGACGATGAGCGGGGCGGGGCCGCTGGTGCTCTGGAAGCCGCCGCCGCGGGCCGCCCGCTCCGCGGAGAGCGCGTCCCAGGCGGTGAGCACGATCGGCAGATACTCCGGGCGGCAGCCGGCCATGACCGCGTGCACGGCGACGTCGCGCACCGTGGCCTCGCGGCCCAGCGCCACGATCCGGGCGACGATCTCGTCGGGCTCGCGGACGGTGCGGGCGAGGAAGCGCTCGACCGCCGGCTCGGTGGCGGGGACGAGCGGCAGGCCGTCCGACCAGCCCTGCTCGTCCAGGTACTCGATGACCGCGGTCGCGTTCTCCGGATCCAGCAGCGACGTCTCGGCGCTCATGCGCCGGAGGTCCCGGCCACCAGCTGCGACCGGACCTGCCCGGCGAGCGACGTCCCCCGCTCGACGACCTGCTCGGGAGTGAGGTTCGCGATGGGATGCTCGGTGCGCAGGTACGGGAAGTCGGCGCGGCCCTTCAGCCGCGCCATGGCACCCGCGGTGACCTCGAAGGCGTCGGTGCAGATGACCGCGGTGGGGATGCCGCGGGACTCGAGCATGATGCCGTCGGCGACGGCGGAGGCGCTGCAGGAGCCGCAGTCGCCGACGCCGATGATCACGGCGTCGCAGTTCGCCTCGATCTGCTCGAGCAGGTCGTCCGGGAGCGGGAGCGCGAAGTTCTGCTTCGTGAACGGGACGAGCCGCGGCGCGTCCTCGTCGTCGCCGAGGGCGTGGCCGATCACGTCGAGCACGGCCGCGGCGTTGCGCTTGGTGTTCTCCAGCAAGCCGATGCGGGTGCCGGCGAGCGTGGTCAGCGGCGTCGCGAGGCTCGCCGCGTGGGCGGCGCCGGCCTGCGCGGTCGCGGTGGGATCGATGATGGCGAGGACCATGGGTGACTCCGTCCGTTCAGGGCTGGCACCGATTGTTCGCCTCCTCGCGCCGGGATGCGGTGACCTATTCCGGGGCGCGGAATGCGGAAAACGGCCGGGGCCGGTGGATCGGCGTGCACCGATCCACCGGCCCCGGGATCCGGCCTCAGCCGCCGATCCACTCCATGGTCGCCCACGGCGGGTTGTTCGTCTGGCCGGCGCCGTCGGCGAGGTGGCTCCACCGGGCCGTGTTCACGGTCGGGTTCGCGCCGTTCGACCAGGACAGCGGCGCCCAGAAGATGTCCTGCAGCGCCTGCTCCTGGACGATCTTGAACTGCGCCGCGCGGTCGGCGCGGTCGACGCTGTCGACCGCGGCCGTCGCGGCGGCGTCGAGCACCGGGTCGGATACCCCGGAGCCGTTGACGAGCTTCGTCACCCCATCCGGGTTCGTCGTGAGCCAGCGGGTGATGCCCATGCTCGGGTCCGCCGACACCGTGCTGCGCAGCAGCGCGAGCCCGAAGTCGTGCTGCGTGTAGACCGCGTCCTGCCACACCGGGTCGGCGCTGCCGACGAGGTTCACGCCGATGCCGACGTCGGCGAGGGAGGACTTGATCACCTCGGCGGCGGCGGCCACGTCGGACAGCGAGTCGATGTACCGCACGTCGAGCGTGAAGCGGGTGCCGTCCGCCCCCTTCGGGAAGCCGGCCGCGTCGAGGCCCTGGTTGATGGCGTCGAGATCGCGCGGGAACGCCGTGTCGAAGTCGACGTCGTCGGCCTTCGCCCAGCCCATCGAGTCCGGGAAGAAGGACGTCGCGGTCTCGCCGAGGCCGTTCAGCGCCTTCTGCGTGACCGCGTCCCGGTCGATGGCGGCGAACACGAGCGCCCGGAGCTCCGGTGTCGCCAGCTCGGGCAGCTGGGAGTTGAAGGTCGCGGTGACCGCCTGCGTGAAGAAGCCGCGCGTCATGAGCTGGAGGTCCGGATCCGAGGCGATCTGGTCGTGCGCCGAGGGGTCGAGGATCGCCGAGTCGATCTCGCCGTTCTGCAGCGCGAGCGCCCGGGCGGCCGGGTACGTCATCACCGGGAAGACGGCGCGATCCACGGCGACGTCGCCGCCCCACCAGTCCGGG
>Ga0164242_10003079_pt1 | contig 19091 bp, 22 predicted proteins | sample OricomgcompostMG_FD_108783 | JGI IMG/M metagenome (GOLD analysis project Ga0164242, IMG submission 108783) | Miracle-Growth compost microbial communities from Emeryville, California, USA - Original compost - Miracle growth compost (MG) ... | reverse complement strand
GGGGCGGCGACGCTCGCCTGGGTGATGTCGGCGCGACCCCGGCCGCTGACCGTGGAGACCGCACCGGGCGGCACCGTTGCGACGCCACTGCTCGACGCGCCGGGCACGACGGGGGACGCCACCGCCCCGCCCTCTGTCTCGGCCTCTGTCTCGGCGTCCGCTGAGGTCGTGATCGACGTGGCCGGGAAGGTACGGCATCCGGGGCTGTACCGCCTGGCGCCGGGCGCCAGGATCGACGATGCGGTGAAGGCGGCGGGCGGCGCGCTGCCCGGAGTGAGTCTGACCAGCCTCAACCTCGCCGCAAAGGTAAGTGACGGACAGCAGATCCTGGTCGGCGTCAGCGCACCCGCGGCAACGTCTGCGGCGGGTGGCACCGTGCCCACCGCAGGCGGGTCGTCGTCCGGACCGGTGAATCTCAACACCGCCGACCTGAGCACGTTGCAGGACCTGCCCGGCGTCGGGCCCGTGACCGCGCAGCACATCCTCGACTGGCGCACACAACACGGTTCGTTCCGCAGCGTCGACCAGTTGCAAGACGTCTCCGGCATCGGGCCCGCGAAGTTCGCCGCGATGAAGGACCAAGCGACGGTATGAGCTCGGCTCCGGACGTCCTCGATCTGCGGCTGTGCCTGCCCGCCGCCGTCGCGTGGATCGCGGTCGCGGCGGCACTGCCCCTGGCGCACGCCGGCACCGTGTTGGCCGGGGGGTTGCTTGCCCCGCTGGCCGGTCTGGTGGCGCTGATGGTTCTGCGCCGCCGTAAGCCGCTCGGCCGGGCATTGCTGTTCGCCTCGTTCGGCGTCGCGCTGGGCCTGGTGCTGCTCTCGGCGCATCAGGAGCGGCTGCACGCCAGCGCGCAGTGGCACGCCGCGGTGCGGCACGAGACCACCACGCTGGACCTCACTGTCCGCGCGGACCCTGTGCCGCTGACGTCCACCGGATTGGGCGGGCAGGCACGGGTATCGGTGCAGGCGGGCTTCCCCGGTGGCCGGGCGCTGATCATCGCCGCCGCGGACGGATGGACCGACGTCTTACCCGGCCAGCGGGTGCGGGTCTCCGGCAGCCTGGAGCCGTCGCAACGGGCGTCCGATCTGGCGATCACCGTGTACGAGGACGGCCCGCCCCGATTGCTCGGGCGTCCGCCCTGGTACCAGCGCCTGGCCGGCCTGGTCCGCGCCCGGCTGCGCGCGGCGTCCGCGGGACTACCAGTGCAGGCGCGCGGGCTGCTGCCCGGGTTGATCGACGGCGACACCACCGGCCTCGACCCGGTGCTGCGCGAGCACTTCCGGCTTGCCGGCCTGACCCACCTCGTGGCCGTCTCCGGGACGAACCTGTCGATCCTGATCGGAGCGGCACTGCTCGTGTTGCGCCGCGCCCGCGCCCGGCCCTGGGTCTGCGCTGCCGGCGGGCTGCTGCTCGTACTGGTGTTCGTGATCATCGCCCGTCCGTCGCCGAGCGTGCTGCGAGCGGCGGTCATGGGCACGGTCGGCATCGGCGGACTCGCCACCGGGCGTCCCAAGGCCGCCTTGCCCGCGGTCGGGCTGGCGGTCCTCGCCCTGCTCACCTGGGATCCGCGCCTGGCAGTGGACGCCGGCTTCGCGATGAGCGTGCTCGCCACCGCGGCGCTGATGATCCTCGCCCCGCCGTGGGCCGCTGCCCTACGGCGCCGGCGGGTCCCGCCATTGCTCAGCGAGTCGGTCGCGGTCGCCGCCGCGGCGCACCTGGTCACGGCGCCGGTCATCGCCGGGCTGTCGGGACGGATCAGCCTGGCCGCGATCCCCGCGAACATCTTGGCCGAGCCGGTCGTCGCCCCGGCGACCGTCCTGGGTTTCGCCGCCGCGGCGCTCGCCCCGGTCTGGCTCGGGGCCGCGCGGTTGCTCACCTGGCTGGCGCAGTGGCCATGCCGGTGGCTGATCGCCGTCGCCGACCACCTCGGGACCGTCCACGGCGCCTCCGTCCCCTGGCCGGCCGGCAACACCGGCGCAGTGCTGCTCGCCGCCGCCACCCTCGGCGCGCTGCTCCTGCTGCGCCGGGCCCCGTGGCGCCTCGGGCTCGGCGCGGTGGCGATCGTGACGCTGGCCATTCAGATCCCGGTGCGCAGCGTGGTCACCGTCTGGCCACCGCCCGGATGGACCTTCGTCGCGTGCGACGTCGGCCAGGGCGACGGACTCGCGCTGAACGCCGGGCCACACGCCGCCGTAGTGATCGACACCGGCCCCGATCCGGTCGCGATGGACCGCTGCCTGCACGATCTCGGGATCAGCCGGATCCCGCTGCTGGTGCTGACCCATTTCCACCAGGACCACGTCGGCGGGATCGCCGGCGCGCTGCGCGGCCGCAGTGTCGGTGAAGTCCTCGCCAGCCCGCTTCCGGACCCGGACGGGGGAGTGCAAGAGGTGGTCGGTGCCGTCCGTGCGCGGGGCCTGCCGCTGCTCACCCCGGTGCCCGGTGCGGTGCTGACAGTCGGGCCGGTACGCATTGAGGTGCTCGGACCGGTCGCGACGCTGCACGAGACCCACTCCGACCCGAACAACAACTCCCTCGTGCTGCGGGCCACGGTCGGCGCGACGCGCATCCTGCTGCCGGGCGACTCGGAGAAGGAGGAGCAACAGGAACTGCTCGACGCCCGTGTCGACCTGACCGCCGACGTGCTGAAGGTTCCGCACCACGGCTCGGCGTACCAGCAGCCCGCGTTCCTGGCCGCTGTCCACGCAAGCGTCGCGATCGTCAGTTGCGGGTTGCACAACGACTACGGCCACCCGTCGGCGACGTTGCTGCGGGAGATGGCCCGGCTCGGCGTCCCGCTGCGGCGTACCGACCTGGACGGCGATGTGGCCGTCCGTGGACCCCCGGACCGGCTCGAGGTGACGATCCGTGGCAAGCGGGCGAGCGCGGTCGGATCGTGAACCGGCGGCGTTGTGGGCTCGCAATGGAAGGATGGGCGGGTGCCGTCGAAGTTGCTGTCCCTGGACGACCTGCCGAGCCCGCTTCCGCCGGCGGTGCTGCTGGTCGGCGACGAGGAACTGCTGGTCGCGCGGGCCATCGCCGCCATCGCCGCCGCGGCCCGCCGTACCGACCCGCAGGTGGTGGAGTCCGACATCGAGGGCGGCGCCTTGGAAGGTTCTGAACTGCACGAGGTGCTCGGACCGTCCCTGTTCAGCGATGCCCGCCTCGTAACGATCCGGGCCGCGCAGGACGTGAAGGTCGCGGCCCAACCGGTGCTGCAGCAGTACCTGGCCGCTCCGAGCGACGGTGCGACGATCGTGCTGCAGCACGCCGGAGGAGCCAAAGGCAAGGCCGTGCTCGAGGCTGCCCGAAAGGCCGGCGCGCCTGAACTGCCCGTCGCCAAGCTGACCAAGAACTCCGAGCGGCTGGATTTCGTACGCAGCGAGGTACGCCGGGCAGGCGGCAAGATCAGCCCGGAGGCGGTGACCGCGCTCGTCGACGCCGTCGGTACCGATCTGCGCGAACTGGCGGCCGCGGCTACGCAGCTGGTCGGCGACTCCTCCGGCCCGATAGACCTCGATCTGGTGCGCCGCTTCCACCAGGGCAAGGCCGAGGTCAGTGGCTACAACGTCGCTGACCTGGCCGTGGTCGGTAACGTCGCGGGGGCGCTGGAGGCGTTGCGGTTCGCGCTCGACGTCGGCGTGCCGCAGGTCGTGATCGCCGATGCGCTGGCCGACGGCGTCCGCACGATCGCCAAGGTGGCATCAGTCGGCGGACGCGGCAACAAGTTCGACCTGGCTCAGCAGCTCGGCATGCCGCCGTGGAAGGTAGAGCGGGCGCAGGGTCAGCTGCGTGGCTGGTCCGAACTCGGGGTGCGGCGGGCGTTCGGCGTGGTCGCCCGGCTCAATGCGGACGTTAAGGGCGAGGCGGCCGACGCCGACTATGCCCTCGAACGGGCCGTCCTCGGCCTTGCCGACGCTCGTGCGGCCGGGCGGTAGACAGCACGAAGCCCGCGGGAGCACCCGCGGGCTTCGTGGAAAGTGTGTGCCGCTTAGAGCGAGTTCGCCTTGACGGCCATGGCCGACTTCTTGTTGGCGGCCTGGTTGGCGTGGATGACGCCCTTGCTCACAGCCTTGTCCAGCTGGCGCGAGGCCGACTGCAGGGCGGTCTGCGCGGCGGCGGCGTCACCGGAGGCGGCGGCCTCGCGGAAGCGGCGGATGGCCGTCTTCAGGGACGACTTCACGGCCTGGTTCCGCTGACGCGCCTTCTCGTTGGTGAGGATGCGCTTCTTCTGGGACTTGATGTTCGCCACGAAAACAGCCTTCTACGTACCGACAATTACCGACAGATTGCTTGTGCTGGCCTGATCGGCCACGGTGTGGCCCGCGCGCCGACCGGCACTGCGAGACAACCCCAGAAGGTTACCAGCGGGCCGGCCGATCGACCAAAACGGCCATCAGACGAACCGGGTGGTGACCAGCTCGTACTTGGTGAACAGGTAGATCCGCACCGCACCCGGTTCGCTGAACAGGTCAGCGACCGACTCGTCCTCGCCGCCGCTGCCGTTGATGCGGCCGACCCCGTCCGCATCGACGTAGATCGTCTCGTCGACGCTGGCCAGGTCGGTCAGCTCCACGTAGACGTAGTTGCCGTGCAGGCCCTCGAGGAACGTGCGGGTGGCCGGGTCGGTGGCGCTCGCCCCGGACGTGTGGACGGCCAGCACCTCCTGCCAGTCGTCCTCACCGGGGGCGAGGTTGACCAGGTCGCCGGCCTTCAGCGAGGCGGCGGGGATGCGGTACTCGTCGGCACGACGTGGATCGGTCACGGCGCCGATCCTGCCATGGAAGAATTCCTCCTAACTATGAGCTCCCCGAATCCCATCGTTGCCAGCGCGGGCAGGACCGACCCCGCGCGCATCCGCAACTTCTCGATCATCGCCCACATCGACCACGGCAAGTCGACGCTGGCCGACGTGATGCTGCGGCTGACCGGTGTCCTCGACCCGCGCAAGGCCAAGGCGCAGTACCTCGACCGCATGGACATCGAGCGCGAGCGCGGCATCACGATCAAGGCACAGAACGTCCGGATGCCGTGGAAGAGCCGTCTGGACGGCACCGACCACGTGCTGCACATGATCGACACGCCGGGGCACGTCGACTTCACCTACGAGGTCTCGCGCAGCCTGGCCGCGTGCGAGGGCGCGTTGCTGCTCGTCGATGCGGCTCAGGGCATCGAGGCGCAGACGCTCGCGAACCTCTACCTGGCGCTCGAGGCGGATCTGCAGATCGTCCCGGTGCTCAACAAGATCGACTTGCCGGCCGCGCAGCCGGAGCGGTACGCCGACGAACTCGCGCACATCATCGGCTGCGACCCGGAGGAGGTGCTGCGCGTCAGCGCGAAGACCGGCCAGGGCGTCGAAGAACTGCTGGACGTCATCTGCCGCGACGTCCCGCCGCCGGTCGGGGACGCGAACGCCGCTCCGCGGGCGATGATCTTCGACTCGGTGTACGACATCTACCGCGGCGTGATCACCTACATCCGCGTCGTGGACGGGCAGTTCAAGCCGCGTGAGCGGATCGCGATGATGTCGACCGGCGCCACCCACGAACTGCTCGAGATCGGCGTCATCTCGCCGGAGCCCGAGCCCACTGCGGGCCTCGGCGTCGGCGAGGTCGGTTATCTGATCACGGGAGTGAAGGACGTCCGCCAGTCGCGCGTCGGCGACACCGTCACCGACGCGCTCAAACCCGCGAAGGACAGCCTCGGCGGCTACCGCGACCCGCAGCCGATGGTCTACTCCGGCCTGTATCCGATCGACGGCTCCGACTACCCGTTGCTCCGCGATGCTCTCGACAAGCTGCGCCTCAACGACGCCGCGCTCGTCTACGAACCCGAGTCGTCCGCGGCCCTCGGCTTCGGCTTCCGCTGCGGCTTCCTCGGCCTGCTGCACCTGGAGATCACCCGTGACCGGCTCGAGCGCGAGTTCGGTCTCGACCTGATCTCCACGGCGCCGAACGTCGTGAACCGCGTGGTAGCCGAAGGCGGCGAGGAGTACGTCGTCACGAACCCGTCCGACTGGCCCGAAGGCAAGAAGCTGGCCGAGATCCACGAGCCGATCGTGAAGGCGATGATCATCGCACCGAGCGAGTACATCGGCACGATCATGGAGCTGTGCCAGGACCGCCGCGGCCAGCTCGGCGGTATGGACTACCTCTCCGAGACCCGCGTCGAGCTGCGTTACACCCTGCCGCTGGCAGAGATCATCTTCGACTTCTTCGACCAGCTGAAGTCGCGCACGCGCGGGTACGCCAGCCTCGACTACGAGATGGCCGGCGAGCAGGTGGCCGACCTCGTCAAGGTGGACATCCTGCTGCAGGGCGAGCAGGTCGACGCGTTCAGCGCGATCGTGCACAAGGACAAGGCGTACGGGTACGGCACCTCCATGACGACGAAGCTGCGCAAGCTGATCCCGCGCCAGCAGTTCGAGGTGCCGATCCAGGCCGCCATCGGCTCGCGCGTGATCGCCCGCGAGAACATCCGTGCGATCCGCAAGGACGTGCTCGCCAAGTGCTACGGCGGCGATATCACCCGTAAGCGCAAGCTGCTCGAGAAGCAGAAGGAGGGCAAGAAGCGGATGAAGATGGTCGGCCGGGTCGAGGTACCCCAGGAGGCCTTCATCGCCGCGCTCTCCACCAACGAGGACGTCGAGGCTGCCTCGAAGAAGAACTGACCCGTGAGTGGTGAGTTGCGGAGCGAGTGGCTGCGTACAAATCACCACTCGCGACGTAACCAACCACTCACCGGGGGGACCGAGGCGGACGTGGCGCGCGACCACCGAAGCGGCGACGGCGTGACCTGCCCCGGGCTCACTCGGACTTGTGGCAGACGGCCTCGACGTTGTTGCCGTCCGGGTCGCGGACGAACGCGCCGTAGTAGTTCGGGTGGTACTCGGGCCACAGCTGTGGGGCGTGCAGCACCTCCGCACCCAGGTCGACCGCCGTCCGGAAGAACTCGTCCACGGTCGTGCGGTCCGGCGCACTGAATGCGATGTGCGACTCCCGGAAGCCCTCGCCACTGTCGAGGGCGCTGATCCAGAAGTACGGCTGATCGGCGGGTCCGTACCCGACGGCCCGGCCGAAGTTGATGACGCGCCCCTCGCCGAGCACGCCGAGGACGGCGTCGTAGAACGCTGTACTGGCCGCCATGTCCGCGGCCTGGAAGCTGATGTGGTCGAGCATGTCGCCATCCTTGCCCGGCCGGCGAGAAACAGCTAGAGGGTGAGGACGATCTTGCCGAGGATGTCGCCGGATGCCATCGAGGACAGCCCCTCGGCAATGTTCTCGAGGGGGATCTCGCGGTCGATGTGCGGGCGCACGCCGGTCAGCCGCAGCAACTCGATCATGTCGGCGAGCTCGGCCCTGGTGCCCATCGTGGAGCCGATCACCTGCAACTGCAGGAAGAACAGCCGGGTGAGGTCCTCCGGCGGGTTCGGCCCCGACGTGGCGCCCGAGGTGATGATCTGCCCGCCCGGCTTGAGCGACTTCATCGAGTGCGCCCAGGTGGCCTCGCCGACGGTCTCGATCACGGCGTCGACTCGCGACGGCAGCCGCGCGCCGGACGCGAACGCCTCGTGCGCACCGAGCTCACGGGCGTACTGCTGCTTGGCCTCCGATCGTGCCGTGGCCCACACCCGCAGCCCTGCCGCCCGCGCCATGGCGATCGCGGCGCCGGCCACGCCTCCGCTGGCACCCTGCACGAGCACGGTCTGCCCGGGTCGCAGCGACGAACGGACGAACAGCATCTGGTACGCCGTCAGCCACGCCGTCGGTAGCGCCGCTGCCTCGGCCCAGGAGAGCTCAGCCGGCTTCGGGACCAGGTTCTGCTTCGGGACCACGACGTACTCCGCGAAGCTGCCCTGGTGCTTCTCCGAGAGCAGCGAGCGGCCGGGGTCGAGCGTCTCGTCCCCGGTCCATCCGGGCTGGTTGATCACCGAGTGGACGACGACCTCCGCGCCAGTGGACTCCTCGATGCCGGCGGCGTCGCAGCCCAGAATCATCGGCAGCTGCTCGGCCTTGATGCCGACCCCCTTGAGCGTCCAGAGGTCGTGGTGGTTCAGGCTCGCGGCCCGCACTCGCACCCGGGTCCAGCCATCCGGCGTCTCGGGCTCGGGACGGTCGCCGACCACGAGGCCGGCCAGCGGGTTGTCGGTGTCGAGCGAGGTCGCATACGCAGCACGCATGCGTCCGACCCTAGCGTCAGCCCAACGGTGCCACTTTGGGCCGGGTAGCCACGTGCCTCGCGGCCGTGTCCGGCCCAAAGATGCGTCTTTGGGCCGGACAGGCACGCTGCGGGCGAGCCCCCGCGGCCCAAAGACGGCGGTAGGAGGTGGCTACGCGGTGAGCTCGGCCGGAGCCGCGTCCAGCGCCGCCCCGATCGTCGCCATCAGTTCCCGCGCCGAGGCCGGCGTCAGCTCCAGCGCGACCCGCGCGGAGGGTCCGCGGGACGGGTCCGCGATGTCGATGTTGAGCGTGTGCGCCGCCAGCGCGTGCACGGGGTGGTCGAGATAGACCGTCGCCCGTGAGGCGTGGAACCACGAGCTGTCCGGCCCCTTGGCGCTGCCGTCGATCTCGCTGGTGAAGGTCTGGTACGTGCACATGCTCAGCCTCCGAGGTGAGTACCGAAGAAGTCGGCGATCCGCTCCCAGCCGTCGTTCGCGGCGGCTACCCGGTAGGAGGGGCGGTCCGGCGCGAAGAACGCGTGGCCGGCGTCGTCGTAGCGGTGGAACTCGTACGTCTTGCCGTTCGCGTCCAGGATCGAGGCCAAGGCATCGACCTGCTCCGGCGAGGGGAACTTGTCCTCGTTGCCGAACAGGCCCAGCAGGGGAGCGCGCAGGTTCGGCAGTTGGCTCTCCAGGCCCTTGGCGCGCATGCCCGAGCCCTCCGGCGCGTCGCCGATCACGAAGGCGCCGTAGCAGTCGACCGCCGCGTCGACGTCGACGTTGCACGCGGTGAGCACCGACTGCCGTCCACCGGAGCAGTATCCGATCACGCCGACCTTGCCGTCGGACGTGGAAAGCGAGCGCAGGTACGCCACCGCGCCCGCGATGTCGCCGACCAGCCGGTCATCGGGCACGCCGCCGTTCGCCCGCGCGGTCGCCGCGGCGTCGTCGGGCGCCGCCCCGGGCGCCTCGCGCCAGTAGAGGTTGGGGCAGATCGCGTCGTACCCGAGCTCGGCGAAGCGGCGGGTGATCTCCTTGGTTTGGCGGTCCCAGCCGGGCAGGTGATGGATCACGACCACGCCGCCGCGCGTGGCGTCCGCCTCAGGGGCGGCGAAGTAGGCCTCGATCTCGGTGCCGCCGTCGCCCGGGATCATGATCGTCGTCGCAGTGAGCTCACCAGTCATACTGTGATCAAAACATGTGAACCTGTGCGACTCACTAGGCTCGCACCGTGCCAGGTGGAGTGCCCCGCGTCCGACGACCGCTGATCGCGCTGATCGTGTTGATCGTCGCCTTGGCCATCGGGTACGCCGTGAACGCGCTCTCCGACAGCGGGTCCGACGGTAAGCCCGGCACGAGCACGAGCGCTCCGGCCCCGTCCGCGAGCACGTCCCACGGAGCAGTGCCGCTCTCGTCGCTGCCGAGTCAAGCCGCCGACACGGTGGCGCTGATCAAGAGCGGCGGGCCGTTCCCGTACCCGGACAACGACGGCGTCGTGTTCCACAACGACGAGCGGGCGCTGCCCGCGCACCCGGACGGCTGGTACCACGAGTACACCGTGTCGACTCCCGGCGCGAGCACCCGTGGGACGCGGCGGATCGTCACCGGCAAGGACGGCACGTACTACTACACCGGTGATCACTACGAGCACTTCGTCGTCGTGGACGTGAACTCGTGACCGCCAAGCAGGACGCGATCCGGGCCGTCTACGTGCAGGTCGGGGCGCCGGAGTGGGCTGCGGCGAACCTGGACGCGCTCACCGACGTGCTGCGCGACCTGTCCTGGCTGCCCGAGGGACCGCTCACGCTGCCCGTCCCGGACCTGCGCGAGCTGGACGACGACACCCGCGCGCACTTCCTGGACGTGCTGTGGCGGATCAGCCTCGACACTGCCGCCGGGCCGCGCCCGGTGCGCTGGACGATGGGCGGCTGAGCGCCGTGCCCTCCGCGCTGCCCGACGGCGATCCGGCACCGCCGGACGGAGCCCTGCCGCCCGAGGCCCTGGCCGGCGCCGGGCGTACGGCATTCGGTGCGTACGTGCACATCCCGTTCTGCACGACCCGCTGCGGCTACTGCGACTTCAACACGTACACGGCCGAGGAGCTCGGGTCGGGGATGTCGCGGGGGACGTACGCCGACGCGGTGCTCGCCGAGATCCGGCTCGCCGCCCGCGTACTCGGCGCGGCGACCCAGCCGATCAGCACGATCTTCTTCGGCGGCGGCACGCCCACGCTGCTGCCCGCCGACCACCTCGGCCTGATCGTCCGCGAGCTGCGCGATAGCTTCGGGCTGGCCCCGGACGCGGAGATCACGACCGAGGCCAACCCGGAGACGATCACACCCGGCTACCTTGAGCGACTTCGTACCGCCGGCTTCACGCGAATCTCGATCGGGATGCAGTCTGCTGCGCCCAAGGTGCTGGAGGTGCTCGACCGGCGGCACCGCCCGGGACGCCCCGAGGAGGCGGTCGCCGAGGCACACGCGGCCGGCTTCGAGCACGTGAACCTGGACCTGATCTACGGCAGCCCGCTGGAGACCGACGCCGACTGGCAGAGCTCGCTCGACGCCGCGATCACCGCCGGCCCCGATCATGTCAGCGCCTACGCGCTGGTCGTCGAGCAGGGCACGGCACTGGCCCGGCAGGTGGCGTCCGGGGTCGTACCGCCGCCCGACGACGACGTGCTCGCCGACCGGTACGTCATGGCCGACGAGACGCTCGCCGCGGCGGGCTACGAGTGGTACGAGGTCTCGAACTGGGCCATCTCCGACGCCGGCCGGTGCCGGCACAACGAGCTCTACTGGTCGGGCGCGAACTGGTGGGGCTTCGGGCCCGGGGCGCACAGCCACATGGGCAGCCCGACCGGCGGCGTGCGGTGGTGGAACGTGAAGCACCCGGCCCGTTACGCCACGATGCTCGATTCAGGCCTCAGCCCGGCGGCCGGCCGCGAGCGGCTGGACGAGAAGGCGCGGTTCACCGAGCGGGTGATGCTGGCCGTACGCATGCGCGCGGGTCTGCCGCTGGACGAGTTGCCCGAGACCGCCCTGCGCGCCGTGCGGCAACTCGCCGGCTGGGGGTTGGTCGACGCCTACCAGGTCGACGACGGGCGGGTCGTGCTCACCCAGCGTGGCCGGCTGCTCGCCGACGCCGTGGTGAGAGAGCTACTTGGTTGACCGCAGGGCGTCGAGGTCCAGCACGCGCGCGTGGATCGCGGTGCGCTGCTCCAGCGCGGCCCGCAGGGCCCGGTGCAGACCGTCCTCGAGGTAGAGCTCGCCGTGCCACAGCACCGCGTGCGGGAACAGGTCGCCGTAGAAGGTGGAGTCCTCCTCGAGCAGGCGGTCCAGACCGAGCTCGCGCTTGGTCGTGACCAGCTCGTCGAGCCGGACGTTGCGCGGTGCCACGTTCGCCCAGTCGCGGGGGCTGAGGCCGTGGTCGGGATAGGGGCGTCCTTCGCCGACCCGCTTGAAGATCACCGCCGCATCTCCCTCCGCATGGGTTGCGACCCTAGTACGTCGTACCCTGAGACTTCGGCAAGTTCGGCGAGAAGGAGCATCCGTGGCCGGGACCGAGGACCGCAAGCTCGCCGTCCTGCGCGCGATCGTCGCCGACTTCATCTCCACGAACGAGCCCGTCGGCAGCAAGGCGCTCGCCGACCGCCACAACCTCGGTGTCTCGCCCGCCACGATCCGCAACGACATGGCGGCGCTGGAGGACGACGGGCTGATCGCCCAGCCGCACACCTCCGCCGGACGCGTGCCCACCGACGCCGGCTACCGGATGTTCGTTGACCGGCTCACCGAGGTGAAGCCGCTGTCGCCCGCCGAGCGGCGCGCGATCCAGACTTTCCTCGACGATGCGGTCGACCTCGACGACGTGCTGCACCGGGCCGTCCGCGCGCTCGCGCAGCTGACCCGCAACGTCGCCGTGGTGCAGTACCCGGTGCTGTCGCGGTCGCGGGTACGCCACATCGAGCTCGTCCCGCTGTCGACCACGCGGCTGATGCTGGTGCTGATCACCGATACCGGCCGCGTCGAGCAGCGGGTGATCGAACTGCCGCGGGCGGTCCCCGAGGCGGCCGTCGCCGAGTTGCGCACAACGCTCAACAGCCAGCTGCACGATCGGCTGCTCTCGGAGGCACCGGGCGTCGTCGAGCAGCTGCCCGCGACGGTGCCGGCGAACCTGCGCGGCCTGCTCGCCACCCTCACCTCGGTGCTGCTCGAGTCGCTGGTGGAGCCCAGCAGCGACCGTGTGCTGCTCGGCGGCACCGCGAACCTCACCGAGAATGCCCTCGACTTCCCGGCGATCCGGCCGGTGCTCGAGGTGCTGGAGGAGCAGGTCGTACTGCTGCGGTTGCTGGACCAGTCGACGGCGTCCAGCCGGGTCGTCGTCACCATCGGCAACGAGAACCAGCACGAGGGGCTGTCCTCCGCGTCGGTCGTCACGACCGGCTACGGCCTGCGCGGCGGGATGGTCGGCGGCGTCGGCGTCCTCGGCCCGCGCCGGATGGACTACGCCCACACGATGGCGCGCGTGGCGGCCGTCGCGCGCTACGTCGGCGATCTGCTCGAAGAGCGCTGAGCGTCGGTTCCGGCGCTCCGTAAACTGTTCTCGTGACTGCACCGCGCGACTACTACGGACTGCTCGGCGTCAACAAGGACGCGACGCCCGAGGAGCTGAAGCGGGCGTACCGCAAGCTCGCGCGGCAACTGCACCCGGACGTGAATCCCGACCCCGCTGCCCAGGAGCAGTTCAAGGAGGTCACGACGGCGTACGAGGTGCTGTCGGACCCCGAGAAGCGGCGCATCGTCGACCTCGGCGGGGATCCGCTCAGCCAGGGCGCCGGCAGCGCGGGCAACCCGTTCACCGGGTTCGGCTTCGGCGACGTGTTCGAGGCGTTCTTCGGTGGTGGGGGCCCGAGCGCCGGCCGCGGACGCCGCTCGCGGATGCGCCCCGGCGCGGACGCGCTGCTCGGGATGTCGTTGACGCTCGAGCAGGCCGCGTTCGGAGTCCGGCGCGAGGTGCAGGTCGAGACCGCTGTGCTCTGCGAGAGCTGCCACGGGAACGGTTGCGCGCCCGGGACGTCCCCGCGTACCTGCACGGTGTGCGGCGGTGCCGGTGAGATCCAGACCGTGCAGCGCAGCTTCCTCGGCCAGGTGATGACCACGCGGGCCTGCTCGGCATGTGCCGGCACCGGTGAGCAGATCCCGTCGCCGTGCCCGACGTGCGGCGCGGACGGGCGGGTCAAGGCCCGCCGGTCGATCACCGTGGACGTCCCCGCCGGCATCGAGGACGGGATGCGCATCCGGCTCGCCGGGCAGGGCGAGGTCGGTCCCGGCGGAGGCCCGCCCGGCGACCTGTACATCGAGGTCAGCGAGCAGCCGCACCCGATCTTCACCCGCGAGGGCTCGGACCTGCACTGCGCGGTGCAGTTGCCGATGACCCAGGCCGCGCTCGGCACCGACCTCGTCCTCGAACTGCTCGACGGCAGCGAGGAGAAGCTCGACATCCGTGCCGGAACGCAGAACGGCCAGGTGATCGACCTGCGAGGCAAGGGCGTGCCCCGGCTGCGGTCGTCCCAGCGCGGTGACGTGCACGTGCACCTCGAGGTGCTGACCCCGACGAAGCTCACCGAGGAGCAGGAGCGACTGCTGCGCGAACTCGCCGCGCTGCGCAACGAGGAAGTCGCCGAGGTCACCAAACGCGACGGTGGTCTGTTCGGCAAGGTCCGCGACGCGTTCCGGTGAGTTCACGGTGAGAGCGTGAGTACGCCGCCGCTCTTCCTGGTCGAGCAGGTGCCCTCCGCCGGACCGTTCGACCTCACCGGTGCTGAGGGTCGGCATGCCGCGCGGGTGAAGCGACTCGCGGTGGGGGAGGCGATCCGGATCGGCGACGGCCGGGGACGCGTGGCGTCCTGCGTCGTGAGCGAGGTGCGTGCGGACGGGCTGCGCCTGTCGGTCTCCGCCGTCACGTCGGTGCCCGCGCCTTCGCCGCGTCTGGTCGCCGTCCAGGCGTTGCCGAAGGGCGAGCGAGCCGAACTCGCCGTCGAGGTGATGACCGAACTCGGCGTGGACGAGATCGTGCCGTGGGCGGCCTCCCGATCGATCGTGCGCTGGGAGGGTCCGCGCGGCGCCAGGGCGCTGGAGAAGTGGCGGCGCACTGCGGCCGAGGCGGCGAAGCAGTCGCGCCAGGCGCGCGTCCCGGCCGTGGCCGAGCTGGCCACGTCCAAGCAGGTCGCCGCACTGCTCGCGGACGCGACCGGGCTGGTGCTGCACGAGTCCGCGTCGGTGTCGCTCGCGTCGGCTCCGCTGCCCTCCGAGGGGGACGTGATCATCGTGATCGGGCCCGAGGGCGGCGTCAGTGATGCGGAACTCGCCCAGTTCGCCGGTGCCGGTGCGGTCGCGGTACGGATGGGGGAGCCGGTGCTGCGGACCTCGACCGCGGGCGCGGCAGCGCTTGCCGCGCTGTCGCTGCGGCTCGGTCGCTGGAGCTGACCGATCGTGCGGCTGGGCGAGGCGACCGCGCGGGAGTTGTTCGCCTCCGCCCGGGTCGCGCGGCTGGCGACGGTGACGCCAGAGGGTGAGCCGCACCTCGTCCCGATCGTGTTCGTGGCCGTCGGCTCGCGGATAGTCACGGCCGTCGATGCCAAGCCGAAATCGACCTTGTCCCTGCAGAGGCTGGCGAATATTGCAGCTTACCCGCGCGTCTGTGTGCTCGCCGACCGGTACGACGAGGACTGGACGCAGTTGTGGTGGGTACGAGCCGACGGGCGTGCCCATGTCGTCGAGTCCGATCCGGCGCTGCTGCAGCCGCTGGTCGACCGCTATTCGCAGTACGCCGAGCAGTCCCCTCCCGGACCACTGATCGTGATCGACGTGGATCGCTGGACCGGCTGGTCTTCCGCCGGTTGAGGCCGGCTAGGTAAGTAGGTTGCGCAGCACGACGGCGTTGTTGTGTTCGACGTCCTTGGCGGCGTACAGGAGCGTGACGACTGGATGCGCGCGGCACCGTTCACGCAGTTCTGTGAGGCCGCCGGACGCCTCCAGCTCCGCGCGATACCGCTCGGCGAACTCCGCGAACCGCGCCGGGTCGTGGCCGAACCAGCGCCGCAGCTCGGTCGAGGGCGCAGCCTGCTTGAGCCACTCGTCCCACGGCGCGGCATCCTTCGCGGTCCCGCGCGGCCAGAGTCGGTCGACCAGGATCCGGTATCCCTCATCGGCGGACGTAGCGTCGTACACGCGCCTGACCAGCACTCGTCCCACGAGGTGACGCTACGCCGCTCGCCCGGCCCGATACGCTCCGGACATGGCCGAGGATCAGAACTGCATCTTCTGCAAGATCGTCGCGGGTGAGCTCCCGGCGAACCCCGTCTGGCAGGACGAGGACGTGATCGCGATCCAGGACATCGCGCCGAAGGCCCCGATCCACCTGCTGGTCATCCCGAAGAAACACGTGGCTGACGTGGTCGAGGCCGCGGCCGACCCGAAGCTCTCGGCGGCGATCCTGCGGGCCGTCGCCGAGGTGGCCCGGCAGGAGGGCCTGACCGACTTCAACACCGTTTTCAACACCGGCCCGAACTCCGGCCAGAGCGTGTTCCACGTGCACGGCCACATCCTGGCGGGCAAGAACGTCTGGACCGGCGCCACCGACTGACGGCAGAGTGGGGCGCTCACCCCACGCTCACCCCGCGCCGCCGGTACAGTGGAGGGGTCCACCGCTGCCGACCAGAGAGCGCGACTTGTCCGACCCGCAACCCAGCACCGAACACGTCTCGATCAACGTGGTCGTGCCCGGAGACCAGCAGATGGTCGCCCTGCTCGGATCGCGCGACGAGCTGCTCCGCGTCATCGAGCAGAGCCTGTCCAGCGACATCCACGTCCGCGGCAACGAGTTCACGATCACCGGCACACCGGCCGACAACGCCACCGCCGTACGCCTGATCGAGGAATTGCTCGAGCTGCTCGGCAACGGTCAGCAGCTCAGTCCCGACGTGGTCCACCGCACCCTCGGCATGATCAACGCCAACACGAGGGAGCGTCCGGCCGAGGTCCTGAGCCTGGACATCCTGTCCCGCCGCGGCAAGACCATCCGTCCCAAGACGCTGAACCAGAAGCGCTATGTCGACGCGATCGACCAGCACACCATCGTCTTCGGCATCGGACCCGCCGGCACCGGCAAGACCTACCTCGCCGTCGCGAAGGCCGTCCAGGCGCTGCAGGCCAAGGAGGTCACCCGCATCATCCTGACCCGGCCGGCGGTCGAGGCCGGTGAGCGACTCGGCTTCCTGCCCGGCACGCTCTTCGACAAGATCGACCCGTACCTGCGCCCGCTGGTCGACGCCCTGCACGACATGCTCGATCCCGATTCGATCCCGCGGCTGATGCAGGCCGGCACCATCGAGGTCGCGCCCCTGGCGTACATGCGCGGGCGCACCCTCAACGACGCGTTCATCATCTTGGACGAGGCGCAGAACACCACGCCCGAGCAGATGAAGATGTTCCTCACCCGTCTGGGGTTCGGCTCGAAGGTCGTCGTCACGGGCGACGTCACCCAGGTCGACCTGCCAGGTGGTACGCAGTCCGGTCTGCGGGTCGTGCAGGACATCCTCGCCGACATCGACGACGTGCACTTCAGCATCCTGACGTCGACCGACGTCGTACGCCACCGGCTCGTCGGCGAGATCGTCGACGCCTACGAGCGGCACGCGGCCTCCCGGCAAGGCGACGGTCCGCAGAGCCAGGGCCAGCGGTCGGCCCAGAGCGCCACCCATCGCACCAAACCCCGGGGATAGAGGAGGCCGATGTCGGTCGAGCGACGTCTTGCGGCGGGGATACCTCCCAGGCAACGGGGGAGAACATGAGCATCGAGATCAACAACGAATCGGGCATCACCGTCGACGAGGTCGTCCTGGCCCAGCTCGGGCGGTTCGTCCTGGACGCAATGGGCATCAACCCGTTGGCGGAGCTCTCGGTCGTGCTGCTCGACACCGAGGCGATGGCCGCGCTGCACGTGCAGTGGATGGACCTGCCCGGCCCGACCGACGTAATGGCCTTCCCGATGGACGGTGAGGATCTCCCCGGCGACCGGGTCGACCCGAGCGCGCCGCCGTCCACCGACGCCACCGGTGCCGAGGCGATGCTCGGCGACGTGGTGCTGTGTCCCGACGTCGCGGCCAAGCAGGCCCGGGCGGTGGGCCACTCGACCGAGGCCGAACTGCACCTGCTCACGACCCACGGCATCCTGCACCTGCTCGGCTATGACCACGGCGATCCGCAGCAGGAGCGCGAGATGTTCGAGCTGCAGGCGAACCTCGTACGGGCCTGGGCCAAGCAATCCGGACGCGGACCGATCCTCGCGCCGGTGCCGGGAACCTCCGCCGAGAAGCGGCACTGACATGCCCGGCGCCGACCTCGTCGCGCTGATCGTCGCGATCGCGCTCATCCCGCTCGGCGGGATCCTCGCCTGCGTCGACTCGGCGCTCGCCCGGGTGAGTGTTGCGCGCGTCGAGGAGTTCGTCCGCGAGGAGCGGCGCGGGGCCAAGGCGCTGCAGGCGGTGGTCGCCGACCGCGCGCGCTACACCAACCTGCTGCTCCTGCTGCGCGTCACGTGCGAGCTGGCCGCCACCGTGCTGGCCACCATCGTCGCGCGCGCGGCCTTTGGCGACGGCTGGCAGGTCCCGGCCCTCACCGTCGTCGTGATGGTCGTGATCTCCTACGCCGTCGTCGGCGTCGGCCCGCGCACCGTCGGGCGGCAGCACCCCAACCGGGTCGCCCTCGCCGGAGCCACGGCCGTACGCCTGCTCGGTCAGCTGTTCGGACCGCTGGCGTCCCTGCTCACCGTCTTCGGCAACGCCATCACGCCCGGCCGCGGCTTTCGCGACGGGCCGTTCGCCTCGGAGGTCGAACTGCGCGAGCTGGTCGACATGGCCGAGCAGCGCGGCGTCGTGGAGCGCAGTGAGCGGCAGATGATCCAGTCGGTTTTCGAACTCGGCGACACGATCGCGCGTGAGGTCATGGTGCCGCGCACCGAGGTCGTCTGGATCGCGGCCGACAAATCGGTACGCCAGGGTCTCGCGCTCGCCCTGCGCAGCGGGTTCAGCCGTATCCCGGTCATCGGTGAGAACCCCGACGACATCCGCGGCATCGTCTACCTCAAGGATCTCGCCCGCCGCGCGATGGGCGACTCCGGCGCCGACGCGGCAGGCAGGACGGCGGTCGAGGCGCTGATGCGTCCGGCCGAGTTCGTGCCGGAGTCCAAGCCCGTGGACGAACTGCTCCGCGAGATGCAGGCGCACCGCACGCACATCGCGGTCGTGGTCGACGAGTACGGCGGCACCGCGGGACTGGTCACGATCGAGGACATCCTCGAGGAGATCGTCGGCGAGATCCGCGACGAGTACGACGTCGAACGCCCGCCGATCGAGCACCTGGGCGACGGCACCGTCCGGGTCAGCGGCCGGCTCGCGGTCGAGGACCTCGCCGAGATCTTCGACCTCGAATTCCCCGAACGCGACGACGTCGAGACCGTTGCCGGCCTGATGGCGGACGTGCTGGGGCGGGTGCCGATCCCCGGGGCGCGGACGAGGGTGTACGGGCTCGAGCTGACCGCGGAGTCGGTCGGCGGCCGGCGCAACCGGATCGATACCGTCCTGGTGACGCGGGTGCCCGACGAGGAGGCCGACGCGAACGACAGGGCCGAGGAGAGCATCGATCATGGCCGAACTTGATCCAGAGGACGTCAAGCTGGTCACGCTGGCCCGCTCGGCGAGGGCCCGGACCCGCGCCGCACAGGGCGCCGCCGTGCGGGACACCGACGGCCGCACGTACGTGGCCGCCACCGTCGCGTTGCCCTCGCTGCGGCTGTCCGCACTGCAGGCCGCCGTGGCGCAGGCCGTCAGCTCGGGTGCGCTCGGACTGGAGGCGGCGGTCGTCCTCGG
>Ga0164242_10003078_pt1 | contig 19093 bp, 16 predicted proteins | sample OricomgcompostMG_FD_108783 | JGI IMG/M metagenome (GOLD analysis project Ga0164242, IMG submission 108783) | Miracle-Growth compost microbial communities from Emeryville, California, USA - Original compost - Miracle growth compost (MG) ... | reverse complement strand
GCGTTCCCGATGCGCTCCTGCTCCGATGGGGTGTTCCGCCGCGCCGAGCAGACCGGGCGCCCGTGCCTGCTCGCCGACATCGGCAAGTGCGCCGCGCCCTGCGTCGGCCGCATCACGCGGGAGGAGCACCGGGAGCTCGCGAACGAGTTCGTCGACTTCATGTCGGGCAGCGACCAGCGGTACCTGCGCACGCTGACGAAGGCCATGACGGATGCCTCGGCCGAGCTGAACTTCGAGGCGGCGGCCCGCTACCGCGACCGCATCCAGGCGCTCACCGCCGTGATGGAGAAGACCGCCGTCGTCCTCTCCGACAACGTCGACGCGGACGTGTTCGGCATCGCCCACGACGAGCTCGCCGCCGCCGTGCAGCAGTTCATCGTGCGTGGCGGCCGCATCAGGGGGACGCGCAGCTGGGTGGTCGACAAGGAGCTCGACGTCGAGCTCGGGGAGCTCGTCGAGACCGTGCTGCAGAACGCCTACGACGGCGACTTCGCGCCGCCGCGCGAGGTCATCGTCCCCGAGGTGCCGGAGGACAGTGCGGTGCTCGAGCAGTGGCTCACCGCGCGGCGCGCCGAGTTCGACGCGGCGAGCCGCGGGGGAGCGGTGGCGCTGCGCACCGCCCAGCGCGGCGACAAGGCCCAGCTCGCGCAGACGGCGGAGCTCAACGCGAAGGGCGCCCTCGCGCTCTACAAGACCCGCCGCAGCGCGGACTTCACGGCCCGGTCGCAGGCGCTGAACGACATCCAGGACGCGCTCGGGATGGCATCCGCCCCACTGCGCATCGAGTGCTACGACGTCTCGCACCTGTCCGGGACCAACGTCGTCGCGTCGATGGTCGTCATGGAGGACGGGCTGCCGAGGAAAGACCAGTACCGCCGCTTCTCGATCCCCGTCACGACGGACGACACCGACTCGATCTACCAGGTGCTCACGCGCCGCCTCGCCTACCTCAAGGAGGAGGCGGCGGCGCCGGTCGCCGAGCGAGACGACGAGACCGGCGAGACGCGGCGCAAGAAGTTCGCGTACGCCCCGCAGCTGCTGCTCGTCGACGGCGGCCAGCCGCAGGTCGCAGCCGCGAAGCGCGCCCTCGACGAGTCCGGGGTGACAGGCATCCAGCTCGCCGGCATCGCCAAGCGCCTCGAGGAGGTCTGGCTGCCCGACTCGGACTTCCCGGTGATCCTGCCGCGCAACTCGGACGCGCTGTTCCTCATCCAGCGCATCCGCGACGAGGCGCACCGCTTCGCGATCACCTACCAGCGCGCCACCCGTAAGCGCGACATCTCGACCGTGCTCGCGACGGTTCCGGGCCTCGGGCCGGCGCGCGTGAAGGAGCTGCTCGGGCACTTCGGCTCCGTGAAGCGGCTGCGCGAGGCATCCGTCGACGCGATCGCGGAAACGCGCGGCATCGGGCCTGCGCTCGCCAACGCGATCTACGAGACCCTGCACGCGGGCGACGGCGAATAGGGTGGGAGCGTGACGACCACACCCGAGGTGCAGAGTGGGCCGACCCAGGAGGTGCTGATCGTCACCGGCATGTCCGGCGCGGGCCGTTCGACGGTGGCGAAGGCGCTCGAGGACCTCGACTGGTTCGTGGTCGACAACCTGCCGCCGCAGATGCTGCGCCCGCTGCTCGACCTCGCCGGCCATGCGGAACGCGACACCCCGCGCATCGCCGCCGTGCTCGATGTGCGCGGCCGTGACTTCTTCACCGAGCTGCAGGACCTGCTGCCGTCGCTGCGCGACAACGTGCGGCTCGCGGTGCTGTTCCTCGACGCGTCCGACGCCGCGCTGGTGCGCCGCTTCGAGTCGGTGCGTCGCCCGCACCCGCTGCAGGGCAACGGCACGATCCTCGACGGGATCATGGAGGAGCGCACGCGCGTCAAGCAGCTGCGCGAGTTCGCCGACCAGGTCATCGATACCTCGGAGCTGAACGTGCACCAGCTCACCAACCGCGTGCACGACATGTACAAGACCGACTCGACGCCGGGGGTGCAGGTCACGTTCACGAGCTTCGGCTTCAAGTACGGCCTGCCGAGCGACGCCGACATGATCGCCGACGTCCGCTTCCTGCCGAACCCGTTCTGGGTGCCCGAGCTGCGTGCTCTCACCGGCAAGGACCAGCCCGTCGCCGACTACGTCTTCGCCCAGAACGGCGCCGCCGAGTTCGTCGATCTGTGGGGGCGGATGCTGGAGGTGGCGCTCGCCGGCTACCAGCGCGAGAACAAGCGCCACGCCCTGATCGCGATAGGCTGTACCGGCGGCAAGCACCGCTCCGTCGCGATCGTCGAGGAGCTGGCGCGGCGGGCCTCTGCCCTGCCCGATGTCGCCGTCAACGTCAAGCACCGTGACCTTGGCCGCGAGTAGCGGCAGATTGGACGTAACTCAGTGGCCCTGACCGCGGACGTCAAGGACGAGCTTCTCTCGGTCGAGGCGGGCAAGACCACCGTCCGCGCGGCAGAGCTCGCCACGATCCTTCGTCTCGCCGGCGGACTGCACGTCATCTCCGGCCGCATCGCGATCGAGAGCGAGCTCGACAGCCCGCAGCTCGCCCGGCACGTGGCCCGCGCGCTCGCCGAGCTGTATGGGGTCCGGTCCGAGGGTGCCGTGATCCAGGCATCCGGCAACCGGCGCAGCGATCTCTATGTCGTTCGCGTCGTGGACGGCGGCGAGACGCTCGCCCGTCAGACGGGGCTGCTTGACGCGCGGCGCCGCCCGATCCGCGGCCTGCCCAACAGGCTCACCACCGGCACCCGCGAGGAGCTTGCGGCCGTGTGGCGCGGCGCCTTCCTCGCCGCCGGGTCGCTGACCGACCCGGGGCGCTCCGCCTCGCTCGAGATCACGACCCCGGGCAACGAGACCGCGATGGCGCTCGTCGGCGCGGCCGGCCGCCTCGGCATCGCCGCGAAGGCGCGAGAGGTGCGCGGCGTGCACCGCGTCGTCATCCGCGACGGCGAGGCGATCAGCGGGATGCTGGGGCTGATGGGCGCCGCCGCGACGGTCCGCAGCTGGGAGGAGCTGCGCCAGCGCCGTGAGGTGCGAGCCACCGCGAACCGCCTGGTGAACTTCGACGACGCCAACCTCCGCCGCAGCGCGCAGGCCGCCGTCGCCGCCTGCGCCCGCGTGGAGCGCGCACTCGAGATCCTCGGGCCCGACCTGCCTGAGCACCTGCGCTACGCGGGCGAGCTGCGCCTCGCGCACCGCGACGCGAGCCTCGACGAGCTCGGCCACCACGCCGACCCGCCCATGACGAAGGACGCCGTCGCCGGCCGCATCCGCCGCCTGCTCGCGATGGCCGACAAGAAGGCCGCCGATCTGGGTATTCCGGGAACCGAGGCGAATCTGCCGCCAGAGCTCGTGGAATAGAGCGTCACGAAGCGCCGGTGCCGCTGTCACGAGCCTTATCCACGCGCTCTCGTCTCACTAGAGTTGAGAACGTCTGCAGAAGATACGAGGAGAAGAGTGAATGGCTGAATACACGCTCGCCGATCTGCCCTACGACTACTCGGCTCTCGAGCCGAACATCTCGGGCCGCATCATGGAGCTGCATCACGACAAGCACCACAAGACCTACGTCGACGGCGCGAACACGGCGCTGGCGAAGCTGGCCGAGGCCCGCGACGCAGGCGACCTCACCTACGTCAACAAGCTCCAGAAGGACCTGGCCTTCAACCTGGCCGGCCATGTGAACCACACGGTCTTCTGGAACAACCTCTCGCCGGACGGAGGCGACAAGCCGGTCGGCGAGCTCGCAGCCGCCATCGATGAGTTCTTCGGCTCCTTCGACAAGTTCCGTGCGCACTTCACCGCCTCGGCCCTCGGCATCCAGGGCTCCGGCTGGTCGATCCTCGCATGGGACTCGCTCGGGCAGAAGCTCATCATCGAGCAGCTCTACGACCACCAGGGCAACCTGGCCGCGGCGACGGTGCCGCTGCTGCTGCTCGACATGTGGGAGCACGCGTTCTACCTCGACTACGTCAACGTCAAGGCTGACTACGTCAAGGCGTTCTGGAACATCACGAACTGGGCCGACGTCAACGCCCGCTTCGAGAAGGCGCGCACCACCACCTCCGGTCTGCTGCTTCCGTAGTGACCTTCCGGCGCCCGGCACACGATGCCGGGCGCCGGGTCCACGGCTTCCCACCCTCACCAGCCGGCGCCGCCGGCACTGACCCACCTGGAGAACATCCCGTGTCCGTAAAGATCGGAATCAACGGCTTCGGCCGCATCGGCCGCAACTTCTTCCGCGCCGCGCTCGAGAAGGGCACCGAGCTCGAGATCGTCGCCGTCAACGACCTCACCGACGCGAAGACCCTCGCGCACCTCCTCAAGTACGACTCGATCCTGGGCACGCTCAGCGAGGCGGTCTCGGTCGACGGCGACAGCATCGTCGTCGGCGGCAAGCGCGTGAAGGTGCTCGCCGACCGCGACCCGGCGAATCTCCCGTGGGGCGAGCTCGGCGTCGAGATCGTGATCGAGTCGACCGGGTTCTTCACCGACGGCGCGAAGGCGAAGGCCCACCTCGAGGCCGGCGCGAAGAAGGTCATCATCTCCGCCCCCGCCACGAACGAGGACGGCACCTTCGTCATCGGCGTGAACGAGGGCACCTACGACCCGGCGAACCACAACATCATCTCGAACGCGTCCTGCACCACGAACTGCCTCGCGCCCCTCGCGAAGGTGTTCAACGACAAGTTCGGCATCGAGCGCGGCCTCATGACCACTGTCCACGCCTACACCGCCGACCAGAACCTGCAGGACGGCCCGCACAAGGACCTGCGCCGCGCCCGCGCCGCCGGCCTCTCGATCATCCCGACCTCGACCGGCGCCGCGAAGGCGATCGGACTGGTTCTGCCCGAGCTCAAGGGCAAGCTCGACGGCTTCGCGCTGCGCGTGCCGACGCCCACCGGCTCGATCACCGACCTCACGGTCACCGCGAGCAAGCCGGTCACGGTCGACGAGATCAAGGCCGCCTACAAGGAGGCCGCCGAAGGCCCGCTCAAGGGCATCCTCGAGTACACGGAGGACCCGATCGTCTCACGCGACATCGTCGGCAACCCGCACTCGTCGATCTTCGACGCGGGCCTCGTGCGCGTCATCGGCGACCAGGTGAAGCTGTCGTCCTGGTACGACAACGAGTGGGGTTACTCGCGCCGTCTCGTCGACCTGGCCGACTACGTGGCCGAGCGCCTCTAAACGGCGAAGCGAAGGGACAGAGGAAGAGCAGTGGCGCTTCGCACCCTGGAATCACTGGGCTCGCTCGCCGGCAAGAAGGTCGTGGTGCGCTGCGACCTGAACGTGCCGCTCAAGGACGGACGTCTAACCGATGACGGCCGCGTGCGCGCGTCCCTGCCCACCCTCAACGCGCTGCTTTCGCAGGGCGCCCGAGTCGTGGTGATCAGCCACCTCGGGCGCCCCGACGGCGCCCCCGACCCCAAGTACTCGCTCGCGCCCGTCGCGACGCGGCTGTCCGAGCTGCTCGGCGCGCCCGTCGCGTTCGCGAGCGACACGGTGGGGCCGGATGCCGAGGCCACGGTCGCCGGCCTCGAAGACGGCCAGCTCGCCGTGCTCGAGAACCTGCGCTTCAATCCGGAGGAGACCTCGAAGGACGAGTCCGTGCGCGCCGGCTTCGCCGCGAAGCTCGCCGCGTTCGGCGACGCCTTCGTCTCCGACGGCTTCGGCGTCGTGCACCGCAAGCAGGCATCCGTCTATGAACTCGCGCAGGCGCTGCCGAGCGCAGCCGGCCTGCTCATCAAGGCCGAGCTCGACGTGCTCGACCGCCTCACCGAGAACCCCGAGCGCCCGTACACGGTCGTCCTCGGCGGCTCGAAGGTCAGCGACAAGCTCGGCGTCATCGGCCACCTGCTGCCGCGCGTGAACTCGCTCTGCATCGGCGGCGGCATGCTGTTCACCTTCCTCGCCGCGCAGGGCCACAAGGTCGGCTCCAGCCTGCTCGAGCCCGACCAGATCGACACCGTGAAGGGCTACCTCGCCAAGGCGCAGGAGCTCGGCGTCGAGATCGTGCTGCCGACCGACGTCGTCGTCGCCGAGAAGTTCGGGGCAGATGCCGCGCACGAGGTGCGCCCGGTCGCCGACATCGAGGGCTCGCCCTGGGGCGAGAAGGGCCTCGGGCTCGACATCGGCCCCGACACGTCCGCGGCGTTCGCCGCGAAGATCGCCTCGGCCAAGACGGTGTTCTGGAACGGCCCGATGGGCGTGTTCGAGCTCGCTCCGTTCGCGGCCGGCACCAAGGCGGTCGCGCAGGCGCTGACCGAGGTGGACGGCCTCGCGGTCGTCGGCGGCGGGGACTCGGCCGCCGCGGTTCGCGCCCTCGGCTTCGCCGACGACCAGTTCGGCCACATCTCGACCGGCGGCGGTGCGAGCCTCGAGTTCCTCGAGGGCAAGAAGCTGCCGGGTCTCGAGGCCCTCGGCTGGGAGCCCGCCGCGTGAGCGACGCCGCGCGCACCCCGCTGATCGCGGGGAACTGGAAGATGAACTTCGACCACCTGCAGGCGATCGCGTTCGTGCAGAAGCTCGCCTGGACCCTGAAGGACGCGCACCACGACTTCTCGGAGGTCGAGGTCGCCGTGTTCCCGCCGTTCACCGATCTGCGCAGCGTGCAGACGCTGGTGCAGGCCGACAAGCTCGAGCTGAAGTACGGCGGGCAGGATGTCTCGACCCATGTGTCCGGCGCCTTCACCGGTGAGATCTCGGCGAGCTTCCTGAAGCAGCTCGACTGCGACTACGTCATCGTGGGTCACTCCGAGCGGCGCTACCGGCATGTGGAATCCGATGAGACCATCGCCGCCAAGGCGAAGGCCGCGCGCGACGCCGGCCTCGTGCCGCTCATCTGCGTCGGCGAGACCGCGAAGGACCTCGAGCGGCACGAGCCGAGCGCGGTGCCCGCCAACCAGCTGCGCGGCGCACTCATCGACTTCAAGCCCGGCGACGAGTTCGTCGTCGCGTACGAGCCGGTCTGGGCGATCGGAGCGGGGGAGCCCGCCACGCCCGAGCAGGCGCAGAACGTGGCATCCGTTCTCCGCGGCGTCGTGCGCGAGGCCGTCGGCGACGAGACGGCGGCGAAGACTCGCATCCTCTACGGCGGCTCGGTCAAGTCAGACAACATCGTCGGCTTCATGAAGTGCCCCGATGTCGACGGCGCGCTCGTCGGCGGCGCGAGCCTCGACGTCGACGAGTTCGCGAAGATCGTGCGTTACAGGAAGCACGCGACGTACTGATGAGCGAAGCGGGCGGCGAACGGCGCTCGCTTATACTGGCAGACGGCGCCCGGGCCACATCCCGGTGCGCCGTACCGCGATGAAAGGTCCCACAACGTGCACATCCTCCAGGTCGTCCTGCAGGTGCTCCTCGGCATCACGAGCCTGCTGCTGACCCTCCTGATCCTCCTGCACAAGGGGCGCGGCGGCGGCCTCTCCGACATGTTCGGCGGCGGTATGACTTCGAGCCTCGGCGCCTCCGGCGTCGCAGAGCGCAACCTCAACCGCATCACCGTGATCCTCGGCCTCGTCTGGGTCGTCTGCATCGTGGTCCTCGGCCTCATCACGCGCTTCACGTCATAACCGTCGCGGCACTCGCACCGCTCGCGACGAATCCTCACGCACACCCGAACATCTAGGAGGAGCAATGGTTTCCGGAGGCAGCGCCATCCGAGGTTCCCGCGTCGGCGCGGGACCGATGGGCGAGCAGGACCACGGCCACCACGCCGATCGCATCGCCATCTCTTATTGGGACGCGCTCGGCAACGAGACCGTCCGCTACTTCGCGGCGAACCTCCCGGAGGAGGAGATCCCCGAGACGATCGACTGCCCGTCCTCCGGGCTCCCGGCCGGGCGCGACAAGAACAACCCGCCTGCCGTCGCGAAGAACGAGCCGTACAAGACGCACCTCGCCTATGTGAAGGAGCGCCGCACAGAGGAAGAGGCGGAAGCACTGCTGCAGGAGGCGCTCGAGAAGCTGCGCGCCCGCCGCGGCACCCTCGCCTGACGACCGTCGCAGAAAGCCCCCGCGGAAGCGGGGGCTTTCGTCGTCGTGCGGCGGAATCGGTGTGCGGCGCACCTTTCGGCCGAAAAGATGCGCCCGCCCGTGATTCCACCGCCGGGCGATCCGCGGGGTTCCCGCCGAGGCTCAGTACGACTCGGCGATGAGTTCCTCGGGCACCTCGGCCGCGGCATCCTCGTCCACGAAGAACACGGTGCGGCGGCGGCCCTTGGCGCCGGCTGCGGGCACCTCGACGTACGACGCGCCCGCGAGTGCGAGCCCGAGTGCGGATGCCTTGTCGGCGCCCGCGAGCACGAGCCAGACGCGCTCCGATGAGTTGATGACGGGGCGCGTGAGCGACAGCCGCTCGGGCGGCGGCTTCGGCGAGTTCCGCACCGCGACGACAGGGGCGTCGGTGACACGGATGCCGGCGAGGTTCGGGAACAGCGAGGCGATGTGGCCGTCGGGCCCGACCCCGAGGAACGTGATGTCGAACCGCGGCCACTGGCCGCCGTCGGGGGAGAAGCGTGCCAGCTCGGCGGTGTAGGCCGCGACGCCCTCTTCGAGGGAGCCGACCTCGTCACTCGCCGCGAAGGCGTGGATGTTCTCGGCCGGCACCGCGATGTGGTCGAGCAGCGCCTGACGCGCCTGCAGCTCGTTGCGATCCGCGTCGGCCTTCGGCACGAAGCGCTCGTCGCCCCACCAGAAGTGCACCTTCGACCAGTCGACGGTGTCGCGCGCGGGCGACTCGTTCGCCGCGGCGAGCGTGCCGATGCCGATGGTGCCCCCGGTGAGGACGACGTGCGCGTCGCCGTGTTCGGCGATCACGTCGACCACCTTGGTGAGGAACCGTGCCGCGACCGAAGCGGCGAGTGCTTGCTTGTTCGGGTGGACAAGCACCCGCCGTTCGTTCGTCGTCATGGTTCTCCTTCGACTCCGCCCTGGTCAGTGCCCCAGGAGCGCGATGCCCTTCGTGATGACCTGTCCGTACAGCTCGTCGGGGTCGAGCCGGCGCAGCTCCTCGGCGAGGCAGTCGCGCAGGTTCCGGCGCGGCAGCGCCAGGTCGTGGGTGGGCTGGTTCGGCTGCTTGAGCGTGGCGATGCCGGGCACGTCGCGCTCGAGCTCGATGTCGCCCGACGGGCGGCGCAGCACGACGCCGTGGATGCCGCTCGAGCCGTTCGCCCGCGTCGTGATGTCCTTGTTGACGGGGGCGTCGAGCGCCATCCGCAGCCAGGCCGCGAGCAGGTAGGTCGAGGGGGAGTCCTCTGCGCCGGTCACGTGCACCGACGTCACCGGCTCGTACGGCGGCTGGTCGAGCGCCGCCGCGAGCTGCGCCCGCCACAGCGTGAGCCGCGTCCAGGCGAAGTCCGTGTCGCCGGGCGCGTACGTGACCGAGTTGTGGCGGATCGCGGCCGCGGGGTCGGGCTGCGTCGAGGCATCCGTGATGCGGCGTGTGGCGATGCGGCCGAGCGGCGACTCGGAGACCTTGATCGGCGCCTTCCTCGGCCACCAGGCGACCACGGGGGCGTCGGGCAGCAGCAGGGCCGTGACGAGGCCCTCCTCGTCGTCCGCGACGTCGCCGTAGGCGCGCAGGATGATGACCTCGGATGCGCCGGCATCCGCGCCCACCCGGATCTGCGCGTCGAGACGGTGGCCGATCGCGGAGACAGCAGGGTCGTCGTCATCGGACTTCGCGATCACGATGACGCGCATCGGATGCTCGCGCGAGGCGTCGTTCGCGGCCTCGATGGCCTCTTCCTCTTCGCCCATCGTCGTCGAGATGACCAGCGTGAGCACGCGGCCGAGGGTGACCACGCCGCCCTCGTCGCGGATCTTCACGAGCGTCTTCGCGACGCCGTTGGTCGTGGTGTCGGACAGGTCGACGATCACGGACGCCTCCAAACTCGGCCGTCGCGGGCCATCATGTCGTCTGCGGACTTGGGGCCCCAGGAGCCCGGCTTGTACTGCTCGGGCTGGCCCTGCGTCGCCCAGAACTCCTCGATCGGGTCGAGGATCTTCCAGGAGAGCTCGACCTCCTCGTGGCGGGGGAACAGGGGCGGGTCGCCGAGCAGCACGTCGAGGATGAGTCGCTCGTACGCCTCGGGGCTCGCCTCCGTGAAGGAGTGGCCGTAGCCGAAGTCCATCGTGACGTCGCGCACCTGCATGCCCGCGCCGGGCACCTTGGAGCCGAAGCGGATGGTCACGCCCTCATCCGGCTGCACGCGGATGACGAGCGCGTTCTGGCCGAGCGCCTCGGTCTGCGAGCCGTCGAAGAGCTGCTGCGGCGCGCGCTTGAACACGACGGCGATCTCGGTGACGCGGCGGCCGAGGCGCTTGCCCGTGCGCAGGTAGAACGGGACGCCGGCCCAGCGGCGGGTGCCGATCTCGAGCTTGATGGCGGCATACGTCTCGGTGGTGGAACGAGGGTTCATGCCCTCTTCCTCGAGGAATCCGCGCACCTTCTCGCCGCCCTGCCAGCCGCCCGCATACTGGCCGCGCGCGGTCGCGGCGGAGAGGTCGGCGGGCAGGCGCACCGCCGCCAGCACCTTCTCCTTCTCGGCGCGCAGGTCCTTCGCGTCGAAGCTGATCGGCTCCTCCATGGCGGTGAGCGCGAGCAGCTGCAGCAGGTGGTTCTGGATGACGTCGCGGGCAGCGCCGATGCCGTCGTAGTAACCGGCACGACCGGCGACGCCGATGTCCTCGGCCATCGTGATCTGCACGTGGTCGACGTAGTTGGCGTTCCAGATGGGCTCGTAGAGCTCGTTGGCGAAGCGCATCGCCAGGATGTTCTGGACCGTCTCCTTGCCGAGGTAGTGGTCGATGCGGAACACCGAGTCGGCCGGGAAGACCGACTCGACGACCGCGTTCAGTTCGCGCGCCGTCTTGAGGTCGCTTCCGAACGGCTTCTCGATGACCACGCGGCGCCACTGGCCCTCGCGCGAGTCGGCGAGGCCCGACTTCTTCAGCTGCTCGGTGACGAGCGGGAACGCCTTCGGCGGGATGGACAGGTAGAACGCGTGGTTGCCGTTCGTGCCCCGCCGCTCGTCGAGCTCGTGGATCGTGTCGGCGAGGCGCTTGAACGCCTCGTCGTCGTCGAACTCGCCGGGGACGAAGCGGATGCCCTGGGCCAGCTGCTGCCACACCTCGTCGTGGAACGGGGTGCGCGCGTTCTGCTTCACGGCCTCATAGACGACCTGCTCGAAGTCCTGGTCCACCCAGTCGCGTCGGGCGAAGCCGACGAGGGCGAAGCCAGGGGGCAGCAGGCCGCGGTTGGCCAGGTCGTACACCGCCGGCATCAGCTTCTTGCGGGACAGGTCGCCCGTCACGCCGAAGATGATGAGGCCCGAGGGCCCGGCGATGCGGTTCAGCCGCTGATCGTCACGGCTGCGCAGAGGATTGAAATCCTTGGTGATCTCCACCGGGGACATTGAGCTCGCTTACTACTCGTTGACCGCGCCGAACAGGGTCGCGATGTTCGCTTCCGGATCGGTGAGGTTCAGGGTCAGCACCGGGCGGCCGTGCTCGGCGAGCACGGCGCCGTCACCCGCCGCTTGGGCGTTGATGAGCTGGCCGAAGGTGAACGGACGGTCGGGGATCTGCAGGTCCTGCGGGTGCTCGGACGTGATCTGCAGGAACACGCCGACCGCGGGGCCGCCCTTGTGGAACTGGCCGGTGGAGTGCAGGAAGCGCGGGCCCCAGCCGAAGGTGACCGGGCGCTTCGCCCGCGCCGCGACGAGGTCGCGCAGACCCGCGAGCTGCGGCAGGGCCACGCGGTCGACGTACGCCTGGATGGCGACGTAGCCGTCTTCGGGCAGCTGGGCGAGCAGCGCGGCGATGGCGGAGTCGAGATCGGATGCGCTCTGCCCATCGGAGGTCGCGAGCAGCCCCTCCGTCGCGCGCACCTCGATGCCGGTATCCGTGAACACGGGGGCAGTCGGCTCGGGGGTGGCGTCGAGCAGCGCACGCGCGGCGGCCTTCGCGGCCTCGACGTCGGGCTGGTCGAAGGGGTTGATGCCGAGCAGGCGCCCGGCGACGGCCACCGCGAACTCCCACACCACGAACTGCGAGCCGAGCGAGCCCGAGACGAGGATCTCGCCCTCGTGACGCGCGTTCGGCAGCAGGTGGAACTCGGTCGCGTCCTCGACGAGGCGCGCGATCTGCAGGTCGGGCAGGTTCTCAGAGAGCTCGGGCGCCTCGGTGCCGAGGACGACCGGCAGCACTCCCGTGCCGAGCTTGCCCGTCGACTCCGCGATGAGCTGCTCGGCCCAGTCGCCGAACCCGACGAGCGGGCTGCCGTCAGTGACGATGCCGAGCTTGCCCTTCGACGCCATGGCGGCGCCCAGGATGAGGCCCGGGTTCTTCTCGTCATCGATGGCGAGCTCGCGCAGGGCCGCCTCTGCCTCGAGCAGGAGTTCCTCGAGGTCGACGCCGGCGAGGCCCGACGGCACGAGGCCGAAGGCCGTCAGCGCCGAGTAGCGGCCGCCCACGTTCGGGTCCGCGTTGAAGACCGTGTAGCCCGCCTCGCGGGCGCTCTGGTCGAGCGGCGAGCCCGGGTCGGTCACGATGACGATGCGCTCGGTGGGCTCGATGCCCGCATCGCGGAACGCCTTCTCGTAGATGCGCTTGTGGCTGTCGGTCTCGAGGGTGGAGCCGGACTTCGACGACACGACGACCGCGGTCGTCGTAAGGCGGTCATTGATCGCCGCGAGCACCTGGCCGGGGTCGGTCGTGTCGAGGATCGTGAGCTCCACGCCTTCCGTGTTGGCGATCACCTCGGGCGCGAGCGAGGAGCCGCCCATGCCGCCGAGCACGATGTGGTTCACGCCCGACGCCCGCAGCTTGTCACGAAGGGCGTAGATGTCGGCGATCAGCGGCCGCGAGATGTTCACGGCGTCGATCCAGCCGAGGCGCTTGCTCGCCTCGGACTCGGCGTCGGGGCCCCACAGGGTCGCGTCCTGCGCGAAGATGCCCGAGGCGACGAGGTCCTTGACGAGCGCGGGGACGGTGGCCTCGACGGCCTTCTTCACCGCGCCGCTGACGTGCAGCTGGACCGTCACTTGGCGGCCTCCAGCGAGGACTCGAGCGCGCCCTGCACGGACTCGACGAGCTCGTTCCACGACGCGACGAACTTGTCGACGCCCTCGGTCTCGAGCACCGCGACGACGTCCTCGTAGCTCACGCCGACCTTCGCGATGCCGTCGAGCACGGCGGCGGCCTCGTCATAGGAGCCGGTGATCGTGTCGCCCGTGATGACGGCGTGGTCGAAGGTCGCCTCGAGCGTCTTCTCGGGCATGGTGTTGACGACGCCGCGCGCGACGAGGTTGGTCACGTAGAGCGTGTCGGGCAGGCTCGGGTCCTTGACGCCGGTCGAGGCCCACAGCGGGCGCTGCAGGTTGCCGCCGGCGGCGAGCAGGCCCTTGGCGCGCTCGGTCGCGAACTCCTGCTCGAAGAGCTGGTAGGCGAGCTGAGCGTTGGCGACACCCGCCTTGCTCTTGAGCGCGCGGGCCTCGTCGGTGCCGATGGCGGCCAGGCGCTTGTCGATCTCGGTGTCGACGCGCGAGACGAAGAACGAGGCCACGGAGTGGATCTTCGAGATGTCGATGCCGGCGGCCTTCGCGGTCTCGAGACCCGTCAGGTAGGCGTTGATGACCTCGCGGTAGCGCTCGAGCGAGAAGATCAGGGTCACGTTGACGCTGATGCCCTTGCCGATCGTGGCAGCGATGGCCTCGAGGCCCGCCTTGGTCGCCGGGATCTTGATCAGCGCGTTCTCCTTGCCGACCTTGTTCCACAGCTCCTCGGCCTGGGCGATCGTGCCCTGGGCGTCGTTCGCGAGACCCGGCTCGACCTCGATCGAGACGCGGCCGTCGACGCCGCCCGTGGCGTCGTAGACGGGCTTGAAGATGTCCGCGGCGTCCGCGACGTCGGCGGTGGTCAGCTCGAAGATCGCCTCGGCGGCCGACTTGCCGGCCGCGGCGAGCTCCGCGAGCTTCTCGGTGTAGCCCTCGCCCTTGCCGATGGCGGCGGCGAAGATCGTCGGGTTCGTGGTGACGCCCGTGACGTTCTTCTCGTCGATGAGCTTCTTGAGGCCGCCCGAGGTGATGCGGGTGCGCGAGAGGTCGTCCAGCCAGATGCTGACGCCGGCGGCGGCCAGTTCTGCAGTGGGAGTGGTCATGTCCTTCTTCTTTCCTTGAGTCTCTGGACTGTCAGACGGTCAGGCGGCGTTCGCGGCCAGGGATTCCTTGGCCGCGGCGACGACGGCCTCGGTCGTGATGCCGAACTTCTCGAACAGGGTCTTGTAGTCCGCGGACGCGCCGAAGTGCTCGATCGAGACGATGCGGCCCTTGTCGCCGACCCAGCTGTGCCAGGGGAGGGCGATGCCGGCCTCGACGGCGACACGGGCGGTGACGGATGCCGGGAGCACCGACTCCTTGTACTCGTCGCTCTGCTCGGCGAACCACTCCTGGCTCGGCACGGAGACGACGCGGGCGTTGACGCCCTCGCGGGCGAGCACCTCGCGCGCCTCGACGGCGATCTGCAGCTCGGAGCCGGTCGCGATGAGGATCAGGTCGGGGGTGCCGTTCGGCGCCTCGGCCAGGATGTACGCGCCCTTGCCGACGAACTGGGCCGACGCGAGCGTGTCACCGGATGCCTCACCGTCGCCCCGCTCGAAGACGGGCAGGTTCTGGCGGCTGAGCGCGAGGCCGACCGGTCCGCCGTGCCGCTTCACGACCTCGAGCCAGGCGTAGGCGGTCTCGTTGGCGTCGCCGGGGCGCACGACCGCGAGGTTCGGGATCGCGCGCAGGGCTGCGAGGTGCTCGACCGGCTGGTGCGTGGGGCCGTCCTCGCCGAGGGCAACGGAGTCGTGCGTCCACACGAAGATCGACGGGATGTCCATGAGGGCCGCGAGGCGGACCGCCGGACGCATGTAGTCGGCGAACTGCAGGAAGGTGCCGCCGAAGGCGCGCGTCTTGCCGTGCAGCGTGATGCCGTTGAGGATCGCGCCCATCGCGTGCTCGCGGATGCCGAAGTGGAGGATGCGGCCGTAGGGGTTGCCCTGGCCCCATTCCGGAGTGGTGATGGAGGCGGGCAGGAACGAGCCGCCGCCCTCGATCGTCGTGAGGTTCGACTCGGCGAGGTCGGCCGAGCCGCCCCACAGCTCGGGCAGGTGGGCGGCCAGCGCGTTGATCGCCTTGCCGCTCGCGGCGCGGGTCGAGACGTCCTTGCCGGGCTCGAACACGGGAAGCGCGGCCTCGAGGCCCTCGGGCAGCTCGCCCGCCTCGAGGCGGTCGAACAGCGCCTTGCGCTCGGGGTTGGCCGCGGCCCATGCGTCGAACGACTTCTGCCACTCGGCGCGCTGCTCCTTGCCGCGCTCGATCGCCTTGCGCGTGTGCGCCAGCACCTCGGGGGCGACCTCGAAGCTCTTCTCGGGGTCGAAGCCGAGCGCCTTCTTGACGCCCGCCACCTCGTCGGCGCCGAGCTTGGCGCCGTGCACCTTGCCGGTGCCCTGCTTGGTCGGGGCGGGGTAGCCGATCAGGGTCTTGAGGATGATGATCGACGGCTTGTCGGTGACGGCCTTCGCCGCCTCGATCGTGTCGAACAGCTCGTGGACGTCTTCCTTGTACTCGCCGGTCTTGAACCAGTCGACCTCGCGCACGTCCCAGCCGTAGGCCTCGTAGCGCTTCGCGGTGTCCTCGGACAGGGCGATGTCGGTGTTGTCCTCGATGGAGATGTTGTTCTTGTCGTAGATGACGACGAGGTTGCCGAGCTGCTGCGTGCCGGCCAGCTGGCCCGCCTCGCTCGTGACGCCCTCCTCGATGTCGCCGTCGCCGGCGATGACGTAGACGTAGTGGTCGAACGGCGAGGTGCCGGGCGCCGCCTCCGGGTCGAACAGGCCGCGCTCGTAGCGCTGGGCGAAGGCGAAGCCGACGGCGGAGGCGAGGCCCTGGCCGAGCGGGCCGGTCGTGATCTCGACGCCCTTGGTGTGGCGGTACTCGGGGTGACCCGGGGTGAGCGAACCCCAGGTGCGGAGCGCCTCGATGTCCTCGAGCTCGAGGCCCCAGCCGCCCAGGTAGAGCTGGATGTACTGGGTGAGCGAGGAGTGGCCGACGGAGAGGATGAAGCGGTCGGCGCCGATCCACTGGTCGTCGCTCGGGTCCTTCCGCATGACCTTCTGCCACAGGAGGTAGGCCGCGGGGGCCAGGCTCATGGCGGTGCCGGGGTGACCGTTTCCGACCTTCTCAACGGCGTCCGCCGCGAGGACACGGACGGTGTCGACCGCCTTGTTGTCAATGGAATCCCATTGCAGAGCTGCCACTGGAACTGACCCTTCTGACTTATTCAGCGCGGTCGGATCCGTCAACGCAAAACCCGCCGCTTTATCGGTTATGCCGCCATGGACGTCATTGGCAACCGGGGCGCTTCGCAGACTTCTCCCAGCCGGAGGGTTGGAATGTTGTGTCGTCTGTGTAAAGCCTCGGAAGGCGAGCACCAAACAGCATAGTCGCGCCCGGTCCACCCCAGGGCACCCTCGGGGTGAACTAGGCTGAATGCGTAACGAAACCCCCTCGAGGAGCCATGGGCATTGCCGTAGAGCGTCGGGCAGCACCCGCTGAGAGCAGCGCACCCGAACGCATCGGCTTCAGGCGCAAGGCGGCCGCGTACATCGCGCTGACCAAGCCGCGCGTCATGGAGCTCCTGCTGGTGACGACGATCCCCGTCATGATCCTCGCGGCGCACGGCCTGCCGAGCATCTGGCTCATCGTCGCGACGGTCATCGGCGGGGCGCTGTCGGCGGGCAGCGCCGCCGCGTTCAACATGTACATCGACCGCGACATCGACGCGGTGATGAAGCGGACCAAGAACCGGCCGCTCGTGACGGGCGAGGTGAGCCCGCGCGAGGCATACGTCTTCGCCTGGACGCTCGGCGTCGTCTCGACCGTGTGGCTCGCCCTCACGACCAACCTGCTGGCCGCGGGCCTGTCGGTCGCCGCGATCCTGTTCTACGTCTTCGTCTACACGCTCTGGCTCAAGCGCCGCACCGCCCAGAACATCATCTGGGGCGGCATCGCCGGCTGCTTCCCGGTGCTGATCGGCTGGTCGGCGGTGACCGACAGCCTCGACTGGGCGCCCGTCATCCTGTTCGCGGTCGTCTTCCTGTGGACGCCACCGCACTATTGGCCGCTGTCCATGAAGTACCGCGACGACTACAAGTCCGTCGGCGTCCCGATGCTCGGGGTCGTGCGGGGCCGCGCTCAGGTCGGGTTGCAGGTCATCCTGTACGCCTGGGCAACCGTGGCCTGCTCGCTGCTGCTGATTCCCGTCGCCGACATGGGCTGGCTCTACGCGATCGGCGCCGCGGCCGCCGGCGGCTGGTTCATCTACGAGACGCACCGCCTCTATCATCTGGCGATCAAGCACGAGGACGTCTCGCCGATGCGCGTGTTCCACGGCTCGATCACCTACCTCTCGATCCTGTTCCTGGCGGTCGCGATCGACCCGCTCCTGCACTTCTAGATACCCGGATGCCTGCAATGAGGACCCCTCTCGGCTGGGCGGCCGACCGCTGGACCGTGTCGCCGCGCGTCCTGCGCTGGGCCACGACCTTCTCGCTCGTCATGGGCGTGCTCATCGTGCTGGGAGGCGGCATCGTCCGCGTCACCGGCTCCGGCCTCGGCTGCCCCACGTGGCCTGAGTGCCAGGCGGGGTCGCTCACGACGACGCCCGAGCTCGGCATCCACGGCTTCATCGAGTTCGCGAACCGCACGCTCACCGACATCCTCGTCATCGCCGTCGCGTGCGTCATCATCGCGGCGCGTCTGCAGAGGCCGCGCGTGCGCAGCATCACCCGCCTCGCCTGGAGCCAGTTCTGGCTCGTCGTGCTCAACGCCGTGGTCGGCGGCATCAGCGTGCTCGCCAAGCTCAACCCCTACGTCGTGGCCCTTCACTTCGTCATGGCGATGGCGCTGCTCACCTCCATCGCGCTCACGTGGCATCGAGTGCATGAGCGCCCCGAGCGCCCACGCGACGTCGCGCCCGCGGCGCGTGTGCTGAGCTGGCTCACCGTCGCGGTCACGCTCGTGCTCATCTGCGCCGGCACGCTCGCGACCGGGTCCGGCCCGCACTCGGGCCAGGCGTCCGACGGCTCGCCCGTGGCGCGAATGGCCTTCGACTGGCTCGCCGTGACCTGGGTGCACGGGCTGCTCGCCGCGGCGGCGCTCTGCCTCGGCATCCTGCTCATCGTGATCCTGCGCGCCCCGGGGGAGAAGGTGGCCCGCGAGCGCGCGATCTTCTTCGTCGCCGCCCTCGTCGTGCAGGGCGCCATCGGCGTGGTGCAGGCCGTCACGGGGCTGCCCGATGCGCTCGTGATCCTGCATGTCGTCGGCGCCGGCCTGGTCTGGGTGGGGGCGGTGCGCCTCGTGCTCGACGTGCAGCCGGGGCTGTTCCCTTCCGTGCACCTGGGAGAGGCATCCGTCACAGCCGATTCGCCGCGGCCTCGCGCAACAGTTCGATAGACTCGAGAGGTTCCTGGATGCGCGCCCGCGCATCCGCCAGCCATCCGCACAATCAGCCGCCGCGACGGACTCGTGACCGTCGCTTCACCGCCGCTCACCGGCGGCGCCGAGCGGCTGAGCCGGTCTGATAACCGGTCACGGGCGGCAGTAAGCGAGGTTAAGAAATGTCAGACGTTCTCATCGACCGTCCTGAGCTCGCGGGCCTCGGCCAGTACGAGTTCGGCTGGGCGGACCCGGACGCGGCGGGCGCTTCCGCACGTCGCGGCCTCTCGGCGGAAGTCGTCAGCGACATCTCGGCTCTGAAGAACGAGCCGGAGTGGATGCTGCAGCGCCGTCTGCGCGCACTCGAGATCTTCGGCAAGAAGCCGATGCCCACGTGGGGCGCCGACCTGTCGGAGATCGACTTCGACAACATCAAGTACTTCGTGCGGTCCACCGAGAAGCAGGCCCAGTCGTGGGAGGACCTTCCCGAAGACATCCGCAACACCTATGAGAAGCTCGGCATCCCCGAGGCCGAGCGCCAGCGCCTCGTCGCCGGCGTCGCCGCGCAGTACGAGTCCGAGGTCGTCTACCACCAGATCCGCGAG
>Ga0164242_10003077_pt1 | contig 19095 bp, 23 predicted proteins | sample OricomgcompostMG_FD_108783 | JGI IMG/M metagenome (GOLD analysis project Ga0164242, IMG submission 108783) | Miracle-Growth compost microbial communities from Emeryville, California, USA - Original compost - Miracle growth compost (MG) ... | reverse complement strand
GTCGCGCAGACCGAGGCGAACAAGGGCAAGAAGAGCTCCGTGCTCGGCTCGCTCGTCAACGAGGCGGAGACCGACACCGGCGACGCTCAGGGCGACGCGACGAGGCGACTGGTGCGCAACATCGTGTTCGCGTGCGACGCAGGCATGGGATCGAGCGCGATGGGCGCATCCGTGCTGCGCAGCAAGTTCAAGAAGGCCGGCATCACCGATGTGCGGGTGCGCAACGAGGCGATCACGAACCTGGAGGGCGACGCGGACCTCGTGGTCACGCAGCGCGAGCTCACCGATCGCGCCAGGGAGAAGTCACCCGGCTCGATCCACGTGTCGGTGGACAACTTCATGAACAGCCCGCGCTACGACGAGGTCGTGCAGCTCGTTGCCGAGAGTCAGGCGGCCGCCGAGGGCGGATCCACCCCGAACGATGACGAGATGGAGCCGGCGAAGCGATGAGCGACATCCTGACGCGGGAGAGCGTCGTGGCGGCCGGGTCGGCGACGACTAGGGACGAAGCTGTACGTGAGGTGGGCCGACTGCTGGTTCAGGCGGGCGCCGTGCACGAGGGATACCTGGATGCCATGCTCCAGCGGGAGCAGACCGTCTCGACGTACATGGGCAACCTGCTGGCCATTCCGCACGGCACGAACGACGCGAAGGGCGAGATCGTGCGCTCCGCGCTCGCGTTCGTGAGGTACGAGCATCCGATCGACTGGGGCGGCGACGACGTGCGCTTCGCGCTCGGGATCGCCGGTCTCGACAACGAGCACCTCGACATCCTGTCGCGCATCGCGGTGCTGTTCGCCGATGCCGACGACGTGCAGCGGCTGCTGCACGCTGCCGACGCCGACGCGATCTTCGCGCTGCTGTCCGAGGTGAACGACGATGAAGACGTCGATGCGCGCGAGGTGACCACGTGACCACCGCGGTGCAGTTCGGCGCCGGCAACATCGGCCGCGGCTTCATCGGCCAGTTGCTGCACGACTCCGGCTATGAGGTGATCTTCGTCGACGTCGCGGATGCTCTCATCGACGCCCTCGACACCGCTCGCGAGTACCGCGTGGTCGCCGTCGGCGACAGCACGACCACCGACACGGTGTCCGGGTTCCGCGCGCTGAACAGCGCGCGCGACCCGGGCGCCGTCGCCGCCGCGATCGCGGACGCCGACATCGTCACGACGGCGGTCGGGGCGCGCGTGCTGCCGCTGGTGGCACCGGTGATCGCTTCGGGCCTCCTGGCGCGTTCCGCGGATCGTGGACCGGTCGCGGTGATGGCGTGCGAGAACGCGGTCGCGGCGACGGATGCCCTCGCCGCGGCCATCGCCGCCGCCGTCACCGACCAGCAGTGGTCGGTCATCGGGGAGCGCGCCGTGTTCGCCAACACGGCCGTCGACCGCATCGTCCCGGTGCAGCAGGCGCACAGCGGGCTGGACGTGATCGTCGAGGACTTCTCCGAGTGGGTGGTGGAGGACGGCCCGTTCGACGGCTGTCCGCCGCGGCTCGACGGCGCCAAGTTCGTGCACGGCCTTGCGCCGTACATCGAGCGCAAGCTCTTCACGGTCAACACCGGGCACGCCACCGCCGCGTACTGCGGGCACCTGGTCGGCGCACGCACCATCTCCGAGGCGCTGGAGCATCCGGGCGTGTCGGCCGCCGTCGCGGCCGCGCTCGAGGAGACTTCCGCGGCACTCGTCGCTCGGCACGGCATCGACCCGGACGAGCAGGCGGCGTACCGGCAGCGCATCCTCGACCGGTTCCGCAACGTGCACCTGGACGACGAGGTGGAACGCGTCGCCCGCGAGCCGTTGCGCAAGCTGGGCAGGCATGACCGGTTCGTCGCACCGGCAGCGGAGCTCGCCGAGCGCGGCACCGTGCCGTTGGCCCTCCTGCACGCGATCGGCGCCGCGCTGAGGTACCGCTCCGACGCCGACGAGCAGTCGCAGCAGCTGGGCGAATTGCTGCGACACGACGACCCCATCGAGGCGGTCGAGCGGATCACGGGGCTCGCGCACGGGCATCCGCTGTTCGCGCCGCTCGCCGTGGTCGCCGACGCCGCGAAGCGCGACGAATCGAGGATGCTCGCGGGCGCCTGAGGGCGCGGCGCGTGCTTCGCGCCACACGTATCGGCAACCGCTACACGTATGTTCGGTAGCGGATGCCGATTCCCGTAGCGGATGCCGATCTGTGTAGCGGATGCGAGTTCCGGCGCTCGCGTGCGGCGGGTCTGGCGCCGCTGTGGTGCGTCTCTTCCTCCCCAGGTCGCAGGGTTGTGTGGTTATCAACAGGCCAGGTCAGAGCTGGTTTCCGTTGTCGAGGAATGCCGGTGGCGTGGCCTAGCTTCGAGGGTATGAACGACGTGGATCTGGCCCCGGTGCTGGAGGGTGATGCTGCCTTCTGGGAGGAGCTTGCGGATGCTTCGTTGTTCGACGAGTCGGCCGAGCTGGCGTTCCTGGACCGGCCCGCGCGTTCGTCGACAGAGGGGTTCGTGTCGTCGGTGCGGACCGATTCCGGTGAAGCGTTGATGCGGTCGTTGTTCGAGGATGCCATCTCCTCCCAGACGTTGGTGAACCTGGAAGCAGCACGGCAACTGTTCGCAGTAGGTCGGGCGTTCGAGTACGCCAGGGAAGAGCCGCGGATCTATGTCCCGGTGGGTGCGGTGGAGCGGGATCCGCGGGCGGAGGAGGTGGACTTCGCGGTCCGGGCTGTCGCGTTCGACCTGGCTCAGTGGTTGCACCTGAGTGAGAACACGGTCCGTTCCATGGCGTGGCAAGCCGAAGTCCTGAACAGGTCGCTGCCCCGGTTGAAGGACCTGTTCGTCTCGGGTCGGATCAGCCCGCAGCATGTGCGTGCCGCGGTGGAAGCCTGCACCGGGCTGCCGGATGCTGCCGCGTACGACACCTATGACGAACGGATGGCGGGGATCGTCGAGAAGCTGAACCCTGGCGTGTTCGCCCGCCGGTGCCGCCTGTTGCGGGAACGGTTGTGTGCGGGCACGCTGCAGGAGCGGCATGAGTACGCCCACACCCGACGACGTGTGGTGGTGGAGGCGGCCGCGGATGCGATGGGCTGGTTGAACCTCCACGCCTCGGTAATGGACCTCGCGCAGATCGAAGTCGCCCTCACCGCCGAAGCCCGCCGGTTGCGTACCCTGCCGGGTGAGACCCGCACCCTGGATCAGTTGCGTGCCGACCTGGCCGTGCAATGGCTGAAAGGCGACACCACCGGCGAAGAAGGCCGTGCGGGTGTGCGCCCGTTCGTGTTGATCGACGATGCCGGCCGGTTCGCTGAGCTCCTCGGGTACGGGCCGATCCCCCCGAAGCAGGCGGCAGCCGCACTGCGGGACGCACCCTCGTTCCGGAAAGTCCTCGCGGACCCGATCCGTCCGGCGGTGTTGAACCTGGACACCACACGGTACCGTCCGACCCCGGACCAGAAGACCTGGCTCACGTTGAAGTTCGGGCTCGACGAGGACGCGACCCCGTTCCTGCCGGTCGGGATCGTCACCGGCGCCGAAGTCGATCACGTCATCGAACGACAACACGGCGGCCCCACGAACGTGGGGAACCTGGCCCCGTTCAAACCGAAACTGCACCGGATGAAGACCGTGACCAGGATCCGATTGGACCCCAAACCCGACGGCGGCATCCGAGTGAGAACACCCACCGGATACGACAGCGACCCACCACCCTTCTGACCGAAGCGACCGTCTCGCCGACGGGAAAGCTTCCGTCGGCGAGAGAACATCCGAGGCCCTGCCAGGCTCGGTTCATGACGTCGGACTCACGCGTTTCGCTCTGGCCGACCGCGGGCGTGCGTGCGCACGCGGGCAACCTCGAACTGCGCTGAATCGACCTGCGCCGGTGGCGCGTCAAGCCCTTCCCGCTGTGAGTGCCGACGCCGACGATGTGATCGGCTGGTCGATGCGGGCGCCGCGTCGACCCGGCGCGGCAGATAGATGGCCACCAGATGTCGACGGGAGGGCGCAGTGCACGACGCGGTGCACCCGAGGGGGCGGCAGCAGAAGCGTGCACGAAAGGCATCCTCTCCCGTCGGCGTCGCGGCGCTGGCCCTCGGCGTTCTGGCCGGCATCGGTGGATTCCTCGACACCGGCGGCGTGATCACCGCGGTCTCCGCCGGCGCCCGCTTCGACTTCGCGCTGCTCTGGACCGTCGTCTTCGGTCTGGTCGGCTTCTCCGTGTTCGCGGAGATGTCGGGCCGGGTCGCCGTCTCGTCGTCCCAGCCGACGTACGAGGTGATCCGAACGAGGCTGGGGCCGAGGCTCGGGGCGATACCGCTGGTGGCGAACGTGGTCGTGCACGTGCTCGTGCTCGCGGTCGACCTGATCGGCATGTCGCTCGCACTTCAGCTGCTGACCGGCGTGCCGTATCGGGTGTGGGTTCCGATCGTCGCCGTCGCGCTCGCATCCGCGCTCTGGTTCCTCAGCTTCTCGAAGGTCGACACAGCGGCCGCCCTCGCCGGACTCACAATGCTGGTGATGATCGCGGCGATGGCCGCGCTCGCGCCGGACTGGCAACGCGTCGGCATCTCGCTCGTGCATCCTCAGTTGAAGGCGTCGTACTCCATTCCGACCTATCTGTTCGCCACCGCGTCGCTCGTCGGCTCGTTCATGACGCCGTACCAGTTCGACTTCTACTCCTCGGGAGCCATCGAGGAGGGCTGGACCGGGCGCGACCTCAGGAAGAACCGCATCGTCGCCGTGATCGGCACCATCGTCGGGGCCGCCCTCACGCTCGCCGTCATGGGTGCCGGGGCGAAGGCGCTGTATCCGTACGCGCACGCCGTCGACTCGATCAAGGCTGCGGCGGCGCCCGCGGTGAAGGCGTTCGGCGAGATCGGATTCGTCGTCTTCGTGATCGGCGTGTTCTCGGTGTCCTTGGCCGCGTGCGTCGAGCTGTGCCTCTCCGGCGGTTACGGCGTGGCGCAGTACTTCGGGTGGGAATGGGGCAAGAGCGGGTCCCCGCGCAGCGCCCCGATGTTCAACGCGATCATCCTGATCATGATCGCCGTGGCCGCCGTCATCGACCTGTCCGGCATCGATCCGATCCAGTTCGCCGTCATCACGATGGCCTTCGGGGCGGCCGCCCTGCCGTTCACGTTCGGCCCGCTGCTGCTGGTGGCCAACGACCGGCAATTCATGGGGAAGCTGCGCAACACGCTGCCCATCAACATCGTGGCCGGCATCGTGCTCACCGTGCTCGCGGCGATCACGATCGCGACCATTCCTCTACTGGTGATCACCGGTGGCAACTTCTGATCGCGCTGAAGGCGCACGGATGCCCGCCCCTCCGACGGGAGGTGCGCGCGACGATGGTCCTTGGCTGGCTGTGTCGCAGGTCATGAACCACGCCATCCTGGACCGCAACGGCCGCCGCGCGGGACGCGTCGACGACGTGCTTTTCGACGTCTCGGACGACGCTCGGCAGAGTGACGGATCCACGGCGGGCCGCGCGTCGCGTGCGCTCGTGCTGCGTGCTGTCGTCTCGGGCCCGCTGGCCCGGCCGACACCGCGGGTGTTCCGATCGTTCTTCCGCCTCTGCTACCTGGCATGCGGCATCCGTGACCCGCGTCCTGCGGTCGTCGACTGGCGGCACGTCGAGGCGATCGACGCGCTCGTGCACCTCGACGTCGACCGGGACGAAGCGGGGCTGCGCACGGTGGATCGCTCGGTCCTGCGGGTCATCGCGAGGATCCCTGGTTCTGCCGGTCGAGGGAACCAGGCCACACAGCCACCGAGCGTGCGGGTTCCTCCCGCCGATCGTGCGGGTTCCCCGGGCGGAGTCCGGGAACCGGCGAGGGAAGGCGGTCCGATCGAACGCTTCAGCACACGGAGGGGCACGCGCGTGCTCGACGAACGGGGGAGCAGGCTCGGCTACGTGGTCGACGTGATCGTTTCTCCCACCCAGGATCGGATGGTCGTCGGTCGGTTCGTACTGGTGCATCGGCGATTCGACCTGCTTCTGCACCGCTTCGCTCCGCGCGTCGACGCGTTCACGATCGAGGCAGACAGGGTGTGCGACATCACGGCTCGACCGTTCCGGCTGGGGGAGGCGACGTGATGGTGCAGGTCATCTCGTGGGCGGTCACCGTCTTGGTCTCCGCCGCCGTCGTCTCGTTCGTCGTCTCGGTCTTCGCCGTCGCCCGGCTGCCCGACGAGCGGCCAGAGGTGCACACGTTCGATCGCAACGGACATGAGATCGGTCCCCTTCAGAACCCAGGGGAGCAGATCGCTCCCGGTCGGTCCGGAGACCCGATCGGGCAGCGTCAGAACAAGAGCGAAGGATAAATTCGACGCATGACGGTACGTGCAGAGGTCTCCTGGGAGTTGGACGGCGTCACGATGGAGGGCACCATCGTGCGACCAGACGGCGCCGGACCGTTCCCCGCGGTGGTTCTCGTTGCAGGCAGTGGTCCCACCGACCGCGACTGGTGCTCGCCGCTCCTGCCGGGACCCAACGGAAGCGGGCGGATGTTCGCCGAAGCGTTCGCCGAGCACGGCATCGCGTCGATCCGGTACGACAAGCGCGCATCCGGACCGCACGTGATGGAGAACCTGCCGAAGCTCACCGGCAAGATGAGCATGCGGTCGCACCTCGACGAGCTCGCCGCCGCCGTGCACGTTCTCGCCGAGCAGGGCTACGTCGACCGGTCGCGCATCGTCGGAATGGGGAACAGCGAAGGATGCCTGCACGTGCTGCACTACGCGACCGGCGAGCATCCCACTTCCTTCGCCGGCGTGATTCTGGCCGCTCCTCCCGGCCGCCCGGTCGGCGATGTTCTGCTCGCGCAGCTGGGGCTGCAGGCGAGCCAGACTCCGGGAGGAGCCGATCTCATGCCCAAGGTCGAGGAGGCCGCCGAGCGGTACGCCGCGGGCGAGCCGATGGATCTCGACCCTGCTCTCCCGGAGAGCGTGCGGCAGGTGCTGAGCAGCTTCGAGGCACCGGCGAACCTGCCGCTTGCCCGCGAACTGTGGTCGGAGTCCGCCGCGGACGACATCGCCGAGCTGCGCGTCCCCGCGCTCGTGCTGATCGGCGGCAGGGACGTGCAGGTGGACGTGCACGCAGACGGTGACCCGTTGCAGAAGGCGGCGCATGGGATGGCGAATGTGACGTTCGCGTTCCCCTCGAACGCGAATCACGTCTTCAAGCACGACACGCGCAGCCCGGAGGAGGTGGCGGCCACGCCGGGGAACGGCTACAACGCTCCAGGAACGCGCCTCGACCCGGAGAGCCTGAACACGATTCTCGGCTGGCTGGACGACGTCGTCGGACCGCTGCCCGATTAAGCAGGCTCTCCCGCGGAGCGGCGCGCCTCGTCGAGGTAGGAGTACGCGGTGACGCGTGAGATGCCGAGACGCACCGCGATCGTCTCGACCGACTTGCGCATCTGGGTCGCACCATTGGCATCCAGCCGCTGCAGTACCCCGACTTTGTCGTCGCGCGACATCTGGTTGACCGGCTTGCCGACCTCGCGGATCGCATCGGTGATCATGGCGTCCATCACCGAGACCAGGTCGCGCCCGAAGTACTCGTCGGGGGCAGACGGCGACTCGGCCTCTTGTGCAGGCAGCAGCGCGTCGAGCAGGAACCGCGCCTGCTGCACGGCGCTGAGGTCGACGTTGATGCAGAGTGCGGCGATGATGCGGCCCTCGCGGTTGCGGAAGTACGTGCTCGAGCAACGCAGCTCGCGGCCGTCGCTCGTGAACCCGCGGTAACCGAATGCGTCGTGGTCCCCGAGCGGATCCTTCTGCACCTCGAGCCCGATGCTCGTCGACGGGCCACCGACCTCGCGCCCCGTGACATGGCCGTTCTCGATGGCGGCGATGGTGTGACCGAGGTCGACATCGGTGCCGTCGAGGTTGTGCAGCACGACCTCGCACGAAGGGCCGCCGGCGGTCGCGATGGCGTGCATCACCGGACGGAAAGTGGCGAGCACCTCGTCGGCGCTCTCGAAAGTGCCGGGCCTGAGCATGGGCCTCCTTCTTGTGCGGCGTGTGGGGAGCCGGATGCTCGCCACACTATCCCTCCCGACTTCGAGCTGAACGAAATGTTAACCGAGTAGACATTGTGTTCAGATAGGGCTACCTTAGCTCCCGAACCGCACCCCCGCCAGGTTCAGGAGTAAGGAGGCTCTGATGACCCAGGCATCCGGCGGCGCTCTGCCCGCCCGAAGCACGCTTTCCGCCAAACAGCGACGGATGGTCGCGGGCGGCGCCATCGGCACGCTCATGGAGTACTACGACTACTACCTGTACGGTCTCGCGTCGGCCGCGGTGTTCCCCGTCGTGTTCTTCTCGGGCGACGATCCCGTCGTCGCGCAGCTCTCCTCGTTCGCTACCTTCGCCGTCGGATTCTTCCTGCGTCCGGTCGGTGGGGTCATCTGGGGCATCGTCGGCGACCGAGCGGGACGCAAGACGGTGCTCATGATCACCGTGGTCGGCATGGGACTCGCGACGACAGGCATCGGCCTCATCCCCTCTGACAACACCATCGGGATCATCGCGCCCCTGCTGCTGCTGTTCTGTCGCATGCTCCAGGGATTCTTCGTGGGCGGTGAGATGGGCGGCGCGGCAACGATGGTCGTCGAGAACGCCCCGGTCGGGAAACACGGTATGTACGGTGCCTTCCTCATCTGTGGCGCCGGTGTCGCGAACATCGTCTCGGGTGGCCTCATGGCGGCCCTCGGCCTCACGGCGTCGTCATGGTTCCTCAGCTGGGGATGGCGCCTTCCGTTCCTGTTCTCGATCGTGCTGGCGATCGTGGCGATTCTGCTCCGCCGTCAGCTCGAGGAGTCCGAGGAGTTCACCGCCACTCAGGCGTTGCAGATCCAAGCGGCAGGCAAGAAGGCGAACCCGCTGATCGAGGCGTTCCGGCATCCGAAGAACGCCATCATGGGCATCCTGATCGGTCTTCCGCAGTCGATCGCGGGCTACGTCGTGCTGACCTACGGCCTCGCGTTCATGGTCGGCGACAAGCACATACCGGCGTGGATGGGCTTCGCCGGAACCATGATCGTCGGTGTTCTGCAGGTCTTCGTCGCGCCCGCGTGGGGAGCGATCTCGGACCGGATCGGGCGCCGAACGGTCTACATCATCGGGTGCGTCGGCTTCGCGTGCATGGTCTACCCGAGCTTCATGCTCTTCAGCACCGGCAACATGTGGCTGATCTGGCTCGGCCAGATCCTCGGGTTCGTGCTGTTCGGCGTCGCCATGCAGGCGATCCTGTCGACCATGCTGGTGGAGATGTTCGATCCGGAAGCACGCACGACCGGCGTGAACATCGGCTACCAGAATCTCGAACACCCTGGGAGGCGGGCTCGCGCCGTTCATCTGCGTGGCGCTCGTCGCTGCAGCGGGCGGAGCGATCTGGCCCGTGGTCGTCTACGCCGCAGCGATCTCGGCCGTCGGGGTGATCGCGACGTTGGTCGCCTCAGTGCGGCCGGATGTCGAAGGCGCCGGACGCCTGCACGCACTCGCCGCGACGAAGACGCCGGCGACGCCCACCAAGGTGCCCGCGAACTGAACCCGAATCGCTGGTTGAGCTCGTCGAAGCCAACGCTGCTGTGCGGCGGTTTCGACGAGCTCAACCAACTGGATCAGCGCAGTAGGGCGGCCAGGGCCGGCAGCTGCTCAGGGTCTTCGAGCGCGGAGCCGACGGCGACCACGCGCACCCCGGCGTTCAGAAAGGAGGGGGCGGTGGAGGCATCCATGCCGCCCGTTGCCACGAAGGTGGCCTGCGGGAACGGGCCGCGCATCGCACCAAACCACCCGGTGCCGAGCAGGGACGCCGGAAAGGCCTTGAGCCAGGTCAGGCCCTCCTTCAATGCCGCCTGTACCTCGGATGCCGTCGCCACGCCGGGCAGCGCGGGTAGCCCTGCTTCATGCGAGGCGCGGACGACCTCGACGTCGAAGCCAGGGCTCACGGTGAAGGCGGCACCGGCATCCTTCGACTGGCGCACATGCTCCGGCGTGACCACCGTGCCCGCACCCACGACGAAGCCGCGCTCGCGAGCGGCGTCTGCCACGACGCGAAGCGCCTCCACGTCGGTGGGAGTCTGCACGGGGAGTTCGACGGCCTGGATGCCGAGGTCCCACGCGGTGGTCGCGACCTTCAGGCTGCGCTCGACGCCCATGCCGCGCAGGATGGCCATGAGCGGCACGCCCCGGAAGAGGTCGCCGAAGGCTGAGTTGTCTGTCATGCGGGGCATCCGCCTTTCATCGGGGAGCGTCGGTTCGGGCCGGCTCGGACGCCGGCTGCTCCGGAACGAAGTCGCTCGTGGACTGCAGCACGAGGTGCGCGCGTTCGTGACCGGCGCGCAGCCTGTCTTCGGAGCCTGCGTTGTTGAGGAACGCGGCAAGGTAGCCGGCGGCGAACGCGTCGCCCGCCCCGACCGGCTCGACCACGACCGTCGGGATGGCCGGAACGAATGTCTCGACGTCGCGGTCATCCCGTCGCTCGAACTCCGTGGCGCCCACGTCGCCGTCCTTGACGACGAGCCGCTCCGGCTCGGGAAGCAGGATGCGCACCTCGGCCGCGGTCTCGCATCCCCAGAGCGCGTTCGCCTCATCGAGTCCGACGAACACGAGGTCGGTGCGCCGGGCGAGCCCGAGCAGAAGCGGGGCCGCCGCTCCGGTCTCCCAGAGCGGAGGCCGATGGTTCACATCGAAGCTCAGCACGCCTTTACTGCCGGACACTCGCTCGACGAGGGCATCCATGAGTGCGGCGCAGTCCGCGGAGAGCGCCGGGGTGATACCGGAGACGTGCACCACTTCGGCCTCCTCGAGCGGGATCTCAGCGATCGACTCCGCCGTCATGCAGGAGGCGGCGGAACCGCGACGGTAATAGAGAACGCCGTTGCCCGGATCTTTGAAGTACACCCCGGTCGGCGCGTGCGGGTCGACGACGACCCAGCCCACGTCGACTCCGCGTGCGGCGACCTCCCGACGGATGCGTTCGCCCAGCGCGTCGTCGCCGACCGCGCTGACCCAGGCGCTCGGGATGCCCAGCGCCGCCGCGTGCATCGCCACGTTGGACTCCGCGCCGCCCACGTGCAGCCGCAGCTCGTTCGCGGTGGCGAGTGGTTCGGCGTGCGCCGGCGTGATCATCGCCATGGTCTCGCCCACGGCGATGAGGCGCGGACGCAGGTGACCCGCGGTGCGCCGGATGGGGGAGGACATGCATCCAGTGTGAGCAGCGGATGCGTTCACTGCAACGTGCGTTGTAGCATTTGCACACGATGGGAAGGGATGCCATGACGGAACGGCTGCGGCTCGATGGGTTCACCGCAGAGCGGCTGAGTGCTCGAGACAAGGGCGTGCCCACGCGGGCGGTCGGTATGACGACGGCCGAGTTCCTCGCGACCGAACCCGAGCTGAGCGAGTTCTGGACCCCGCTCATCGTGCTCGACGATGAGGCGATGCGGCAGAACGCGGCGACGATGAGTGAATGGACGCACGCACGCGGCCTTCACCTCATGCCGCACGGCAAAACCACGATGGCGCCCGCGCTGTGGCAGCGGCAGCTCGACACCGGATCGCTCGGCATCACGCTGGCCACCATGGGCCAGGTGCGCACGGCGCACTCGTTCGGGCTCGACTCGATCATGCTCGCGAACTCCGTCGTCGATCCCCGTGCCCTCACCTACCTTGCGGGTGAACTGGCGGATCCCGCCCTGCGGTTCGTGTGCTGGGCCGATTCCTTCGACACCGTCGCCGCGATGGAGGAGACGCTGCGATCCCTCGCGCTTGCACGACCGGTGGATGTCTGCGTCGAGCTGGGCATGGGTGGCGGCCGCACCGGCGCTCGCAGCATCGCCGAGGCGACGGCGATCGCCGAGCGCATCGCATCGTCTTCCGTGCTCCGCCTCGCGGGCGTCGCAGGATACGAGGGCAGCCTGGCGCACGACCGCTCGGAGGCCGGGCTACGCGTGGTGCGCGAGTACCTGATGCGGCAGATCGAGCTGCACGAGGGCATCCAGCGGCTGTATGACGACGGCGACGTCTACGTCACCGCCGGGGGCAGCGCGTACTTCGATCTTGTCGCCGAGGTGTACGCGCAGGCGGGCGCGAGTGCGGATGCTCCGCCCCGGCCTGGCGGAGGACGCACCCTGTTCACGCTGCGATCGGGCGCATACCTCATTCACGACGACGGGTTCTATCGCGGCATCTCGCCGTTCGACGAGGCGGCGCCGGACGCGGAAGGACCACGGCTTCGTCCGGCGATGCGCGGGATCGCGCGCGTGGTGTCGCATCCGGAACCCGGGCTCGCACTGCTCGACGGCGGAAAGCGCGACTTTCCGTACGACGAAGGACTCCCGGTCGCCCGGCAGGTTGCGGCCGACCTCGGAGAGGCCTGGTCGCCCCTGACTGATACCTCCGTGACGGCGCTGAACGACCAGCATGCGTTCCTGCGTTGGGGTGCGGATGCCTCGAATGCTGCGGCCGGCGGCTCGAGCCGGGAGGCGGGTGAATCGGCCGATGTCGCGCCCACGGGATCGGCGCCGATCGGCTCCGTGGTCGCGTTGGGGCTCTCGCATCCGTGTACGGCGTTCGACAAGTGGCGGGTGCTGCCGGTCGTGGACTCGTGGGACTCCGGATGCGTCGTCGAGCTGGTGCGCACGTACTTCTGATGGGAAGCGACTCGGAACGGATCGTGCTGCGCGACGGCGCTGTCGTCGACGCGCCCGTCGGCGACGGCAGGGATGCTCCATCGCCGCGGCGTGCGGACGTCGCGATCGCGCACGGGGTGATCACCGAGGTGGGCGAGGTCGAAGCGCGCCCGGGCGACCGCGTCATCGACTGCACCGACCGCCTCGTTCTGCCCGGATTCGTTGACGCGCACTCGCACGCCGACGGACTGCTCACCGACGAGCACGTGCAGCGCGCACTGCTGAAGCAGGGCGTCACGACGGTGATCGCCGGCCAGGACGGCGTCTCGTACGCCCCGGGCGACGGCGCGTACGCCTCCGAGTATTTCGCGGCGATCGACGGTGCGCATCCGACCTACCGGGGTGGCGGGGTGGCGGCATATCTCGCGGGCGTCGACGGCGCATCCCGTCTGAACGCCGCGTACCTGATTCCGGCGGGCACCGTGCGCTTCGAGGTGTGCGGGCGTTCGCAGGAGCCCGCGTCGCCCGATCAGCTGGCAGCGATGACCGCACTGGTCGAGCAGGGTATGCGCGATGGTGCCGTCGGGCTGTCCACCGGACTCGACTACGTACCGGGAGTCTTCCAGTCAACTCACGAGATCGCGGTGCTGTGCGATCCTGTCGCGCTCGCCGGCGGCGTGTACGTCAGCCACATGCGCGGTGGGTATGAGGCGAACGCGAGCGCGGGCATCCGTGAGATGCAGCGCATCGCCGAGCTGGTGCGCGAACACACGGGCCACGTGCTCCCCGTGCACGTCTCGCACTTCCATGCGGACGCCGACATCGTGCTGGGCCAGCTGGATGAGCTGGCGCTGGCGGGAACGGATGCGACGTTCGACGCGTATCCGTACACGCGCGGCTGCAGCCTGCTCGGCATGCCCCTCCTGCCGCCCGAACTGTCCGCACATCAGGTCGACGAGGTGGTGCACGCCCTCGGCGACCCGGGGGAGCGTGCGCGACTGCGAAGGGACTGGTTCCCGCGGGTCGCGGAGAACGCCAGCCTCGGACCGGACTGGCCGCACATGCTCACGCTCGCGCATGTGGCGGCGCCGCAGCTCGCCTGGGCGCACGGGCTCACGATCGCGGATGCAGCGCAGCAGGCAAGGTCCGATCCGATCGACTTCGCGCTCGACGTGCTGCTCGAGTGCCGGTTGCAGGTCAACGTCGTGATGGCGGTGCGGCACGCCCGGCCGGTCAGCGAGCTCGCCCGCATCTTCGCGCACCCGGCCCACCTCGGCGGATCGGACGGCATCTTCATCGGGGCGCACCCGCATCCGCGAACACGCGGAACGTTCGCTCGCTTCTTGCGCGAGTATGTGCGCGAGACGGGCACCTGGGCGTGGCCGGAGGCGGTGCAGCACCTCTCGTACGGGTCTGTCGCGCGTTTCGGGCTCGGCGATCGCGGGGTGGTGCGGCGCGGCGCGGTGGCAGACCTCATCGTGGTCGACCCGTCGGCGGTCGCCGACACCGCTACGTACGAGGAGCCCCTGCGAGAGGCAGTCGGAATCGACGACGTTGTCGTCGCCGGTACTCAGGTGCTGGCGGGCGGAGAGCTGACGGATGCCCGACCGGGCCGCGGACTGAAGCGCACGTCCCGTGCTGCCCGGGCCGCTGCCGTGTCCCGACGCCACATCGAGGGGGAGGGGTGATCGCGTGTCGCAGAGCGTGAAGCGGGCCGCAGGCATCCTCGATTCCATTGCTGCCCAGCCGAAGACGGTGGCGCAGCTGGCGGAAGAATTCGGCATCCATCGCTCGACGATGTTCCGCGAGTTGCAGACGCTGGAGCAGGTGGGGTTCGCGCGTCGCCGTCACGACGGCACGTACGCACCCGCCTTCCGCCTCGCGGTGCTGGGCGCGGCGTCGCTGGAGAGTCTCGACCTGCGCGAGGCGGCCCACGGCGCGGTGCGTCGGCTGCACCGCACCGTCGGCGACACCGTGCACGTCGCGGCGCTCGTCGACGACGAGATCGTGTACGTCGACAAGGTGGAGGATGCCGGCCGCGTGCGCTTGTACTCCCGCGTGGGCTCGCCGGTGCGGCCGCAGTGCAGCGCGCTGGGCAAGGCGATCCTCGCCGGCCTCCCCGTCACCCGGCGCGACGACGTTCTCGCCGGAGTCGAGTGGCGCCGTTACACCGACCGCACGATCACCACGCGTGCCCGGCTCGACGCCGAACTCGAGCGGGTCGCCCACCAGGGGTGGGCGGCAGACGACGGCGAGTTCGAGGCGGTTGTGAATTGCGTCGCGGTTCCGATCACGAGCTCTGCGGGCGTCGTGGGCGCGTTGTCGCTCACCGCGCTCCGGGTCGTGCACGACCTCGGCGAGCTCGAGACACGACTGCCGTTGCTCCGCGAAACCGCAGGGCGCATCTCGCGCGAACTCGGTTAGCCGAGCACTCGCATCCGTTTCAGCTGCGCACACGAGAACCACCACAGAAGGGAAAGTCACCATGACGAAGACCGCGATCCGCACCACGAATGCTCCGCAGCCTGCCGGGCCCTACAGCCAGGGCATCGTGGCGAACGGATTCCTGTACACGGCCGGATTCGGGCCGCAGGACCCAGCGAACGGGGGAGCGGTTCCTGACGGTGTCGCCGAGCAGACCAGGCAGGCGCTGCGCAACGTGACCGCCGTCCTCTCCGAGCGTGGTCTGACCCTGAACGACTGCGTGAAAACGACTGTGCACCTGGCGGATCTCGCCGACTTCGCCGAATTCAACGAGGCGTACCAGGAGTTCTTCGCCGAGCCGTACCCGGTGCGCACCACTGTCGGGTCGCAGCTCGCGAACATCCTGGTCGAGATCGACGTGGTGGCGGTGCTGCCGGCGGAGTGACCGCGCTGAGCACGGTGCCGACCACCTAACAGCATCCGGCACGCGGTCAAGGCCTGCCGGCGGCGGTGCCGTGGTCGCTACTGTTCAAGCATCCGGAAAAGTCGAAGATGAGGGGATGCGCACGTGAGCGAACGGCAGTTCGAGCTCTCCGACAAGCGGCGAATGGGCATCACCGCCGCAGGCAATCCGTTCGCATCGCGGTGGGTGCTGTTCTGTCATCCAGCCCCGGGAGCCGGCGGCTTCGACCCGGACCCGCTCGTCACCGACACGTGCCCGCTGGACATCCTGTCGTTCGACCGGCCCGGGTATGGCTCGTCCGACCCGTGGACGGTGCCCCCGCAGCCGTCGCCGCAGCGCTGGGTGCTCGACGTGCAGGAGTTCCTCGAGACCTGCCGCACCGACGCGGAGTCCATCGGCCACGCCGCCTATCGCGACCTGGCCGTGTTCGGGTGGCGGGAAGGATGCATCTACGCGGCAGCGCTTGCGGCAGCGCTCGGAGATCAGGTCTCTGCGGTGGCCTTCGTCGAGCCGATGACGCTCAGCCAGGCCGCCCGGTCGCTTGCGGAGAGCGACGCGTGGGACGTGGACCGGCTGATGCCCGGCATCGACAGTGACGCGGCCTCCGAGTTCGCCGGGCTCCGCTCTCGGCTGCAACGGATGCTCGCCATCGCGCGCGAACAGGGCGAGGCCGGTCTGGATGCGGATCGCGCCGCCGTCAAACAGCAGGTGCTGGACGAGAGCCTGGACGCGATCCGGGCGCCCGCGCTCATCCTCACCAGCGACACGAAGGAGCGGAGGTCCGCCGCGAACCGGTACGCGAAGCGGTTGCCCGATGCGCGGATCGAGGTGGCCGACACGCCCGTGCCGATCGCCGGGCGCTGGTCGCGACTCGTCGAGTATTTCGAGAGCTAGTAGAGCTCGTCACCGGTCGCGGTCGTCCTTGGCGATCTCCTCCGAGGTGCCTCCGGTGCCGGCTTCGGGATTACCGCCGAACTCGGCCGGCAACCTGCCCTGCTGCGATAGCGAGCCGCGGCGGCGCCTGCGAACGATCGCGATCAGGATCAGCAGGATGCCGACACCGGTGACGATCGCGGATCCGATCGTGAGCGATGTCTCCCAGACCGCGTTGTTGAGCGCGGTGTCTTTGCCTGGCGTGCCGAATCCGAAGAAGAACATCGCGATCACGCCGATCACGGTGAGCACGATCCCGACCACCAGAAGCGCGATGCCGCGCGTCGGCTTGGTCATTCCGGATTCGGTCATGATTCACCCTTCGCCGTCGTCCTTGTCTACGGACGGTGCCCGGCGCGGTGCAGGGGTTGACACGGGCGATCGGGTGTCCCGGGGCCGCTTAGCCGGGAACCACCCAGCACGGCCTTCTATCTTCAACTCATGCGCGACCTCGACTGGGACGGATGCCGGAACGTCCGCGATCTCGGCGGCCTCCCCACGCCGCTCTCACGCACCGGCACCACGATCGCGGGCCGCATCGCCCGAGGTCCCCGCCGCGAACTGCTCACGGATGCCGGGTGGGTCGCGGCCCAGAGCTGGGGCCTGCGGTCGGTCGTCGACCTTCGCAACGAGGGCGAGATCGGCCGCCGGGAAACGGATCCGATGGCCGAGCCCCTTGAAACTCTCTCGATCGTGCATGCACCGACCGAGGACCAGGGCCACCCGGAGTTCCAGGCGGTGTGCATGCCTATTCTCGACTCGCCCGAGTACTGGCGGCACAACCTGCTCATCCTGCCCGGTCACGTACGAGGTGCGCTGGTCGCGGTCGCCTCCGCGAGGCCGGGCATCCTGATGCACTGCTCCGCGGGTCGTGATCGCACGGGCATGATGAGCGCTCTCCTGCTTGCCAATGCGGGGGTGAGCGCTGACGACATCCTCGCCGACTACGCGGCCTCGGTGCGGGCCATGGCCGGCACGGCCTCGCACGCAGTACCCACGAACGACCGATAAGCGTCCTGGACGCCCGCGCAAGTGGATGCCTGGCTCACCGAAGTCGAGCCGTTCGTGCGAGCGTTCGTGGCCGACATCGACGAGGCCTTCGGCCTGCTAACAGTAGACGAACCGACTCGTGAGGCGCTGCGCGGCCTCCTGACCGATCAGACCTGATCGCAGGTCGGAGCGAGCCGCCGTTCCATTGCTGACAGGATGGTTCGGTGCTCTACCCACCCGAGAAACGAGTCCTCGACGCGGCGTTGCGTCAGTCCGAGCAGTTGATCGGGGATCCCAATCACACTGTGGCCGCGGCGGCGATGGACACGACCGGTCGCATCTTCACCGCTGTCAACGAGTACCACTTCACCGGCGGTCCCTGCGCCGAACTCGTCGTGCTCGGAGTCGCCGCGTCTGCGGCTGCCGGACCGCTCACGACGATGGTGGCCGTCGGCGACGAGGGGCGCGGCGTGATATCGCCGTGCGGCCGCTGCCGGCAGGTGCTGCTGGACCAGCACCCCGATTGTCTCGTCATCGTGCCGCACGGGCACGAGCTCACGACGGTTCCGATTCGTCACCTGCTCCCATATGCATACGCCGCGCCGGAGGCGAGCGCGGAGCGCTTCATCCGCTTCAATCCGCGCTACTACGACGCGGTCGCATCCGGACGCAAGACCGCCACGACCCGCTTCGACGATCCGTGCGCGCCGGGGCCGGCCTGGCTCGTGTTCGAGTTCGATGACGGCTACAAACGACTCCCGGGAATCGTCGAATCGATCGAGACGAAGCGCCTCGACGAGCTCACCGACGAGGATGCCCGCCTCGAGGGCGGAGGAACGGCCGACGACCTGCGCGCCGGGCTTCGTGGTCATTACCCGGACATTCGAGAGGACGCAGCCGTCGACTTCGTTCGTTTCCGCCTGCGGTAGTCCGCTTCGCACGGCGGATCGCGCAAGCGAATAATGGACCCGTGGATGCCTGGGCCGAGCACCTCGACGGAGTTGTCACGTTCCCCGATGGCACGCGCGTACGCGGCCGAGGGCTCCATGGGGGAACGCCGGGCGGTGAGCTGACGCCTCAGTTCGGGCTGTACCTCACGGGCAAACCGCACGTGGAACCGGACTGGGAGTGCCGATGGGTGCGCTGGCCGGATTTCCGTCTGCCGCACTCCACCGCCGAGGCGATCGGCGCGCTGGCCGAGGTGTTCCACAGGGCGGCCACATCGAAGGTGGAGATCGCCTGCGCGGGTGGAACGGGGCGAACCGGTTCGGCGCTGGCGATCCTCGCGCGGCTCAGCGGCGTTCCGAGCGGGGACGCGATCGCCTGGGTGCGCGCGAACTACCGGCCGCGTGCTGTGGAGACATTCCGGCAGCGACGTTGGGTGGAGCGCACGCCGATCTGAGGCACCTCGCGGGTGTCCGCGCCTGTTCACGTGCCCGGCGGGAAAGAAACCCGTCCGGCCGGGCAGACGCCCAACCGCAGTGTCCCGCGTGCGCTGCGAGATGATGGATCGCCGTGCGCCGCGCAGCCGAGGTGGTGAGCGAGGCCACGCCCGGACCGAGAGGAGTCGCCGTGAGCCGCAGCGATCGCATGCATGCCGTGACCGATGAGACGGTCGTGCTCGTCGACGCGGTGCTCGCCTACGCGAGGGAACGGATGCTCTCCACC
>Ga0164242_10003076_pt1 | contig 19099 bp, 18 predicted proteins | sample OricomgcompostMG_FD_108783 | JGI IMG/M metagenome (GOLD analysis project Ga0164242, IMG submission 108783) | Miracle-Growth compost microbial communities from Emeryville, California, USA - Original compost - Miracle growth compost (MG) ... | reverse complement strand
GCACGCCTGGACGCCAGCTACGACTGGTACCGGCGCCTGCCGGCCGACGAACGTTCCTGGGTCGGGCTGGTCGCCCAGGCCGGCATCGCGGCCTTCATCACCTGGTACCGCGAACCGCGGGTCTCTCCCCCGATGCCGATCGACGTCTTCGCCACCGCTCCGCGCGAGCTGACCCGGACCATCGCGTTGCAGCAGACGCTGCAGATGGTGCGCACCGCCATCGACGTGGTGGAGGAGCACGTGCCCCAGCTCGCGGCGCCGGGCGAGGAGCACCAGTTGCGCGAAGCGGTGCTTTCGTACTCGCGCGAGATCGCGTTCGCCGCGGCGCACGTCTACGCGCAGGCGGCCGAGTCGCGCGGCGCCTGGGACGCACGGCTGGAGGCGCTCGTGGTCGATGCCGTGCTGCGTGCGGAGGCCGACGACGAGCTCAGCTCGCGAGTCGCCGCACTCGGCTGGAACGACGTGCGAGGAGTGATCGTGATCGCCGGTGCAGCTCCACACGGGCCGGGCACCGAAGCGCTGGATGCGTTGCGCCGCAACGCATCTCACGAGGGACTCGTCGCTCTGGCATCCGTGCAGCGCAACCTGCTGATCGCGATCCTCGGCGGCGTCGACGACGGACCGGCCGTCGCCGGCCGGTTCCAGCAGCTGTGGGGCGAGGGAGCCGTGGTCGTCGGACCCCGTGTCCCGCATTTGTATGCCGCCGGCCGCAGCGCCCGTGCCGCGTTGTCCGGATTCTCCGCGGCAGCGGCCTGGCCGGATGCGCCACGCCCGTGCCCGGCGAGCGAACTGCTGCCCGAGCGCGCGCTCGCCGGGGACACCCGGGCCCGTCGGGCGCTCGTGGACAAGGTGACCCGGCCGCTGCGCGACCGCCCGGCACTGCGCGAGACCGTCCCGGCATACCTCGACAACGGCGGGCTGGAGGCCACCTCGCGCGCGTTGTACGTCCACCCCAACACGGTGCGCTACCGGCTGGGCCGCATCGCGGAACTGACCGGGTACGACCTGACCGACACCCGTGACGCGTTCACGGTGCGTCTCGCACTCGCCCTGTCCCGGCTGTGACACATCCGACCTCAACCGCAATGATTTGGAGGTTTCCTCCAAAGAAGCACCACAAGGTTCGTCGGATTCGGTGACGGCATCACGGGTCCGCATCCGCCACAGTGGAGATGTGTTAGCGATCGTCTGCCCTGGACAGGGCTCGCAGACCCCCGGCTTCCTGACCCCGTGGATGGAGGTGCCCGGTTTCGCCGACCATCTGCAGCACCTTTCCCAGGTCGCGGACGCCGACCTGGTGGCCCACGGCACCACCTCGGACGCCGAGACCATCAAGGACACCGCGGTCGCCCAGCCACTGATCGTCGCAGCCGGACTCGGCACGCTGGCCGCGCTCCTCGACGGGGCGGAGGTCCCGGCCGGCTGCGTTCTTGCGGGTCACTCGGTCGGTGAGATCACCGCCGCCGCAGCCTCCGGTGTGCTCGGCGAGGACGACGCGATGGGCTTCGTCTCCGAGCGCGGGCGGGGTATGGCGCGCGCCGCCGCCGTCACGCCCACGGGTATGGCCGCGGTCCTCGGCGGCGCCGAGGACGAGGTGCTGGCGACGCTGGAGTCGCTCGGCCTCACCCCGGCCAACCGCAACGGTGCCGGTCAGATCGTGGCCGCGGGCACGCTGGAACAACTCGCGGCCCTGCAGGATGCGCCGCCCGCCAAGGCCCGCGTCATACCTCTGCAGGTGGCGGGGGCGTTCCACACCGAGCACATGGCACCCGCGGTCGAGACGCTGCGCACCCACGCTGCGGGGCTCAGCACGCACGACCCGCAGGTGACGCTGCTGTCCAACAAGGACGGTGCCGCCGTGGCGAGCGGCAGCGAGTTCCTCGACCGGCTCGTCGCGCAGGTCGCCGGCCCGGTCCGCTGGGACGCGGCGATGCAGACGATGCTCGACCTCGGGGTGACCGGGCTGATCGAGCTGTGCCCCGCGGGCACCCTTGTCGGCCTGGCCAAGCGCGGTATGCGCGGCGTGGCGAGCGTCGCCGTCAAGACGCCCGACGACCTCGACAAGGCACGCGAGCTCATCCGCGAGCACGCAGGCGACACCACCGGCACGTCCCAAGGGAGCTGACCATGACCGTCCAGCCGAAGCACACCGGCACCCTTTCCGCGCCGGCCGGCGCACGCTACGCCCGCGTCGTCGGTGTCGGGGGCTACCGCCCCGAACGCGTGATCACCAATGAGGAGGTCTGCACCTGGATCGACTCCTCCGACCAGTGGATCCGCGAGCGCTCGGGCATCGTGTCCCGCCGGTGGGCGCGGTCCGACGAGACGGTCATCGACATGGCCGAGGCGGCAGCACGCGAGGCGCTGCAGGCAGCCGGCCTGACCGCCGACCGGATCAGCGCGGTCGTGGTCGCCACCGTCACCCACCCCTACCAGACACCGGCGGCGGCGCCGGCGCTGGCGACCCGGCTCGGCGCGAACGGTGTGCCGGCGTTCGACATCTCGGCTGCCTGCGCCGGCTACTGCCACGGCATCGCCCTCGCCTCGGACATGGTCCGGGGTGGCAGCGCCGAGAACGTCCTCGTGGTGGGTGTGGAGAAGCTGTCGGCCTTCACCGACATCCACGACCGTGGCACGGCGTTCATCTTCGGCGACGGTGCCGGCGCCGCGATCGTCGGGCCGTCGGACCACCCGGCGATCGGCCCCACCGTGTGGGGCTCGGACGGTGAGAAGTGGGAGACGATCCAGCAGCGCGAGCCGTGGACCGACCTGCGCGAGCAGTGGTTCGACGAGGCCCAGGCCGGCAAGGCCGCCTCGCTCGACCCGGGCGAGACCTACGCCGGGACGTCTCTGGCGATGGCCGGACAGTCGGTGTTCCGCTGGGCCGTCTGGTCGATGGCACCGGTTGCGCAGCAGGCCATCGACGCCGCCGGCATCACCGCCGACGACCTCGACGTGTTCATCCCGCACCAGGCCAACATGCGCATCATCGACGCGATGATCAAGCAACTGAAGCTGCCGGCGGACATCCCGGTCGCCCGCGACATCGCCGAAACCGGCAACACCTCAGCGGCGTCGATCCCGCTGGCGACCGAGCGCATGTTGCGCGAGGGTGAGGCCCCCCACGGGGGTCTGGCACTGCAGATCGGTTTCGGGGCCGGCCTCGCCTACGCGGCGCAGGTCATCGAGCTGCCGTAGTTCGATTCTTCGCCGGAACCCCGGCTAGAGTCGTCCAGGAACCTCCCGCGACCCGGCGGGCAATCCGGGTCAGCCCGAAGGTGAGACACCACCACACGCAACGCATAAGGAGCACTGACATGGCGCAGAGCGAGCAGGAGATCCTGCAAGGCCTTGCCGACATCGTGAACGAGGAGACCGGCGTCGACGCCGCCGACGTGCAGCTCGACAAGTCGTTCACCGAGGACCTCGACATCGACTCGCTGTCCATGATGACGATCGTCGTGAACGCCGAGGAGAAGTTCGGCGTGCGGATCCCCGACGACGACGTCAAGAACCTCACCACCGTCGGCGACGCGGTCAAGTACATCCAGAACGCCCAGGGCTGACCTGTCGCCGTGGCCCCGGCCACGGCCGTCGTTCTCCGGATCGACCCGGCAGCGAACTCCGCGCGAGGTGGCGTCGCACTGCGGCGCCGCCTCGCGCGATGGTTTCCGTCATACCACTTCCACCCCGTCTGAGGAGCCTGAAGCTTTATGAGCGCAGACAAGCGCGTCGTCATCACCGGACTCGGCGCGACCACGCCGATCGGTGGCACGGCCCCCGAGACCTGGGAAGCACTGCTTGCCGGCGAATCCGGCGCCAAGCCGCTGCCCCCGGAGTGGCTCGAGCGTTACGAGTTACCCGTCACCTTCGCCGCGAGCCTGAAGCAGGACCCGAGCGAGGTGCTGCCCAAGGTCGAGATCCGCCGGGCGGATCCGTTCGCGCAGTACGCCATGATCGCCGCGCGCGAGGCAGGGGCGGACGCGGGTTCTCCCGAGGTGGAGCCCGAACGCCTGCTCGCCGCGATCGGCACCGGCATCGGCGGCGTCCACACGCTGCTCGCGCAGTACGACGTCCTGAAGGAGAAGGGTCCGCGCCGGGTCTACCCGCTGACCGTTCCGATGCTGATGCCCAACGCGGCATCCGGCAACGTCTCCCTGGAGTTCAAGGCCCGCGCGGGCGCCCACACCGCCGTCTCGGCGTGTGCCTCCGGCGCCGAGTCGATGGGCATGGCCGCCACCATGATCCGCGAGGGTCGCGCCGATGTGGCGATCGCCGGTGGCACCGAGGCCGCCATCCATCCGCTGCCGATCGCCGGTTTCGCGGCGTCGCAGGCCCTGTCCAAGCGCAACGACGACCCGCAGGGTGCCTCCCGGCCGTGGGCCGTCGATCGCGACGGGTTCCTGCTCGGCGAGGGCGCGGGCGTTGTCGTGCTGGAGTCCTACGAGCACGCCACGGCGCGCGGCGCGAAGATCTACGCCGAGTTCGGTGGACTGGGTATGTCGGCCGACGCCTACCACATCACCGCGGGTGACCCGGAGGGCGCCGGGCAGGCGCGCGCCATGAACGAAGCGATCGACAACGCCGGCCTGCAGCCGTCCGACATCATCCACGTCAACGCACACGCCACGTCCACCCCGGTCGGCGACGCCGCCGAGATCACCTCGATCAAGCGGGCCTTCGGCAGCGTCGTCGACGGCGTCTGCCTCACCGGCACCAAGTCGATGACCGGTCACCTGCTGGGTGCCGCAGGTGCGATCGAGGCCGTCATTCTCGCGCAGACCCTGCACAACCGGGTGGTCCCGCAGACGATCAACACGACCGAGGTCGACCCGGAGATCGACCTCGACCTGGTCATCGACGGTCATCGCAAGCTGCCCGACGGCGACCTGGCCGCCATGAGCAACGCGTTCGGCTTCGGCGGACACAACATCGCGATCGTGCTGAAGTCGGTCTGACCGACGGGCCGACACAACCTTTTTCGCCCCTCGTGCGTGGAAGGGGTATGACGATGGGGGCGAGCCGCTGATGCGGCGGCGGGACGACGCGGCGTTCGTGCGATTCGTCGACGACCGGTCGACACAGTTGCTGCGGATGGCGTACCTCCTCAGTGGGGATCACCACCTTGCCGAGGAGCTCGTGCAGGAGACCCTGGAACGCCTCTACGTCCGGTGGGGCCGCTTGCGTGAGGGCCAGGAGATGGCCTACGCGCGCAGGGTGCTGACCAACCTGCGCACCGACCGGTGGCGGCGGGTCCGGCACGAAGTCGTGACCGACCGTGACGCGCTGGCGGAGCCCACCGGGACCGACCGCGACGTGGTTGCCGAACGCGACCTGCTCCTGCGGGCTCTGTCGGCGCTCGCCGACCGTGAGCGCGAGGTGGTCGTGCTGCGCTACTACTGCGACCAGTCGGAGAACTCCGTTGCCGAATGCCTGGGCATCAGCCCGGGCACGGTCAAGAGCACCGGTTCCCGCGCGCTCGCCAAGCTGCGCGCCCAGCTCGATCGCCCGGAGGTGACGCAATGAGCAACGGACCCAGCCCTCACGACGTGCGTGCGCTGTTGGCGAACGCACAGTTCCCCACGATGCAGCTCGACAGCGCCGGTGTGCTCGACAGGGCCCGACGGCGGGTGCACCGCCGTCGGGCGCAGGTGATCGGCGTCGCCCTCGCCGCACTGCTCGTGCTGGCACCGAGCGGCTGGCTGGCACTGCGAGCCGTCAACCGCTCGGGACCGGTGCCCGCCGGTCGCATCAGCACCACCGAGCCCCTGACCACCGGCCTGTTCGCCAAGAACGGCGCCGTCGGCAATCTCGGTGATGGACGGGTGAGCCTGTACCCGACGACCAACTGCTGCACGAGCAACAGCGGCCACCCGACCACCTTTCAGGTGAGTAGCGACGCGTCAGGTCTGCGGGTGGTGCGGGTCGGCAAGGGGACCACTGTCGACCTGCACCGCACCAGCGGTGGCCCCTCCGGCCTGTTCCAGTCGGCGAACGGCACACACGGGATCGTGGCGGTGAAGATCCCGTCGGACACCACCGAGGTCCAACTGGTGACCGGGGACGACGAGAGCTACGGGTTCGAGAGCGCGGTGGCCTCCACGCTGCCCGACGGGACCTCCGTGGCGTTGATCGAGACGTCCAGCCGCCTGAAGCACCCGGTGGCTGCGGTGATCTGGCAGCGCGCGAACGGCGCCATCGGCGCGAGCACCGGTGAGACGCCGGTCATCGTGCGCCAGGACCACGACACGTTCTACTACTTCGGCCGGCTGGGCGCCTTCGGCCTCGACGGCCCGCACGGCAGTGACATGATCCGGGCCCGCGGGCTCACCGTGGGCGAGTCTCCCGACGGGAGCAAGTCCATGGCCGATTTCGTCATCGCAGGGCTCTATCCGCACGGCGTGCGGAACGTGCGTCTCAGCCCCGCCATACCCGGCACCTCGACCGCGATCACGCCGGTGCCGGGAACGAAGTGGGACCTGGTGACCGCCCGGTACCGAGCCAGCACCAAGCGGAGCACCCCCAAGGTCGTGTCCAACTACGGCACCTGGGATCCGAGCGCCGGAAACCCACCCCGGACTGCGCCGGCGCGCTGAGCGATCAGGACACCCGGTGCAGCCAGCGCACCGGGGCACCCTCCCCGGCATACCGGAACGGCTCGAGCTCCTGATCCCATGCGGTGCCGAGCAACTCGGCCATCTCGGCGCGGAACAACTCCGGGTCGCCCTTGCTCGCCGCGAGGGCCGCTCGCAGCCGGTCCTCGCTCACGACCACGTCCCCCGACGCAGCGGTCCATGCGTGATGTATGCCGAGTGACGGCGTGTGCGACCACCGCGAGCCGTCACAGCCGGGGCTGGGCTCCTCGGTGACCTCGTAGCGGACGTCGACCCAGCCGCGCAGCGCGCTGGCCAGTTTGGCGCCCGTGCCGGGCTCCGCCATCCAGGACAGTTCGGTGCGCACCGTGCCCGGCGCCACCGGCTGCTTGATCCACTCGATCGGTGCGGCGGCTGCGAGCACACTCTCCAGCGCCCAGCCGATATGGGGGCAGAGCGCGGCCGGGGTGGAGTGTATGAACACCACCCCGCGGGTCACGGCACGCGCATTGGCGGCAGACATCCGGGCCTCCTGACAACGTTGCGAGGGACGTCTTCCCCAACGACCTCGCGAATGGCGGTCCGGCATCGATGCCGTGCGACACGTGCTTGTGCGGTTGTGCGGCCTATTCTGCCCCATCCGTCACAGCAGCACCAGTCAGGTCGTGGCCCGACCGATCACGGCTCCGAGTCGGGGATGGCGCTGCTGAGCTCGTAGGCCTGCGTCGGGGTCATCGCCAGGCCGTTCACCGTGACGGTCCGCTCCGTGCTCACCTGGGCGCAGCCCGTGGACGAGGTCACGGTGGTCGCGTAGTCGTCGCCGGTCTCCGCCGCGACCTGGGCACTCGCGCTGGACCCCGCCGACGAGGACGGCGTTGCCGACGGCTTCGATCTGTGCGCGGTCTGAGTGGCGGTGCCGACGGTGGCGTGGGTCAGGCTGGTGTCGGACGCGATCTTGGCGAACAGTGCCGGGGCATTCGCAGCGGGTATGACGACGTTCGCGTTCGACGGGTCCGGGCTCGTCGGCGCTGTCACGAAGGTCGTGCGCGACCCCGGCACCTGACTCAACTGGTAGGCCAGCGAGGTCAGCGCCTTGACACTCCCGAGGCCCGCGTCGACCGTCACCGCAGAGGTCGCAGCGTTGGCGAGCTTGAGCACTTTCACCGGGTTGGCGAGCGTGGAGGCGCTCTCCATGTTGCGCAGCATCGAGGACAGGAAGATGTGCTGCGCAACCGTGCGCCCGATGTCGCTACCGTCACCGAAGCCGTGCCGGGTGCGCAGGAACTCCAGGGCTGCTCTGCCCTGCAGCGTGTGCGTCCCCTTCGCCAGCTTCAGGTGCGAATAAGGGTCGTAGACATCGCGATCCACGCACACCGACACCCCGCCGACGGCGTCGGACATCTTCACGACACCCGCGAAGTCGATGACCATGAAGTGGTCGATGGCGATGCCGGTGAGTCGGTGCACCGCCGAGGCCGTGCAGTCGGCGCCGTACTGGAACGTGCTGTTGATCCGAGCCGTGTGAGCGGTCTCCCGGGCACCGGTCACGCTGTCGGTACATGCCGGCACGGCCACCATCGTGTCCCGCGGGATGCTCAGGACCGTCGCGTTCGTGCGATCCGCCGATATGTGCACGACCATGAGGACATCGGCGTTGGCGGCGGACGAGGTCGCCTTCGTCGAGGTCGCGGTCGCGATCGAGCAGTCGCCGCCGATCCTGCAGTCGGAGCTGCTGGCCCGCGTGTCCGATCCGATGACCAACAGGTTGATCGGCGTGTGCCCAGCTGCGTCCGCGGTCTCATGTCCGTGCGACGTGAACGCGGCCGTGTGCAGGTTCCCGTCGAGGTGCAGATAGAGCCCCACACCGGCGCCGACGATCACCAACAGCAACGCGATCACCCCGACGCCGATCCGGCGACGCCACGGCGAACTCATCCCTGAGTCCTCGGGGCCGCGCCCCGAACACTCACCTGCGCCACCCGGCGCCCGCTGCGCTCCTGCATGCGCAGACGCTAGGACCACAACCCGCACATTGGTCGTACGGATCCTGTGCGTACGCCGAATGCGGAAGTAACAGCCTGGTCACGATGTCCGATTCAGCCGGAAGTTCCTGGCGAATGTGGTGCGAATCACCTGGAAAACGGATATGTTGCCGTTCGCAACATATTCAGCGAACCAGCGGCTCGAGCCCGTGGACCGGCCCCTCGAGTTGATCGGAAAGGTGGAACCATGCGCAAAGGTGCGCTCAGCACGGCGTGTGCAGTGGCGGGCATCATCGCTCTGGCCGGCTGCGGAAGCAGCAGCAGTGGCGGCGGCTCCGGCAGTGGCGGCTCCGGTAGCGGCGGCTCGAACGGCGGCAACTCCGCAGCCGCGACCGGTGCATCGACCGCGAGCGGAGGCGGCGGGTCGACAGCTGCGTCCGGTGGCGCGATCGACGGCAAGGGGGCCAAGGTCGGCTTCATCCTGCCCGACCGGCAGTCCTCCAACCGGTGGATCTCCTCCGACCCGGAGGCGCTGAAGGCGCGCTGCAAGGCGGACAACCTGAACTGCGACATCCAGAACGCCAACAACTCCGCCCAGCAGATGACCACCATCGCGACGACCATGATGAACAACGGCGTCAAGGTGCTGGGGCTGGTCAACCTCGATTCGGCCTCCGCGGCGCAGATCGAGAAGACCGCCAAGTCCAAGGGCATCTACACCATCGACTACGACCGCCTGACGCTCGGCGGATCGGCCAGCCTCTACGTGTCGTTCGACAACACCAAGGTCGGTGAACTGCAGGGCAAGACGCTGACGCAGTGCTCGCAGGTCAAGGGCAAGTCCGCGGTCAAGTACGTCGACCTCAACGGTGCCCCGACCGACAACAACGCGACACTCTTCAAGCAGGGTTACGACTCCGTGTTGAAGAAGCAGAAGGGTTGGACGAAGCTCGCCGACCAGTCGGTCCCCGACTGGGACAACCAGAAGGCCGGCATCATCTTCACCTCGATGCTGCAGAAGAACCCGAACATGAACGCCGTCATGGTCGCCAACGACGGTATGGCGGGGTCGGTCATCACCGCACTGCAGAAGCAGGGTCTGGCCGGCAAGGTGGCTGTCTCCGGACAGGACGCCACCGTCGAGGGTCTGCAGCGGATCATGGACGGCACGCAGTGCTTCACCATCTACAAGCCGTCGAAGCTGGAGGCCTTCCCGGCCGTCGACGCTGCCGCTCAGTTGGCCAACGGTCAGGCGCCGAAGACCACTCAGAAGACCAAGGACACCCAGACCGGTCGGATGGTGCCGTCGATCCTGGCCACCCCGATCGCCATCACCAAGGCCAACGTCGCGCGGCCGATCAACGACGGCTACACGCCGAAGTCGACCACCTGCAAGGGCTCCTACGCCGCCAAGTGCACCGCAGCGGGCGTCAAGTAAGCACACTTTTCGCTCAATACCACCGAGGCAGGGGCCGGGCGGACCGTCCGGCCGGCCCCTGCCTCTGTGTCTAGGGAGATTCATGTCTGATCAACCGATCCTGCAATTGCACGGGATCAACAAGAGCTTCGGCGCGGTGCACGTGCTGCACGATGTCGACTTCGCGGCATACGCCGGCAAGGTCACCGCACTCGTCGGCGACAACGGCGCCGGCAAGTCCACCCTCGTCAAGTGCATCGGTGGCACGTACACCATTGACTCGGGAACCTACGAGTTCGAGGGCAAGCCCGAGCACGTTTCCGACCCCCGCGATGCGGCCGCGCTCGGCGTGGAGATCGTCTACCAGGATCTCGCGCTCTGCGAGAACCTCGACGTCGTCCAGAACATGTTCCTCGGTCGCGAACGGATGCGCGGCATCGTGCTCGACGAGGAGTCGATGGAGATCGCGGCGTCCGACACCCTGAAGTCCCTGTCGGTGCGCACCCTGAAGTCGGTGCGACAGCGCGTGTCGAGCCTGTCCGGCGGGCAGCGGCAGACCGTGGCGATCGCCAAGGCAGCGTTGTGGAAGTCCAAGGTCGTCATCCTTGATGAGCCGACCGCCGCGCTCGGCGTCGCTCAAACCGCCCAGGTGCTCGATCTCGTCCGACGGCTGGCCGATCAGGGCACGGCCGTCATCCTCATCTCGCACAACATGCTGGACGTCCTGCAGGTGGCCGACAAGATCTCGGTCCTCTACCTCGGCCGTCTCGCCGCGACGGTTGACCGGGCCGCCGTCAACCAGACCCAGGTGGTCGAGCTGATCACCACCGGCCGCAGCGGTGATCTCGGCATTCAGCCGACCGCCATGACCTCCGGAGCAAGCGCATGACACCGCACCTGAGCAAGACAGCCACCGCCGCCGAGGTCGACGCCGCGGTGGAGGAGACCGCAGAGGCTGCCACGACCGTTCCGACGGGGAACAGCGTCGGCGCCTACTTGCACAACTACTGGCAGCGTATTCGCGGCGGGGACATGGGCTCGCTGCCCGCCGTCGCCGCCCTCGTCGTACTCTTCCTGATCTTCTCGGTCGTGGAAGAGGGCTTCTTCTCCAAGAGCAACTTCGCCAGCCTGATCACCCAGGCGGCACCAGGCATCCTGCTTGCGATGGGTCTGGTCTTCGTCCTGCTGCTCGCCGAGATCGATCTGTCGGCAGGCACCGCATCGGGAGTCAGCGGCGCTGTCGCCGCGGTGCTGCTGATGAAGGACTGGCCGTGGCCGCTGGCCGTTCTGGTCGCGCTGATCGTGAGCGCGGTGATCGGCCTGTTGATCGGCTGGATGCGCACCTTCCTGCGTGTTCCGTCGTTCGTCTCGACACTGGCACTCTTCCTCGGACTGCAGGGCGTGGTGCAGATCGTGGTCAACAGTGCCAACACTCAGGGCAATCTGTCCTTGCAGAGCGACACCCTGGTCGCCCTGGAGAACGGAAACATGCCCCAATGGGCCGGCTGGGTGATGGCGATCCTGATGATCGTCGGCTTCGCGATCCAGAAGCTGCTCGCGGTCAATGCACGCCGGCGCAAGAACCTGCCGACCGAACCCTTCATCGTCACGGCGGTCAAGATCGGTGGCATCGCCCTGCTCTCGATCATCTTCACCGTCGTGCTCAACCTCAACCGGTCACCCAATGCCCAGGGCGGCACGAAGATCGTGCAGAAGAACGGCCAGTTGGTGACCGTGAAGGTCTCGGGCGCCTACCTCGGTGGTGTGCCCTGGGTCGTCCCGGTGATCCTCGTGCTCGTCGTGGTCCTCGGCTTCATGCTGAACCGCACCCGCTACGGGCGTCACGTCTACGCGGTCGGTGGCAGTGACGAGGCTGCGCGCCGGGCCGGTATCCGGGTCGACTCCGTGCGGATCTCGGTGTTCGTCATCTGCTCGGTGCTGGCCGGTGTCTCCGGGATCGTGCTCGCCTCGCAGACCGCGGTGAACGCCTCCCAGGGCGGCGGCAACACCCTGTTGCTCGCCGTGGGTGCGGCGGTCGTCGGTGGGACCAGCCTCTTCGGCGGCAAGGGCAAGATCACCGATGCCGTCGTCGGTGGCTGCGTGGTGGCCGTGATCATCAACGGTATGGCCGACCTGCTGAGGGGCTCGAACAACTCGGCCTGGCAGTGGATCGTCACCGGTCTGGTGCTCCTGCTCGCCGCGACCGTCGACGCCGTCTCCCGACGCCGTGCCGGCGCGTCCGGGCTGGGCTGATGCCCCCGGGCGCCCGGTCCGCGGCGCGCCCCGAGCAGATCCGCCGACACAACCTCTCGGTCATCCTGCGTCACCTGCATCTGCACGGGGCGCTGTCACGGCCGGAGCTGGCTCGGCTGACGGGGCTCAACCGCAGCACCATCGGCGCAATCGTCGGGGATCTGGTCGAACTCGGCATCGTCACGCAACGCACGCCCACGCACAGCCGGGACAAGGCCGGCCGGCCACCGTACCTGGTGGCCCTCCGGCCGGGTGCGGTTCACGTGATCGCGGTCGACGTCGACGTCACCCAGGTGCAGGTCGCGACCGTGGGACTGTCCGGGACCGTCCTCGACCGGGTCGTCTGGAAACACCGCGGTGGCGCGGACCGGTCGGCGGTCACGACCGCCGACCGGGTCGCGGCGGCGGCGCGTGACCTGACGGCCGCCGCCGGCGACAGCATCCGGGTCGGCGTGGGAGTCAGCGTGCCGGCGATGATCGACAACCCACAGGGCATCGCCGTCTACGCTCCCAACCTGCAATGGAGCAACGCACCGTTCGGTGCGCTGCTGCGCGCCCGGCTGCCCGACCACGTGGTGGTCGGCAACGACGCCGATCTGGCGCTCCTCGCTGAACATCGCCGCGGGGTGGCCGCGGGCTTCTCCAACGTGGTCCTCGTGCTCGGCCGGGTCGGTGTCGGTGGTGGCGTGATCATCGGCGGCGACCTGCTGCGCGGCAGCCGCGGGTATGCCGGGGAGATCGGCCACATCACCGTGCAGGCGGACGGGCCGGTCTGTCATTGCGGCAACCGCGGCTGCCTGGAGGAGTATGTCGGCGAGGACGCCATCCTGCGGGCGGCCGAGGCCGCCGGGATCGAATCCCCCGAGCTCGAGACGCTCTTCCGTCGAGCCGCCGAGGGCGACGAAGCCTGCCTCGAAGTCGTCTGTTCGGTCGGGCAGTGGCTCGGCCGGGGTCTCTCCAACGTCGCCCACGTCCTGAACCCGGAGGCGATCGTCGCGGACGGGCATCTGGCACAGGTGTTGCGTCTGGCGGAACCGTCGGTCCGGATCGGCCTGCAACGCGGCATGGTCACCATCGGTCGAGCCCCGATCACGTTGCTGCAAGGGACGGTTCGGGATGCCTCCCTGGTCGGGGCGGCCGAACTCGCCTACGAGCAACTGCTCACCGCGCCCGACCTGCTGGCCAGCATTGTCCACAGGGGATCCGTGGATCCGGCCGCCGGCAGTTAACCTGGAACCACGAACCGGTTCTCGCGGGAGGGGACGACGCGTGGATTTCATCCTGCAGCTCTTCGCGGTGGGCGCGATCATCACCATGCTCACCGGCGCATTCAAGCGCGGGACCGAGGCCATCCTGCGGACGATCGGTAGTGCGCTGGTGATGGTGGGGCTGGCGTTCACCGACGCGGGCTGGGTCGTGCACGCGGGTATGGCAATCCTGATGCTCTCCAGCCTCGAGTTCCTCTACCGGCCCTACTACAAGGTCCGCCGCGAGGTGCAGTCGTCGTTCAGCTGCCTCGCCGCGGTGACGGTCGCAGGGCTGGCCGCCGGCGCCTTTCCCTGGGTCGTCTTCCCGGTCGGCTGCATGATCGGCCTCTGGTACATCTCCGGCGGCCCGCAGCGAAACCGCCGCAAGCACGCACGGTCGGTGCATCGCAAGGCGATGGCGGAGGCATCCGCGCAGGCTGCGGTGGCGCAGGCATCGGCCGTCGACCTCAACCGGCTCTTCAACGACCGGCGCATCCCGGACCACTGCCGGCAGCACCTGCACGACCTGCTGCGCCGGGCCGATGCGCTGCACGCCGAGTTGCGCTCCCACCAGGCCAGCGACCGGCTGGTGTTCGAGGTGGAGCAGATCCACGAGGACTACGCACCGACCGCGGTGCGTGCCTACCTGGCGCTGCCACCGTCCGTCGCTGATACGCAGCCGATCCAGGACGGCAAGACCGGCGCCGTCCTGCTGGACGAACAGCTCACGATCCTGCACGGCGCGCTCGACGACATCGCCTCCGAGGCGCGCACTCGCGGCGCGGAGGGTGTGCTGGCCAGTTACCGCTTCCTGCAGGACAAGTTCGGCACGAAGGACGACGGGCTCACCATCTGAGGTCAGGTGAGGGTCGGCCCGCCACCGGGCATGCTGTCGAGCAGCTCACGTGCCTGCATCGCAAACTTGTGCTCGACCAGCACCTCGTACTTCGTCGCCACCACCTGGGTGACCGACTGGAAGTCACGCTGTCCCCCGGTGAGGCTGTACCCGATGGCTGCCCACACGGCGCCGAAGACAGCACCGAAGATGACGGTGGACAACACCACGCTGAGGACGTTGACCGAGTCGAACATCGACAGGATCAGACCGATGAATGCTCCGAACCACGCGCCGGAGAGCGCCCCGCCGGCCAGCACCCGACCCCACGTCAATCGTCCGACGACCCGCTCGATCTGCTTCAACTCGGTCCCGACGATCATGCAGTTCTCGACCGGGAACTCCTTGTCCGAGAGATAGTCGACCGCCCGCTGCGCGTCACGGTATTCGGTGTAGACGCCCAGCGACATCGGGTAGTCAAGGGTCAGCCCCTGCTGCAACCTGGCGTTCGGCTGGCGACCGAAGCCGCCGCTCATCGGACTCGACATACTCCTCAGCGTAACGAGGGCGACAGGCTCGGGCCCAGTCGACCGGTGTCGGCCCACCCCCGTGAGCGGAACGCGGCGTCGCCCGGCAGGACCGGACTCGCCGGGCTCTCGCCGTCTCAGCCGACCTTGGCACAGCAGGCATGATGGTGGTCACCATGACCACGAATCAGCCTGTCGTCAGTGTCGACCCGGTCGCGTTGCGTCATACCGACGACGGGGTTGCAGTCATCCTCATCGAGCGGCAGTTCGCGCCCTATCGTCATCGACGTGCGCTTCCGGGCGTGATGATGATGAGCGGTGAGAGTGCCCGCGAGGCTGCGCTGCGCGGGTTGCGTGAGAAGTGTGGGCTCCCCGGCGAGTCCGTGCGCTGGCAGGCCGCGGGACGGTACAACGATGAACGCAACCGCGACCCGCGCGGCGCCACGATCTCGCTGACCCAGATCGTGGTACTCGATCCGACTGCGCACGGCTGGGACGCCACCCGGGCGATCCCGCTCCAGGAGTTGCCGAGGCTGCCCTTCGCGCACAACCAGATCATCGCGGACGCAGTCGCAGACCTGCGGGCCCGCTTCTGGGAGGACACCCGGATCATCCCGGCCTTCCTCGGCGACACCTTCAGCACACTCGACGTCGCCGGTCTCGCGGAACAGCTCGGCCTGGAGGCAAATCAGGCCAACCTGGCCCGGAGGCTCGGGTCCATGTATGCCGACACCGGACGGACCCAGCCGGCCGGCCGCGGCCGGCCGGCCCGAGTGTGGGCCGGGCACCCCGCGATCCCTGAGTAGCCCGCACTTCTGCGTTGACGCCAACCAGCCCGTCAGCGGATATGGAATGCCCTGTTGGCAGGAGGGCAGGGTGAAGTTCGGAGCTGCGCTTACGCAGGCAGGAAACTCGTGAGTGGGGCGACTGGGGCTTGAACCCAGGACCGACGGATTATGAGTCCGCTGCTCTAACCGGCTGAGCTATCGCCCCTCGTGCAGGCACATTCTGGCATCACCCCCGAACGACCACGCGGTCAGGTCGCAGGTCTGCACCCTGGTGCAGCGGCTCTTCACAACGGCCCGGCAACGAATTCGCGACGTAGCGCAAATTTCTTAAAAAACCCTGAGTTCGCCTTGTAGGGTGCATACCCATGACGGAGCACGCACCCGCCGCAGGTGAAACCAACGTCGCCTCGGGCGAGCCGTTGGTGCGGATGACCGAGGTCAACAAACACTTCGGCGACCTCCACGTGCTTCAGGACATCAACCTCGACGTCGCCAAGGGTGAGGTCGTCGTCGTGCTGGGTCCTTCCGGCTCCGGCAAGTCGACGCTGTGCCGCACGATCAACCGGCTGGAGACCTTCGAGTCCGGCACGATCACGATCGACGGCGAGCCGCTGCCCGAAGAGGGCGCACAGCTGGCAAAGCTGCGGGCGGACGTCGGGATGGTCTTCCAGTCCTTCAACCTCTTCGCGCACAAGACGATCCTGCAGAACGTCACGCTCGGGCCGATCAAGGTTCGCAAGATGGGCAAAGCCGACGCCGAGAGACTCGCGATGGAGTTGCTCGAGCGCGTGGGTGTGGAGAAGCAGGCCCAGAAATATCCCGCGCAATTGTCCGGTGGACAGCAGCAACGCGTCGCCATCGCCCGGTCGCTGGCGATGCGCCCCAAGGTGATGCTCTTCGACGAGCCGACCTCGGCTCTCGACCCGGAGATGATCAACGAGGTCCTGGACGTCATGACCGGCCTGGCGAAGGAGGGTATGACGATGATCGTGGTGACCCACGAGATGGGCTTCGCCCGCCGCGCCGCCGACCGCGTCGTGTTCATGGCAGATGGCCAGATCCTCGAACAGCAGCAGCCGGAAGACTTCTTCGCAAATCCGACGTCCGTACGAGCGAAGGATTTTCTGTCCAAGATCCTCACCCACTGACCGCACCACGACAGTGCGGCGATCACCCGTCACCCGGTCGCCGCAACCACCACGGGCAACCCGTGAACCTGGAGGGAAACATCATGAAGTTACGAGCGACCTACGCCGCCACCGCAGCAGCCGCACTCACTCTCGGACTCGGTCTCACCGCATGCGGAGGCAGCTCCGGTGGGTCCAGCGCGAGCGATGCCGTCTGCACCCTGCCCGACTCGGGCCCGACGGTGAAGATCGGCATCAAGTTCGACCAGCCCGGTCTCGGTCTGAAGGATGGCGACAAGTACACCGGTTTCGATGTCGATGTCGCACGGTGTGTCGCAGCCGAGCTCGGCTACAGCAAGATCAACTTCATCGAGTCGCCGTCCCCGCAGCGCGAGAAGATGCTGCAGGCCGGCACCGTCAAGATGATCGTCGCCACCTACTCCATCACCGACGAGCGTCGCAAGGAAGTCAGCTTTGCGGGCCCGTACTTCGTTGCAGGACAGTCACTTCTGGTCGGCAAGGACTCGGACATCAACGGTGTGAAGGACCTCACCGGCAAGAAGGTCTGCTCGGTGACCGGCTCGACCTCGGTCGACAACCTCAAGGAGCAGGCGCCCAAGCTGGTGCCCCAGAAGTACGACACCTACTCCGCGTGCGCTGAGGCGCTGGCCTCCGGCTCCATCGACGCGATGACCACCGACGACGCGATCCTGGCCGGCTACGCCAACCAGGAGCAGTACAAGGACAAGTTCAAACTGGTCGGCGGCACCTTCAGCGAGGAGAACTACGGGATCGGGCTGAAGAACAACGCGGCCGACTGTCAGAAGGTCGCGGACGCCATCAAGAAGACCCTCGACAACGGCAACTGGCAGAAGGCCGTCGACAACAATCTGGGCTCCGACTACGAGTACAACAAGAAGCTCAACCCGCCGAAGTCACCGACCTGCCAGGCCTGAGCCGTCAGGTTCGGCAACGTAGTCCAACCGTTCGCGGCGGTGGCCAACCGTCACGTGGCCACCGCCGGGACGGTCCTCCCCGCTCCGCTACAGATTGGAAGGGCAACCGGTGTCTTCGCTCTTCTCCGACTATCAGATCTGGACGGCACTGTGGGCCACCATCCGGCTCACCTTCTTCAGCGCCATCGGCAGCCTGGTCGTCGGCACCATCGTCGCGACGCTGCGCCTGTCCCCCGTGGGCATCCTGCGATTCGTCGGCACGTCATACGTCAACATCTTCCGCAACACACCGCTGACCCTCATCATCCTGTCGTGCAGCTTCGTGCTCTACATCCAGCTCGGCATCTCGCTGGCCGACTCGTCGGACCGGGCCTTCGCTGACATCAACGGTTTCCGGCTCGCCGTCGTCGGCCTCACCGTGTATCACGCAACGTATGTGTGCGAGGCACTGCGCTCGGGCTTCAACACCATCCCGATCGGCCAGGCGGAAGCCGCCCGGTCGATCGGACTCACCTTCAGCCAGACGATGCGCGAGGTCATCCTGCCGCAGGCCTTCCGCGGCGCGGTCGTACCACTCGGCAACACCCTGATCGCGCTCACCAAGAACACCACCGTCGCGGTCACGATCAGTGTCACCGAGCTGTCCGCGGTGCTCAAGACGGTCACCGAACGCGACCCGAGCCTGCTCAACATGGCGTTCGTGGTGGTGGGTGCCTTCTTCGTCATCCTGACACTGCCGATGGGTGTCGCGACCGGTTGGCTCGGCAAGCGCGTGGCGGTGAGAAGATGAGTGCCTCGGTCCTTTTCGACGCGCCCGGGCCGAGGGCCCGGCGCCGCTACGCGCTGCTCGGTGTCGCGGGCGGCGTGATCTTCGCCGTGATCATGGCGCTGGTGATCTGGAAACTGGCCGACAAGAACCAGTTCGCCAGTTACAAGTGGAAACCGTTCGCCGAGTGGAGCACGTGGGACAACTACATCCTGCCGGGGCTCTGGGGGACGGTGAAGGCAGCAGTCCTGGCCATCGTGATCAGCCTCGTCTTCGGTGCGGTGTTGGCGATGTTGCGACTCATCGACGTCCCGAAAGGCAACTCCCCCACCGCAATTGCGCTTCGTGCCGTCACCTGGATCACCACCGCCTGGGTGGAGGTCACGCGGGCGATCCCGGTGCTGCTGATGATGCTGTTCATCTTCGGCTGGCTCACCGCCCACGGGCAGGGCAGCGGCAGTGGGCCGCTCATCGCCACCGTCGCCGGACTGGTCTTCTACAACTCCTCGGTGATGTGCGAAGTGATCCGGTCGGGGGTCGACCAGTTGCCGAAGGGCCAGTCGGAGGCCGGTCGGTCGATCGGCCTGACGGAGGGTCAGACGGTGCGG
>Ga0164242_10003075_pt1 | contig 19102 bp, 20 predicted proteins | sample OricomgcompostMG_FD_108783 | JGI IMG/M metagenome (GOLD analysis project Ga0164242, IMG submission 108783) | Miracle-Growth compost microbial communities from Emeryville, California, USA - Original compost - Miracle growth compost (MG) ... | reverse complement strand
GCTGAAGATCGCTACGTCCTGCGGCTTGACCGTGCTGCCTGTGGAACCGAACAGCGGCTTGGCCTTCTCGCGCACGGTTTGCGGGTTCATGCCCTGGCGGCGCAGTTCGGCCTTCACCAGCGAAGCATTCTTCCCCGGCATCGAGCCCTTCATGCGCTTGCCACGCTTGTCCAGGGCGATCCAGTCGTACGTGGTCAGCTGACTGACCTGGGCACGTTGGGCGCCGACGGCGCGGGCGTTTTTTGCGGTAGCGGTAGCCGTAGCCATGCGCTTGTTCCCCCCAGTTATTTGATCCGGCCCCATCTAGCTTGTTCGACGGGCTGGGCAAATTGCAGATTACGTTACAACCCGGCTCGATTTCGTGCCTTCGGACGCAAGTTTGGCACGACACCGGTTCCAGTTTGATGGCTTCGAGGGCCCAAACGGTGCTTTGTCCTTCCATGTTTTCGCAGGAGCGGCTTCAGCCGCGATGCTCTTGATGTGTGAACCGAAGAGCATCGCGGCTGAAGCCACTCCTACAGGGCGTTACCGGCAAGGGTGGTCGGGGAGTCCCGATTGCCCTCAATCCTTGGTTACCCGATCGATCTCGGCCAGACTGGTCACCCCGTCCTTCACTTTCTTCAATGCCGAGTCACGCAGGTCGTTGATGCCGGCCTTGCGCGCCACTTCGGCGATCTGCATGGCATTACCGCCCTGCAGGATGATCTTCTGGATCTCTTCCAGCATCGGCATTACCTGGTAAACGCCCACGCGCCCCTTGTAGCCCTCGTTGCACTCCTCGCAGCCGACGGCCTCGTAGATGGTGAGGCCGGCGTCGATGTCTTCCTGGCTATAGCCCGCATCCAGCAGCACCTGCGGTGGCAACTGCATCGGCTTCTTGCAGCTGTGCAGGCGGCGGGCCAGGCGCTGGGCGATGATCAGGGTGACCGACGAAGTGATGTTGTACGGCGCAATGCCCATGTTCATCAGGCGGGCGATCGTCTGCGCGGCGTCATTGGTGTGCAGGGTGGACAGCACCATGTGGCCGGTCTGGGCGGCCTTGATCGCGATCTCGGCGGTTTCCAGGTCGCGGATTTCGCCGACCATGATCACGTCCGGATCCTGGCGCAGGAACGAGCGCAGCGCAGCGGCGAACGTCATGCCGCGCTTCACGTTCTGCTGTACCTGGTTGATGCCTTCCACACGGATTTCCACCGGGTCTTCCACGGTGGAGATGTTGCGTTCGCTGGTGTTGAGGATATTCAGCGCGGTATACAGCGACACCGTCTTGCCCGAGCCGGTGGGGCCGGTGACCAGCACCATGCCGTAGGGCTTGGCGATGGCGTCGAGATAGAGCTTCTTCTGGTCCTCCTCGTAGCCCAGCTTGTCGATGCCCAGCTTGGCCGAGGAGCTGTCCAGGATACGCAGCACGATCTTCTCGCCGAACAGCGTGGGCAGCGTGCTGACGCGGAAATCCATCGACTTGCTCTTGGATAGGTTCAGCTTGATGCGTCCGTCCTGCGGCACGCGGCGTTCGGCGATGTCCAGGCCCGCCATCACTTTAAGGCGCGAGGAAATGCGGTTGGCCAGCTTCATCGGCGGGCTGGCCACCGCGCGCAACATGCCGTCCATGCGCAGGCGCACCCGGTACATGCTTTCGAACGGCTCGAAGTGGATGTCCGATGCGCCGCGGCGGATCGCGTCCACCAGGATCTTGTTGACGAACTTCACCACCGGGGCTTCGTCGCCGGTGGCATCGACACCGCTGGATGGCTCGTCGTCGTCGCTACCCGATTCGAGGGCCAGTTCGTCCAGCTCGTCGCCACCCATGTCGGGCATGACGTTGTTCATCATGCTGATCGCGCTTTCGATCACGCGATTGAGCTGGCCACGCTCGACCAGGATCGGCTCCACCATGCAGTTGGAGTGGAACTTGATCTCGTCCAGCGCATGCAGTTGCATCGGATCGGCGATGCCCACGTACAGGCGCTTGCCGCGCCTGAGCAGGGGCAGGGCGCGGTGCTTGCTTAGCAGAGCCTCGCTGATCAGGTTCAGCGGCATGTTGGCTGGAGGGATGGCCGCGACGTCCATCATCGGCATGCCGAACTCTAGCGATGCCAGCCTGGTCAACGCCATGCTGTCGACCAGTTTGCGATCCAGCAGCCAATGGGTCAGGGTGGCTTTTTGCTGGCCCGAATCGGCTACCGCCTGGCGCACGTCGCTCTCGGGCATCAGTCCTTCGGACACCAAGCGTCTGGCCATGCCTGACAGGCCTACCAGCGATGGCTGCAGTTGCGACGACATGATGAAAGTAGCCCAGCCCCCTGAATTATGGGGGAATCTACCGCACATTCTCCTTGCAGGCCATGCCCGGTGCATTCCAGGTGCGACTTGCCGCACATACCCGGAGGCATGGGGGCCAGAAATCGCCTGACGGAAGAAATCCGGACACCGGACCAGAGCTTCCCGGATTTGCCTGCGATCTGCCATTCACAAACCGCCTCCCGCGGTATGATCGCCGTTCTTCAAGGTAGCCGCCGTTTGAGTCGCCTCAGTATCATTCTGCCCGCCAAGAACGAGGCCCAGGCCCTGGCCGGTTTGCTGCCGCGCTTGCGCGAGGCGCAGCCGGACGCCGAAATCATCGTGGTGGACGACGGATCCAGCGACGATACCTGGGCGGTTTGCAGTGCTGCCGGGGTCGGATGCCTGTCGTCGCCGTATTCCATGGGCAACGGCGCAGCGATCAAGCGCGGTGCCCGCGCCGCCAGCGGCGACGTGCTGGTGTTCATGGACGGCGATGGCCAACATGACCCCGCCGATGTCGCGCGTCTGCTGGCCAAGCTGGACAAGGGCTACGACATGGTCGTCGGCGCCCGCGATTGGGACAGCCAGGCCGGCGTCGGTCGCGGCCTCGCCAACACGCTGTATAACTGGCTGGCGACCCGCATGACCGGCCATCCCGTGCTTGACCTCACCTCCGGCTTCCGCGCCGTGCGTGCGGACAAGTTTCGCGAATTCATCCACCTGCTACCCAACGGTTTCAGTTACCCGACCACGAGCACCATGGCGTTCTTTCGCAGTGCCTATGCGGTTGCCTACGTTCCTATCAAGGCGGCGCAGCGTGTAGGAAAGAGCCACATCAAGCCATTGCGTGATGGCATTCGCTTCCTGTTGATCATCTTCAAGATCGCCACGCTGTATTCGCCGCTGAAGTTGTTTGTGCCTGCGAGTGTGGTGTTCTTTCTGGCAGGCTGTGCCAATTACGCCCACACCATGCTGGCTTATCACCGGTTGACCAATATGAGCACGCTGCTATGGAGCGCGGCGGTGATTGTTTTTCTGATCGGTCTGATATCGGAGCAGATCACGGCGCTGACGTATCGGCGCCATGACTGAGCTTGCCACCTGTCGCCCGCACGCCAACCTCGATCCATCGAGCCGGCACAGCAAGGCTGCGAAGATCGATCGCCTGCTTGAATACGCTGGTTTGCCTGGCCGGTCGCCATTGCGGCTCCTGGAGGTTGGCACGGGCGCCGGAAGCATTGCGGCATATTTCGGGAGCCATGGCTCCCGGGCTTGGGAGGTCGGAGCAGTAGATAAGGTTGACCAACGCCAGGAATCCGATGGCTATCATTTCCAGTTGGTCTCCGATGTGACGCTTCCTTTCCCTGACAAATCTTTCGACGTGGTCATAAGCAATCACGTGATTGAACACGTTGGCAACTCTGCCAGCCAGCTGAGGCATTTGCAGGAAATGTCGCGAGTGCTTCGATGTGATGGGGTGATCTACCTCGCATGTCCCAATCGTTGGCAATGGGTGGAGCCGCACTATCGCGTTGCCATGCTCAGTTGGTGGCCGCGCCGTTGGCGTAGCCGTTATCTGGCCCTGCGCGGGAAGGGGACCTTTTACGATTGCGAACCGCTTTCCAGGAGGGTGCTTGAGCGTTTGCTGGCAAGGGCCCCCCTTGCTGGACGCAATGTGTGTGCGGAGGCTGTTTCGGATGTGCTGAAGCATGAGCTGAAAGGACGCACTTGCGCGCGCACGTTGCGTCATGTTCCTTTCTGGCTATGGCGTAGTCTGGCGGGGATCTGCCCCACTCACGTGTATTTTTTGACCAAGCTGTCTTGATGCATATGGGGCGCCCGTCACGTCCATTGCTCTTGGTCCTGGCCTCCACGTATCCACGATGGCACGACGATCACGAGCCGGCTTTCGTACACGAGCTGTGTCGCCGCCTGTCGGGCCGATTCCGAGTCGTTGTGGTCGTGCCGGATGCGCCCGGTGCCGACCCAGGTGGCGAACTGGATGGAGTGGAAGTGCGGCGATTCCGATATGCCCCGAGACGCCTGCAGACGCTGGTCAATGACGGTGGCATAGTCGCCAATCTTCGTGGTTCGCGCTGGAAATGGTTGTTACTTCCAGGCTTCGTGCTGGCGCAGTACCGGGAGGCGGGGAAAGTCTTGCACCAGTATCGAGTGGACGCCATCCACGCGCATTGGCTTTTGCCACAAGGCATGCTTGCCTGGCTGCTGGCGAGGGGTCGCGACGTTCCATTCGTCGTCACTTCCCACGGTGGCGACCTGTATGGCTTGCGCATGCCTGCGTTGGGCTGGCTCAAGCGTCGTGTCGCAGCCGCCAGTACAGCAATGAGCGTGGTCAGTGCTGCCATGCTTGAAGAGGCGAGGGCGCAGGGGATTCGTTCTCCGCGTATGTCCGTATTGCCGATGGGTGTCGATTTGGTATCGCGCTTCTGTCCGGATGCATCCACATCGCGTGACGACGACAGTTTGCTGTTCGTGGGGAGACTGGTCGCCAAGAAGGGAATTCGTCATCTGTTGGATGCAATGCCGAAAGTCGTGGCGGAGCGTCCTTCGGTGCATCTGAACATCGCGGGCTTCGGGCCGGAGGAAGATGCCTTGCGCAGGCAGGCAAACGAGCTTGGTATCGCCGGTCACGTGACATTTCTTGGTGCGACAAGGCAGGTCGATCTGCCTAGCATGTATCGTAGCGCGGCGTTGTTCGTGGCGCCTTTCGTGCGTGAAGCCTCAGGAGATCAGGAAGGACTGCCGGTGGCCCTTATGGAAGCGATCGGGTGCGGTTGCCCGGTGCTGGCTGGAAAAGTGGCCGGCATACATGAATTGCTCGGGGCATATGCCGATGACGTGGTCGTGGACCCGCTGGACACCGTGAAACTGGCCGGCCGGATTCTTGAAGTGCTGAGCCGCCCTGAGCATGCCAGGGGGCAGGCGGAATCGAGAAGGCTGGCTTTGGGGCGCAAGGTGGATTGGCAGGTCGTCGCGGATGGATATGCCGACTGGATCGAGACTACATGTCTTCGCAGCCGGGGAGAGCGGTCATGAACGTCATCGTCTGCGGCGGCGCCGGATACGTCGGTTCCCACATGGTCAGGCGTCTCGTCTGCGATGGGTATCGCGTGACCGTTCTGGACAGTTTGTCGACGGGGCATCGCGAAGCCGTGGGTGACGTCGAGCTTGTCGTGGTCGATTTACTCGATGCAGGCAAGGTCGAACAGGTGCTCAGGGCATCACCTTACGAAGCCGTGCTGCATTTCGCCGCGCTTTCGGTCGTGGCTGACTCGGTACGCGACCCTTATGCCTATTACCGCAACAATGTCGCCGGCACGCTCAACTTGCTGCAAGGTATGCGCGTTTCGGGTATCGAGAAGCTGATTTTTTCCTCCAGCGCGGCTGTCTATGGTCCCCCAAGGAACGACGTGCTGGACGAGCAGCATCCTACTGAACCGATCAACCCCTACGGTGCGACCAAACTGGCGGCTGAGCGCTTGCTCGCCGATGCCTTTCATGCCTACCGGTTGCGCTCCGTATCCTTGCGTTACTTCAACGCCGCGGGTGCCGACGGATGCGGCGAACTGGGCGAGTCGCACCATCCGGAGACACATCTCATCCCGAACGTCCTGCGTGTGGCGTTAGGGCAGGCTCCAGCGTTGCGGATTTTTGGCAACGATTATCCGACTCCCGACGGTACCTGCGTGCGCGACTATGTCCACGTTGAGGATCTGGTCGACGGTCATGTGCGCGCGTTGCGATACCTCGATCAGAAAGCGGGCGCTTTCCATTTCAACCTCGGCAGCGGTTGCGGTCATTCGGTAGGCGAAGTGGTGGAAATGGCGCGTCGCGTGACCGGAAGCGCTGTTCCTGTCGAGATGGCGCCGCGCCGTGTCGGTGATCCGGCAGTGCTCGTGGCGTCGCGCGACCTCGCCAGGCGGGAACTCGGTTGGCAGCCTCGCAACTCAGGCTTGGAGTCGATTCTCGCATCGGCCTGGCGCTGGCATGGCCAGCAACATTATTGAACCGAAAGTATCGGTTATTGAGAGCATTCGGCGCACGCGCCGTCTCTCAATCCACGAATCGGCGCATCACGATTGGGCTGTAGAGCGCTTCTTCCGCACCCTGGTTGGAGAGTGCGTACTACTGCTGCAGGAAGTGGCACGCAGCATCCGCTCAAAGCCCATCGGCACCGGCGGCCATCACTTGCGGAATGCTTCGGATGGTGCGGCTCAAGACTGCACGTTGCTCCTTCCGCGGCACCACCTTATCGATCTCCGCCCAGTGCGTTGGCTTGCAGTACTGCTCGATGCCAACATTGTGCTGTATCGACGGGCTCGTCTGCCATAAGTGTCATCGCGTACGATCCTTCCTCCGGTCACGTTTCGGAAGCAGGGCAAAGTTCAGAGTTTCTCTGGCCGTCGTCCGGCGGGTCGACCAAGTCAGACAAGCCAGTTCATGGCCCCGGTTAGGACGCGGATTCCGAGGGCAACGCTTCCGACCAATGTTGTGCATTATCATGTACGCTGAAGTGTCGTGCCCGTACACCCGGGCTCATGCTAGTCGAATCATTCGCTTACAGGGAACATTGCATGCCTACCACGGAACAATTCATCAAGCAGTTTCTTGATGCCGTCGATTTCGAGGTCCCGGTCGAGGTCAAGATGGGTACCAAGTTGGAAGATCTTCCAGAATGGGACTCGCTCGCCGCACTGACGGTGATCGTGTTGTTTGATACTGAATACGACAAGGTCATCGTTGGTGGCTACATTGAGAAATGTGCCACGGTGGGCGATATCTACGCATTGCTGGGGTAAGTCATGGGTATGTCCACGTTGAACCATGTGCGCTTTGCAGGCATGGCCACCTGTGTACCCAAACGCGTGTTTCACAACATCGACGATGCGCCTCCCGCTATTCGCCGCGAGCGCGAACGTCTGACGCGTAATATCGGGATCTACACTCGCCGCTTGTGTCCGGACTGGCAGACTTTTTCCGATCTGGCCTTCGTGGCTACGGAAAAACTGCTGGGTGAGCTCAAGTGGGACAAGGCTGACATCGATGCACTGATCGTCGTCACGCAATCACCGGATTACCCGATTCCGGCGACGGCCATCATCCTTCAGGATCGTTTGCAGTTGCCACAAAGCGTCATTGCCTTTGACGTCAACCTGGGGTGTTCTGCCTACCCGTTTGCCCTGCATTTGTTGGGCTGTATGATCGCAGCCGGTACCGTCAAGAAGGGTTTGGTGCTGGTCGGTGATCGATCGGGTGAGGAGAAAGACCCGCTGTTCTCCGATGCAGGCACTGCGACAGTGTTGGAATTCGATGCCAGTGCACCGCCGATGCACTTCGATTTGAACAGTGACGGTAGTGGCCACAAGGCCATCATGTTGCCAGTGGGCGGCCATCGCGAGCCGGTGCAGATCAGTCATCTGGTCGGGCATCGGGATGAAGGTGGCTACTGGCGCTATGGTACGGATCTGATCCTCGATGGTCCCGCCGTATTGAGCTTCTCCACTCAACGCATTCCGCCGGCGGTGGACAGACTGGTGGATCATGTTGGTATCAGCAAAGACGACATCGACTATTTCGTCTTTCATCAGGCCAATCGCATGATCAACGAGACCATTCGCAAGAAGCTCAAGCTTCCTGAGGAAAAGGTCCCAAGTACCTTGCACGATTTCGGTAATACCAGCGGCGCATCATTGCCCGTAACCATGACAGTTCGCTTGGGGGAGACATTGGCTCAGGGCAAACACCGTTTGCTATTGAGCGGTTTCGGCATAGGTCTGTCCTGGGGTACGGCGATTGTCGATATCGAATCGGGTGTGTTCCCGGCGCTTCTTGAGGCGTGAGCATGAGTGAGGTCGACCCGTTTTCACTGGCGGGCAAGCGTATCCTCGTCACTGGTGCGTCTTCGGGCATAGGGCGGCAAGTCGCCATCTCCTGTGCACAAATGGGTGCGCGGTTGATCATTAGCGGGCGCAATGTCGAACGCCTGACAGCCACCTTGCATGAACTGGACGGCGATGGCCACGCGCAGATCGTTGCGGACTTGTCGAGGCAGGAAGACATCGATCGCCTGGTTGCCGACGTGGATGTCATTGACGGCCTTGTGCATGCGGCGGGGCTTTCCAAACTGGTGCCCTTTCGCATGTTGGCGCGCAAACAACTGGACGAGATGTTCGCCGCCAACACTTATGCGCCCATGCTGCTGACCCAGGGTCTGTTAGCCAAAAATCGTATGGCACCCAAGGGTTCAATCGTGTTCATCGCTTCACTGGCTTCGCATATCGGGCCGTTGGCCAGTAGTGCCTATTGTGCAAGCAAAGCGGCCTTGCTGGGTGCGATGCGCACGCTGGCACTGGAGGTGGCCAAGCAGGGTGTTCGTGCCAACTGCATTGCGCCAGGTTACGTGCGCACGCCCATGCTGGATGGCTTGAGCCAAGGCAGGGGCAGCATTGACGAGCACGCCAAATTGACTCCCTTGGGTTTGGGCGAGCCGGAGGATGTGGCATTCGCCGCAGTGTTCTACTTGTCGGATGCGAGTCGCTGGGTCACCCGCAATTATTTCATTGTCGATGGTGGCCTGAGTGTGCCGATGGATATCTACGCATGAACAACCCGGCACAACAGGCGTTTTCGCTCCAAGGCAAAACCGTCCTGGTGACGGGCGCTTCCTCTGGCTTGGGTCGTCAAATTGCGATGACCTGCGCGCGACAGGGGGCGAGCTTGATCATCACAGGGCGTGATGCAACGCGTCTCAAGGAAACGTATGACCAGTTGGCCGGCGAGGGACACGTACAGTTGTTGGCCGATCTCACCGTCGAGACAGACCGTGACCGTTTGGTAGAGGCTTGCGCAGCCTTGGACGGGTTGGTGCTGTGCGTCGGCAGACAAATGCTCTCGCCCATTCGGCAATTGAGGGAAGAGGTGATGACAGCGATGTATCACACACATTTCCTTGCGCCGGTGATGTTGGTGCAACGCCTGTTGCAGGCCAAGGCCATCAATAGGCGAGGTTCCATCGTGTTCATGTTGTCGACGGCAGCGCACATCGGTACGCAAGGCGTAGGACCGTATTCGGCCATGAAGTCCGCGCTGCTGGGCATTGTCCGCTGCCTTGCCATGGAGCAGGCCAAGCACGGAACTCGCGTCAATGGCATTTCCCCGTCGGCCATACCAACCGGTATTTGGGGGCAAGAACAAGGGCTTCTGGATGCTCAGCGCGCTCGTCATCCGCTGGGACTGGGGACGCCGGAAGATGTGGCAAACGGCGCGGTCTATTTGCTTTCGGATGCCAGCCGCTGGGTCACTGGCACCAGTTTAGTCATGGACGGTGGAGCAGTGCTCTGATGCAGCGCGTACTCATTATCGGTGCCGCTGGCTGGGGTCGCGAGGTGTTGCACCAGCTGACGCATGACGATGCCGCTTGCGGAGTGGACTGGTATGTCCATGGCTTTCTCGACAGCCGCGAACATATCCTGGATGGCTACGACGTGGGCATGCCGATCGTTGGCGATCCGATGACTTACGTGCCGCAGCTTGGCGATGCTTTCGTTTGTGCGCTGGGCGACCCGTATCAGCGCCGCGAATATGCCCAGCCGATCCTGGACAAAGGTGGAACCTTCTTGCCGATCTGCTCGCAAGCGTTTCTCAGTGCGCGCGTGCACCTCGGGCAGGGTAGTCTGCTTGGTCACTGGGTACATTCGGGGCCAGACGTATGGATTGGTGATTTTTCGCAAATCCAGGCTCTTACGATGTTGGGGCACGATGTCCATCTTGGAAACTACGTGCATGTCGGCGCTCAGGTGTTCATGGGGGGCGGTGTGTGAGTCGGTGATTTCGCCATCGTGCACCCACGAGCGACCATCCTGCCCGGCGTGACTATTGGCGACCATGCGGTGGTCGGTGCCGGGGCTGTGGTGTTGAAAGACGTACCTGTCGGTGCGACGGTATTCGGCAATCCGGCCAAGGTCATTTTCCAGAAAAAGGAATAAGGCAAGCTGCCATGCAGTCGCGAATGCACGCCAAATATTACCTGTCGCAAGAAATTTTCGAACGGGAGCAGAGCAAAATCTTCCGCAAGTTGTGGTTGTTTGCGGGACTCAAAACCCTGCTGCAGAAAAACAACGCGTTTCTCACCCGGACCATTTGCGGCATTCCGATTGTCATTCAGAATTTGCATGGCGAAATCCGTGCGTTCGAAAACGTATGCTTGCACCGTAACGCGCTGATCCAGTTCGGCGACGTAGGATGCCGCCCGCTAGCATGCCCGTACCACGGTTGGCTCTATGGCGAGCATGGTGAGGTAAAGAACATTCCCGGTTGTGATGCGATCTATCGGATCAATGATTGCGAGCGGCAGCGGCTCAAGTTGCGCGAGTTTCCGCTACAGCTTATCGGCAACCTGATTTTTATAAGCTTGAATGAACAGCCCTTTCCAATCGAGGAGCAGTTTGGGCCTGAGTTCGTGGAGTCTTTGAGGAGCAGTGCAAGCTGTTACGACGGCGAGGTGATGGTCACAACGCTTCACGGCAGGTTCAATTGGAAACTGGCCTATGAAAATCTGCGCGACTTCAACCATGTGCCATTTGTACATCGAAATAGCCTTGCACGCTCAGTAACTTTTGAGGGTGGGATTGATGGTGGAATGTTGACCGAAAGTCAGGAGCCTTTGGTTGATAAGGGACCGACGGGTATGAGAGCCGAAATGCGTCGCTTCAGCTATGGAGGGCCGGAGGGAGTCCGAACTGATCTAAGGCACGTGCCATTTCATGACATCGTGGAGCGTTGGGGCGAGGAAGGTGCTTATTATAACTGGCTGCCTTTCCCCAATGTGCATATTGCTAGCGGGGATGGAGGTTATTCCTTTACATTGGAACATCATATTCCCATTGCCCCCGACCGGACGGATCTGGAAATCTATAGGTTTACCACGCGCAAACTGAAATCGTATGCCTTTTCCAGTTGGAATTTGCTTGCCAAAATGCATGGAAGTCGGGTCGTTGTGGGTGAAGACATTGCCATCATGGAGCGCGTACAGGCAGCACTGCATGAACATGCGCCCGTACCTACGCAAGGTGCCTACGAGTACATGAACCGCTTGGTGGAGCGCTGGTACACCACGCTGATGGGACCCGATCATGAAATTTAGATGGGTGGTGGGCGGTGGGCCCTGTTGCAACCAAGTACGGGCCACGTGGGCGTTAATGTACCCAGATATCGAGATTCACAAAATCGAGATACCGCAGGACGACAACTACAATTTCGATCTAAGTGCGTTTGACCGGCTCGACCCAGCATCTGGAACCCTATTTGTTGCGTTCGACGAACGTTTCGGCAACTTCAAACGTATGGAGTTGATGCAGGCTGCGCAGGAACGCGGATTCAAGCTCGAACCTTTTGTTGCTCCATCGGCGATCGTGGCGCCAGACGTGACTCTCGGTCCGAACGCTTTCATTGGCGAAGGCGTGGTGCTTGGCGTTGGCAGCCGCATCGATTTCAATGCGGTGTTGCGCGATGGCGTGAAGTTGGGTGCGGGAGTGCGGCTACGCTCGTCGTGCTGGCTGGAAACAGGTGTCTTGGTGGGCGATGGCGCTGAAATTGGTGCACACACCATCGTGCGTATGGGCGCGGTGGTCGGGTCGCGCGTCAAGATTGGCAAGCACTGCGAGCTGGGTTGGGCACAGCGGTACGACAAGGATGTGGCCGCGAAGACGATTTTCGATGCGCGCTATCCCGAGCCTATTGTGGTCCATGGTGACTGAGATGGGACATGGCCTTGCAATATGGCGCCATCGCAAAACTCGGCGAACAGATGCAGCGTCTGTTTACGCACGCGAGCCGTGAGCAGGTTCATATCATCATTTACGATGATTTCGTGCATGACGCCAAGGTTTGTTACAACGCCTTGCTGGAATAGCTGGAGCTGGCACCAGTATCGGATGTGACATTCGAGCGCATCAACTCGGGCAGGAATTGCCGCTCCGTGGTGTTGTATACGTCACTTCGGCAGGCTTGTCGCCTGCGTGGGGCCTTCACTTGCCTGGCGGCCTTGGCATCAATGCCCTGGCCGACCGCTTCAACGTCCCCCGCCACTATCGTCCGTTGCGCCCGCGGTTCCAACAAGAGTTGAAAGACTATTTCCGTGAGGATGTGCGCCTTTTGTCGGACATCATTGGTCGTGACCTGACGCACTGGACGGCTTGACTGACGGTTTTGGGCGTTGCCGGCGAAGTGTGGGGACACGTAGGAGGATGGTCTTGCAACCTACGGCCAGAAATTGCCACAACGTGAAAGGCTTGCGAAAGTCTTGCAGGGCGGATTTCATGGCGCCGAAGTCACGTGCGCGCAGGCCCCACACCAGGAGACCGGCCGCCGCATCCCAGCGGTAGCCACCGCCATAAAGGGCATCGTTGTTGGCGAAATAGCGCCGTGCCGCCGTGTCGAAGCGCAGTGCCCCTTGGTAGAAGGTCACGCGTCTGGCTGGCCCCGATCGAAGCGCCGAGTTCGGACTTACTCGGTAGATTGCCGTGACTTCGGGCACGTAGGCCACCTTCCAGCGCGAGGTGACAAACGCGCTCAAGATGGCGTCACCGAATGGGTAGTCACCGATAGTCAGGCCCGAATCGTACTCGGCTTGGATGGTTTCCTTGCGTAGCAGAACCGTGCAGGTGCGCAGGATTTTTGGAAGGTGCCATGTCGGAAACAGGTTTCCTTCCAAAAGTTGGATGGGGACGCGATGGTGTACGGATTTGGCGAGGTCATAGACCCATTTGTTGTTGCGGAATCGCGCTTTAGTCCAGTCACTATGCACGATACCGACATCCTCGCCGGCTTCAATCAGGGATACTTGGCGCGCGAGTTTGTCACGAGCACACCAGAAATCATCCCCTTCGCAATAGCTGACATAGCGACCCCGTGCACGCTCGAAGATGCGCGCGCCATTGGCATTCATACCTACGTTATGCGCCGAGTGGATCACGCGAATACGATCGGGGTAGCGTCGCTGGTAGTCCATGGCCACCTCCAACGTTGCATCGGTGGAAGCGTCTTCGCCGATGATCAGCTCGAACGGAAAGTCGCATTGCTGGTGAACCACGCCTTCGATCGCGTCGGCTAGGTAGTCGCCATGGTTGTAAGTGATCATCAAGACACTGACCAAGGGATGTTCAACCAGCTTATTCGGGTCGCTTGTTTCCAAGGTTTTGTCGTCAGCGAAAGTCGAGGCGGGAGGTGTCAGGGGCATAGGCATCATTGATGTTCGCTTGCCAACACGGAGATGACCGTGACTATGCTCGAAATCGCGGCGTCGGAAAGGGTGCTTCCGTTTGGGAGCACCACGACGCGATCGGCGATGGCTTCAGTGTTCGGCAACAACAACCCTGCGTGCGGAGAGAGTTCGCGATATGGTTGCATGTGATGGCACCCCGGCCAAAAATATTTGCGCGCCAGCACGTGTTCGGCTTGCAAAGCTTACACGATCTCATCACGCGTTGCCGGGCAGCGTTTGTCGATTTCGGCCACGATGTAGTGATGACTGTTGCGTTCCGCGGGATCGTAGTCCAGCAGGGTGACGCCGGGTATGGAAGCCAGCGCCTCTCTGTAAACCATATGGTTATGGCTATTCGCTGCGACGGTATTGTCGAATCCATCCAGATTGGCTAGTCCCATTGCGGCACACACCTCGACCATCTCGCCGTTGGTGCCGGGGTGGACGACGTTGTCATAGCCTTTGAATCCGAAGTTGCGCATCAGGCGCATGGCTTCAGCCAATTCGTCGTTATTGGTGGTGATGGCACCACCTTCCATGGTGTTGAACGCTTTGGTGGCGTGTAAGCTGAAAACTTCACATTCGCCGAATCGGCCGATGCTTTGCCCGTGGTAACTGCTGCCAAAGGCGTGGGCTGCATCAAACATGAGTTTCAGGCCATGCTCGTCGGCAATGGCCTGCAATTCGCCGATGGGTGCAGCGCGGCCCCATACATGCACGCCGATGATGCCGGTGGTTCGCGGTGTGATTATGCGCCGCACGGCCTCGGGATCGAGGTTGTGCGTTATGGGATCGATATCGGCGAAGACCGGGGTGATGCCTTGCCAATAGAGCGCATGTGCTGTGGCGACGAAAGTCCACGATGGGACGATGACTTCGCCATGAAGGCCTAGCGCACGGATGGCAATCTCAAGCGCAATCGTGCCGTTGCATAGTGCGATGCAGTGTTTTACCCCCAGATAGTCCGCGATGCGTTGTTCGAACTCCTGTACTACAGGCCCATTGTTGGTCAACCACTGGTTATCAAGAGTGTGGTTGACATGCTGAAGGAAGACTTCGCGATTGCCGATATTCGGACGCCCCACGTGCAAGGGCTCGGAGAAAGCTGGCGGCGCGCCGTTGATGGCCAGGTCGGCCTTATTTCGGATGGTTTTCAGCGGCATTGTCTTGACAGTGAATGGATTCCCGTTGTGCCTAGCGTAACCCAAACTACTGGCGCTATTTGAGCCGCACTATGTAAAAAAGCCTTGGTTTGAATCAGGCGTTATTGCCAAGGCTGTTCCGTCCGGGTTACTGAAGCCTCCTTTGTAGCGTTCGGGGCAGGCGGTGTCAGCGTGATGAGTTTTCCGCATGCCTCAAGTGTGGCTTCCCTGTGAGCAATGATGACAACGGTTTTTTCGCCGGACAGTTGCGCGATGTCATCGTTGAGCGCCCGTTCCGTCTGCGCATCCAGCGCACTGGTGGCTTCGTCCATGAACAGCACGGGGGGGTCGCGGTACAGGGCGCGGGCAATACCAACGCGTTGGCGCTGCCCACCGGAAAGCCGTATGCCGCGGTCACCGAGGGGCGTGCCATAGCCGTCCTTGAGCTCTTCGGTGATGAATTCGTGGATCTGCGCCGCGCGCGCGGCGCGCTCCACCGCCGTCATGTCGATGTCCTTGGATGGAACGCCGAAGGCAATGTTCTCCGCCACGCTGGCATCGGCCAGATATATGTGTTGCGGCACATAGCCGATGGCGCGTTGCCAAGCGGCGAGATTGCCTGCATCAATCGGAGTGCCGTCCACGATCAGCGCGCCGGCTTGCGGTTGCAGCAGGCCTAGCAGGATGTCCATCAGTGTGCTTTTGCCGGCGCCGGTTCGGCCGACGATGCCGACACTGGTGCCTGCCGGGATGGTCAGGTTGAGCTGGTCCAGCACAGGCTTGTCGGGGGTGGATGGGTAGGCATAGCTGACGTTCTGCAGGTGGATTTCGCGGTGGGGGGGCAGTGCTGTATCGGAGCTGGTCGTCTCATCACCATGTAGCAGCAGGTCGTGGTAGATGGCATGGAGAGCAGCGGATGAAAATTTCAGCTTGGCGAAACCGCGGTACATGATCTGCGCGGACGGCAGCATGCGATAGGCGGCAAAACCGTACAGGCCAAGCGCCGGCAGCACGTGAGCGATATCGCCACGGCGCAACATCAGCGCAAGCGCCAGAATGATCAGGCCGCTGTAGCCCACGGCCTCGACGAGGTATAGCGGCGATTGGCTGAGTGTGTCGCTAGTGGCCATGTGTCGCGAGAACAGGCGCGACGAATGGTTGAATTTCTCCTGGTATGCGCTGGTTGCGTGGGTCACCTTGACATCCTTGATGCCTCCCAGCACCTCGTTGCAAGACTGGAAGCGCTGCGCGTTGGCGGCTTGCCGTTCCGCGCCGATGTGGGCCAGGCGTTTGCGGACGAGGCTGTAGATGCCGCCGTACAGCAGGCTGACGATGACAACAATGGCCAGTGCGGTCAGAGGGTTGTAGAGAAACACCAGCAGCAGAATGGCCAGTACCACTGCGCCTTGGGCGATTAGCGGCGAAAAGGGCTGAGCCATGTTGAACAGCAGCTGGTCTACTTCGGAGAGCACGTTGCGACTAAGTACGGACGGATTGTGCGTGAGAAAAAATTCATATGGCTGGTGCAGATAGCGTGACAGCAATCGCGCGCTAATGGAGTGACGCAGCAGGTAGATGAAGCGGTTCATCAGGTGCAGCGTGATCGTCTTGAACACCGACGAGCCAAGTACCGTGGCGATGGAGACCAATCCAAGCGCGATTAGAAAGCTTCGTGTATCACGGAAGCCCAGCCGGTCGTAGACGAACAGGAGCCAGTGATTTTGATGGATGACGGCGGGTCGCCCCAGCACCGCCAGGAAGGGCATGATGGACAGCACGCCGCCAGTTTCGGCCAAGGCCATCAGGGCAACCAGTATCAGCATCCAGACGGATTTACGTCGTTCGGCTGGCGTGAGGACAGCCCAGATTTTTTTCAGGTCGTCAAACATTCAAAAATTTTCTCGGGCGATGCGGACAACATGGTCTGGGTGGGATATCAAGTAAGGAGCAGCTCTTTTACTGGGATTCGGCGAGGCGGCAAGGGGCGCCGTCAGCCTTATTTCGCCTGAACCAGGCGGCGGGTGAATGCCGTAAAGTCATTGAGGTGGTGTTCCAGAATCGAGCGCAACACGGGCATGCTGAGATCCTGATATTGATGGACGGCTACGTTTCGAAAACCGACCATGGCACGCATGTGGTTGGCAATGTCCGGCGGAATCACGCCAGCTTTTTCCAGCAGTGTGAAGGCATCGCGGGCGTCTTGCGGGAGTCCCGGGCTTTGCTTTCGCGACACATGCATGGCCAGGTCGATACTGGCTTCGCATGCGCGTTGCAGGTTGAGTACGACCGAATCCTGTCGCGTGAAGTCGGTTTCGAGTGCGGATTCGTAGCCCAGATATTCTTCGCGGATGCGCGACAGGAAACGTTCGATGGCCGATGCCTTGTTGAGCAAAACGTCATCGGCCATGGATGGATCCTCTTGCCTGGATGTCCTCGAGGATGCCGCGGCGGGCTTCGTTGAGGTGGGCATAGCGGCTGAAAGCGGTCTCGGCGAAGTCGTCGCAGAGGTAGGTGTCGCGACAGAGCACGATGTCGCCCGTGGCGATGATTTGTGCACGCATGACGGTCGAGCAGCGGATCATGTCCACTAGATCGACGTCGCGCCCGGCAAGCGTGGCCAGTTCACCGGCGAGGTGAAATAGGGCTACCGGATCGAGCGGGTGGTCGGGCTGCAATCCCAAATCGATATCGCTGTCGGCACGCTCGTCCGGGGTATCAAAAGAGCCGAAGCGGTAGATGGCCACGATCCCGGGCAGCCGTTGCGACAGGGTTTGCGCAAGCTGGTTTATCAGTGATGTGGCATGGCTGCTGCTCATGGCCGCTACTGTAGCGCAGGGGGTGGGGTGCCGCTCTGTCGTGGCAGCAATGCCCGCAACCCCGCGATGCTCTTGTCCAGCCGCCCGCCGATGTTGAGTGTTTGCAGCGCATGGATCTGCTGGCGCGCTTCGTCGGGGAGGCCTTGCGCCACCAACATGCGCGCCAGGGTGATGTGGTAGGCCGGTTCGTCTGGCTTGGCCTTGGCAGCGGCCTTGGTCATACGCAGGCCCAGTGGCCGGTCGTCCATCACGTTCCAGGCATAGTCGCCGTAGACGGCTTGCAGGCGGGCGCTGGGGTGGGGGTGGTCGAGTGCGGCCAGGAACACCTGCATCATCCGCTTTTCGGGCAAGCTGCAGCTACCGTCGCGGGCACACTGGGTCAGCGCTTGCAATGAGCTTTCGTCCTGCACGCCAGGGTCACGGGACTTCAGTTTGGCAGTCATGCTGTCCCACCAGGCGTCCTTCAACGGTAGGCGCATGCGGGCGTTCATGAAGATCAATGCCTGCTGCGGCAGGATCGAGGATTCGGGCATGACAGCGGCCCGTTCCAGCGGCGCGTAGGCCAGCTTGGTGTAGGGCGAGGATGAGTCGTAATGCGAATAGATGATGTAGGTGCGGCCCAGTTCGTATTGCGCCCGCGGTGAGTCCGGCGCCCGGGTGGCCAGGGTTTCCGCCAGCCGCATCGGATCGCCCCATGCGTAGGCGGTGGCGGCTGTCAGTCCCGCCCACCAGAGCATCAGACCCGCCAGCACACCCCACGCCCCCCACCGTGCCCACCTTGTAGGAGCGGCTTCAGCCGCGATAAGTTTGTCGCGCCGCCCCCTCGCGGCTGAAGCCGCTCCTACATTGCCGGCTAGCCACGGCACCACGGCCAACATCACCCCGAAACTGGCGAAGTAGTTGCGGTGTTCGTATACCAGTTCCAGTGGCAGGATGGTGCCGGTCAGAAGCTGGCAGCCGAGGAACAGTGCGATACCTAGCGAAACCAGTGGGCGGCGGTTGCGCTGCCACAAGGCAAATACGACGAGTCCGACCAGCACGAGAATGCTGGCCAGCGTGGTCCATGGCGAAAGCAGCCCGGTCGAGATGGAAAATTGATCGTGATAGAACGAGAGGGCGTGCGGCGTAGGCAGCAGCGTCCAGGCGATGTAATACACCACGATGCGTGCTTCGCTGAGCAGGCGGGTGCCAAGCGTGAAATTGCGGCTTGACCAGTAGTCCGGGTTGATGACTTGCGGCACAAGCCACGACAAGCCGGCGATCAGGGGAAGGACCAGCACCACGATGAAAGCGCCCAGCAGCCGCCAGTCGCGTTTCGAAGTGTGCGATCCGAAACGAAACACCACCCACTCAATAAGGAAGGCGTACAGCGGCAGCATCACCGCCGTTTCCTTGGCCAGCAGGCCGAGGGCGGCTGGCAGGGTGATGCTTGCGGTGCAGAGCCAGAAGCTACCCCACCCCAACCCTCCCCTGCGCGCAGGGGAGGGGGCAAAAGCGCGGCCTTGCCCCTTTCCTTGTGTGGATGAAAGTTTCGCGGCAGCGAGGGTACTCTGCTCCTCCCCCCGCGCGCAGGGGGAGGT
>Ga0164242_10003074_pt1 | contig 19102 bp, 17 predicted proteins | sample OricomgcompostMG_FD_108783 | JGI IMG/M metagenome (GOLD analysis project Ga0164242, IMG submission 108783) | Miracle-Growth compost microbial communities from Emeryville, California, USA - Original compost - Miracle growth compost (MG) ... | reverse complement strand
GTGGCGACCTAGGTACCTCGTAGATAATGTAGACGGTCGGTCAGGGGATGTGGTCAATGATGTTGTCGAAACGTTATGGGAACCAATTAGACCTCAGGGACGTAATTAAAAGTGGAATGGCTTGCCCGAGGAGCAGCGCTCCATCCATCGTAAATGCAAGCGCATGTGAAGCCCAAGCAAGCATACGATGGTATGGTGAACTGTGAAGAGTGGATCGTTTTAGGGGACGGGATTATAGCATCGTGCGAAGATTTGATGCTCCAAATTAGGTGGCTTTGACGGAACTCCACCTAAAGACAGAAACGTAAGTGCTCAAAGTGGCATTGCACGAAAATTGTGTCTCGCATGATAAGAGCTTTGTCGTGCCACAATGTAAGGTGATACTACTTACCTACCTGGTAATGTGGAAAGGTTCTCGCTAGAGAGTACCCGACAAGCTGTTAGGCGCAATTCGCGATATTTGCTCTCGCCATTAAATTTGATCATCTCTTTCCCCTCTGCAAACCAATCCTTACATCGGACTCTTCCCGGGACCCTAGAGACTGTATCAGATGAAACGGCCGCAAGAGTAAGTGAAGGGGAGCATAAGTTTACCGAACGCAAGGGATCGTACAGCTCCTGCTCAGCACGAGGCAGACCCTCTGCCATCCGCGAGTATGCCTTCGCCAATTGTCTGACCGACTCTCATGGTTCAGAACCGCCTATAAACGTTATAAGTCATATAAAGCATAAATATTCAACCTCGAGAACACGTTACGATGAAGAGAATTTTGAATGCATCTCACACAAGGGATACGTATTCAGGACCATGCTGTACAAGTGCATCCAAAACTAGCCCATAGTAGTCAACTCTGCTCCACAGATGTTCTAACCAAGTGTATGCTTTGTCATCTGTCCGTGATTCGTATTTTGAGCAAGCGTCGAGGAGCGTGGTCTGAATTCCTGCATGGAGGTGCATCGCTCCGATCACTTTCTCTACTATCTCGTTTGAGATATAGATTTTCGCTGTCGTGAAAGCATCAGGAGCAATGGCGTATGCACGACTGAGCAACCATTGTCAATCCACGATACAGGATATGGGAGACTCCAGAGGCACTAACTCTGAGGAACAATCCCCTCCAAACCGTCCTAATACGACCGCCCTCGTGTGTAGATAATGGTCCTGAAGTTCCATAAATGCCGGAACTATGGCGGCATCATATTGTGGCAAGCTTGCGATAAAGATTTTGAAGTGCTTGGTTTGAAGTGCTTGGAAGTAGAAGAACGTCCGCCCTCGCGACGACGCCATGGGATGCAGAAGGGTGACACCAACCTCAGCCTTAACGCTGCGGTTGCAGGCAATGGATGCATGGCTCCTCCCTGGCACCATGGGCTGACACGACTAACCCTAACCCTGGGTAATTACCTAATCTACAACTCTGGACGCAGAGCGGCGCGCTGAGCGCGAGCCAACGAACGTGGCTGTGCTGAGCGTCGTTGGTGCATCGTCAAGGAAATCCCTGACCGTCAAGATTGCGGCAGACCCGGCGAGTTCTATTTTATGATCACAGTCATTCATACGGACTGATGGGTATCAAACCTTATCATGCCTACGTAGACCCATCAAACAGTCAGCTCCAGTTGAAGCCTAGCAATGTCAAAACCGCTTGCCTTCCCCCTTCCACAGCAGGAATCGCCGGAGCAGGTCGAATACACCATATCACAGGACCAGGCGGCAGGTCACCATGCGCAAGAGGAATCTGGCTACCGGCTGCTCTCGGGCAGAGAGTTTGATCAACCGAACTTACTGACGTCGAAAGCTCCATCAGCAAAGCCTCCCCTACAGGATTACCAGATTGAATTGATGCTTTTGGAGCAGCAGAACAAGAAAAGACTCATGATGGCCCGACAATCAGGACTAGTGATGGAGACTTCGCGTGCCGATTTCAAGGAGTTTGCCTCCCCGCAAGTGTCCAGAAAGAGGGGACAAGAAGAAGTTGAAGACGACAGAGAGCCGAGAGAAGGCTCTGAAGGGGAGCCCGGCGATAATCATGAACGTGGGGGTAATGAGGAACGAACTAACGAATGCGAAGAAGTTGACGGTGTCCAAAGTTACAAGCCCGTGGATCCTGCGCCGCTTTCACAATCGAAACGCCAGAAAGCATCGCACGCCGCGTCCCGTGGCCATCAACCCACGGAAAACCCAAGAAATGTATGTTTTCTTCAGCCCGAGCCACCTCCGTCTCTCGGAAGGCGTAATACTTATGGACTAATCGATGTTTTCTGCAGCACCACGCCAGCGCAGAGCAGAGTGAGGGCTGCAGCTCCAAACGAACGTCGACTTCTAGCTCTACCGCGTCACTCGAACAGGAACCGAACGAGAAATTTCAAGACGGTGGCGCCAGCAACACAAATTTAGATGAGCAAGGGCTGGAAGTGTACGGATATCGGGTCCTCTATAGGGTTTTATGCTCTGGTTTCCATGCACAATGCCATCACAGGGTATACCTGGATGAACCTCGCAGGATTCCGATACAAGGCGTCTATCATCTCTCTGGCGATACTCTTGTGTCGGACCTTGCTGATTTCCTACAGAGTCACGAAAAAACTGCATTTATAGTTTATCGTGATTTTCGTTGCGAAGAAGGAACTAGATCCTCTTTGTTAGGATACGGGACAGGTCGCCGAACGGCGAAATACTTCCGAGAGCTCATTTCGATTGTGTCAGAAGAACTTCATTCCATCCTCCAACAAAGGTCAAAATTCGCACCAAATGAGGAAGCCTACAAAATCGACAGTTACGAAAGCTCCTCCTATCGAACTTCAGCTGCTCTATCCAACGCAACCTCAGAGTACTCCCACCGGTTTCTTTATAATCATCGTCTCGAGATCAGTGCCGAGGCAGCGACAGCGCCAGAGGGGAGCGCCATAAACGCTCTGTCTTCTTATATACTTGACAACCCTGACAGTATGTATAAAAAGTGCGATGATCTATTTACTCAGGGTTTGGTGTCTCATGATACGTTGCCGTGGCTATTCCGCCCCAACGGTATCGTGGTGTCATCACAAGGGCCCCTGCCAATTGCCTACATCCTGAGATGCTTTCCGGCTGAACGATCTCAACTTAAACTCCAATGTTGGAACTGGGGTTACGATGGCCATAAGTTACGACGCAAAGACACCACTCTTATCGTCAATCCACCTGCATTTGGCGAGGGGAGGATAGATGCATTAGCTGTGTATCCAGTGGAATACGCAACCACCGAGACGAGAAATAGACTTTTGGATAACGGAACCAAATTTTGGAGACTCAGGCAACAAGCCCTCGTTTCATACGAAGGGCCAGACTACAAGGGAGAGCGAATATACGTTAGTGAATGGGAAATTTTGCCGTATAACTGCGCCGGCTTACTGACAGAGAACAGTCATCCGATTCACGATTCATGGTCGACTACCAGGTATATTCCAAGTTTCACGGCGATTCGGAAGCTTTCAAATTTTCAGCCAAACCTCAAGTACCATATGATCAATGGCCAGATGCAATCCCTAACACAGCCACGTTGACTGAAGCACATAAAATGTTGCTTCCTCCAGGCATTCATGGCTTTTTCTTAAAGGAGAAGAAATGGAGTTAGTTCTTTGCCTCCTTTAATTCTCGGCATTGTCTCTCGAAACTGACACTCCTAGTGCACTTACTTATCCACCAAATTCGGCCCGTAAGCTGGAACAAAGTCGCGTTTGACAGACTTGTGCTTCCAAAGCGCACAAAAAGCTTGATTAAAGCACTAGTGATGGTGCGGAAGCAGACAGAAGGGAATCCAGCGGTTCAGATTGGCCTAAAGGGGAAACGAGACGACATCATTGCCGGCAAGGGGAGTGGACTCATCATGCTGTTGCACGGTGGGCCGGGTACAGGCAAGACTCTTACTGCAGGTAAGCCAAAAAAAATTACTCAAACATGATTCATCTTCAGGACTAATTAGTTGCTAGAAAGGTGAGGATATTGCTATCTTCAAGCTCGCAAAATTCTAACCTGCTGAATAGCGTCGCCGAGCTAGCGGAGATGCCCCTATATAGCGTCACCTGTGGTGATATCGGAACTAAGCCAGAGGCCGTCGAGATGTATCTCAACTCTGTTCTCTATTTGGGAAAAACATGGAACTGTGGTATGCATCATCTTGCTTCTTAATTCGCTTCTCGTACCTACTTATATTAATGTATTCTAGTACTCCTGCTTGACGAAGCCGATGTGTTTCTAGAAGAAAGATCGCTATCAGACCTCGATCGTAACAGTCTAGTTTCAGGTAAGCTCCGTATTCGATGCTTCCATGCCCTTGCGATTGAGCTACTGACAGCTGATTAGTGTTCCTTCGCACCCTGGAGTACTATGATGGTGTGCTGATCCTGACATCTAATCGCGTTGGCACCTTCGACGAGGCTTTCAAATCCCGCATCCAACTTGCCCTTCACTATCCGCCTCTCAATGTTCCCGGTCGTCGCAAGATCTGGCACAATTTCCTCAACATGCTTCGCGATGACAACGAAAAAGTAGAATTCGACGACATAGCCGCTCACATGGACGAACTGTCTGGATATGAAATAAATGGTCGGCAAATTCGGAACGCACTGACTACAGCTCGACAACTTGCACTCTTCGAAAGAGAGCCGCTAGATTGGGAGCGTATTAAGGATTCTATTGAGGTTGCAAGCGACTTTAACAGGTATATCAAAGAGGTTCATGGAGACACGGATGAACAGTGGAGCCGGGATAATAATTTAAGGTGAATCGAGTGAATTATCAGCAGCATCCCTGAATGCTAGAAGTAGTTCATTCATCTATAAACTACCTTCATTGAGGAGAGCGGAAGAGTCACTTAGAAATGTTAGAACGGAAGAAGTCAAGAAACTAATTACTTGCACGCTCAGCCCACTATTGTACTGTAGGGTTGAGGGTTGAGGCGTGCGAGGTCGGTAATAGGTTCTACAGCAGCTCTCCAACTTGGTAACCCTTTTTTTTTAAGATATTACCCCGTGAATGTCGGCGAAAGCGATTCCCGACTAGGATGCTCAGCTTCATCTAGCAGGATCGGTTCTGCATGTCAGACAAGTAACACAGTAATTAGCGCTTATGCTAGATTGTCTCCTAATATATGTGCCACCTCGGACGTCGACATCCATTTAAAACCAGAGCTCCTGCTGCTTAACTTTTTGTTACCATTGTTTCCTAACAACGCACACGCTGGCGAATTTATTGGAGACATCATCATGGGAGGCGTCCCGTCAGTCCCCACGGATCCCAATAGGACCCTCCAGGTCATCGGCGCCGGATTCGCACGCACGGGTACTGTGTCCATGGCGCTGGCACTTGAAAAGCTTCTGGACGGCCCTGTTTGTCATGGCGGAACGCAGCTTCTTGGTCGTGAAGATGGTGAGTTTTGGCCCTACTCGTACACGCGCAGCTCGGTAAACTTACATCGACGATAGTTTATGTTCGGAAATGGCTTGCCGTGTACGAGGTCAAACACGACAGACCAAAACTCTTGAAAGCCCTGCGCGAGGCAACTAAAGGCTTTGTAGCTATTACTGACACGCCGGGCACCCATTTTATCGAGGAACTCTGCGAGATTTACCCAGACGCAACAGTTGTCTGCTGGAGGCGAGATCCTCAGAGGTGGTGGAAAAGTATGGAACAGATGATTAAACGCAGCATGCCTCCATGGCTTCACTGGTATCTGATCCTTATGCCTGGTTGGCGATGGTTCCCGTCGATCATGAGCGAAATGAGCAAGAAGTGCGTGGGCGTTCCGCACACAAACCATGGATAAAGAAACATACTAACCGCATGGTGTAGAGGGCGAGAAATGCTTATCGAAAACGGATATGATAAAGGCCCAGGACCTGGTAAGTGTTAAAACCTGGCCACTGTCTACTTGAATAACCGACTGACATCTTCAATAGACATCCTCGAGTACCACTACGATCATGTAAAGAGAGTCGTGCCGGAAGATCGGTTGAAATGGGTCCAGCTTGGCGACGGATGGGCTCCGTTATGCGAGATCTTAGACAAGCCCGTTCCGAATGAACCGTTTCCAAGAGCAAATGATTCCGAGGCCGTGGATGCAACCGCCAGCTACGTTTTTCGGAGGACGGCAATGGCTTGGATGGCCATATCTGTGGTAGCAGGTCTTTTATGCTACGTTGGCTGGTATAGATGGGCGACGTACTGATGTATGTTCACAGAATATTATACAAGGAACCGTTGGAATACGGTGTCGTTTTGATTAAATCTCGGGCTTTCAAATCACAATGAAGGCGGTCTCTCTTTGCCTCTTGGGAATGAACTCGTCTCTTGTGGAGCCTCAAAAAAGGTTCACTTCTACCACGACGGATCGGCTACTGTAGTGTTTACCGCTCGTCACTTCTTTCATAGAGACACTCAGATGTTAGAGGGTTTTTGGTCATAAATATCTATTCTATGGAAGGACGTTCAACCACAGTACCAGAGTGAGCGTGCTGCAGCCGCTTTACCTGCACCGGCATGCCATCCTTTGGATGCTGAACAGTCTTTCCACATCCATAGAGTCTCTGTCCATCGATAGTCTCTCTTGAACCCCCAGATCCCTGTTTGAGATCCCACTCCCCCCAAGCTTCCTGTACATCGAATTCCCTGCACACTAGCGCCGCCACTAGTTTTATCTCAACCATCGCAAGCTCCATCCCGATGCAATTCCTCGGGCCCATAGAAAATGGTCTCCAAGCGTCCTTGTTGGGGTGCATAGGATCACCTTGGGCCGCAAGCCACCGCTCCGGGACGAACTCGTTTGCGCGTGGCCACACTGCAGGATCTAGCTGGATCACCGACGGCACGTCGTGAATAGCGACGCCCTCCGTCGGGTATCTAATGGCCGATCCTGGGACAGAGAGAAAGAAGCCCTTCTCTCCCTGACGTACGGTCGACGCGAGCGGGTAGAAACGGAGAGTCTCTTTGACGACACCGTGGGTGTAAGTCAAGTTGCTCAGCAGTTGAGGAGACTCCCGCAGTAGCATGGCAGCCTGGATTGGGTCTTCTCCCAGGACCCTGTCATGTTCGGCACGTAATTTGGATAAGCAGTCCGGGTTGTCCTGTAGCAGCTTGAACATCCAGCAGATGGTTGACGAAGTCGTGTCGTGGCCCGCAAACAAAAAGAGCTTCAGATTGGCCAAAATTGCGTCGATGGACTTCTGGTCGGGGGCCGTGCCACCATTCTCCTTGAGAGTGCGAGTGAGTGCAATATTTAAGATGTTTTGTTTTCTCGTTTCTGCGAGAAGACCAGATTTTATGACAGACTCGACTCGGCCTAGGAGAGCCTTCCGCAATGCTTGGTTGTTGCGCTCTCTAGTCCACATCTCCCACGGCCATCTCTTGATACCTAGAATACGGTTTACACCAATGACCTTACTCATCAACTTGATCTGACTGATGAGGGCATGCTTGAGAGGGCTCCATTCCGGATTTGTCTGCTCGTGTAGTCGTTTGCCCCTAGATTGCTGGTAAGCAAATGGACAGCTGACCTGTGCGAATCCTAACTCTAGGGCAGCTCTCGGGTAACTGCCAGGTAGGTTACTCTAGGACGGGTTACTACAAGGTTCTGTTACTTACATAGTTGCGCGGAGAATAACGTCAAAAGTGAGATTTGTTGTGCGATCCTCTAACGGGAAGACCTCACCCCAGGATCCGTTTGGGCCTACCATTTTCCCCAGCAAGTCTTTAAAAACCAGAATCTCGTCAATAAGTTCTGGTATGACGAGGGTGATATTCCGCGGGCTGAAGCTCGGGTTAAACCTCGACCGCCAAACCTTAGATTGAGCCCCGTCGGCGGAAGTCATGTCGAGGTTGTCGGTCAGCGGTTCTAGGAAGGTGCGTGTGATAGAATGTTTGGGCAGGCTTCTGGTTTGAGTGAATTGCGTTGAGGCGTTGCAGTCGAAAACCATCATCATGAGGTCTGGGAAGATAGGCCAGATGTCAAGGTAGAGGACCGGTGGTGTGTTCTCTAGGTCCGGGATCCATTGCCTGCAGTTATTCACAAGCCAGCTCATGATAATGCCAAAATGGGCATCGGCCGGGTGATCCTTGTGAAACTTCATGAGGACGGGGATGTGGCCGAAAAAGATGGAATGTGGGAGAGTGGGCTGTTAATCTGTTAGCTTCAATCAACACTACTAGAAGTAGAAACTATTAGAAAACTAAGAACGTACAATCCCTTGCGCCCGTAGCCTCCAGAGGCTCCTCCTAACCTTGTATCCGCGATAGAAGAATCTCAAAACCACCCCTATCACCACGAGGGTCACGCCACGTAGAAGCGCTTCCAACGGCCGGATCGGGGTAATCAACTCCATGTTTTCAGTCACATGCATCCAGGAGCAAGTTAAAAGCAAGTAAAGACAACCTTGATCAAGCGCGGAAAGAAAAGCTGATATAATATCCGTATCGTGGGGCGAAGCGAGAAAGGGGCGCGAGTATCGCTCTCACGTCAGCCAGATCATCATCCATAGGCTTACCTTGCATCGGTACCACCATTCCTACGTACTGTGACCGTGCCTATTAGATTAGCGACTACTTCGCTATGATAGTGCATTGCTTCTGTCAGCGAATCCTCCCTTCGTTCAGTACCGAATGTTACGTGGAAATTATGGCAGGACGTATCTTGAGAGACACTGAATTGCTACAAGCCCATGATTTGTATAGACCCCCTTTTTTTTTACCTACTACTCCTAGGATAGTACTTTACGCGTAGTTTGTTAGTGTCTGCGAAATAATGCACATTAGCTGAGAGAGGGCTAACTTCATAATTGGGTAATTATGGACTGAGAGTCTCAACTGCAGCCTATCATTCTAGCGATGTATAATTCAAGAGGAAAGTACCTCGCTCAGAGGTCGGCGCCGGTCGCCCTGCCGGAGCTCTCCAAAGACCTTCTCAAATATACAGAGGAAAGTCTCTATTTCCCCGCGTTGGAGTATACTCTCATCATACCGAATATCAATGTCCACCTCGCTACGGCGGATGGTACACCGGAATATCATTGGGAGTCCTTCTGTCTCATCCAACTTCAGCTCCTCGTTGCCACAACCAAACAGGCCCTCGCCGGCTCCATTAATCAGGAACGCCTCGTCTTCAATCATTAAGACATTACGCAACTCCAGAGCTGGCGCAAGAGGCAGAAGCCGAAGCAAGGGGAAATTCTCGAACTCCATTCGCTTCACTAGTGACGCTTGCGCCTCGGATAAGACCTCGTCACAGGACTTCAAGCCTGGGAGTTGTAGCCTTGTTGGTATGGTAAGAAGAGTTGGCCCGGCAACCCTCTCGACGCCCGCGAGGGTTGAGTTCCTGCCACCGAGAGACTCAAGGAAAAGGACGCTCCTGGGTTGGTCGGCGGAGTGGAGTGAAAGCGCGGCAGCATACGCGACACGAATCACATTTGCGATGGTAATGGAATTTGAGTCTTCTGCAGCGCCAAATAGCACTCCCTTAGAGCTCATTTCCAAGGTTCTCAGCAGCCTGTCCATGGAGGGCGCGGTCTTTTTTTCTGGAGGCGGCAAGACAGGGAACTTTGTCCAGGCTGAATCTGATAGGTATTGCTCCCAAAATGACGCTCCGTCAGTGAGCTCCTGTTTGTTCGGGCCCCTCAGATAACGATTGAATGGAGTGAAGGGTGCTGGTTTGAGACCTTGATAGAAGTCCTCGATGGTTTGAAGAAGCATGGGGAGGGAGTAGCCGTCATATACGGCGTGATGGATGGTCCAGACAAACACCACCTCTGTCGAGTTGTCCGTCTTGATGATAGCATACCGGCTCAACGGCGTTCCGATACCCATTGTGGATTCAAGATCTCGCTTGAGGTAGGCGGTTAAGCTATCAGTAACCTCAACAACGTCGATTGGGTGGAATTTGACGATGGCCTGGAAAAGTTTCCTATCGCTTGTGGCAATAGCCCGAGCCCGCAAAAGTTCCGCAGCCTGGATAGTGGAGTTGAGAGCCGAGTAGAATTGCTTCAGGTCAACGTTTGCCGGGAGCTGAAAATGGTATTGGTCAAGCCACGCCTCAGGCTTCACCAAAGTCTTGCCGTACCACCGCATCTGACTAACCGTCATAGGGAGGATGTCCTCTATCTCTTCAACCGGTAGTCTACAGATAGCCGCCGCTGTGGCACGAAGCTCTTCAGAGCGACCTTCTAGCAGATCGAACGGCTGGATGCTCTCCAGATGCCCCACGGCATTAGAGATTGACGCTTTCCGAGCTTGGTCGCTCAAGACTGGGGTAGAAAGGACCATGGCGGAAGTGAGAGTGATCTCCCGATTACGGGCAGCTGAGATTAGTCTTATGCTGGTAACTGAATCGCCGCCGAGTTGGATGAAATTGTCGTCTGGCCCAATTGCCTCTGGGTTTATATTGAGGACGAGTGCCCACAGCTCACGCAAGATGAGTTCGCCGGATGATAATGTTCTGGTTTGGCCTTCGGATTTATCCAGCTTTCGAAGTTTCTGCACCTCACCAAAAGTAAGCTGCTCGACCAACCGTCTTAATGCTTGGCGATCCGTTTTGTGAGATGTCGTCAATGGGATAAAGCAGACCGGTACATATATCGATGGAACCATAGGCGTGGGGAGGACCTTTTCCAGATCCACCTGGATTTCTGAAACCTTTTCTAGAGTAGGTTGGACGCAATCCCAGCAGATTTCTGTCTGCTCGCCATCCGACACTCTGGTCGAGGTGCTGACGAACGCGACAAGGGAAGAGTGATTGGGGAACTGGGGTTTCTCAACTTTGTCCACGCAAAACCTGGATCCAACGGGTAGAACGGAAGCCAGTCTTGCTTCGATTTCAGTGAGCTCAAATCGTTGACCCTGGACCTTGACTTGTGTGTCCTTGCGGCCAACAAAAATCATGTTGCCATCCGCAGCCTGGCGGACCAAGTCGCCCGTCTTGAACACCCTCCGAGTATCCAGACCAATGCAGACGTCTACGAAGGCAGAGTTTGTCTTGGTTTCGTCTCCTAGGTAGCCTCGTGCAAGGGTATGGCCTTCGATGACTAGTTCTCCAGTTTCGCCCGTAGGGACAAGCTCGGCGTGGTTATCTTCCTTCACAATCCACAGGTTGCAGCCCGTGGGACGTCCAATCAATCCTGACGGGACTGCCGGAGTTCCAATCTTAATCTTTGCTCCTGCGGCCTGGATGGAAGATTCGGTTGGGCCATAGGCAATATAAACTTCAACGTGGGGACTCCACGCCTTGAGCAAATCGCTTGGTACAGCCTCGCCGCCCGTAATCAGAGTATTTACACTAGGCATTGTGGTGGCGTCCAACAGTTTGGCGTAAGAAGGTGTCAACATTAGCGTATTAACACCTGTCTTGTTGACGAAGTCTTCTATTTTGCCAAATCGGTCCTCATCCGCAGGAACGCAGACACAGCCACCGAACACCAGGGTTGTGAATATCTCCATCAGAGACATGTCGAAGGCGTAGGAGGCAAATTGCAACACCCTTGACTTGTGATTGAGTCCTTGATCAGAGCCATATGCGAGTGCGCTTGTCAGCCAAGCACGATGTTCGATCATAACGCCTTTCGGTCGGCCTGTGCTGCCTGAAGTGAAGATGGTGTACATGATATCACCAGGCGCAGCGTCCTTGTGTGCTGGTAGCGGCTCTGGAGCTGCGCTCAATTTCGATAGCATGTCATTGGACAATTCGACAACCGAGAGACCTGGTATCCCGCTAACCCTTGGGGCCTGATCCGGGGAGGCTAAGAGAATGCCAGCCTTTGTATCATTGATGATCTCAGCTAGTCTTCCGTCTGGATGGGATGTATCGAGAGCAGAGAAGGCCCCTCCGGCCTTCAAAACCGCCAGCATTGCGACGATTGTAATAGCGGACTCGATAGCTTCTTGTTAGCCGTGTCCTGTAATTAATGACGAGTCACAGGGTGTTTGTGAGATAATTCCTCAAGATCATCCTGAACGAGCGTAGGTAGGGATGTTAGGTGTTTGCTCACTTTATCACAAAGAATGGGTACAATCGAGTTAGGTCCTGTCCCGGATGCTGCAATGTATGCAGCAAAGCGCGAAGAGAGCTGGTCAAGCTCCTTGTACGTGAGGTAGACACTCGCTGAGCAGATTGCCGGAGCGTTGGGACGGGACACGGCCTGATCCCTGATCACATCCTGGACCAGCCTGTTGACCGCCGGAGGAGCTAGAGGAGGACTTTCTGCTGCCGATGCCTCACCCTTAAGGGCGGAGTGGGTAGCATCACTTTTCGTCTTCGGCGATGCGATTCCGGATATGGGAGAACTTGAAACTATTGAAGGGGCCATCATGCAGTCTTTCCCCGGGATTTTTTAGAGTGCCCAGTCTATGAGTGCCTCCAAAACTTGCTTAAAAAAACCGCCGGTAAGGAGATGGGCAACGAAATCCCTAACGCAAGGAGCTGGGTCAAGGCACTTTGAGGCTGCTGGTGAGAGAAGGTGTCGTTAACAACGGGTAACGGTTCCGTACTTAGGCTACCAGGGGACGTCTTGTTCGCATCAACAATGGCCCTAGGCAATCAGGCTTTCAGGTACGCAGTTGGAATGGGAGGTGTTCCTCCTTCACGCCTGTCACTTTCGCCGCTGCACGTAAGCCAGCCAATGGGCTAAATCCTGGATGACATTTACGCGTACAAGGACACCGTTCACAGTGGAGATGCTGAAAATAAACCTGTCGCTAGTGGTGGGTTAAGTACTCTGCCACGCCGCCGATGACAGCTGATCAGTGCCATTAGCACCCATCGTATTGGTGGTTTGGAAGGGGCGCTAGAACACCTAAGCTTTTCTTGCCCATTGCTTAGTATAAAACCGCCTATCAGAGAGGGATGATAGTCGGCATTTTCGGGTTTCTGAATGGAGCTAATGGTCAGATGTCCATACATGATGCAATAAATTCCTATTCATGCGGCTTACAGCCCTACCCAGGTGGATCTACATCAGACGTGGGTGTAACCCTGCCGTAAACCCAGCCTTTACAACCTCGCAACAAGACCTCGGCTAGTGAGGCAACAGGAAAAGTCGTATGCAAATAAGAGATTCCTTCATCCTTCGTCGCTCTGTAACTTTGTCGCTCCTGGCGAGGGCACCCACCCATATACGGAAGTGGGGGCTGTATTTTATAAATGCCATACAAGTCTGACGTTACCTTCCTTTCGCGCGACTACCTATTTCAAGCTGTACATCCACTTTTGTGAGACCCAATGCTCGAGTTCCCGAACTGCAACACGACCAACGCCACATCCTTTACAACTGACTCTCTTACTCGCCATCGGTAGGGCTTACGTGATGTAGAGTTGTACGGAAGATAAGCCACATGATCCCGGAGGATGAGTCTTTCGGAGGGTTGAGGTCGATGTCTCGGATTGGTATTCGACTTGTAGCTAAAACAAAAAAAGACCGAGTGGGCAACAGCGTTTCCGTCGTACTGCTGTGAGACGTGAGATCTTAGCCTATATGCTCGCGAGCTGGGACTGAACATGGAGGGTCAAGTCGTCGCATCCTGCCCACATGCCATAACACCGGAGCTGGCGAGGCTAAGGGGGTGGTTTTCGATCCTGATTTGGTGAAAAGAAGCGCATTAAATCAGAGGCTATAAGATATAGCAATCTGCTCTCGTCCCGGAAAAAAAGATGTTCAAGTAACACATAGTTCATCCCTCCCAAAACACTAAGCTTGGCTAGAGTCTGGTAACCAATCTACTCACCATGACTACTATTCTAATCCTTCTGCCAACCATTATACCTTGGTTAGGTCTGGGTGCAATTCTAGGTAGCATATATTATGTGTGGTACCGTGTCTTCTCATACCAAGGCATTCCTAGCAGCCTAGCCTTCGCGAATTCAGATGGTTCCTTCCTATCCCGAGGACGAGCTTCTCTAGGTTCCGTTCTTCGCGTTGACGCTCTTCTTTGGGCGGGACACCGAGATGTAAGATCAGGAATATTCCTAACTTCCCCTAGCTTACGACAGAGTAGCTGACAATTTCAACAGCACTCGAAGAAGGGCCGTCCATATATCCTTCCAGATATCTTCACGGGGCATCAGGTTATCCTACCATCAGAACACTTGCCGTGGTTGATGAAGCAACCAGCGAGTGTTCTCAGCCAACGCGAGAGTAACAACGAATTTCTGGCGGCCAAGCACACGTTTCTAAATTGTGTTGCAGCTGACGACAATGAATGGACCTTCGTCGTGAATATTATTAAGGATATCACCAAGGAGCTCAATAACAAGACCAACGACGTCCTCGAGGAGGTTCAAGCTGCGCTGGGAGATCTCTGGGGCAATGACACGCAAAACTGGAACGAGGTCGACCTCCTAGACGTGTGCTTGGAGTCAATGAGCCGCATTGTCAGTCGCGTCTATGTCGGGTTACCGCTTTGCCGGGACTCAACCTACCTTGCCAGCTCCACCCATTTTGCCAAGTTTATCCTAGTCGAGGCCCTTCTCGCCCAGCTCACGCCAAAACCTTTGCGGCCTCTTATCAGCCCCATCCTGGCCCAATATGACTGGATGCAGTTCAAGCGCATGGACCGTTGCGTAAACCCCATCATCAGGGAACGCGCCAGCAGGTCCAGCCCTATGGCCATGGCTGAAGGCAAGCAGGATCCTGACGGACCTAGCGACCTCCTGTCACGTCTCATGCGAGAGGCGTATCGTCGAAACGATGACCCATGTCGATCGCAAAGCCACACAACTAAGCTTTTGGCCATTCTAAACTGGGCAGCCATTCAAGTCCAAGGCATCACCATTGAGAACACTCTGATCGACATCGCCCATGCCCGAAACAGCCTCGAGATACAGAATCAGCTGCGCGAGGAAGCCATCGCTGCCGACAGCGCCGACCCATCAGTGCGTTGGACCAGAGCCGAGGTGGCAAAGTTGCCCAAGATGGACAGCGTGCTTACCGAAAGTCTCCGTCTATGGGGTTTTGCCCACGGAGTTATCAAGGTGGTTGTGGCGAAGGGTGGTGTTGACCTCCCGACGGGAGAGCATATTCCCTACGGTGCCAAGGTTGGTATCGGGAGTTATGGCGTGCATCACGACGAGGAATTGTACCCAGGAGAGTCCCCGTTTAAGTTCGATCCTTTCCGATTCATGAACGAGAAGGCCGAAGAGAAAACTACTGGGCTGAAATTCCCGTCCACAAACGAGAACTACTTAGCTTTTAGCCATGGCAGATATGCTTGGTCAGTCGCCCCATGGCTTTAGTTGCTAGCAATGTTGCTAACCCTGAATAGTGCTGGTCGGTTCTTCGCCAACCATCTACTTAAGCTTCTCCTATCACAGATCGTCCTCCGCTACGATATCAAGCCCGATACAAACCCCCGGCCGCAAAATCCTGTAAGTGGATCTCTCCTATTCAATCTAACTAACAGTTGCTAACCTTGAGTGTGTATAGTGGTTCAGTTACGTCTCGCCGCCACCAATTGGGTACAAACTCTCTGTCAGGAGAAGGAAGTGACCCACTCCAGCCGCCTCTTTTTAATATAAATCTGCTTATCTGGGGGTTGGGGGTAAATTGAGCTTCACGTACAAAGTAGGGAAGGCCTAAATAGCTTGAAGTAAAGTCCAAAACAAAAGAACGACATAGATAACTTTGTACATAAGAACTCAGAGCACAGCGTAGAGGCGTATAATTACTTACAGAAATTAAGTTTGAAAACATATGGCTCCTCACTCACCTAGATAGAGGCATTGACGTTTCCTGAATTTCTTCATGTAGGTGCGGATATTAACATCATGTTTCTTACCCTAGGTTGTCATAGTCGTCATCTGGACCTACTTGGTGGATGGATGGCCTAGGGAACCTAATCAACACTTACTCGTATCGTGTGCCAATGGGAGTCGGCTGGGGCTGCAACAGATCCACACTGTTTGTTTGTCTAATTGCTGCAATATTTCATATTTTCGCCTCAGTTCAAGACGTGGAAACTGCAGGCCGTCACATTGCGACAGGCGCCTCCTTCGATAGCCAGACATTCGGTTGAACGAGCTGGCAACCACAACTAGCAGTTAGTTGTGTTGGGACAAGGTTGCTCAGGGTGTCACAGGATGTTATTGCCGGGGAGCAAAGCGCGGAAAGCGACTCAAGGTCTTGTATAACAGAATGTTGCTCTCTAAGAAGATCCCTCATTCAACTATCAGAAACGTATCTTTGACCTTGTTAAGTCGGTTTGGTATGAAATCTGGCCGAAGTTCTCGCAGCAAATAGCGTTTTTGAGGCGAAGCGATCGCACCAGATACAGACTGAGACTCACTGTTATGCACAAACCGTAAGACGGAACGTTACCTCGCACCAGACATGGATCTCCCTTGTCCGTCATTTCAACGTTGCTTAATCCATGGAAGCTAAACATGTACAGTGGGTACCCTGACGCTTTGCTTCTCACTGATAGTCTGGGCCACGATCTGCCCTCTTTTACTCGGACCTCTCCACACAGCACTTCAAATCCCTCAGTCTAACCTTCAAGGTAGCATATTAGCGAAAGGAGGCGAGTATAGTTATAAAACCTGGTAAGTCGGGCCGAACCCAAGCTATCGGGTCCAAGCTAACAACGCGAAGTAAGCATGGTGACAAATATCACTTCGAGGAACTAGTCCAGAACCAGTGCCTCGCCCATCAGAGCAACCTGTTGAGGAATAGTTCCCTCCACTGCATTCGATATCTGCCGAAGGCTTGCAGCTATGAATGCTTTGGGCTCCTGAGGATCAGATATGCCAACAAAAGCCCTGTGATATACGAATCCTCCCCAGGTGGCTTACTTAGTCATGCTTACTCCCGTGCTAGTCGTATGATGACTAGGGCGCCACAGCCCAGGCTTACAGTCCGGATTTGGCACTTCTGCGACCTCGGTCAGGAACAGGCTGTGGAGTGAAGACTGGACATCGGGCGGAAGTGCTAATTCATTCTCTTTTGGGACCAACACACACCTGGATGAGGTGAGCGGCTACTGGCCCCGTTTGGCTAAGCGTATTCCCCGAGGTGAACTCGGAGGGGGGTTGATGGACCGTTCACAGCCACAATCCGGGGACATGTGCTTTTGTGCTCGCCGGCTACCCTTTCGTCTGACGGGTATCAAGGAACCGATCTCGCCCTACCTAAGGACACAACCCATAGGGCGAATTTTGCCGTGTCTCTCCACAAACTGGAGTGCATGCATCACTTCGGAAACTTGGAAAAAAGGGGGGAGATGACGGCCCGTATGACGTGAGATGGCTGCGATCGCATAATCAGTAATCTGATAATCACTACTACCTTAAGTACAAGGGATCAATGCCGAGGTTAGTCATGGTACTCCGTCGCTTGCTATTCAGATCTGGCTATTTCGAGCCACTCCCGTGGCCGTCCACAACCGCCCTGGAGGATTCTCCGATATATGACGCGAAGTACTCGATGGATCACCTCTGTGGCTCACTCAACTTGACGGCAGATTGTATATGATTTTACATCACCTGCTCTGAAGAAAGACCAAGTTAGTAAATGAAGGCCTTGACCTTAACGCCGACCCAGATTACGGGGCGCCTCCTGAGTTACGGACACGCCCCCTGATTTTGAACCACTGTGGATGGCATCACTCCTCGCGTTCACGTTGGAACCGAAATCAAAGCGGCGAAGTGGTCGAATTACGCATGAGGCGCAGCAGGAGTAACTAAATCAGTTCTTGGATCGACACCTGCAAGGATTTTTATACATCAAGTTTGAAAAGCGAATGCGAACCTGCAGGCTGACTCACTTCGAAATAATCGAGCAAGTAGGAAAGTACTTTTGTCCTGGGGTGTTGATTGCCTGCCCAAGTTGACAATAGGAGCAAGAGCACTAGAGCACTACTCGAGCTGTGTGGCTGCATTCAGGTAAGAGTTCGAAACGAAAGCTGAAAGCTTCCAACGAGGGAATATTTCCTCGTTCAACGTATAATTCGAGGACTACTCTGACCTATTGCTGAGCCAAGTGTTCCATATAAATATCCAACAAAAGCCAACAAAAACATGGAACGAGGTATTCATGACATCAGCCCCAAACCACATAGGTCAGTTCGTCCCAATGCCACCTTCCGATCCCTCTTTCCCTTGGCAACGGGTTGCGCCCTTCAGCATCAGTTTCTAATGTTGAAGAAAGAATCTGGTTCGTGAAAAGGAAAAAATGCGGTTCTCGATGAAGTTACAAAAAAAAAGGGTAAAGCGGCCGCTCGCGATGCAAATAGATGTACGATGAAAGTAAATACCAAGAGGTAACACAAATATGAAGGTCGTAACACATTATGACTGACACGGCCTTGGGGCCTGAAAATCCACCGTAACATCCCCTTCGTCGTCTCTACTGTGATATCCCACCACAATTGGTGTAGTTGTGAACTGTTTGGTGGTGAGGGTGGTTGGTCGGTGACGGTACGGTCCCGATACACGACTCGGCTCAACTCTCCGCTTTCGCCTACCCCAAGTGCATCCTATCGCCGATCCTCGAGAGGCACCCTGTCCCCGTAGAACCCGCCTTGGCCCCCGGAAGCCAAGCATGCCAGGCAAACACCACCGCCATAGACTCTGGTGTGCCTCTTCCATCCGTGACCGGCGTCGTCCACGACGGAGATGATCTCTCCCTGCACGTCGATCTCCTGCTGCTGTCCGTCGTGGTCGTATCTAGGTTCATCGAAATGACTCGGTGGGGGTGGCGGTAATCGAGGAGATGTGGGCGGATACGATGAAGGAGAGAACACATCTGACGACGCCGAACTATCCTGCGACCTGGGTGACGAGGTTGACCCTGAGGGCACTGGGATCCCAATGGGCATCGTCTTGGCATACGACCGCCTCCTCGGGGTCGTAGCCACATTCTGAGGACTGGAGCTTACCTCCGCCGCCGTTGACGAAGCTAGATAATCGGGGTTTGGCTGGTGGATGAAGGTCGCATCCAGCTGCGGCGGAATCGAGACGGCGTAGCCTGGTCGACGATCTTCAAACGTGAACATGGCCGCGGACAAGGCCGGGGGCGTCAGGGGTAGCGGCGGGGGTGGGCGTGAAAACTGCCTCGGAGTAGCATAGTCCAGGTCTCGACCAGTGCCGGCGGCTTC
>Ga0164242_10003073_pt1 | contig 19104 bp, 26 predicted proteins | sample OricomgcompostMG_FD_108783 | JGI IMG/M metagenome (GOLD analysis project Ga0164242, IMG submission 108783) | Miracle-Growth compost microbial communities from Emeryville, California, USA - Original compost - Miracle growth compost (MG) ... | reverse complement strand
TATGATGGTTGGAGATTCGATTTGGTTCAGGAACAGGTGGATGCAGCTACTATCAAGTCTCACGGTGATGCAATTCACTACCTAAGGCTTTCGAGTCAGGTCATTCGGCGCATCTCGTTGCAACAGATTCGGACAGAACAGAAAGTTCTGGAGGGCGTGCCGACCGTGTAATACCGAATCAATCATGGATACCAGAAACAAAGTGCTCCTGCGTAATATGAGACGCCTCAAGATTGAGAGGGCACACGCTTTACTAGCTGACTGATAGTTCTATGTATCCTTAGTTTATGTCTTATATAGTATCCTCAACCATGACCGCAGAGGTGATAACCCACTCCATACCCGAGTACATGAAGATCAGCAATGGTAAAGGTTTGACCATGGTGCGCAAGCTTTTACAAGCTTTATTAGGTCGTTTCGGGTTTGTGGCCAACACTCCCAATGAATTTTTGGCATATCCTTTCACCCGTGCGGTTGGTTATTTGAGTAGTTGGTGAGAAGAAGAGACTCTGTTCAACTGTCATTGAAGCCATTTATAGATGTGGTGCCTCATACGCGCAGAGCAGGACCTACTATCAGCGGATTGACATTTTTGGAGAGTTGAAGAGAGAGACTTCGTAATAATCTTGAGTTTTGGGGAGTCATGTACAGCATACAGATATACCTCTGCAAATCGCCGCTTTCGGTGGTGGCCGGAGAGTGGGTACCGAGGTACCTCTCCAAACTCTACCCTCGCCACGTTTGTTCCCAAAGAGCTCGGGCGCATTTTGACAGATCGATGACCCAAGCTTGACTGTCTGGCCTCCCTCATTCACAAACTCTCCCCCCGACTCACTTTCCTATCGCACTTCCCGTTCCGCAACGGAGTATACGCATAATCACTGAGCGCCCCCGATTACAAACTAAACATTTGACTCCCTCCTGCCTGTCCTCTTCCTGGCCCGAAGCTGCTTTTCAGCCTGACCAGTTTGTCGGCTCGCAAGTTTAACAGGCTCTTTAGCAGAACTCGCAACGTCCCGTTACCCTTCACCAGGAAGCTCGTCAAGCCTAGTACCTACCTTACCTACACTCATACCATAACGGCCGCGGTCGAGATCGAGTTCACCTAACCCCCGCATTCGCGTTCCGAAAACCGTTCGTTGGCCCCGCAGGTGCTATCCGACACGTCGTCCCTTAACCGGCCCCTCCAAATACACCTTGTAGAACCTCCAGGGATATGTGTACCGGTTCTGATCGAAATGGCCGAAAAGAAGATGCAGCTCGAGGATTGTGAGCCAACCCCTACCGCCCATTGATCGCGTCAACTACCACCAGCTCGACCATGTGCTGACTTGTTCGTTTTTTAGGGTTGGACGACCTCTGTGTCCGCTTCATCATCAACCTCCCTCAAGAGGATCTCTCGTCTGTCGCCCGCATATGCTTTCAAGTTGAGGAAGCGCAATGGTTCTACGAAGACTTCATTAGACCCCTCGATCCGACCCTACCGTCCATGCCCCTTCGAAGCTTCTGTTTGCGCATATTCCAACACTGTCCACTCTTAGCGTCTTTCTCTGTCGAGAATCATATGAGAGCCTTCGAAGAATTCCTGCAGTACAAGACCAGAGTTCCAGTCCGCGGCGCCATCCTACTCAACGAGGAAATGGATTCGACGGTGCTAGTCAAGGGCTGGAAGAAGGGGGCCAATTGGAGTTTCCCAAGGGGCAAGATTAACAAGGACGAGGACGACCTAGATTGCGCGATCCGAGAGGTCTATGAAGAAACCGGCTTTGACATTCGCGAGGCCGGGCTAGTCCCCAAGCACGACGAAGTTAAGTATATCGAGATATCGATGAGGGAGCAGCAAATCCGCCTCTACGTCTTTAGAAACGTTTCCATGGAAACCAACTTTGAACCGAGGACGAGAAAAGAAATCAGCAAGATCCAGTGGTACAAATTATCCGAACTCCCAGCCTTCCGCAAGAAGGGGAACCAGCAGGCCGACGACGCCGCAGCCGCGTCCAACGCCAACAAGTTCTACATGGTTGCCCCTTTCCTCGTACCTCTCAAGAAGTGGGTGGTTCAGCAGAAGAAGAAAGACGCGGCCAGAACTGCCAACAATTTGCATATTCCCTTACACGCGCTTCAGGACGAAGTCCCCACGGATGATGATATCGCTACGCAAAGCGAAGCAGCTGTTGGCCCCTCCACGGCCACTACCGTGGTCAACGATCTCGAGGGCGCCACCCGGGAGCTGCAGCGGCTTCTAATGGTGCAGCCGCCGACCCAAGGCATTCAGATCAGCCCGTCCGGACCTGGAGCTGCACCTGGAAACGCTGATAAGGGCGGGGCTCTGATGGCAATATTGCAGAGCAAGGCCTCTGCCCAACCTCCGCAACCTCCGCCTCCCGCGAATAATAATCAAATGCCCTTCTCGCCGATCGGTCCCAACTACTACGCCAACCCACTACAGCCCCATCCTCCTCAGCACCAGTATCCCCCCCAGCACCCGCAACCTAATCTCTATCACCAACAGCCGCCGCCGCAAGGTTTCCCGATTCCGTCGCAGATGAATCAGAATATTTCCGCTGCGTATTATAACCAGGTGCGAGCCCCTGTGCAAGGACCACCGCATCATCGTGGCCACGTCCGGAACCCGTCAAATCTAGGCCCTGGCCATCAACAGCGCAAGGAGCCCGTTCTACTCCACCCGCAGCCGCTACCGCCGCAGGTTCAGCAGTCGCGCCTCACCAGAGGTATTCTTGCGACGCCGAACTTGCCCGATACGACGGGAAGGGCTAAGGTAGATGGTGGAAACCAGTCTTCCTTCAGTGGTCAGCTTGGCGTCACTTACGGCCCACCTCAACAGCAGCAGCAGCAACAGCAACAGCCACCCGCCAGCATGGCGCCGCCTCAAATGACGAGCCACAGCATGTCGCTTCTAAATGCCTTGAAGAGCGGTGACAGAGCAGCGGGTCATCAACCCGCGCCAGCCGAGCTGTCCCAAGGGGCAGCAGTGAATACGAACCAACAGAGCCAGTTTCAACCTGTTCCTTGGGTCACTTCGTCGTCCTCTCGAGAGCCACAGGTTGCTGCGCCCTTGGCACCTTCGAATTTGATGCAGTCTCTACAATCCTCACTAGCCAATACTGTTCACTCCACGATTTCCCAGGCCGCACCCGCTGATTTGGCCAAGCGGAACCCGCCTACGGATAAACACCGTTCAGCACTTCTCGACATGTTCAAGAAGCAGGCTCCACTATCGCCAACGACTACCGAAGCCACCGCCAGACCTAACAGAGTTCAACCCCAACTTCCGACACACTTTGGCGGGGAGGCTAAGGGGTCGCCGACGCCCCAGTCGCCCGCGGAGCTCAACGCGGCTGCTAGGGAGGCGAATGGTGGCGCGGTGGTTATGAATCCGGAGCTCAACTTGCCGTACAGGGCATTCAAGATCCTTAGCCGGCCGGCGCAAGGAGAGAACAAGCCTCCTACTAGCCAACGGCCTGAAGTCCATGCCACGTCTCTCGAGGTGACTTCCCCTCCGAATGAGGAGAAGCACATGATACGCCCGAATATGATGTCTCCCAAGAGTTCCGCGCGACCTAGTCCCCGCACGGAGAGTGCTGGGAAGGGCAGCTCTGGTCGTCTACCGACTTTCCCTCACCCCCCCAGTGCCTCGACGTCGTTCAACCACCCACAGTACCAGGGACCGCCGAGCTCGCACCACTCGCCCTCGTTCCCTGCCTCTGGGGTGCTCCACCGTCGCCAGGACACCAACCCGGAACAGAAGCAGAAGCTGCTCTCGCTGTTCGGAAAACCCCAGCCATCCCCTACTTCGGTCACCAGTGGCGATGGGGGCAAGGATGGGAGAGGTTCAAACCCATCGGAGCAGATTCTATCGGGGGCGCAAAGGTCCCGTGTTGCCTCCCTCGCGTCGGTTGGCGATGTCGCCCAGGGGAGCTCCACTCAGTCGAGGAGGGGAAGCCAGACCCCTATCTCTCCCGCCGACCGCAATTTCCTACTGGGCTTCTTGCAGTCGGTCACGAATAAGACGCATTAAGACGCACGGTCATGGGGAAACCTGGTAATATTGCCAAAACGTCTAGGATTTGTTCTGCTATGGGGATTCTACTTTGAGTGGCCAACATGATTGGTGAAGATTGGCGTTGGTACTCGAATGGATAGTCTGGGCGGTTCCACGGACGATGGGCTGGAGGGTTGCTACGATTTATTCTTTATTATTTTTTTATTTTTTTTTGCGGGCGACACTAGGCGGGTGAAATCATGACTTGGTTTTGGTGCTTTGCAAAGGAGCGATGATGACCCCATGCATTGTGTTGGGAGTTGCTGTCGGCTACGTAACTACAATCGTTCCCAGCTCGGGCGGTGTCTGAGGATGTCGCCCCGGGATGGGTCGTATTTATCAAGTTATACCCAAGCACGTTGCCAACTAAGGGGCCGCTGAGATGTATGCTATGATGGTGAGTGAGGGCATCCTAGTCTTGTAGCCTTCCCACTACCCCCATTCCTTCCAGCAGTGAACACGGCCACTACAATAATGATCTTACCTTCTCCCAAGTCAGTGAAGTTGATCCTCAGCCCGTCAAACCAGGATGTCCCAGCAGCTCTAGCCAGCCGACGTGCTCGGGAGTTCCTAGACAATCTGTCAACTGGGAGGGTCGACGCCGCGCAATGTCACATTCACTACTATTTAATATCTGCCATCTCCATGGCCACAGAACTGGATAGATCTTTGAAAACGTTCTCGCCCAGTGATCTGCCGGGACGGGACATATGAGGCGGGGAATGTCGACGGATCCGGAAGGGTTCCGAATATACGAGCCATATTCTCGATCCGATTTGTTCGGGCTATTAAAGATGGAGACCACTTCGTGTTACCCAGGATTAGAGTTGGCTCTACCCCTCACGCCATCGAGGGAACCGTTGAGGAATGACAATGTTTACTAAGATAGTCGTTGCTTAATACCTTAGTTTAGGTACTACCTAAGTCGGTGGTGGTATGTACGACGAAGCTGCCCCTGCAAGCAAATGCTTGAATTAATAATCACACCTCTCAAATGCGATGGATGAATGCCAAGAGCAGCTGAAGAACAGGGATTCTCGGCAGGGCCTAGCACTTGACAGCTCCCAAGATCCTGGAACGTTGTGGGGTAAATTGGGGAAAGTGGGGGAAGCACTCTCCACAACACGACATCGCAATATGATGAGCGTGCGACCATTGCAAAATACCGACAGCCTCTGGGTCTAGAGAAGGCCAACCGTTCATTGTGTTTTGGGAGGAATGTCTCAGGTAGACATAGAGATACATCCCGAGATATCTCGATACCATGCCCTCTAGGAAAATCCCATCCTCAAGGGGATAGACGATCCGGGTAGTACAGTGAGGAGTGTGATGCATCATCCTCCCCACAGCAATCTAGACCTGACTGCCTAAAAGCCGGCAGCTCCTCCATGTTGATCAGGAAGGAGGATACTGGTATGAAAGGCGAATCACAAAGGCAATGGGAGAATATCATGATCATGAGACACAAAGTTTAGCCCTGGGGTATCTCCAACGCCGACGAGAAAAAGGAAAAGTTATGAAAGTTACCATCCGCCACAGCCGGGCCGAACCATACCATAAAGTTGGACCTTTATGCCGCCTAGAAACACCATGGTAGGTAGGAAACTACAAAACAGACCATTCCATCATTGCATCGATTGGTTGTAAACGCCGTAGATCTTATGGGATCTTATGCCGTAACCTTGATGGGTGTCTTGGCTTGGATGGTGGTCGAGACCTCCTCCTCCTCCTCTTCGCCGTCCATGTTGAGGAGCATGAAGCGGTTGTGCATCGAGGTGGAGTTCTTCTTCGCGGGAAGAAATTCCTTTCGAGGTTCCTTTCTAGGCGCGGGCTTGGAGTAGGGCTGCGCGCACTCATCCGCGTCAAATTCGATCCAGGTGCTCTTGTATAGCCTGGAAGTTCCCATTAGTGATGGAGGCGAGATCGGGGTGCTCATGGAATTTGCTTACTCGCGACTCATCATGCACGACCGGGCGAACAGGGCGTTGTGGACCGAGTTAGTCTTGACGTAGCAGGTGGTACCAATGAAGTCCAACCGGATGATGACCAAACGGTGGATGTGCTCCAGGTCTTTCCTGAGAGTCTCCTCGGTGTGCCTCCCGTCGATCTTTCGGATGACCATGTTGCGAGTGGCGCCGCAGCCAATCTTGCTCGCCACACTGCGCGGCAGGGTGAACTGGGAGTCCGACCACTTGACATCGACCTATAGGGATTAATTATAATCACGCTTAGAGACACCGAGGTTGTCAGCATATGTCTTACCCGCTTGTTCTTGATGTAGAGGTCGTGCTTGCGAACATGATCGATAAAGTTGTTCGCATCCAGGGCATGCAGGAAGGATACGACGACAGAACGGTCGTGGGATCGAAGGGACACATCAAGCAGAATACCGCCTCGGACTGCCTTTGTGACATCCCAATGAGTGGTGCCTTCGGCGAGATTCGTCAGCAAAACCGAACGGGTGCATCGGCGATCGAAATGCTTTCCGCTGGAGATCTTTTGGTCAACGAAGTTCGGCCCAGCCGAGCCATCGGGAGTAGCATCCCCATCAAATAGGACGTCGTCGTCCTTGGGGTGACCCCAGGCATACTGCTTGCGGCGAGCTCGAGCACCACCACCGCCGCCGCCGCCGTCATCGTTGGCATTGGCGTTGGCGTTGGCAAGGTGGTTGGTGCGATCATGTCGCCAGTTCATGCCAAGTTGTGGGACGTTGGTTGCTACATAGCCTCCGTCGTCTTGGTAGGCTGCGGTATCTGCAACGACCGGTGGGATGCTGCACCTCTGGATTGTGGCGTCGTCCTTGCTGAGGAGCTTTGCAATGTCAGTGGGCTGTAACCCAAACCCTAGCGGGAATATCGCAGCACCTACATCGACCACATCTGCACTCACGCCACCTCGTAGCAGGTTTTGCTTCAAATTCTCTGGGTGCCGCGTAAGTCTAGGACGCTCGAATATGGAAATAGACACGACCCAAGTTACATACCATATTTCCTAACTACCGACCGTAAATTCTCGAGCTCAACCTCCTCGATAGAGACATGGCCGGCAGGGTAGTAGCCACCAGCCTCGAAGGGGCTGGTATTCTAAGGAGATGAGGTTAGAATATTGGAAAGGGGCGAGCAAGGGAATTTCCGATGATGGTCGGCGTACAAATTCGCTTCTGGGGTACGAGCGGGTTTCGTCAGCTGGGTTTGTTCGGGAGGGGCACCACGTCGAGGGGTGTACGGGGTAGAGGGCGCACCGTCGAACAAGCGTGTCGAAATAACCTTTATCAATGGTTACCGACTGGGGGCTGACTGATGCCATCTTCGTTCACGGTCGGCGCAAGGGCAGCGGAGGGTGAAGAATGATGAAACCACGGCGGGTGGTGACGCGGTGGTGAACGTGAAAGGGGAAGAAAGAGGTGAGGAGGCCGCGGCTGTACCTGCACCTGCACCTGCACCTGCCCTCTATCAGATATCAGATAACCGACCAACCCCACACCCCGATAGCCCAACACATGCCGGCCGCCGTGGAGACACACCGACCCGGGGGGGGGAGAGGTCCTCATTCCTCACGTGCTGTTGGACATCTCTGGTGTGATAGTTGATGTGATTTTTAGCGCCGAATGCCAGACAAACACCAGCCAATCCTAGAGATCGATCACCCGCTTTGAGGCGGCAAAGGCATCATCGTGCTTCGCAGAGTTGGCGCACCGCTATGGATTGCTTGCATCTGTACCCAAACCTACGTCCTAGTTGGGCCAGGCACCGACCAAAAATCGGGAAGCTGACCGAATACAACCTATACTACCTACAAAGGTAAGTTATAAAAGTTACGACTAACCTCCTGGTTGTGATGGAGAGGAATGAGGGTCAATTAAGTCAATTTTACGTGTACCTAAGCATTGCCTTCCCTTCTTTCCTCGAATAACCGGGAGAGGAAGGAGACAACTCTCCAACCCGACGAGCTAGCATCGGGTTTGGCTTGTATAATCGAGAGGTCGTCCAGGACCGTTGATGTGCTATTAACTGAGTATCTGTAAGCTGAGCCGCATAACTCGTTGCTGCGAAAGAAGGGGAGCTATATTGCAGGGGTTGTCTAGGGAACGGCGGCAGGCGATGTGCTTACTGCTCCCGCGTCATGTACGTACGGCTGCCGCCCCGAACCCTGAGCCAATATGGTTTCCCCACCTAGAGATAGCTGTGGGGCCGGTCGGGAGGATCCACCCCGGCGTAGTCTGGCATATTGAGCTCCATCCCTCTGTCCGCGCTCCGGTTCACCGCCATCACCATCGTTTTTGCGGGTTGCTTTACGTGGATTTTGTGTCACGGCCCACGCCGAAGCCGCATGGAGAACGGCTTCGCCATCTCTTACCAATCCTGCAATTAGTTAATGCTCTCTAACTTGGTCCGTTGCTCGCGTCGCGCCATCCTCCGGTGACACGAAACGGCCAAGTGCGTGCGCTGCGTCTTGCATGACATCAAGTCCGAACACCACCGACCAGTTGAAACGTACAGCCCGAGGGCCTTGTTGAAGACTTGCGCCTCTCCGTTAAGTATTGGAGTTGCGCTCATAGCTACTCTTGAGCGGTTTGCTAGCCTTCATCCTTGAGCTAGAGACCGGCCAGGGGCGTGAAGGACGGACAGCCAGTTAGGCTACATTCCTTGCTTCTCCTAGCTCCATTCTGCGTATAATGTGTGCGCTGTGTGAAGCAAAAGAGAGCCCCTGTTGGTAAGCGGCAGTCGAGAGGAAGCCAGGGTTGACACGAGAACTCTTCCAACCACTCGGGTGGTAGAATGTACTCTTGACGGGCGCATCTCTCATGTCCTGCCTCAGATGAGATCAGGAGTGATGGCAGAGGTCCGGGTTGTCACGATTATTCGTCACGTGAGACAATGCTGAACGATGGAACGGTTACAAAAAAAAACCCGGACGAACGAGGATCGGCATCTGCCGCAAACGAACAGATTTTGGCCCTGTACTAGTAGTGCAAGGCCGTTTGACGGTTTTGACCCAACCGACGGAACAGCGAATGTGAGTGAATGCCTTCTTTTTCGCTGGAAAACGGAAAAGGGTGGCCGCAAGCACTATGCGCATATTTAATGGGTGCATATTTTTAGCCAATCCTAGCTCTTATGTAAGGCAGGAGAGGGCCAGTGTCACCCAATGGGTTGCCGGCGCTGTGTCGGAATACGAGAAAAAGTTGAGCAAAGCCAATACGAAATTCCAAAGGTACATAGTGTAGTACACTACGGCGGATCACCAGGGGCGACCCACGCTCTGCCCGGTTAACGACGCCACCCACAAGTCACAACACATGCAATTTGTTATGCGCAACCCGATTGTTTTCTGGCGCTAGGCCCGTTTCTGCCAGAGGCCCTGCCAATTGGCTCGGGCTGACCCCCCCCTGCATTCCCACTCCTGTTTTGTGGGCATCCTTGCGCTCTCTCGACCTCACGCCTGCTCAAGCCTGCTCTGACTTCGAAACCTGGCTTGCCTTTCTCTCCTCCAACGCTCGTTCCAGAATTTTATCTCTTGCTCCGGCAAACCCACCCTCGCTTTTCTTTTCTGTTTCTGCCGTTCGCTAGGTCCTTTCCATTCTCACTACGAGCGTGACCGCGTTTATCAGGCCCTTTTCTCGACAACCCAGGAGCCAATAGGGGCGGATATTGCTGCGGACGTTGTCGGGCCACGCTTTCAACACCACGCAGTCACCCCACAAGGAGACCTCACCGCAGAACCCCTCCATACTCCTCCTCCCAACAGACTCCTCCTTCCGACGGTTGGCCTACGCTTCTACCATAAAGAGAGCTGCCGACGGTGGACTTGTCTTCCATCACCGGCTTCTACTCGGCTCAATCACTGTTCCCCTTCGTTAACTCCGCTCGCCGCCTCACGGAGCATCCGTCCGAAATAACATCATGAGGACCACATTATCTCTCGGCCAGCTGACGGCTGTTGCACTCTCACTATCACCCCTCGCTTCCGCCTTGTCATGGCCGACATGGCTTCCAGAGGTGGACGCCTTAGTCGTACGGGCGGACAAGACAAGTACGTTCCAAACCAGCAGAGATTGCAACCAGCAGACGAGACTGGACAACGACTGACTAGTATGGCACAGCATCCGAAGAGGCACCTGCCGAGACTTCTGCCCCGTCGAACACCGCAAAGAACACTAATAAGGTCATCACGACCAACCTCAACACCGGCGGCCTACCCGAATCCACCCAGAGCGGCGATAAGAGCAAGGGCACCAAGACCAGCAAGACCACAAAGGCCGCGAAGCACACCGAGTACAATCCGGTGGACCCCGCCGGCAACGTCGTCATGGTCACGCCCGCCATCACGATGGGCTCCCAGCTGTACAAGATCGGTGACTACGTGACGTGGGGGTGGAACTACACGAACCTCCAGGGCCCGCCGACCGCCATCGACGTGCTCGTCAGCTGTTCCAAGGCCTCCAACACCTGGACCCTGACCCAGAACATGACCTTCGCGACCGAGGCCTCCTACACCTGGGACACCAATGCCTACCAGCAGACCGCCATCCAGTCGCCGCTGTTGACCGAGGAGTACACGCTGCTCATCTACGACGCCGAGAGCAGCGTCAGCGCCACCGCCGAGGCCGGTTACCTGGCCCCGTACTCGGGCTTCAGATTTGGCCTCTACGTACCCAAGCCATACACCCCGCTCGGCGAGTGGAAGTGCGTCACCTGCAGCGCCGGCGTCTCCGATATGGACCGGCGCGCTTTGGGCGCTGCCCTGATAATGAGCGTCGTTACCGTCCTCAGCTTCACGTGGTTCGTGACTGGCGCGCTTGTATAGATCCGATCTAGACACTACTTATGGAGCCGGGATTTTCTGCTCTCTCTATGTCTTCTTGTAATGCTTCCAGACCTGCCCTTCCGGGTAACATATTTTCGGTTTAACGTCCCCTTTTTTTTTTTTTTGGCATTGGCTTCGAGGAGCGAGTGCGGGTGGGGATAATACTCGAGAAGCGATTCGAACGTATCTAGTTGCCTGTGGAGGTTATTTTTTGGACGCGGCGTTGGGATTTTGCACTGTCATTTTATATCGGGGACCCGAGCATTTGGGGACTTCTTAAAACACGGCGACATCTGCAACTTGTTTTTGGTATTGGGGGGGTGTTGGATCACCTACAGATATACAGCGTACCTAGTACCTAATGATAGCATAGTAGTTTTCATGTCACGAATGCGAAGACATCCTATTTTTGACTGCTCGGCATCTATCTAAGATGGCAAAATCATGAATCTAATTCGTGACATGGGTGTAAAGTAGGATAGAGGATCCTCAGCTATATTACACCATCCTAAGAGAGAAGCCACCACCCCTCTCCTCCCTTTCTCGCCCCGAGAAGATGCCACTGAAATCCACGGCTCCCAGCTCCACGGCCTGGCCCCTGACCGGCGCGTTGGGCGTGTCTCTCCGCCTCCGCCTCTCCTGCCCGGCCTTGCTCGGGAAGGTGGGGAACATGGCCTCCTGCTTCGGCTTCGGATCCTGCCTGAAGTACTCATGCGCCAGCACCTCCTTGGCCGTGAGCCTCCTCTCCGGGTCCAGCGCCAGCAGGCCGTTGAGCAGCGCCACCCCCGCGGTGGTCAGCAGCGGGAACTTTGCGCGTATCACGGACCCGGCCACAAGGGTGGCGTTCTTGGGAGGCAGGCGCAGGGCCCTCGCGTTGGGCAGGCGGCGGAAGGCGGGCCACGAGTCCTCGGTCGGGACGCCGCAGAGCTCGAAGATCTTGGACAGCTCGTCGACCTCGTTCCGGCCCTGCAGCAGCGGCTCGCGGGTGAGCAGCTCGCCGAAGATGCAGCCGACGCTCCACATGTCGACGGCGCGGCCGTAGTCGAAGGCGCCGAGCAGCAGCTCGGGGGCGCGGTACCAGAGTGTGACGACGAGCTGCGTGAGCTGCTTGGGCGGCGGGTCGCCGACGTAGCGCGCCATGCCGAAGTCGGCGATCTTGAGCTGCCCGCGGTTGTTGAGGAGGAGGTTGGAAGTTTTGAGGTCGCGGTGGAGGATCCAGTGGTCGTGGAGGTAGGAGACGCCCGAGACGAGTTGGAGGAGGAGGGTCTTGACCTCGGATGCGAGGAAGGGCTCGGGCATGTCTTCGAGGATGCTTTTGACGTCGTGTTCGACAAAGTCGAGAACGAGGAAGATACTGTAGGGGGTTGGACATGTTAGCTACTACCGAGGACATCTCTTTGAGCCTCTGCAGAGAGTGCTTCTTACTTTTCAATCTTGCTCGTATCTTCCCCCACAACCACCTCCCGCAACTTCACCACATTCCGGTGATCACAATCCTTCAATATCTGTATCTCCCGCAGCCCCGTCACCGGTAGTCCGCTCCGGTCCTTTGGGTCGATCTTGAGCCTCTTCAGCGCGACGACCTGCCCCGTGGCAAGCTCCTTCGCCCGCGCGACCCAGCCGTACGCGCCCTCCTCGATGTCGTTCAGCTTGTCGTACTTCTCCACGCTGCGGCACTTGCCGAACCCGCCGCCGTCGAACCGTAGGAGCCTCGCGCCGCCTCCCGCCGCCGCAGAGTTCGGTGGAACCCCCGCCGGGGTGGCATCGCCGCGTTCGGGGGAGAGCCGTCGCCGCTTCGCTGGGGGCCCGCTGCTGCCGTCTTCTGGTTCCTGCGCGGCCGTCTGCTTGGCGGCGGCGGCTTCTGCCTCGCGTGCGGCCTTCTCGGCCTCGAGTTTCCGTTGCTTTTCTGCTTTGAGCCGTTTCTTTTCCTCCTTCTCCTTCTTCCGCTGCGCCTCTAAGGCTGCATCCTCCTCCGTCTCCGCCCAGCGTGACTTGGGTTTGCTGGCCATGTCGACGCAATTCCGGCGGGCATTCGACTTTTATCCGGTTGGAGCTCCCAAGGCGCAGGTGAAGGAGGTGCCGCAGATCGGGTTCAATTGGTCATTCGGGGCTGTTGTATCTTGCTTGCAGCCCGATATGAGGTCTCTGTTCGGCTGAGGTGGGACGCGGCTTAATTGCTGGCGATCCAAAGTCTCAAAATTTCTGGGGTAGCTTCGGAAGCTGGCTTCGTGCTTCCCCACCAACCAAAATCAACCCGTTCTTGATTATCATTTGTCCACCACCGGCTTGTACCTAAAATGTGGTCACTTAAGTCGCCAGCCTTCATGAAGTAATACCCATTTGTGGTTCTCGAAGTGGCCAAGATGAGATCCCTCCTCTCTCGAACAGGCCGGAGCTGCCTCCAAGGCAGGTTCCCGCGAAGCCAGGCTTGTTGGGGAGCGGCACTGAGCCGGAGAGGCTTATCAGTGACTACACCGAGGAGGGAGGAGGAGAGGAAGTGGTCCACTCCACTGGCAAAGCAACTTGCTGATGCCATCTCAGTATGTGAAGACAATCGCCGATGGTTAATAGTACCTAACAGAGGGCACAGGCTACCGGACCGGTGTCATTGGCGAGCTACATGCGCATGTGTTTGACCTCAGATACTGGCGGTTACTATACTGGCGCCATCGAGGATGGCCGAGATCAGTTTGGTTTGAAGGGCGATTTCGTCACTTCTCCCGAGATTACGCAGGTGTTTGGTGAACTCGTTGGCGTCTGGTTTGTGGCCGAGTGGCTGGCTCAGGGACGCCCAAGCCAGGGCGTCGAGCTCATCGAGGTTGGCCCTGGCCGGGGTACTCTCATGGACGACATGCTTCGGGTTTGTGACCTCCCTGCCTCTCCCTCTGGCCGTATAGATAAGAACATGGCTATTAACAAGTACCTATAGACGATCCGCCGCTTCAAAGACATGTCTCAGAGTATAGACGCCATCTACATGGTGGAGGCTAGCCCCAAGCTCCGGATGGCCCAGAAGAACCTTCTCTGTGGCGAGGATGCGCCGATGACCGAGTCTAAAGTCGGTTATCACAGCGTATGCAAATCAACGGCGCTACCGATCGTGTGGACTGAGACCATCAAGTCTATCCCTATCAGTAACCTCTTCCCTTGCATCTCTAGCCATCGTAACACCTCGCTAACCCCTGAACAGGCCCGGAGAAGATGCCCTTCATCGTAGCCCACGAGTTCTTTGACGCTCTCCCCATCCACGTCTTCCAGTGCGTAGACGTACCCCCCACTCAGAGCTCACCTGCCGCCCCGACCGACCGGTCCTCGCCGTCCTCCAAGACCCGCCAGCCCACACTCCAGTGGCGAGAGATGCTAGTATCGCCCACTCCTCCAGGATCGACTCACGACACCCTCCGGACCCCGACGTCCCAGTCGCGTGAAACTCCTCCCCCTGATTTCCAACTCACCCTCGCCAACGCCCAGACTCGCCACAGCCTGTATCTCCCCGAATCCTCACCTCGGTACCGTGATATCCGGACCCGCTCTGGTGCCGGTTCCCTCATCGAGATCTGCCCGGACGCATCACTATACGCCTCCGACTTCGCATCCCGCATCGGCGGATCCGCCGCGCACCCGAAGCAGCGCCCCTCAGGCGCCGCTCTGATCCTCGACTACGGCCCCGGCGACGGGAGCGGCACCACGGTTCCTGTCAACACACTACGAGGGATCAAACGCCACCTCCGCGTCAGCCCCTTCGCCGAGCCGGGCCTCACCGATCTGAGCGCCGATGTCGACTTCGGCGCCGTCGCCGAGTCCGCCCTCCGCGCTAGCCCCGGCGTCGAGGTCCACGGCCCCGTCGCCCAGGCCGACTTCCTCGAGGGCATGGGCATCCGCGAGAGGGTGGCCGCGCTAGCTAAGGCGGCGAAGGCGGGCGGTGGTGCTGAGGCCACCGATGTCGAGAAAGCGTGTAACAGACTTACCGATCGTGGGCCCGGAGGCATGGGTAAGGTGTATAAAGCCATGGCGATTCTACCCGAGAACGAGGGGAAGAGGCGACCAGTTGGGTTTGGTGGTGATGTTGAAGCTTAAGTGTATGTATTGTATCTAATTGGCGTCTCAATGGAGTCTCTTCGGTGGTTCTAAGATGTCTTCATTCTGGTATTTCCAATCCGCATTCTCTGAAACGAAATCTAGAGCGGACGGCAAAGAACGTGACCCTCCTGATAACGATATTGATGCAGCCCTGATCCAAGAACGCCCGAGAGATAAGTCTATAATACACCGATATTATCTGATGACTGCGGGCCTGCCCACCAACAGGTTTCCTGCGTTCCCCTTACATTATTCCTACTTCCGCCCACCCTTCACCAAATTTGACTCCTCCCCGCTTCCCTCGTCGTCCGAAAACCTGTCACCATCCTCGCCCACGGCAAATATGGTCTCCCCATCCAGAGAGTCCCGCGGGTGATTATCTCTTCCTCGTTGGGGTTCCGACTGCGAAGCCTGCCGTTGCTGAGAAGGAGGTGGTCCCGACGGGGCACCATAGCCCGACTCAGCGGGGCCTTGGGCACCATTGGCAGGCTTACTGCCGACGCGGGCCTCCTCATCCTCTTCATCCGAGTCGTCTGGCGCACCAATATCCAAGTTCGCAATCTCGAAGGTGCCGTCGTCGTCCTGGGCGATTTCGTCGCTCATGGCAAAGCGTCTGTTGTTGGCAGTCGGGCGCCAGACGTAAGCGACAAAGGCAACGTCCGCGAAGTAGACGATGTTGAGCCAGCCGTCGAGGATGAACCATCTGCTCTTCCAGTGGAAGGGGACGTAATCCGGATCTCTCGCAGAGGCGAAGGAGAAGGAGTTGAAAAAGAAGAAGGCGAATATCACTAGGATGGAAAGTAGAATGCACCACCAAAGCTTCCTGTACATGGCCTCCTTCGCGTGTTGTTTGCGATCCCGAAGATCCTTAAGCGTGAAGTTGAGCGAGTTTAGGGTCCAGACGTAGAAGGCTGTCAGGGTCCCTGCTAGAGGCAGTACGATAAGAAGAAGGAAGGGGCCTGGAAACCATGTTAGCATATATGATAGTTTCTAGCTCCGGTTGAATCGTACCTGCGCTGTCTGGCGTGACGACCAAGCTTGTAACTGCATATACTATGCCAAAGACGAAGTGGGCTATAGCTAGCCAACGAACATAAACCATGGTTTTACCCAGGGATGTTCTCACAACGCCGTAGCCCATGCAGACGATGAGGAGCAAGAAGAAGGAGAAGGAGTTCCGCGCGGCGTTTAGAACCGCAACGACAACAAGTAAAACTTTCGAGCCCACGTTCGAGCCATTGCGGTTGAGGTAATCTAAACGAATGTTAGGCACAAGTCACTTCGGAGCTAGATTTGGGGGCACTGACCGTAGAAACCCCAAGTCATCAACATTTCAACGACTAAGAAGACGAGGATAGCAGTGATGTAGTTTTGCACAGCCACTAAGAGAGGGTCAGTAACCAAGGAAGATCGGGGCGTTGATAGTGGGGTACACACGGATATCTGTGCGATGCTGGAAGTAGAGGAAGCCCCAGAACCTGTATTACTGTCAGTCAGTGCTATCCAATAACCATACACAGGGCCCTTTGTTGGCGATAGATGGAACCTACACTGAGACCAATGCATATAGGATTGTTACCCCTCCATAGAACGGCAGTTTCGGTATCTGAGTAGCAGGTAGCTCGCCATATGCATTTCGGAACTCAACCAAAGCCTCATATTTATCCGCCGAGTATCTATCTGTTAGAACGCAGTAGTAGCCGGTCTTGGTGATAGGGTAGTTGATGGGCTGTGAGTCCTTTAGGTGGATTGCCTTGCTGAGGATTATATTGTTGGATGTCTCGGTGGCATTCGGGGCTAGGAGGTATTTGCCGATGTCTGTCTCGTTGCAGAATCCGGCCTCGACATGCTTCGGCGCGCAGACACCGATTTTCTATTTCCCGGGATCAGTTTGAGCACCACATAGAGGGCCGAAGGATAGGCAAGTCGTACCTGAGTAGCGTCTGGGCTGGGAAGAAGACCAACAAGGTCCTCATCTCGCCACTCGAAAATGACCAAACTTGCAATCGGATCCCCTTCCTGCTCCTTGCCAACGTCGGTGAATTTGATGAGGATAAACGGATCGACCGGGCCTCCCCATGCCTGCTGGCTATACATGCCTGGGTCGGGTTAGAACGAGGATACTGGATAGGGGCTGGCTAGGAACGTACCGGCGCAACGTTCTCGATTATCATCTGTCTCGTCCTGCAACCGAGTTTCTCGTCAGTAACCATATCGGTGCGGGCCTAGGCAGGACTCGAACTAACCAATCTAACTTCCAGGGCCGCGGCGGTCCATATGGACAGTGCCAACAGCACGAAGCTGCATGCCCAGCGCCTCATTGTGATCTCTTCGGCGTCGGTGCCTTGTGCTTGGCAGTGTTTCGGCCAGTGCGGGATTCAGGATCGCCTTGATAGAGTAAACGTCCTAATTGGATAGGTATCTTTGTGCTTGCCGTGAGGAAGCGCGTCGTCTAAGATGCCCGAGTAGCTATGTCCAATGCTGTCGGGTCGAAGGTTGTCGGGAAAGACGGGAGCCTCACGACATAGCCCACTTTAAGCTGCGGATCCGTATAGGTGTACGGATACGTGGGAAGTTACGTCGTTTTCAAGCTTGGACCACCGCCGTTGCCGCAGCTTGCCGCAACCACCCGACCCACTAGGCGCGCGGGTGCAACATCCCTGGGCATCGATAACGCTCAAGCTTCATGGCAAAGAATCATGTGACACGCTGCTAACATACAACTTCACAACCCCTGTTGTTTACTTCCACAGAAAAGCCAACATAGGCGAGGTCTCTTGTTCTTCAAATAGTACTGTACATTTATGCTAGGAACATTTGACCAGTCTAGACTATTTTCTAGGGAGTTAACCATCGAGGAACAGCCCCTACGAATAGCTACATCTCTTAACGGGGAATTGGTCACTCCTTGGCCGCTCTGTACGTGCTTGGGCAAACTCATGTCCCTTTCTACGGGGCCTCGTTCAAAGTGACAAAGTGCTTGACGTGGAGAAAGATGGCCTAAGCTAGATGAGCAAAATTATTTGGGCATATTTTGTGTGGAGTGAGTTTGGCTTGAGACAGTGCTGCTCGGGCCAGATGTTTCGCTTGCCAAGCACACTCACTCTTCTAGAATTTCCCACTTATTCCCCTCAACAACCATCCCATGCTTGATCACAGCAACTTCCTCTCCCCTAGCAAACAAAACATCTCCCTTTGCCGTTATCCGAGTCAACAATGTTCGTCGTCGGCTATACCAGTCCGCCGGGAGGAAGAAGTGATTCACGTGCCGGAATCCGGGTCGTGGTCCTCCAATAAACTCCACGGAGCAGATACGCAGCTGCTTGTCAAGAAAAACAATTCTCGATTGGAAGGTGCCAATGAGATGCAGTAGGTCTTCACAGATAGTGCTAAATGCTTTAGACCAGGTCGGAGTCTGACCGTTTGCAAATTGTCCGGGCTCTAGAAGGAGGCTCGTGTCGGTGGGACTCTCACTGCTAAACTCCGAAAGTTCCACCACAAGTTTCGAGTTGAAGGCCTTTGTGACGCTCTTGATGGTCTGAGACTTAGGATACATCAAGCCCAGGGCCAGGTTGGAGACAACTCTAGGGGGTTTCACCTCGCATGTCACCCAATCGCACACGCTGATGCTCTCAGCGCCCACGAGTATTCGTTCGTCATTGTCCAAGGGGTTGTTGAGCCAGCGGAACGACTGACGTTGGGGGAATTGGCATGAGGAAATAATCCTACCCTCATCAAGGTTCCAAACAGTGTCTGATACCGCAGTAGACACGAGCAAGAGGTCGTTAGACTTGTTGAGTAGGATCTGCGATATGGAAAATACTTGACCGACATCTCCTTTGACATCTATGCGCCGGATAGGATCTCGAAAGCCGCCCGTGCCGTCGCGTTCTAAAGAAAAGACGATGAATTGCCCGCCCAAGTCTGAAGAAACGAGTACATTCCGCTCGTTACCCCATACCAGCTGAAGAACTGACATTCCGTGGCGGTGGCGGTATAGCAGCCTGTTGGGTTTCCCGTCGCCCGTTTGATGAAGCCAGACGGTCCCATCTGACTTGCCGGCGAAAAACCAGTCGCCCTGGTCTTCCGTCTCTATCCGTGTGATCTCACCTTCGCTATCAGATATCCCCACAATTCTTGGCTCCGTGGATTCC